>Ga0308175_100000036_pt1 | contig 109991 bp, 105 predicted proteins | sample PhyCR1_3_FD_203893 | JGI IMG/M metagenome (GOLD analysis project Ga0308175, IMG submission 203893) | Soil microbial communities from UC Gill Tract Community Farm, Albany, California, United States - DLSLS.C.R1 | ecosystem: Environmental > Terrestrial > Soil > Agricultural land | place: USA...
GATCCGCGAGGCACTGCTCGCGCGGCTTGCCGAGATCCTCGACGACGCGGTAGATGAGCTGCGCGTGGCCGACCTCGTCCTGCACCTTCGCCGTCAGCGCGAGCTTGCGCTGGAGCGTCGGAGCACGGAGGATCCACTCGCGCTCGGGCAGGACGCCCATGAGCTCGGAGTTACCGTGCATCTCGATGAACTTGATCAGCTTCGCCCGGTAGTCGTCGGGCATCCAGTCGGTCGTCTCGATCTGGCCGCCGGACTGGACGTACTCGAGAAACGCCTGCTCATCCCGTGGAATCTCGACCGCTGCCACGCAGCACCACCTTCCGAACGATCGTTAGGTTTCGCATTCTAGAGTGTCCACGCGCCGCACCGAGCTGACCCGCGCCGCCGCCCGCCTCTTCGCCGAGAAGGGCTACCACGGCACCTCGATCGGCGATCTCGCCGAGGCGATGGGCGTCCAGAAGGGCTCGCTCTACGCCCATATCGAGTCGAAGGCCGACCTGCTGTGGGAGGTGGCACGCGAGGGCGCCGGCGCATTCCACGCCGCGCTCGACACGGTGCCGGACGAAGGTCCGGTCGTCGAGCGGATCCGCGCCGCACTTCGCGCGCACCTCCGCGTCGTCGCCGAGCAGCTCGACGTCGCGACGGTGTTCGTGCGGGAGTGGCGGTACCTCCAGGGCGAGCGGCGGGAGGAGTTCGTCGCCGAGCGGCGCCGCTACGAGGAGCGGTTCCGCGCGCTCTTCCGCGAGGGGCGCGAGCTCGGCGAGCTGCGCACCGACCTCGACGATGCGACCGCGGCGCTCCTTGCGCTGTCGGCGGCGAACTGGGCCTACACCTGGCTCCGCCCCGGCGCCCGGCCGGGCGCCGGCGGCTCTGCCGACGGCGCTTCCAGCCCAGAGACGGACGAGCTCGCCGACCGCTTCACGGCACTCCTGCTCGACGGAATGCGCGGCTACGCGAGCCGGTGAAAGCGGCGCTCGTCGTCAATCCGTTCGCGTCGCGTGTGAGCGACGAGCGGCTTGCGGCCGTGCGCAAGGAGCTGGAGCGGGCCGCCCAGCTCGAGCTCGTCCTGACGGAGAAGCCCGGCCACGCGACGGAGCTCGTGACCGACGCGTGCCGTGGCGGCGCGGAGGCGGTCGTCATCTTCTCCGGGGACGGCGGTTTCAACGAGGCGCTGAACGGGCTCGAGTCGGACGTCCCGATCGGCTTCCTGCCCGGCGGCGGCACGAGCGTCCTGTCGCGGGCTCTCGGGCTGCCCCGCGATCCGATCGCGGCGGCGCGGCAGGTCGCCAAGGCGCTCACCGCGCGCCGCACCCGCAGGATCTCGCTCGGTCGCGTGAACGGCCGCCGCTTCGGCTTCGCGGCAGGCGTCGGGTTCCCGGCGGAGGTCGTGCGGCGCGTCGACGCGCTTGGCCGCCCGACGGACGGCCGCCGTCCCGGTGACCTCGCGTTCGCGTGGGCGATCGTGCGCGCGCTTGCCGATCGGCGGGGCCGCCTGGAGCCGCAGCTCGAGATCGAGGATCACGGCAGCGCCGTCTGTGCGTTCGTCGCGAACGGCCGCCCCTACACGTACGCGGGCGCTCTCGCGCTGCCGATTGCGCGCGACGCTGCCTTCGACCGGGGCCTCGACCTCATCGCCCCCGTCGAGGTCGCGCCGGCGTCGCTGCCGTCGGTCGCGGCTCGCGTTCTCAGCGGCCACGCGAGCGGCCGTCGCTTCCTCCGCGAGCACGATCTCGACCGGATCGAGATCCGCTGCGAGATTCCCCTTCCGCTCCACGTCGACGGCGAGGATCTGGGCGACGTGGAACAGGCGGTATTCGAGGCAGAGCGACTCGCGGTCTCGGTGCTCGTGTAGCAAATCTTCCGAAAGCAGAGGCTTTCGCGCAGAATCTGCGTCGTGGCGGCGTTGGATGCGGAGTCGACGTCGGCGAGGGTGGGCGAGCTCGTCCCCTTCGTCCCCCGACTGACGCTCGAATGGCTCAGGACCAACCCCGAGCTCCGGTGGCTCGAGGTCGACGGCACGCTGGCCTTCATCGACATCTCGGGCTTCACCGCGATGTCGGAGAAGCTCTCGAGCAGCGGCCGCGCCGGCGCGGAGGAGGTCACCGAGGTGATGAACGCGACCTTCAGCGCGCTGCTCCAGGTCGCGTACGCCGAGGGAGGAGGTCTGCTCAAGTTCGGCGGCGACGCGCTCCTCCTGCTCTATCAGGGCGCGGATCACGCGCAGCGGGCCGCGCGCGCCGCCTTCGTGATGCGGAGCACCCTCCGCGCGATCGGCCGTCCGCGCACGTCCGCCGGCGCCGTGCAGCTGAAGATGCATGCCGGGATCCACTCAGGCCTCTTCAGCTTCTTTCTCGTCGGAGACTCGCATCGCGAATTGCTCGTCACCGGTCCGGCGGCGAGTCGCACGGTCGAGATGGAGGCCGCGTCCGAGGCGGGCGAGATCCTCGTCAGCCCGGAGACGGCGGAGGAGCTCGATCCGTCGACGCTGGGCGAGGAGAAGGGACCGGGTCGCCTCTTGCAGGCCGCGCCCGACGTGCACGGCGCCGTCGAGCCGCTGCCCGATCCGGAAGGGGTTCCGCTCGAGCTCGCGGTTCCCGCGCCGCTGCGCGCACAGCTGCTCGAGGTAGGGCCGCTCGAGGGTGAGCATCGCCACGCCGCGATTGCCTTCGTCCGTTACTCGGGCGTCGACGAGATCATCTCCACCGAGGGATCGGCGTCCGCGGCCGAGGCGATCGACGTGCTCGCGCGAACGATCCAGGAAGCCGCGGGAGATCACCAGGTCACGTTCCTCGAGAGCGACGTCGACCGCGACGGCGGACGGATCATCCTGGTCTCCGGAGCGCCGCAGACGTTTGGCGACGACGAAGAGCGCCTGCTTCGCACCGTTCGCGCAATCGTCGACGCCGGTCTGCCGCTCCCGGTTCACATCGGTGTCAGCGAAGGGCGCGTGTTCACCGGTCAGGTCGGCGCGCCTTTCCGACGGACGTACACGATCCTCGGCGACACCGCCGCTCTGGCCGCGCGGTTGATGGCCAAGGCCGGCGAGGACGAGATCTGGGTAGCGGAGTCGGCCTACCAGCGCGGCGGCGGGCGTTTCGAGGGCACCGAGCTCGAGCCGCTGGAGCTGAAGGGAAAGGCCGAGCCGGTACAGGCGTTCGTCCTCGGCGATCTCCTGGCCGAGGACGAGCAGGCGGAGGAGACCGCGACTCGGGGCGACAGGCTCCCGTTCGTCGACCGCGAACGCGAGCGTGCGGTGCTGGGCGCCTCTGTCGCCCCGGTGCGGATGGGCTTCGGAAGCATGGTCGAGCTGATCGGGGAGCCGGGGATCGGCAAGTCACGGCTCGCCGACGAGCTCCGTGACAACTGCGCCGACATGACCCAGATCACTCTCCGCTGCGACCAGTACGAGTCGTCGACGCCCTACCACCCGTTCCGGCCGTTTCTTCGGACCGCTCTCGACGTGCAGCTCAACGGCGGCGGGGCGCACAATCGAGCGGTCATCTCCGAGCGGCTGAAGGCGCTCGATCCCGAGCTCGTCCCATGGGCGCCGCTGCTCGCCGCGCCGCTCGACATCGAGGTTGCATCGACGCCGGAGGTGGACGACCTCGACCCGTCGTTCCGCCGCGCCCGCCTGCACGGCGTGGTCGGCTCGATGCTCGGAAAGCTTTTCGACGCACCGACGCTCCTGCTGTTCGAGGACGTCCATTGGATGGACGACGCCTCGTCCGACCTTCTCCGCCACCTGGGAACGCAGCTGGCGACGCGGCCCTGGCTGGCGTGCACGACCCGACGGCCGGAGGGAGAGGGCTTCCTGGCGGCCGAAGGCACTCCGCCCCTGCCGGCGCTGACGCTACGGCTCGAGCCCCTCCCGGCCGACGACGCGAAGACGCTCATTCGCGCTGCAGCCGGTGAGCGAAGCCTCAGCGAGACGGAGCTCGAAGCGATCTTCGACCGGGGCGCGGGCAACCCCCTCTTCCTGCAGGAGCTCGCGTCTCCGGAGGACGGCGAGACAGGTGAGGAGCTGCCCGACACGGTCGAGGAGCTCGTCGCGACGCGGATCGACAGGCTCGCGCCCGGCGATCGGGCGTTGCTGCGCTGGGCGTCCGTCCTCGGCGCCTCGTTCTCGGGTGTGCTGATCCACGACGTGCTGGAGGGAGACCCGACGGCCGCTTCGGATTCCGAGGCATGGGACCGGCTCGCCGAGTTCGTGGAGCGCGACCCGAACGTGCCGGGCTACTTCCGGTTCCGGCACGCACTGATCCGGGACGGTGCCTACGACGGGCTCTCGTACAAACGGCGGCGAGAGCTCCATGGGCGCGTCGCCGAGGTGATCGAGCAGCGCGAGGGCGAGCGGGCCGAGGATTCGGCCGAGCTGCTCTCGCTCCACTTCCACCGCGGCGAGCTCTGGCCCGAGACGTGGCGCTACTCGGTCGCGGCGGCGCGCCGCGCCGAGGAGAAGTACGCGAATGTCGAGACGATTCAGTTTCTCGAGCGCGCGCTCGAGGCGGCGAAGCAGTGGGCGGACGTCCCGGCCGACGAGGTTGCGCAGGTCTGGGAGTTCCTCGGCGACGTCCGGATGCGGGTCGCGGCGTACGAGGAGGCCGATGCCGCCTACCGCGAGGCGCGGGCGTTCTGGCAGGGCCAACCGGTCCAGGAGGCGCGGCTCATGCAGCAGGAGGCGATCGTTCCGCTGCGGCAGGGCCGGTATCCACTGGCCCTGCGCCGCCTGACGCGTGCCCTTGCCGTTCTCGAGGGCGTCGAGACGGAAGACGCCGGAGCGCAGCGCGCGCGTCTGTACGCCTGGTACTCGAGTGTCCTGCAACACCAGGGACGGCCGAAGGATGCGATGGAGTGGTGCCGGCGGGCGATCTCCGAGGGCGAGAATCGCGGCGCGGAGGAGGCCGTCGCGCAGGCGTACTTCATCCTCGATTGGTCTCTTCTCGCGCTGGGCCGAGCTGCAGAGGCCACGCATTCGCCGCTCGCGGTCGAGATCTACGAGCGGATCGGCAATCTCGAGCGCCTCGCGTCGGCACTCAACATCATGGGGATCCGTGCCTACCTCGGCGGGCGCTGGGAGGAATCGGGCGGGCTGCTCGCTCGCGCGCGAGAGACGTTCCTCAAGATCGGCGACGAAGCCGGGGTGGCGGTCACCGAGGTGAACCTCGGGATCCTTCGCTCCGACCAGGGGCGAATGGAGGAGGCGGAGCCATTTTTGCGGCACTCGCTCGAGTCCCGCCGGCGGACGGCAAACCCGCTGCTGATCGGAAGCGCGGCGAACGAGCTCGGCCGCTTTCTCGCGCGGGTCGGGAGCTTCGACGAGTCACGTTCGCTGCTCGACGAGGCGCGTGAGCTGCTCGCGGCCGCGGGCGACCCGGTCGAGCTCCTTGCGACGTCCGTCTGGCAGGTCGAGTCGCACGTGTTGGAGGGGACGCATGCCGCGGCGCTCGACCTCGCCGCCGAGGCTCTCCTGCAGACGGAGACGACGTCGGGTGTGGCCGTCCTAGCCGTGATGTTGCAACGCCTGTCCGGTTGGGCGCTGATGCAGGCCGGTCGGCAACGCGACGCCCGCATACCCCTCGACGAGAGCCTGCGGATCGCACGTCTGGAGAGCGAGAACCTCGGCATGCGCAACATCGAGTACGAGATCGCCCTCACGCTCGATGCGCTGGTCCGCCTTGCGGAGCTCGGGAGAGAGGCGGCCGCCGAGCTCGCAGCCGAGCGCGACCAGATTCTCGCCGCCCTGGACGTGGTGAAGATCGACCGGCCGCCGCTCCCGGATTGAACGGGAGCGGCGGCCGTTGAGCTTGTTTCGCTAGGTCAGCTGCAGGGCCTAGCCATGACCCTGCATGTCCCAGTCGCTCGGGACATTTATCGTGAAGGTCCGGAAGTTGCCGACGCTACCCCAGCCGGTGATGAGCGGAATCGTGGCCGGGTCGAACGGCGGATCCGGATCCTGGAACGTACCCACGATCCCCCACCAGTAGCCGTATCCCGCCGAGCCGACCGTCGTGTCGCATTTTGCGACGTCGTAGCCACCCTGGAACGTGCTCCCGGGCGCTGCAAGCGTCCGATCGGCCCAGGCAAATCCAGGGTTCGTAGAGTCATTGCACGGATAGGCCGTGTTGCCGAAGAGGTACTTGACGCCCACGCAGATGGGGACATTGGGCTGCCCGTAGTTCGGTCCGTATGCGTTCTTCAGGCCCTGGTTGGTGATCGAGAGCGTGACCGTGAGATTCCCGCTGCCGTCCCGGGCATCTGTCTCCCGGAAGTCCGTGCCGGTTCCCGTGAAGTTCGTGCAGCCGCCACCGGGAAGGAGTACCTCGGAGGGAACCGAGGCGCTGCCGAGAGCGAGGTAGACGAAGTTGCCGCCGCTGCCCTGGATGTCGACCAGTCCGTTGCCGGCAGCTCCACTCAGGTCACAGGGGTCCAGGCCGATGCAGTTTTTGCCGTTCGGCTCGATTACGAACGAGGGGCTACTCGCATCCGTCTGCAACCCCAGAGCGCTCGCCTGCATCGTGAAGCCTGTGCCCGTGAAGTCGCTCTTGAAGTTCGTGAATGTCGCGACGCCGTTCACGAAAGTCGACGTGACGCCGGTGAAACTCGGGGTGCAGCCGGTGCCGCAGTCGTCGAACGAACCGGTGACCATCGAGAGGGTCGCCGTGCCCGTGCTCAGGTTGATCGGATGATTCGACCCGTCCTCGATCGCCACGCCGACGCTGTTCCCGCTCGGCGTGAACGCGGTGTCGGTGATCGGGATGGACTGGTCCGCAGAAGCGGGCTGGTGGAGCCAGGCGAGGTGGCAGCCAGTCGTGATCAGGCTCGTCAGCCCGCTCGACTGCTTCAGCTGGAAGTCGTTGCCAGATCCGTTGAAATCGTTCGACTGCTTCGCGGCCACGCTCCACTGAAGTGTCCCGCAGACATTCGGCGCCGTGACCGTGAAGGTAACGGGGTGGGACGCGCCGGGGGCGAGGTTGAGGTTACGCAGCTGGAGCTGTGCGCCCGTGCTCGTTGAAGCGAAGGGATCGCCGACCGCCTGCAGTGTGACCCCGGTCGGCATGTTCAGGTTGAGCGATCCGAGAGTCGTGTTGCTCCCGGATTCGTTCTTGACGTTGAAGGTGACCTGCGCGTTCGTGCCCGAGACGGTCGAAATCGACCCGCCGCCCGTGCTCCAGTCGATGCAGGCTGTCGCGCCTCCCTGAAGGCACACGTCGTAGAGCTTGACACTCGACGCCGGCGGCTTCGCCGACCCACTCGGTACGAGTACGACTGCAAACGCAGCAAAGGCCGCGAGGGTGAGCATCGGTCGCAGCACCCTCCGGCGATAGCGCCTTTGAACATCACTCATTTGTCCTCCCCATGGGTACGCGACGTGAGCCTTGAAGGTCCGCAGTTCGGCTGCTCGTCTCGAAGATCACATCCAACCACAAAGACAAGAAAACACAAGCTTTTCTTCCCTAAACACGCTGTTTATTCGCAGCGCGATGGGAATGGTCAAGCGATAGAGCCAAAGTCGATCTGCAGCCCCTCGCGTGCGATCAGGGGCTGTTCCTGGTCCTCCTGCACGAGCTCTGCGACCTGGTCGTAAAGCTCCTCCAACGCTCGGTCCGAGCGCATGGGATCGTGGTGGAAGAGTGCGAGCCGGCGTACGCCCGCCGCCCGTGCGAAGGCGGCGGCGTGGGCGCCGCTCGAATGGCCCCAGCCCAATCGCCCGACGTACTCGTCGTCGGTGTACTGCGAGTCGTGGAGAAGAAGGTCGGCGCCGGCCGCGAGCGCCCAGCCGGAGATCCACTCGCGCGGGTCGTCGAGAGCGGAGGTCAGGTACGGCTCGTGGTCCGGGAGGTAGGCGAGCACGCGACCGTCTTCCTCGATCCGATAGCCCAGGGTTGGGCCTCGATGCTCGACCGTCTGCGCCTCGACGACCGCGCTGCCTACGCGCCACGGCTCCCGCGGCACGTCGTCCAGCACGGCCTCGGCCGTCGCTTCCGAGAGGCCGATCGGGAAGAGCGGCGGCGACAGGTACCGGGAGATGCGCTCCCGGAGCGTCGCGGTCGTGGACGGCGGCCCCCAGAACTGGAGCTTCCAGCCCGCTCTCCAGAGCGGCGCGAAGAAGCCGAGCCCCTCGACATGGTCGAGATGGAGGTGGGTCAGGCAGATGTAGGCCGTGCCGGGATCCCGCTCGGCCAGCTTCTGTCCGAGCTCCCGGATCCCGGAGCCGGCGTCGAGGATCAGCGTCGTTCCGTCCGCGAGCTCGAGCTCGACGCACGAGGTGTTGCCGCCGTAGCTGACGGTCTCGGGACCCGGCGCGGAGAGCGATCCCCGCGCACCCCAGATGCGGGCGATCACGGCGCCGGTGGAAGCTCCCAGAAGATCGACATGACCCCGACGACCTCGTCGGGCCGTGAAAAGAGCGGGAACGCCGTGACGGTGATCTCGCGCTCACGGCCGTCGAGGCCGCGCATCACGAACGAGTCGCGCACCGGCCGTCGCTCGAGCAACGCGACCCCGCCCGGTGTCTGTTCGGCGGTCAGCGGCTCCTCGGCCAGCGTTCGCGGTTGGAAAAGCGCCTGCCAGTGCGACGCCTGCAACGCGCCGATGTCGACGTAGGAGCGCCCGAGCACCTCTCCGGCAGCGTCGTTGAAGTACACCAGGTCGCCGCGCGCGTCGATGATCAATGTGGGAGTGGCCAGCTTGGTCGCGAACGAGCGGGCGACGATCAGGACGAGATCCGGCTGCTTGCGCTCCACCCGCCGATCCTACGTCGCGCCCTGTCCGACTAGGCTTCGCGCCCGTGGCGAAGGTAGCTCCGGAGGAACACGAACTCCGCCGTGTGATCGCCGAGGAGCGTGAGGTCGACGGCCTCGGCGCCGACGACCTCCTCGCCGTCTACCGCTCGCTCGTGCTGCTGCGCACCTACGACGAGCGCTCGCTCGTCTACCACCGGCAGGGCCGGATCGGGACGTACGCCATCTTCTGGAACCACGAGGCGATGCAGGCAGGCTCGGTGCACGCCCTCGCCGACGAGGACTGGATCTTCCCGAGCTACCGCGAGTCGGCGATCGGGCTCCTGCGCGGGATTCCCGCGAGCACCGTTCTCCACTGGTGGCGCGGCCATCCCGCCGGCTGGTGGAACCCGGCCGAGTACCGCGTCGCCTCGATCTGCGTCCCGATCGGGACGCATGTCCCGCACGCTGCCGGGCTCGCGTGGGGCGAGAAGCTGAAGGGCACCTCGACTGCCGCGATCGCCTACTTCGGCGACGGCGCGACGAGCGAGGGAGCGTTCCACGAGGGCGCGAACCTCGCCGCGGTGATGCAGGCGCCGCTGATCCTCTTCTGCAACAACAACCAGTGGGCGATCTCGACTCCGCTCGCGGCGCAGACGCACGCGGAGACGCTTGCCGCGAAGGCGGTCGGCTACGGAATGCCGGGAGTGCGGGTGGACGGCGGCGACGTGCTCGCCGTGTACGAGGCGACCCGGGAAGCCGTCGAGCGCGCGCGGGCCGGCGGGGGGCCGACGTTCATCGAGGCGGTCACGTACCGCGCGGCGCCGCACGCGACCGCCGACGATCCGCGCGCATACATCGACCTCGACCGCGTCGAGGAGGAGAAGCGCAACGAGTGCGTCGGACGCTACGAGGGCTATCTCCGTCGGCTCGGGGTGCTCGACGACGCGATCGTCGAGGAGATCAAGAACGAGGCGCTGGAGACGATGCGGCGGGGAATCGCGGCGGCCGAGGCCGAGCCGGATCCGGATCCCGAGCTCGTCTTCGACAACGCGTACGTCCTTCCGCCGCCGAACCTCCGCGAGGGCTGGGATGGCTGAGAAGTTCCTCGTCGAAGCGGTCAACGACGCGCTTCACGTCGAGCTCGCGCGCGACGAGACGGTGATGGTGATCGGGGAGGACGTCGGCCGCGCCGGCGGCGTCTTCCGCGCGACCGCCGGGCTGCGCGAGCGCTTCGGCGAGAACCGCTGCGTCGACACGCCGCTCGCCGAGGCAGGGATCCTCGGCAGCGCGATCGGGCTCTGCCTGGCCGGCTGGCGGCCGGTCTGCGAGATGCAGTACGACGCCTTCTCGTATCCGTGTCTCGACCAGCTGATCACCCACGTCGGCCGCTACCGCTGGCGCACCGGCGGGAAGATGGAGTTTCCGCTCGTCGTGCGGATGCCGTACGGCGGCGGCGTCCGTGCGCCCGAGCTCCATGACGACTCGCCCGAGGCGTACTACGTCCACACGCCCGGCGTGAAGGTCGCGATTCCGTCGACTCCGGCGGATGCAAAAGGCCTGCTCGCGGCGGCAATTCGCGATCCCGACCCCGTCGTCGTGCTCGAGCCGAAGCTCATCTATCGAGGCGAGAAGCAGGAGGTTCCCGAGGGGGAGCACGTCGTCCCGCTCGGCCAGGCGCGCCTCGCGCGGGAGGGGACGGACGTGTCGCTCGTCGCCTACGGCGCGATGGTGCCGGTGTGCGAGCGCGTAGCCGATGCGCTCGCAGGTGAGGCGTCGGTGGAGGTGCTCGACCTACGCTCGCTCAGGCCGCTCGACGAGGACGCGCTCCTGGCGTCCGCGTCGAAGACGGGGCGGGTCGTCGTCGTGCAGGAGGCGCCGCGCACCGCCGGCTTCGGCGCCGAGATCGCAGCGATCCTCGCGGAGAAGGCGATCCTCGACCTCCACGGTCCCGTGCTGCGCGTGACCGGCTTCGACGTCCCGTATCCGTACTGGAAGATCGAGGACCGCTACATGCCCTCGGTGGGGCGTGTCGCCGATGCAGCCCGACGGCTTCTCGAGTTCTGAGGCGCGCCTCCGGATCTGGCTCGAGCGCGGCGAGTCGGGATATTGGCTGCGCGACGCGGCGACCGGCGATCCGATGAAGTGGGACGATCCGCGCGTGCGGGTCGTCAGGCTTGCAGGCGCGTCGTATCGCGCCGACGCGCTGCAGGACGACGCGTTCGCGCCCGGCCGGCGGCTCGCGCTCGTCGCCGAGCCGGAGAACGAGCACGACCCGAATGCCGTCGCCGTGTGGGACGCCGAGCGGCGGCTACAGGCCGGCTACGTCCCGGCCGAGGTCGCGACGGAGCTGCACGGCGACGAGCAGGCGGTCTCGCTGTGGGAGTTCCGTGGGGACGACGGGACGCGGATCGGGCTGCGCGTCCTGCTCGCGCCGGCGGACGCCTGGATCCAGGAGCCGCGGTCGTGAAGGGCTTCTTCTCTCGCGACTACGAGCCGGTCGCCACCGTCGATCCGGGCGAACCGGTCGTCTTCACCTCCCTCGCCGCCTTCTGGCACTGGGACCCGGAGACTCCGTTGCCGAAGCCGGACGGCGCCGGGCACCCGCTCTACGGGCCGATCGAGGTGCGTGGCGCCCGCGCAGGCGGGACGCTCGTCGTGCACATCGACGAGGTGACGCCGCGGCCCTGGGGCGCGACATTCGCGTCGGGCGTGAAGCTCATGTGGTCGCTCGAGGAAGACACGTGGGTCAGCGAGCGCGGCTCGCGAGTCGCGGCGGCGCCGTTCCTCGGCGTGATCGGCATGCCGCCGCCCGAGCCGGGGGAGCATTCGACCACTCCGCCGCGGCGTTGGGGCGGGAACATCGACTGCAAGGAGCTCCTCGCGGGCACGACGCTCTACCTTCCGATCCCCGTGGAGGGCGCGCTGCTCATGGCGGGGGACGGACACGGCGCGCAGGGCGACGGTGAGGTGTCCGGCACCGCCATCGAGTGTCCGATCGAGCGGGCGACGCTCACTCTCGGCCTCGACGACCGCGACCTCCGCTCCCCGATCGCTCGCACCGCGGATTCATGGATCGCGCTCGGCTTCGACGAGGATCTCGATCTCGCGGCCGAGCAGGCCACGGAGACGATGCTCGATCTGATGGAGCTCGAGCTCGGCGCCTCGCGAGGTGAGTGTCACGCGCTGGCCAGCGTCGCCGTCGACCTGCGCGTGACCCAGGTCGTCAACCAGGTCAAGGGCGTCCACGCGGTCCTCCGCGACGACGCGATCCGCTAGAACTGCGCCCCGTGGCCTACGAGTTCAAGCTCCCCGATCTTGGCGAGGGCCTGACCGAGGGCGAGATCGCGCGCTGGCTCGTCGAGGAGGGGCAGGACGTCGCGGAGGACGACCCGCTCGTCGAGATCGCGACCGACAAGACGACGGTCGAGATCCCGTCTCCGGCAGGCGGCAAGGTCTCGAAGATCCTCGTCGGCGAGGGCGAGGTCGTGCCGGTCGGAACGGTTCTCGTCGTGATCGGCGGCGACGTCTCCACGGGACCAGTCCCGGTGCCAGGCACCGAGACACGTCCCGAGAGGACCGTGACTCCGCCGGCGCCGGCCGACGCGGCGAAGGTGCGCGCCACACCCCTCGTCCGCAAAGTGGCTCAGGAGCTGGGAGTCGATCTCGCGACAGTGACCGGCACCGGCCCGCAGGGACGGATCACCGAGGACGACGTGCGTGCAGCGGGCGGTTCGGGCCATGTCTCCGTGCCCGGCACCGGGACAGGTCCCGAGGGGACGCGGGTCCAGCTGCGTGGCGTCAAGCGGCAGATGTTCGAGCACCTGACGCGCGCCCACGAGATTCCGGCAGTGACGTGGGTCGAGGAGTGTGACTTCTCGGGCGCCGATCTCCAGCGCCTCGTCCCGCTCGTCCTCCACGCGGTCGCCGAGTCGCTGCGCGAGTTCCCGGAGCTGAACGCCCGCGTCGCGGATGCAGAGCTCGTGCTGCTCGGCCGCTACGACATCGGCGTGGCGGTGCAGACGGAGCAGGGACTCGTCGTCCCCGTCGTGCGCGGCTGCGACCGCCTCTCGCTCGACGAGCTCGACGCCGAGGTGCGGCGCCTCGCGGAGGCCGCGCACGCAGGAACCCTGAAGCCGGAGGAGTTGCGCGACGGCACGTTCACCGTGACGAGCGCCGGCAAGGCGGCGGGCTTGCTCGTCACGCCGCTCCTCAACCATCCCGAGGTGGCGATCCTCGGCGTGCACCGGGTCGAGGACAGGCCGGTCGTCCGCGACGGAGAGGTCACTGTCCGCCGGATGGGGAACATCTCCGTCACGTTCGACCATCGCGTCGTCGACGGTAAGCGCGCCGCCGACTTCGGGCTCGCGGTGATCGCGCGGCTCGAGAATCGGTCCGCGTAGAAGCTAGGCGACGGCGATCTCGGGCTCGGCCTCCGTGAGGTAGGGCGCGAGCATCGACTCGATCCGCGGCGCGGTCGCGCGTCCATCGAGCCGCGAGACGACGCGCCTCCCCACCACGAGCGCGAGTGCCGGCACCTGCTGCACGCGAAAGCGCTCGGCGAGATCTGGACGGTCGTCCACGTCGACCTTGCTGACGCGGAGGCGGCCGCGCTCCTTGCGCGCGATGTGGGCGATCAGGCTTTCCATCCGCCGGGCGGGACCGGAGCGATGGGAGGTGAAGAAGACGAGCTGCGGGCGTTCGTCGTGGGGCACGTGTGCTCCTCCTAGCGGGTGTGCGCCCTCAACGGACGAAACACGCCCGCGGTTACGGTTCCCGCATGGGAGCGTGGTACTGGATCGGGGTGAGCGCGGGGCTCGGCGCGTCGGCTGGGATGCTCATCGCCGCCGCATCGGGCGCAGCGGTGCGCGTCGTCCTCGTGGCCGCGGCCGCCGCTGCGATCGTCGCCGGGGCCGGCGTCGGTCTCGGCATCGACGACTGGCAATCCGGCGGCTGGGTCGACATCGCCCTCGGCGCGGGCGGGGCCTTGCTCGGCCTCCTCGGCGCGGCGCAGACCGTGGGCGGCGCGCTGAGGCGCGGCGGCACGCGGGTCGGCACGGGGGCGCTCGTCGGGGGCGCCGCCTTGGTCGCCGCGGCTGTCGCCTGGATCCCCGTGGCCGGATACCTCATCCCGTTGGCGCTGCTGGCACTCGCGGCGCTGTTGCGGCGGAGGAGTCCCGAGCGTTACGCGGGTTTGCGGACGCTCGCGCGGGACGAGTAAGCGGAGCACATGCCTCGGAAGCTTGTGCTCGTCGTGGTGGACGGGATGACCCCGGCGGCGTTCGAACGGGCCGTCGAAGGTGGTCGGGCGCCGGCCATGTCCTTCCTCGCCGAGCACGGCGACTATCGCCAGGCGACGTCGGTCTTCCCCTCGCTCACCCCCGTCTGCCTCACCTCGATAGCGACCGGGGCGGGCCCTGCCGTCCACCACATCCCGTCGCTCGTCTGGTGGAATCGCCAGGAGCGCAGGGTCGTTGAGTACGGCTCGTCGTTCGCGGCGCTCCGCGCGGCCGGGCTCTCGCAGTCGATCCTCGACCCGATCTTCAACATGAACGCCCGCCACCTCGCGGCCGGCGCCACGACGATCTACGAGGCGCTCGAGGACGCAGGGCTGGTTGCGGGAGCGGTGAACATCACGTGCTACCGCGGGCGCCATCGTTACCTTCCGACGTTGCCGGCGATGCACCGGCCCGCCTACGGGCCGCCTCGCTTCTTCTTCTACGGGCTGTTCGAGTCGGACCGGACCGGAGCGCCGTTCGCGGTCCGCAGCCGCCGCGCCGGGTCCGTCGACGCGTACGCTGCCGCGGTCGGTCGCTGGCTCGTGACCCGCGACGGGTTCGACTTCCTCGCCTACTACCTCTCCGGCTACGACTTCGCATCGCATGCGGCAGGCCCGGACGGTGAGGTCGCCGCGCATGCCCTCGAGCAGGCCGACGCCGCGATCTGGACATTGCTCGAAGCGGCGGGCGGACCGGACGAGTTCCTCGAGCGCTACGCCGTCGTGCTCCTCTCGGATCACGGCCAGACGGCGGTCGGGCGCGCCGCACGGCTGGAGGAGCCCTTCGCGGACGTTGCGGACCAGGTCGTCGTCACCGCCTCGAATCGCGCCGGGCAGGTCTACCTCCGTCCGAACGCGCGCGTGGATGCCGGAGACCTCGCGCGGCGGCTGGACGGCTACTCCGCCGTCGACGTCACGCTTCGCCGCGAGGAAGATCAGATGATCGCGCGCAAGGACGGCGCGGATGCCCCGGCCGAGAAGCTCGATCATCCGGACGCCGCGTGGCGGATCGGCTCGGCGCTGGCGAATCCGAACGCGGGGGAGCTTCTCGTCTCGGCGGCCGAGGGATGGGAGCTCACCGACCTCGGCGGCCGGCATCACGCAGGCGGCGGCAGCCACGGCTCGCTCGTCGCGGCCGACTCCATCGTTCCGCTGGTGACGGTCGGCCTCCGAGCCGAGCCGCGCCGGATCACCGAGGTCGCTCCGGCCATCCTCGAGCTCTTCGGGGCGGCGGTGCCGGAGTCGATGGAGGCGTTTGCCGGTGTCGGCTGACGAGCGCGCCTGGATGGTCGAGCGTCAGCTCCGCCGCCGCGGGATCGAGGACGAGCGCGTGCTCGCCGCGATGGGACGCGTGCCGCGCGAGCTCTTCCTCCCGCCGGAGCTGCGGGATGCGGCGTACGGCGATGCCGCTCTGCCGATCGGCGCCGGCCAGACGATCTCGCAGCCGTACATGGTCGCGCTCATCTGCGAGCAGCTCGCGCTGCACGGCGGAGAGCGGGTGCTCGACGTCGGCACGGGGTCCGGCTACCAGGCCGCCGTCCTCGCGGAGCTCGCGGATGAGGTGCACACGATCGAGCGGATCCCGGAGCTCGCGGAGCGGGCGCGGGCCGGCCTCGCCGCAGCGGGCTACGCGGACAGGGTGCACCTCCATCTGGGTGACGGCACCCGCGGCGTCCGCGAGTGTGCGCCGTTCGCCGCGATCGCCGTGGCGGCCGCCGCGCTCGAGGCGCCCCCCGTGCTCTACGACCAGCTCGAACCGCGTGGCCGCCTCGTCGTGCCCGTCGGTGGCTCCGACGGGCAGTGGCTGGAAGTCGTCGTGCGGACGCCCGAGGGGCCGGCCGCCCTGCGCACCGTCCCCTGCCGCTTCGTCCCCCTAGTGGTGGGCCGGTAGTCGCGCCCGCGCGGCAGCCGACCGGTGAGAAACGATGGAGACGATGGGGTCGAGGTCCGCGACCGAGCTGCTGCTGCTTCCGGTGCGCCTCCGTGGGATTCGGCTCGGCCGCCCCGTGGACCTGCTGGTCGACCCCGACGAGTGGCGTGTGGTCGGCTTCGTCGTCCTCTGCGGCGACGAGATCGAGCGGTTCCTCGTCTTCGCCGCCGCGGACGCGCAGGAGGACGAGCTCGACGTCTCGTCGGCCCTGCTGCTGCTCGAGGACGTGGACTTCTACCGCGAGCGGTCGCGCTCTCTGCGGGCGCTCCTCGGCAGCGCGGTCGTGGACCGGGACGGCCGGCCCGGTGTGGTCCGCGACCTTCTCCTCCGTCGCGACGGCACCGTCGACGCGCTCCTCGTCCAGCAGGGCGATGCGATCCGTGAGGTGGAGCCTGCGGAAGCGACCGTCGACCTCGAGCACGTTTCCACTGCGTGAGCGCCGCAAGGCGCTACTCTCGCGGGCGACCGTGGAACGTCCGGCCGCCACGTTCGCCCTGTCGCGCCGGCGCGCTTGGGCGTCGCTCCGCTCCGTCCGCAACTGGCAGGAGCTGGGCAAGTTCTGCGCAGTCGGTGCGCTCGGGTACCTCATCAACCTCGCGGTCTACGACGCGCTGCTGCACGAGCAGCTGCACTACCTCCTCGCCGCGACGTGCTCGTTTCTCGTCGCCGTCACGAGCAACTACACGTGGAACCGGATCTGGACGTTCCGCGAGCATCGTGGCCACGTCGGTGTGCAGGGGATGCGCTTCTTCGTCGTCTCGCTCGCGGCCCTCGGCGCGAACCTGGCCGTGCTCCACGTCCTGATCGTGTACGGGGGGCTCGACAAGCTCCCGGCGCAGGCGGCCGCCATCGTCGTCGTGACCCCGCTCAACTTCGTCGGGAACAAGCTCTGGTCGTTCCGCCGCGCCAAGGCCTGAGCCGGTGAGGAGTCTCCTCGCCGCCTCCGGCGTCGCGCTGATCGCCGCTCTCCTCGTCTCCCCGGCGAACGCCTCGTCGGGCACGTCTCCCGTGACACCCATCTTCGACGGGAAGGGGCATCTCATCCAGACGCCGTTCGTCCCGAAGCGGCCGCAGGCATCGCTCACCGAGAAGCGGGCGCTCCGGATCGTCGATGCGTATCCGAAGGTCTCGTCGTGGCTCTCGCGCTACCCACGCGCAGGACGAACCGATCAGGAGACGTACGACTCGAAGGCCGGCGAGTGGACGGTGAAGATCTTCTGGGAGAAGAAGCCGAAGGTCTCGGCCGGCGAGATCGCCGAGGGCAAGGTCGACGATGCGACCGGGGACGTCGTCGAGGCGTGGACAGGGCCGCAGGTCGCCTGGGGGATGGCGCGCGGCTCGCCCGGCGCTTTCGGCGGGACGGCGATCAACAACCCGTGGATCTGGGGCGCGTTCTGCCTCGTCTTCCTCGTCGGGCTCGGCGACTTCCGGCGGCCGTTCTCGCTCCGCAACCTCGACCTTCTCTTCCTCCTCTCGCCGACGGCCTCGCTCTACTACTTCAACCACGGCGACGTCTTCACGGCGGTGCCGCTCTTCTATCCGCTCCTCGCCTGGGTCATCCTGCGCGCGACGTGGATCGGCGTGCGCAACCGTGGCACGCCCGGTGCGCCGCGCTGGCCGGTGTGGGTGCTGCTCGGCGCGACGATCTTCCTCGCGGGCTTCCGGATCGGGCTCAACGTCGAGCGGTCGAACGTCATCGACGTCGGCTACTCCGGCGTGATCGGCGCCGAGCGGATCGTGAAGGGACAGGCGCCGTGGGGGAACTTCCCGGTCGAGCAGCTGCCGAGCGGCAAGTCCCTCAAGGCCTGCGGCCCGGCCGACGCCTCGGGCGAGATCCGCAATCGCGTCCAGACGAACGGCCGCTGTGAGAGCGCGAATCCGGAAGGCGACACCTACGGGCCGGTCGCGTACGAGTCGTACATCCCCGGCTACCTCGCGCTCGGCTGGAGCGGGAAGTGGGACACGCTTCCGGCGGCCCACTTCACGTCGATCGCCTTCGACCTCCTCACGATGCTCGGTCTCTGGCTCGTCGGGCTGCGGCTCGGAGGGCAGCGGCTCGCCGCCGTGCTCGCGTTCGCCTGGGCGGCCTACCCCTTCACGCAGTACGTCTCGAACTCGAACACGAACGACGCGATCATGCCGTGCTTCCTCGTCTGGGGCTTCTGGCTCGCCTCGAGACCGGCGGCGCGCGGCGCGCTCGCGGCGCTGTCGGGCTGGACGAAGTTCGCGTCGCTCCTCATCGCGCCGCTCTGGCTCACGTATCCGGGAAGGAGGCCCAGCCGCGGAGCCGTGGTCGGGTTCACGGTCGCGACGCTCGCGGCGTTCTCGATCCTCCTGCTCCAGCCGGACCCGTTCCACGAGGCGCACGTCTTCTGGACGCGGACGGTCGGGTTCCAGATCGGGCGTTCGGCGCCGTGGTCGCTCTGGGACTGGCGGCAGTACCACGCGCGCGGGCTGCCGGACCTGCACCTCGTCCAGCGCGTCCTGCAGGTGCTGCTCGTCGCCGGGGCCGTCGCCGCCGCGTTCTTCCCGCGCCGCAAGTCGCCGCTCCAGCTCGCAGCTCTCACGGCCGTGCTGCTCGCCGGTTTCGAGCTCGTCGTGACGTACTGGCTCTACACGTACATCCCGTGGTTCTATCCCTTCGCCGTGCTGGCCCTGCTCGCGCCGGCGGCGCCGCTCCGGCAGCTCGTCATGCAGCAGACTGCGAGACCGAGTGTCCTCCTTGCGGACGAGACCTACCCGGATCGAGAGATCGCGGTGCCGCGCGCCTCGTTCTAAGCGGCCATGTCCCGGTGCCGGGCACGCGGACGCGCCTGGAACAGACACGGCGGTTGCGGATCGCCCTGCTCGAGGGCAACTCTTGACCGACTGCATGGCCCTCGAGCCACGTCTCCGTGCCCGGCACCGGGACATGGGTCATGGGGCCGTGTCCCGCCGGGCGCGTTAGGCAGGTACGCGAACGAGTTCGATCGCTTCCGCGCGGCCCCCGTCGGTGCACGTGACGAGGACGCCCTCCAGCCTCACGCCGGCTTCGGCGGGCTCGAACTTGACCGGTAGCGGGCTCCGCATGCGGGCGATCGCGAGCTCGGACCGGACGCCGATCACCGAATCGTGCGGCCCCGTCATCCCCGCGTCGCTGACCGCGGCCGTGCCGCCGGCAAGGATCCGGGCGTCGTTCGTCTGCACGTGCGTGTGGGTGCCGATCACCGCGGTGACGCGGCCGTCGAGCCACGTCGCGAGCGCGACCTTCTCGCTCGTCGCCTCCGCGTGGAAGTCGAGGACCACGACCGGCGCCGCCGCGCGCGCCTCGTCGACGAGCGCGTCCACGAGCTCCCAGGGCGAGACGGGCGTGGGGAGGAAGAGCTGGCCGAGGAGGTTGAGGACCGCGACGGCGACACCGTTCCGCGCCTCCACCACGGCGAGGCCGCGTCCCGGCGTCTCCGCACCCGAGTTCGCCGGCCGGATCACGCGCTCGCTCCCGGCGAGGTAGGCGGCGATCCCGCCTCGGCGGAAGGTGTGGTTGCCGAGCGTGACGACGTCCGCGCCGGCGGCGAGCAGCTTGTCGGCGAGCTTGCCGGTGATGCCGGCGCCGTCGGCCGCGTTCTCGCCGTTGACGATCGCGAGGTCCGCGTCGTAATGCTCGCGCAGCGCAGGCAGGTGCTCCTCGACGGCACGACGGCCCGGGACGCCGAAGACGTCCGCGAGGAAGAGGATCTTCAGGGCCGGAAGCCTTCCTAGCCGGTCGCGAGGACGGGCGCCGTGCGGACCTCGACGGTCACGTGGTTCCCGGCGTCGTTCGTGTACCGCGCGAGCGCCTGGTGCTCGATCGCGGCGAGGTCGGCGACGCGGCCGAGCTTCGTTGCGCCGCTGACGACGGTCGTCCCGACGGTGAGCGCCGGATCGGCGGCGAGCTGCGTCACGCCGACGAGGAGCGACGGGGCCGTCTGCGGTTGGATGTCGATCTCCGAGCCGTACGCCGTGCCCTCGACGATGAAGGGCCGGATCGCCACGACGGTCCCGTCCACGGGCGCGTAGACGTCGCTGCCGACGGGTGCTCCGACGTCGATCGCCGACGTTCCGCCGCCGCCGAGCTGGTACCAGCGGGGCGAGCCGCCTCCGCCGCCGAAGATCCCATGCACGATCCGCTGCACGAGGCCCTCGTTCGCCTGCCGCCCGACCGGCTTCAGCGAGAGGGCGCCGTCGTGTGCCGAGTGATATCCGATGGCGGTCACCCGGTGCTGCGAGATGGGGAGCTGGAGGCTGACGGATCCGCGCAGCGCGACGATCTCGGGAGTCGGCTGCGTCTGCGCCGTAGTCGCGAGTCCGCGGCTCGGGATGATGACCGACGTGCGCACCGTTCCTCCGCCGCCGAACGCGGTGAGGCCGAGCGCGACGAGGAAGACGGCCGAGAGGACGACGAGGAGGGCGAGGAGGCGCGCCCGGCGCGCAACGCGCACCTGCCGGCGCTCGACCCGCCGCCTCCCGTTGAGGCGCGAGGACGGCATGTCGCGCGGCACCTTATCGAACTGCCGGGGCAGATCCCAGAGGTCCAGCGCCAAGTTTCCCCGAGTCCGTGGGACGGCGGGGCTACCATCGCCCGCATGACGCCGCCCGCGTCCGTGCGCATCGAGATCCCGCGCTGGGCGCAACTCGTACTGCTGCCGCTGCTGCTGCTGCTGGCGTGGGCGGTGGCCGGAGCGGTGCGTCACGTGCTCTTCCTCTTCCTCGTGGCGCTCCTCATCGCCTTGCTGCTCAATCCCCTGGTCCGCGCCCTCGGACGGGTGTGGATCCCTCGCGGACCGGCGGTAGCGCTCGTCTATCTCGCCTTTGCAGCAGTCGTCGCACTGGCGATCCTCGCTCTCGCCACGGTGGTCGTGCAGCAGACGCGCAGCGCCGCCCACCGGGTCGACAACTACTTTACGACCGATTCCGGACACCCCCCGCGGACGGGTGCCGAGCAGGATCTGGTGCGCTTTCAGGGGTGGCTCGACCACCACCACCTCAGCGGCATCCACGTCCAGCACCAGGGCCAGAAGTTCCTCACCCAGGTCGGGACGAAGGACGTCCAGAAATACACCTCGAAGGCTCTGAGCTGGGCCGAAGGAGCGGGCCTCACGGTCGTCACGCTCCTCTTCGACGCGATTCTCGTGGTGGTCGTCTCGGTCTACATGCTGCTCGACATGCAGCGGTTGACGGACGTGGTCGACCGACGCTTCCCGCCGCGCGGACGGGACGGGCTGATCGTGCGGATGGAGCAGGCGGTCGCGAGCTACGTCAAGGGCCAGTTCCTTCTCTCGCTGATCATCGGCCTGAGCGTCGGGCTCGGGCTCTGGATCCTCGGGATGCTCGGCCTGATGCCGCACGGCGGGAAGTACGCGGCGGCGTTCGGGGCCTGGGCGGGCATCACTGAGCTCATCCCGTACGTCGGCCCGTGGCTCGGGGCCATTCCGGCGGTGCTCTACGCGCTCGTCCAGCATCCGCTCTCGGCGCTGTGGGTCGCGCTCCTCTTCCTCGGGATCCAGCAGCTCGAGGGCCACCTCGTCGTACCGAAGGTGATGGGACACACGCTGCGTCTCCACCCCCTGCTCGTGATCTTCGGCCTCCTCGCGGGCGGCGAGATCTACGGGTTCCCGGGCATCCTGGTCTCGCTGCCGCTCCTCGCAGCCGGGCGCGCGGCGTGGGAGTTCTTCTCGGAGCGGATCTCGCTGGAGAAGTGGGCCGGCCAGGAGCCGCTCGCCGAGATCGGACTCGAGCCGCAGGGCGAGAAGGAGCACGTCCCCGAGATTCCGCCCGCTCCGGCTGCCTGAGCCGCAGCAAACCAAGTACGGCTTCGTGGCGTATAACACGACCAATGAGGACTGCCATCCTCGGGATCGTGGTGCTCATCGGCGCCGTCGCCGCCGGGTGCGGCACGATGGCGCACGAGGCTGCAACGCCCGTGTCCTCTCGCGCGACCGCGGCGCCCGCCGCCTTCGTGACGCGGAACGCGACGCAGGCGTCGGGCGCGCCCGTGATCGTGGCCGGCAAGACCGGCGTCCGCCTGCGGCCGCTGCCCGGCGGCACGTTCGGCCTGCTGGTCGTGCTCAAGAACCAGACGCACCGCCAGCTCATGCTCGACGACGTGCGCGCTGTCGTCCCGCGCGGGTCGTTCGTCCGTCAGCTCGGCACGCACCTCGCGCCGTTCTTCCAGTGCAAGCCGTACTGCTCGAGGCACATGGTCATGCACGGGCCGTTCCTGGCGCAGCGCCCCGCCGCGATTCACGTCCGTCCTCTGAGCTCGGCCCAGGCCCAGCTGAACTTCGCGATGGCGGGCTGCGGCGCGCTGCAGACGGCGTCGACCGCGCCGGTCACGCGGGCCGTCGTCGTGTACCGCGACCCGCTGGGGATGGTCTTCCGGCAGACGGTCGACCTGCGCTCCGCGCAGCTCGCTCTGCACTCGGCGGGGCGGATCGCCTGCCGCACGTAGCGCGGCGTACTCTTCCGGGCGTGAGCTCGTTCCCGGTCACCCGGCTCCGCCGCTTTCGCCGCACGGCGCCGCTGCGGGATCTCGTCCGCGAGACGAGGCTCTCGCTCGACCAGTTCGTGATGCCGCTCTTCGTCGCGCCCGAGGCTCTCGCGAACGAGGAGCTCCCGGGCATGGCGCGGTTCGATCTCCACGGCCTGCCCCACGAGGTCGAGCGCCTGGCGTCTGCTGGAGTCCGCGCCGTCATGCTCTTCGGTGTCCCGTGGGAGAAGGACGAGGACGCGACCGGCGCGTGGCAGGACACCGGGATAGTGCAGAACGCGCTGCGCACGTTGCGGCCGCGGTTCCCGGAGCTCGTGCTGCTCACGGACGTCTGCCTCTGCGAGTACACGTCGCACGGTCACTGCGGCGTCGTCGTGGACGGCGAGGTCGACAACGACCGGAGTCTCGAGCTGCTCGTCCGCACCGCCGTCAGTCACGCCGAGGCGGGAGCCGACGTCGTCGCGCCGAGCGACATGATGGACGGCCGCGTCGCGGCGATCCGCGAAGCGCTCGACGACTACGGCTTCGAGACGACGCCGATCCTCTCCTACTCGGCGAAGTACGCCTCCGCGTTCTACGGGCCCTTCCGCGAGGCGGCCGACAGCACGCCCGCGTTCGGCGACCGCCGCGGCTACCAGCTGGATCCGGCCAACGTCCGCGAGGCGCTGCGCGAGTGCAAGATCGACCTCGCCGAAGGAGCCGACGCGATCATGATCAAGCCGGCGCTGCCCTACCTCGACGTGATTCGGGCGGCGCGTGAGGCGTTCCAGGCTCCGCTCGCGGCGTACAACGTCTCCGGCGAGTACGCGATGGTCAAGGCGGCAGCCCGCGCCGGCTGGCTCGACGAGCGGGCCGCGGCGCTCGAGTCGCTCACCGCGATCAAGCGCGCAGGAGCCGACCTCATCGTCAGCTACTGGACGCGAGACCTGCCGGCGTGGCTCTGACCCAGCGCTCGGCTCTGTACCGGCGCGCGCTCGAGCTGATCCCCGGCGGCGTGGACTCGCCCGTCCGAGCCATGCGCGCGGTCGGGCTCGACGAGCCGCTCTTCGTCCGCAACGGCGAGGGCGCGTACGTCGACACGGAGGACGGCCGCCGGCTCCTCGACTGGGTCATGTCGTGGGGGCCGCTCCTCTTCGGGCACGCGGATCGGGAGACGGTCGAGGCGGTGCGCGAGGCAGCGCTGCGGGGGACGAGCTTCGGCGCCGCCACTGAGGCCGAGGTCGAGCTGGCCGCGGAGATCGTCGACGCGGTGCCGTCCATCGAGAAGGTGCGGCTCGTCTCGTCGGGGACGGAGGCCGCGATGAGCGCGCTGCGCCTGGCGCGCGGGTTCACGAATCGCGACCGGATCCTCAAGACGGCCGGCGGTTATCACGGCCACGCCGACGCGCTCCTCGCGAGCGCGGGCTCGGGTCTGGCGACGCTCGGGATCCCGGCCTCGCCGGGGGTGCCGACCGGCGCCGCGGCCGACACGATCGTCGTCCCGTACAACGACCTCGACGCTGCGGCGGACGCCGTCATGCGCTACGGGGAGGGCCTCGCGGCGATCATCGTCGAGCCGGTCGCGGCGAACATGGGCGTCGTCCCGCCCGAGCCGGGTTACCTCGAGACGTTGCGCCGGCTCTGCGACGTCTCCGGCGCGCTCCTCGTCTTCGACGAGGTGATCACCGGCTTCCGCGTCTCGCGTGGCGGCGCGCAGGAGCGCTACGACGTGCTTCCGGACCTCACCGTCCTCGGGAAGATCGTCGGCGGAGGGCTGCCGCTGGCGGCCTTCGGCGGCCGGGCCGAGGTGATGGATCTCCTCGCGCCGAGCGGGCCTGTTTACCAGGCGGGGACGCTCGCCGGCAACCCGCTCGCGACGGCTGCCGGTCTCTCGGTGCTGCGGCGCCTGCGCGACCCCGCCGTCTACGACGAGCTCGAGCAGAACGCCGCGCTTCTGGCGGAAGGTCTCGGCCCCCTCGGCCGCGTGCAGCGGGTCGGGGCGTTGCTCACCGTCTTCATGGCCGACCGGCCGGTGCGGAACTTCGACGACGCGCAGCAGTGCGACACCGAGCGCTACGCCGCGCTCTTCCGCCACCTCCTCGAACAGGGCGTCTACTTCCCGCCCTCGCAGTTCGAGGCCCTCTTTCCCTCCACGCTGCACGGCGAGGACGAGATCGAGCGGACGGTCGCCGCCGCGGAGGCCTTTGGTCACTGATCTCTGGGAGACGATGGCGGTCGATGCCGCCGCCGAGAGCGCGCTCTGGGCCGACTGCCTGCTGCCGGAGCCCGGGCGTGACTGGAGTCCCGTCTTCTCACCGCTCGGCGAGGCGCGCTACGCACTGGGGCTCGAGACGATCTACGAGGGCTATCTCGTCCACTACGGCCGGCCGCGCCTCTTCGAGCCGCCCGACAGCGACACCGCCCTCCTGCTCGGCGACTACCTCTACGCGCACGGCGTGGCGCGGATCTCGGCGCTCCACGACGTCGCGGCCGTCGCCGACCTCTCGGAGCTCATCTCGCTCTGCAGCCAGGTCCGGGCGGAGGAGGCGGACGGCGACGGTGCCCTGTGGGCCGCGACGGCGGCGCTGCTCGGCCGCGGCGCGCTCGACGACGCGCGGACGGCGCTGCGGCTCCACGCCGACGCGGCTCCGCTCGAGCACGCGGCCCGAACTGCCGCGGGCGACGCGGCCGTCGACGCCGCGCTCGAGGCGCACGCGGGTCGGCGGGTGAGCTAGATTCCGGCCGTGGTCGCCGCGCTCTTCCATTCGCTGCTGGCCGTCGAGACGGCCGCCGAGGAGGGACGCAAGGTCGTCCTCACGATGCTCGCGGTCGGCGGTGTCTTCGTCCTCGTGATCGCGGTCGGCGAGCTCTCGCACTGGCTCCGCCACCGGCGCTAGCTAGGCGGGCACCGGCCCTCCCATGATCCGGGCGAGGTTGTCCGGGGCGAAGAACTCGTCCGGCCGGACCGTGCCGGCGATGACCCCGAAGAAACGGCCCGCCTCTTCCTCGTTGTCGCGGAGCGCGCCGAACAGCGCCTGCTGTTCGGGCGGCGGCGCGGCGAGCGAGGCGAGCTCGTAGGTCAGCTCGTAGAGACCGCGCGTCTCCTCGTTGCGGGTCCGCTCGTAGTCGGCAAGTGCGTCTTCGAGCGGCCGTTCTCCCGTGAACGCGTGGTCGAGCGCGTCCGCGAGCAAGTCAGCATCGCGGAACGCGTCGCTGATCCCCTGGGCCGTGATCGGATCCTTGTGGTAGCCGGCATCGCCGGCGAGCGCCCAGCCCGGGCCGTACGGCCTGCGGTAGTAGAACGGCACCTCCGCCGTGCCGTAGAAGCGATCGACGCGTTCGCCGGCCGCGAGGCGCTCGGCGAGCGGCGGTGCGAGCGAGACCGCCTCGAGGAAGCTCTTCTCCACGTCCGCGCGGACGGCCTTGAACTCCTCGCGGGGCCAGAAGGCGACGACGATCTGGAGCCCCTCGTGCGTCGGGCCCGTGATGAGCATCCGGCCCTCGCGGGGGTACAGCTCCGCGCCCTCGGTCTGCGCGCCGGCCCAGTAGCCGTAGTAGACGCAGGTGCGGCCGGGCCGCTCCTCGTACGCCGGCGCCTGTACGGCGCGGGCGACGAAGGAGTTGCGGCCGTCGGCGCCGACCACGACGCGCGCGCGTTCCTCGACGCCCGCCGCGCGGATCCCGACGACTGCGCCGTCCTCGAAGAGGAGCTCGTCGATCGCGACACCCGTCCGCACCTCGGCGCCTCCCTCCGCCGCGGCCTCGAGCAGCAGCGAGTCGAGGATGGTGCGGCGAGGGCAGTAGCCCTCCGCGATCCCGTCGGCCGGCGTCGGCGGTGCGGCGAGGGCGAACGGCCCGACGTCGAAGGTCATGGCGGCGATCGGCGGGCAGCCCGTCGCCGCGAGCCGCTCGAGCAACCCCCAGCGCTGCAGGCGCGCCGCGCCCGGCTGGTGGATGTAGTGCGTCGACAGCGTGTCGCTCGGGAAGGTCGCGCGGTCGACGAGCAAGACGCGGTGGCCCTTGCGGGCGAGGAGCATCGCGGTGGGCGAGCCGGCGGCGCGCGCGCCGACGACGATCACGTCGTACATCTGGACCCCTCCTTCGTCGGTAAGCTACGAAACGTAGGTTTACACTAAGCTACGAAACAGAGCTTTGTCAAGCAAAGACCTCACGCTGTTCTCGTACGAGATCCTCGGCCTCGTGGGCCGCGGCGGCGCCAGCGCGCACGACCTCCGGCAGATGGAGCGCAAGGGCCGAATCCTCGACTGGGCCGGCGAGAGCCAGTACTACGCCGAGCCGAAGCGGCTCGCGAAGCTCGGCTACCTCGAGACCCGCAAGGAGCCGGGCAAGACGCGCGAGCGCACCGTCTACACGCTCACCGCGATGGGCGAGGAGGCGCTTCGGCAGTGGGGCCGGACGCCGCTCCGCTTCACCCCGCTCAAGTGCGAGGCGGCGGATCGCCTGCTCGCCGCGGACATCGTCGGCGAGGAGGCGACGCGCGAGAGCTTCGCGACACTGCGGGAGGATCTCGACGACCTGCGCGAGCGCGTGAGCGAGATCGCTGCCTCGGCCGAGACCCTGCCGCACCGGACGAAGTACCTCCGCATCGCCGCGACGTTCTTCGAGCGATTGATCGACGTGCACGAGCAGCTCGTCGACGACGTCGAGCGGGAGCTAGCTTGACCTTCCCCGGGTGGTGCTAGTACAACTAGCGTGATGTTGGTGCGCGGCCCGACGCGCTCGCCCCGGCCCGACGACCTCGCGGCTGTGATCCGCGAGGCGCGCGCTCGTCAGCGGCGAAGGCAAGTCGGAGCCGCGGCCGTGGTGGGGGTCGTGGCCGCGGCCGGCCTTGCGGTCTGGGCCGTCGTTCCGGGTGGGAGCTCCGCCGGCCGCGGCTCGCGTGACTCCGGCGCGCTTGTCGCGACGCGCGGCTGTCCGTCGGCGAACCTCGGCTCGCTGGCGTTCGTCCGGGGCGGCTCCCTCCAGCTGCTCGACCTCGACGGATGCCGTGTGCGGACGCTCGTCGGCGCACGCGCCCAGGGGCCGGTCGCGATGAGCCCAGACGGGAACTGGGTCTCGTTCCGCGGTGGCTACGCGGACGCAAGGAGCGGGCGGGTCCGCCGGCTCCCCGGCAACGCCGTCTGGTCGCCACGCGGAAACGTCCTCGCTGTCGTCACGAGGAAGGGCGGGGTCGAGCGCGGGCGCGCCGGCAGGCGGCTGCGTCCGCTGCTCCCGGGCGGATGGGGCGCGTGGACGGCCGCTTTCTCGCCCAGGGGTCGACGGCTAGCGGTCTCACGGACCGCCGACCATGGCCGGGTCGAGGAGATCTGGCTCGTGGACTTGAACGACGGGTCACGGCGAGAGCTGTTCCGCGAGCCGAGATGGGTGGGCGCACCAACGCTCTTGGAGGGCTTCTCCCCGGACGGCCGCTGGGTCTTCTTCTGGAAGGACCCCGACGCGTCGGCGTCGCTGCTCGCGGACGGCGTACCGCTCCTCGCGATCCCTGTCACGGGAGGGAGGCCACGCCCCGTCAGCCACGAGCTGTACTTCCGCGACTACGTGTCGTGGTGCGGAGGCAGGCTCGTCTACGTGATCGCCCGCAGCGGCCGGATGGTCACCCAAGGGGACGGCATCGCTGCCGCGACGCCGCCGGGCTGGCGGTCGCAGACAATCCTCCCCCCGGGACGGTCGACGAGCTGGACGACGCCGGCCTGCGGCCCTGGCGGAGTGCTTGCGGTCGCCGCCGGCCCGAGCGGCGACGACGAGCCGTTCGGCCACGAGCACCGGTCGATCTGGCTCGTCCAGGGAAGTGCCGCGCGTCCGTTGTCGGCCACGCTTCCGCCTCGCGGTACGACCGACGAGTGGCCGAGCTGGTCGGCCGACGGGCGCTGGCTCCTCTTCGTGCGCACGCGCTTCAGCGGGAGAGGGTGGCCGGGCACGCTGTACGCGCTCGACCTCGTCCACAACCGGCTGGTCGGTCCGATCGCGCACGTCGGGACGACCGAGAACTACTACGGGCACTACGCCTGGACCTCCCAAATCTCCTGGCACCGGCCGTAGACTCGGGCCGTGCGCGAGCTGCCGCGCGGAACCGTCACCTTTCTGTTCACCGACATCGAGGGGTCGACGCGGCTCTTGCGCGACCTCGGCGCGGAGGAGTACGCGGCTGCGCTCGCGGGGCACCGCCGCGTGCTGCGCGAGGCGTTCGAGCGGCACGGCGGCGTCGAGGTCGACACCCAGGGCGACGCCTTCTTCGTCGCCTTCCCCACCGCACCCGGCGCGCTCGATGCTGCGCGCGAGGCGCAACATGCGCTCGAGCTGCCGGTCCGGATGGGGCTCCACACCGGCACCCCGCTCCTGACCGACGAGGGGTACGTCGGTGGAGACGTCCACCGGGCGGCACGGATCGCCGCCGCCGGTCACGGCCGGCAGGTGCTCGTCTCGGCGGCGACCGCGGCGCTCGTCCGCCGCGACGAGCTGCGCGACCTCGGCGAGCACCGTCTCAAGGACCTCAGCGCGCCGGAGCGGCTCTACCAGCTCGGCGACGGCTTCTTTCCGCCCCTGAAGACCCTCTACCGGACGAACCTGCCGATTCCGGCGACGCCGTTCCTCGGCCGCGAGCACGAGCTCGCCGAGGTGCGGGAGCTGCTCGCCCGCGACGACGCCCGGCTTCTCACGCTCACGGGCGCAGGCGGCTCGGGCAAGACGCGGCTCGCGCTGCACGCAGCCGGCGAGGCGGCGGAGGCGTATCCCGACGGCGTGTGGTGGGTGCCGCTCGCGCCGGTCGCGGACCCGGCCGACGTCGGGCCGGTCGCGGCTCGCGCGCTCGGCGGAGGTGGAAGCCTGCCCGAACTCGTCGACGGCCGGCGCCTGCTGCTCGTGCTGGACAACTTCGAGCACGTCGTCGAGGCGGCGCCAGAGGTGGTTGCGGTCCTCGCCGAGTGCCCGAGCGCGGACGTGCTTGTGACGAGCCGCGAGCGGTTGCGCGTGCAGGGCGAGCACGTCTATCCGGTCCCGGTGCTCGAGCGGGGGGAGTCGCGGCGGTTCTTCGTGGCGCGGGCACGGGCCGCGCAGCCGGACTTCGAGCCCGACGAGCACCTCGACGAGCTCTGCGAGCGGCTCGACGACCTTCCCCTCGCGCTGGAGCTCGCCGCCGCCCGCGTCTCGCTGCTCTCGACGAGCCAGCTCCTCGAGCGGCTCGGGGACCGCCTCGACCTCCTGCGCGGCGGTCGCGACGCGGAAGTGCGCCAGCAGACGCTGCGAGCGACGATCAAGTGGTCGTACGAGCTGCTCGAGCCCGGCGAGCGGGAGCTGCTCGCGGCGCTGTCGACCTTCCGCGGTGGCTGGACGCTCGATGCTGCCGAGCAGGTGGCTGGCGCCGACCTCGAGCTCCTGCAGTCGCTCGTCGACAAGAGCCTGATCCGGCGCTGGGACGCCGAACGCTTCGGGATGCTGGAGACGATTCGCGAGTTCGCAGCCGAGCAGCTCTCGAAGGAGGCCGGCGACGCGCTGTCGCGGCGACTGCTCGAATACCTGCTCGACCTGTTCGAGGGCGCGAACCTCGAGCCGCACAGCCGGGGAGCGCCGCAGATCGAGCTCGCCCAGAACGAGCGCGCCAATGTCGACGCTGCTCTCCGGTCGGCGACCGGCACCGATCCGCTCGCGGGGCTGAGGCTTCTGGAGCTCGGGGAGATGTACTGGTTCACCAACGATCCGATCCGTGCGCGCGAGCACCTCGACGCGATGCTCGTCGCCGCGGGCGAACAGCTCGATCCCGGACGCCACGCGCGGGCCCTCCGGTTGCGCGGGGCGACCTGGGAGTTCGTCGGACGTAACGACCTCGCCGAGCAGGACTACGCTCGCGCGGTCGAGCTCCTCGAGTCGATCGGGGACGAGGCGGAGGCCGGGCACCTGACGCTACGGATCGCGAGCGACGCGGTCGCCCAGGGCGATGTCGAGCGGGCTAAGCGGCTCGCCGACGGGGCGTTCGACGCCGATCGACCGTTGGCGCTCCACATCCTCGGGCGCGTCGCCTTCGCAGAGAAGGACGTCGCCCGTGCCGCCCGCCTCGCGCGGGAGGCTGCAGACGCCGCGGACGCGGAGGGCAAGATCTGGTTTCGCGCGGTCACTCTGTTCGGTGCGTGCGAGGAGCTGCTCGCCCTGGGCGAGCTCGAGGCGGCCCGGCAGTTCTTTCCCGAAGGGCTGGAGCTGCTCGACTCCGTCCGCGACCTCGTCAATCTCCCGATTGCGCTGGCGGCCGGCGCTGCCCTTGCGGCACAGCTGGGCGATTCTGCACGGGCCGGAATGCTGTGGGGCGCCGTTGAGGCCGATGCCGAGCGAACGCCGAGAGCGACGACCACCGCCAACCTGACCGAGTACGAGCGATACCTCGAGCCGGTGCGCGGGGGTGTGTTCGAGGAGGCGTGCGGGCGCGGCCGAGCCCTCTCGCTAGAGGACGCGGTCGCGTTCGCTCTCGACCGGCAGACGTAGACTCGCGCCGTGCCCGCGAAGGACCTCCGCGACTGGATCGCGCTGCTCGAGCGCGAGGGCGAGCTTTCGCGCGTCTCGGCCGAGGTCGACCCCGACCTCGAGATCACGGAGATCGTCGACCGCACCGTCAAGGCCGGAGGCCCGGCGCTCCTGTTCGAGCGGCCGAAGGGCTCCGAGCGCCCGCTCCTGATCAACCAGTTCGGCACCGAGCGCCGGATGTGCCTCGCGTTCGGCGTCGAACGGCTGGACGACGTCGCGAAGCGGGTGGCCGACGTGCTCGAGATGCAGCCGCCGAGCGGGCTCATGGAGAAGGTGCGCGGCCTGCAGAAGCTCAAGTCGATCGCCGACTCCCGCCCCAAGACCGTCGGCAAGGGCGCCTGCCAGGAGATCGTGCTGCGTGGCGACGACGTCGATCTCGGCCTGCTGCCGATCCAGCGCTGCTGGCCCGGCGATCCGGCGCCGTTCATCACGCTCCCGGCCGTGATCACCCACGATCCGCACACGGGCGGCCGCAACGTCGGCATGTACCGGATGCAGGTGATCGGCCGGAGCACGACGTTCATGCACTGGCAGATCCACAAGGACGGCCGCGCCGACTACCTCGCGACCGACGGCCGCATCGAGGTCGCGGTCGCGCTCGGGCTCGATCCCGTCACGGCCTATTCGGCGAGTGCGCCGCTGCCGAAGCACGTCGACGAGCTGATGCTCGCGGGCTTCCTCCGCGGCGACCCGGTCGAGCTCGTCAAGGGGGTGAGCGTCGCCGTCGAGGTTCCGGCGCGCGCCGAGATCGTGCTCGAGGGCTACATCGAGAAGGACGAGGTCGGGCAGGAGGGCCCGTTCGGCGACCACACCGGCTACTACACGGCCGCCGAGCCGTTCCCCGTCTTCCACGTCACGGCGCTGACGATGCGGCGCGACGCGATCTACCCCTCGATCGTCGTGGGGAAGCCACCGCACGAGGACGCCTGGCTCGGCAAGGCGACCGAGCGGATCTTCCTGCCGGCCGTACGCGCGACGGTGCCGGAGATCGTCGACTACGACCTGCCGGTCGCCGGCGCCTTCCACAACTGCTGCATCGTCTCGATCCGCAAGCAGTTCCCCGGCCACGCGCGGAAGGTGATGTCCGCGATCTGGGGCCTCGGGATGCTGAGCCTCACGAAGTGCGTCGTCGTAGTCGACGAGCACGTCGACGTCCACGACTACGCGGAGGTGCTCTTCTACGCCGGCGCGAACGTCGACCCGAAGCGCGACGTCGTCCTCGGGGAGGGCCCGCTCGACCATCTCGACCACGCCCCGGAGCGGCAATTCGTCGGCGGCAAGCTCGGCATCGACGCGACCGCGAAGTGGCCGGAGGAGGGTGCCCGTCCGTGGCCCGACGAGATCGAGATGAGCCCGGAGGTCAAGGAGCTCGTGACGCGCCGCTGGGACGAGTACGGCCTGGGCTAGTTCTCCTTCCGCCGCGGGGCTGTTTTGCGGTAAGACTTCGCAGTGGTGGAGCCGGAGCACCCGAGTACCGACACCGAGCACGAGTCGCTCCACGAGGAGGCGCACCTGCCGCCGCCGACGCTGTGGCCCATCGGCTTCGCGATCGGCATCGTCGTCGTCCTCGTCGGCCTTGTGATCAACCCCGAGCTGATCTCGTCGATCGGCGGCGCGATCACCGTCGTCTTCGGGTTCCTCTGGGCGCGCGACGCGACCGCCGAGCTCCGTGGCGAGCCGATCGTCGTCGAGCCCGAGCGCCGGCAGATGCGCGAGGCGGGCCACGGCATGACCGCTCCTCCCGCGGACCAGCAGGGAGTCGCGCTGCCCCACGTGCCGGAGACGGGGGTCACGCGGAGCCGCTTCCTCGAGGGAGCGACGCTCGGCCTCGGCGGAGTGATCGGCGGCCTCATCACCGTGCCGGTCGCGGGCTTCGCGGTCCTCCCCGGATTCCTCGGCCAGAAGCAGCACAAGGTCGACCTCGGACCCGTCTCGAAGTTCCCGCTCAGCCAGTGGTTCGTCACCACCTTCATCGTCGATCCCATCGAGGGAGAGGTCAGCCGGCGGACCGCCTTCATCCGCAACAACGGGACGGTCAGCGACCCGAAGACGAAGAAGCAGGTGCCGAGCTTCACGATCATCTCGAACCACTGCGCCCACCTCGGCTGCCCGGTGCAGGCGAATGGCCCGACCGGCGCGATCCTCGGCCAGCCGACCGTCATCGAGCACACGAAGAACGGGCGCGTCAAGCTCGACCCGGTCGTGCCTGCCGGCTACGGCTGCCCGTGTCACGGCGGCCAGTACGACATCGAGGGCAACCGCACCGCCGGACCGCCGGTGCGCGCGCTCGACCGGTACGCGTTCGAAATCGACAACGGCAACCTCATCCTCCTGAGCACGTACTCCGTGTCGCACGTCGTCGGCACCGGCGCCCAGGCCAAGATCTACAAGTACAAGGAGGCAGGGCCGGGTGAGCATCTCGACGGGCCGGAGCAGTGGTTCTACCCCCTCCAGCCTCCCCATCACTGATGGCCACGACGTACAGACGGACGCCGACGAAGGCCGAGCTCCGCCGCCAGCGGATGGAGGAGCTCGTCAACTATCCCCTCGACTGGCTCGAGGAGCGGTCCGGCCTCGTGGGCGGGGTGCGCTACTTCCTCTTCCGCAACGTCCCGTCGGACGTCAACTGGATGCAGACGCTCGGCTCCGCCGCGCTGACCGCGTTCCTCGTGCAGGCGATCACCGGCGTGATCCTCGCGATGTACTACACGCCGTCCGCGTCGACCGACCCGGCGACGGGCAAGCCGGTCGCGTGGGAGTCGATCGTCAACATCACCGACCATGTGACCATGGGCTGGCTCGTGCGCGGCATGCACAAGTGGGGCGCGAGCGTGTTCATCATCCTGATGTTCCTGCACATGGGCCGCGTCTTCCTGTTCGGCGCCTACAAGTACCCGCGTGAGCTGAACTGGATCGTCGGCGTCCTCATCCTCGTGATGGGGATGATGGAGGGGTTCACGGGCTACCTCCTGCCGTGGGACCAGACGGCCTACTGGGCGAGCGTCGTCGGCATCAACCTCAACGGGACGGCGCCGTTCCTGGGGCCGTGGCTGGCCCAGTTCTTACGCGGCGGCCAGGAGATCGGCGGTGAGACGCTCACGCGCTTCTACTCCCTGCACATGCTCGTCATCCCGGCCGCGATTATCGGGCTGATCACGCTCCACCTCTACCTCGTGATCCGCCTCGGAGTCACCTCGCCGCCGTGGTCGAAGGAGGCGGCGGGGATGGAGCCGGAGGAAGAGGAGCCGGTCACGGCGCGGCCGGGCCTCACGCGGCCGGTGCCGCGCACCGCCGGGGGCACTGCGATGCAGGCCGAGCCGGGAGGCCGCGACTAGTGGCTGCGATCCCGAAGGAGAAGCCCTCCCGCATCGACGAGGCGCGCGCGCAGTTCGCCCGCTACAAGGCGGACGTCAAGGCACGGGGGAAGCCCTTCTACCCGTACGCGATGTTCCACGACACGATCATGAGCCTCGTCGTCGTGTGCGTGATCATCGGGCTCGCCGCGATGTGGAAGTGGTCCGCGTGGGGCCCGGGCCACGACCCGACGCACAAGGGGCTCCTCGGGCCGGAGGTCGACCCGCCGGCCGACCCGGGGACGACGAGCTTCGTGCCACGGCCGGACTGGTACTTCTACTTCCTCTTCTACCTGCTCCGGATCTTCAAGTGGCCGGAGTCGGTGTTCCTCGGCACGATCGGCGTCCCGACCATCGCGCTGATCCTGCTCATCGGCCTGCCGTTCCTCGACCGCCGCCGTGAGCGCCGCCTCTCGGCCCGCCCCGTTGCAATGGTCGCCGCCGTTCTCACGGTCCTCTCGATGGCCGTGCTGACGTGGAAGGGAGCGACGGCCAACGAGGCGCTCGCGTCCGAGGTCATCGCCGACGTGCCGCACTGGGTGCAGGTCGAGAACCTGCCGTCGGGCGCCCTGCCCGGGGCGAAGCTCTTCGCCACTGCCGGGTGTACGGCGTGTCATACGTACGCAGGCGCGGGAGGGTCGAACCTCGGCGCGCCGGATCTGACGGACATCGGCACGCGGAACCTCGGCATCGACTTCCAGATACGTCACCTCCAGTGCCCGTCGTGCGTGAACCCGGGCTCGCCGATGCCGCACTTCGCGTCCCTCGGCAACGAACGCCTGCATCAGCTCGCGGTCTTCCTCGAAGCCTCCAAAGGCGCGCACTAACTACGAGCAGCGACAATCCCGGGAGATGCACGTCTTCCTCGGGATCACGGGCGCATCCGGCGCCCCGTACGCCGCTCGGCTGCTCGAGGCGCTCGCAGCCGCCGACTGTGAGATCGGCATCTGCGCCTCGCGCGCCGGGATCGAGGTGCTCGCGACCGAGCTCTTCGCCGACCCGGCGCTGCCGCGCGACGAGACGCTCGCGCGGCTCCTCGAGCACGCGAGCGGCGCGGCGCGCGTCTACGACCCCGAGGACTGGAGCGCTCCCTACGCCTCCGGCTCCGCGAAGGTCGACGCCTACGTGATCTGCCCCTGCTCGATGGGGACGGTCGGGACGATCGCCTCCGGCGCGATGTCGAACCTCGTCCACCGGGCCGCCTCCGTGGCGCTGAAGGAGGAGCGCCGCCTCGTGCTCATGCCGCGCGAGACGCCGCTCTCGGCCATCCATCTCCGCAACATGCTCACGCTGCGAGAGGCGGGCGCGACGATCCTCTTCCTCGCGCCGGGCTTCTACCACGGCGCCGAGACCGTCGAGAACCTCGTGGACTTCGTCGTCGCGCGCGCGCTCGACCTGCTCGGGCTCGAGCATGCGCTTGCACGTCGCTGGGGACAGTCGTGACCGTGGAGTCGGGTCGCCTTCCGGCGGACGGCGTCCGGCGCATGTTCGACCGGATCGCGCCCGTCTACGACGCGATGAACCGCGTCATGACCGCCGGCCTCGACCAGCGCTGGCGGCGGGCGACCGTCCGCGCGGCGGTCCGGCCGGACGACCGCGTCCTCGACGCCTGCTGCGGCACCGGAGACCTCGCCGTCGCGGCCCGCCGTTCGGGCGCCGGCAACGTGGTCGGCGTCGACTTCTCCGAGCGGATGCTCGAGCGCGCCCGGCGCAAGGCCCCCGAGGTCGAGTGGGTGCAGGCCGACGTGCTCGCGCTCCCGTTCGGGGACGCGAGCTTCGACTCCGCGGTCGTCGGCTTCGGCGTCCGCAACGTCGAGGATCTCGAGGCCGGGATCCGGGAGCTGCGTCGCGTCCTGCGGCAGGGCGGCCGGCTCGGGATCCTCGAGATCACGACCCCTCGCGGGTTCCTCGCGCCGTTCTACCGGCTGTGGTTCGACCGCATCGTGCCGCTGCTCGGCCGCGTCCTCCCCGGCGGCGCCGCGTACACGTACCTCCCCGCAAGCGTTCGCCGCTTCCCCGGCCCCGAGGAGCTCGCCGAGCTGCTCGCGACATCCGGTTTCGGAGACGTCGAGTTCCGGCTCTTCGGCGGGGGCATCGTCGCGCTGCACGTCGGGGAGGCGAAGTAGTCACGGCCACGCTCGAGGACATCCGGTCGGTGCCGGGCCTCGACGACTATTTGGACGCGCTCGAAGAGCGGCTCGCCCGGACGGTCGCCACCCACCCCGGGCTCGTCGCGGCCGTGGGGAACGAGGCGCTCGCCGCCGGCGGTAAGCGGCTGCGGCCGACCCTCGTCTTCCTCTCGGCGCCGCCCGGAGGGGAACCGCCGCTCGCGGCCGGCGTGGCAGTCGAGCTCGTCCACATGGCGACGCTCGTCCACGACGACCTCATCGACCGCGCGCATTTTCGCCGCGGCAAGGCAGCCGCCTGGTCGACCTACGGCCCGGCCGCCGCGCGGGCCACCGGCGACTACCTCTTCGCGCGCGCCTTCGCCGAGCTGAGCGCCACCGGGGACGCCGAGGCCGTGGAGATCCTCGCCGACACGACGCTCTGCCTCGCGCGCGGCGAGGCGCTGCAGCGGACGCAGACGCGCGATCCGTCGACGACGGTCGAGGCGTATCTCCGGCGCTGCGCGCTCAAGACGGGGAAGCTGTTCGAGGCGGCTTGCCGGCTGGGCGGCGGCTCCGGCGAGTACGGGCTCGCGCTCGGGATCGCCTTCCAGATCGCGGACGACGTCCTCGACTGCTCCGGCGCCACGATCGAGACGGGCAAGATCGCCGGCACCGACCTTCGCGACGGGACGCCGACGCTGCCGCTGCTCCTCGCGGCGCAGCGCGATGCCGTCGTCCGGGCGGCGCTCGCCGGCGGGCCGATGGACGGAGCGCTCGTCCGGGTGGCCGCGACGGGCGCCCTCGACGAAGCTCGCGATGTGGCCCTCGACTACGCTAGGCGCGCCAGGGCAGGGCTCGACGGCGAGCTGCACAGAGACGAGCTCGAGGCCCTGACTCACGCAGTCGTCGACCGGGAAAGGTAGGCCACGTGGCCGTTCTGGACACCCTCGACACGCTCGCCCCGATCCGCGAGAAGATTCTTGCCGGCGAGCGGCTCGACTTCGACAACGGCGTCGCGCTGATGGAGACCGACGACCTTCTCGCGCTCGGCGACCTCGCCGACCTCGCGCGCCGGCAGCGTGGCGGCGGCGACGAGGTCTTCTTCGTCCAGAACATCAACCTGTACCAGACGAACGTCTGCCGGGTGAAGTGCAAGTTCTGCGCCTTTGCAAAGACCCGGAAGCAGGAGGACGCGTTCACGCTGACTGCCGACGAGTTCGTCGAGGACGCCGTCCGGCAGCACGAGCTCCTCGGCTTCACGGAGATCCACACGGTCAACGGCGAGAACCCGCACGTCGACCTCGAGTACTACGCAGGCCTCCTGCGCAAGCTGAAGGAGGCGCTGCCGGACGTCCACCTCAAGTTCTACACGGCCTCCGAGATCCACCACATGTCGCGGCTCGAGGGCTGCTCGCACGAGGATGTCCTGCGCACGCTGAGGGACTCCGGCCTCGACTCGATGCCCGGCGGCGGCGCCGAGATCTTCGCCGACCGCGTGCGCGCGCTCATCGCGCCGGGCAAGGAGCATCCCGACGAGTGGTTCGACGTCCACGACATCGCCCACCGGCTCGGGATCACGACGCAGTGCACGATGCTCTACGGCCACGTCGAGACGTACGAGGAGCGCGTCGACCACATGCTGCGGCTGCGGGACCAGCAGGACCGCACCAGTGGCTTCCTCTCCTTCATCCCGCTCGCGTTCCATCCGGAGAACACCGTCTTCGAGCGACGCGGCTTCCGCTTCACCACGGGGGCGGACGACCTGAAGGTGATCGCGGTCGCGCGGCTGCTGCTCGACAACATCCCGCACGTGAAGGCCTACTGGATCATGATGGGCCTCCCGCTCGCCCAGGTCGCGCTCCACTTCGGCGCCGACGACGTCCAGGGCACGGTCGTGCGGGAGAAGATCTTCCAGGCCGCGGGCGCCAGCGCCGGGACGGAGCAGAAGGTCGCCGAGCTCGTCCGCTTCGTCCGCGACGCGGGCCGGATCCCCGTGCAGCGCGACAGCCTCTACAACGAGATCCGCCGATGGTGAGCGTTCGGGAGGCCCTCCAGAACGCCGACCTCGACGGGTTCGCCGAGGTGCTCGCGCCGGACGCGGTGTGGATCGGCCGTTTTCCCGGCGAGGTGTGCCGGAACCGTGCCGACGTCCTCGAGATGCTGCGCCGGGCGCGCGAGCGGGGCATCGTCCCCCGCCCGGAGATCGTCTACGAGACGGAGGACACGTTCGTCGTCGACCCGCATCTCGACGGCCGACATCAGGTGGTCACGCTCCACGAAGGGCTCGTGTCCGAGGTGCGGGCATATCTGAGCCGGGAAGCAGCGCTCGCCGCGATCGAGGAGCGACCCTGGTGATCCGCCTCGGCCGCATCAGCTACGTCAACATGGCGCCGGTCTTCTACCGCGTCGACGCAGAGGTCGAGGAGGTGCAGGGAGTCCCGACCGAGCTGAACCGCATGCTCGTCGCGGGCGAGCTCGACACGGCGCCGATCTCGTCGATCGCCTACGCGCAGGACGCGGAGCGGCTGCGGCTCCTGCCGAGGCTCTGCGTCGCTTCGGAGGGAGCCGTCGACTCGATCCAGCTCGTGTCGCGCGTGCCGCTCGAGCGCGTCCGCTCCGTCGCCATCACTCCCGAGTCGGCGACGTCGGTCGCGCTGACGAAGGTGCTGCTGCCCGAGGCGGAGCAGGCTCCGCTCGAGGCGTACGAGGGCGGTGAGGCCGAGGCGAAGCTCCTCATCGGCGACGCGGCGCTGCGCTCCGCGTTCGAGGATCCGACCCCGCACCACGACCTCGGCAAGCTCTGGCTCGAGCGAACCGGGCTGCCGATGGTGTTCGCGGTCTGGGCCTGTCCCGAGCCCCTCGCGGAAGGGCTCGCCGAGCTCGAGGACGCGCTCGTCTCGTCGGTGCGGCTCGCCCGGGCCGAGCCGGAGCAGCTCGCCTTCGAGGCGGCGGAGCGCTACGGCTACCCCGCCGGCTTCCTCGCGCGCTACTTCGAGAAGCTCCGCTACCGCTTCGGCCCGCGCGAGCGCGCCGGCCTGTACACGTTCCTCGAGCTCGCGCGCGACGCCGGCCTGCTCGAGACCGTGCCGGAGCTTCGCTTCGTCCAGACGAAGGCGGGCGCGGCGGTCGCATGAGCGTCGCCGAGCGCACTCCCGTGGCCGAGATCCTCGAGAAGGCGACCTCCGGCGAGCGCATCACTGACGAGGACGCCGCCGAGCTCCTCCGCTCGCGCGACCTGGTCGCCCTCGGCCGCGCCGCGAACGAGATCCGAAATCGCCTCCACGATCCCGAGCGCGTGACGTTCATCATCGACCGCAACCTCAACTACACGAACGTCTGCGTCACCGACTGCGACTTCTGCGCCTTCTACCGCCGGCCGGGCGACCAGCGCGAGGGCTACCTCCTGCCGAAGCCGGTCATCTTCAAGAAGATCGAGGAGACGCTCGCGCTCGGCGGCACGGGTCTCCTCATGCAGGGCGGCCACCATCCGGACCTCGGCGTCGACTACTACGAGGATCTCTTCTCCTCGATCAAGGCGCGCTACCCGATCCACCTGCACGCGCTGTCGCCGTCGGAGATCGTCCACGCGGCCCGCCGTTCGAAGCTGACCGTGCCCGAGACGCTGGCGCGACTGCGCGACGCCGGCCTCGACTCGATCCCCGGAGGCGGCGCCGAGATCCTCGTCGACCGCGTCCGCGAGATCATCGCGCCGAAGAAGGTCAAGACGAAGGAGTGGCTCGGTGTCATGCGCGACGCGCACCGGCTCGGGATCTCGACCACCGCGACGATGATGTACGGCCACGTCGAGACGCTCGAGGAGCGCGTCGAGCACTTCCGGCGGATCCGTGAGCTGCAGGACGAGACCGGCGGCTTTCGCGCCTTCTTCTCCTGGACGTTCCAGGACGACGGCAACCGGCTCGTCTCGCTCGTCCCGGTCGAGGCGCGGCCGACCTCGTTCGACTATCTGCTCACGCAGGCGGTGTCGCGCATCTACCTCGACAACGTGCCGCACATCGGCTCGTCGTGGGTGACCCAGGGGAAGAAGATCGGCCAGGTCGCGCTCGGCTTCGGCGCCGACGACCTCGGCTCGGTGATGATCGAGGAGAACGTCGTCTCGGCCGCGGGCACGACGCATCGCACGAGCGCCGAGGAGCTCGTCCACCTGATCCGCTCGCTCGGCAAGACGGCCGTCCAGCGCGACACGCTGTACCGGCCGGTCAAGGTCTGGGACTAGCCGCCGCTCCACTGCGCGGCCCACTCGTCCGCGTGCGGGCGTCCGCTGCGCGCGGCGGCGGCGCGCACCTCCTCGACCGCATACGGCACCTGGCGGAACTCGACCGCGACCGCGCCGTCGGTCACGGTGACGAGCGCCCACTCGGCGAGCGGTCGCAGGGCGAGCGGATCGCGGTGCCGGTCGTAGGAGATCCCGACGCTGCCGGGGTTGACGTAGAGCGCGTCGCCGAGCCGGCGTGACCACTGCAGGTGGGTGTGCCCGCCCGCCAGCAGCGCCGCGTCATGGCCGACGAACGGCTCCAGTGGCCCGTCGCCGGACTCGGGCAGGAGCACGTCGTGATACGAGCCCGGCGAGCCGTGGAAGAAGAGGAGCGCCACGCCGTCGGGCTCGCGCCGCACGCTCGGGGCGAAGGAGCGGATCCGGTCGAGTTGGGAGGAGTCCAGCTGCGACAGCGTCCACTCGCGCACCTCGAGGAGCCGCTCGGTGATCGGCTCGGGCGAGTCGGTGGGCACCTCGAGCAAGAGCGCATCGGCGTTGCCGAGCACGGTCTCGCACCCGAGCGCGGCGAGGCGGTCGAGCGTCTGCGCGGGCTCGGCTCCGCCCTGCGCGACGTCGCCGAGGCAGACGATCTCGTCGACGCCGATCCGCTCGACGTCCTCGAGCACGGAACCGAACGCGACGTCGTTCGCATGCTGGTCCGAGATGAGCGCGAGGCGCACCCGGCCGAGGCTACCCTGGCCGGCGGGCCGTCTCGTGCTGCTGCGCAAGCTTCTCATCCTCGCCGCGCCTGCGGCCCTCGTCGCGGCCGCGGTCGCATCCGCCGCATCCGGGCACTCGAGCCAGGTCTCGGTCTCGACGTCGACGCTCATGCCGGGCACGACCTTCAGCCGCGAGGTGGACTTCACCTCCCGGGGGCCGATCGTCCTCGACGTCGTGACGGCGCCGAAGCCCGACGGCAACGTCTACTCGCTCCAGCCGGCGCTTTCGAACGCCCAGCTGCGCGGGACAGAGACCCTGACGCAGCTCGAGGCTCGCGTCGCGGTAGGAGCCACGACGCTCGCGATCGACGGCGACTACTTCAACCGCAAGACAGGAGCGCCGAGCGGCATCCTCATGCAGAACGGCGTGCTCGAAAGCGCCCCGGCGGGCGGCCGCACCAGCCTCGGCATCGGGACGGACGGGCAGCTCACCGCCGGGCGGGTCTCCTTCTCCGGAACCTGGCAAGGAAGCGGCCAGCGCCGGCCGCTCTTCCTGAACTCGCCTGCGAAGGGGAAGTTCTCGCTGTACACGCCCGCGTACGGGACCGCGACGCCGAGCGAGTCGGGCGTCGTCGAGGCCGTGATCACCCCGCTCCCGGCCGCGCGCCTCGGCACTCCGCTCGACGGAACGGTGACGCAGGTCGAGACCGGCGGCCCGACGCCGATCCCGTCCAACGGCGCGGTCCTCGTCGCGCGGGGAGCGACGTCCGAGGCCGAGCTCACCGCCGAGGCGCCCGTCGGCCAGAAGGTCGAGGCGTTCCTCTCGCTCTCACCCGACTGGAGCGGCCTCGCGAGCGCGATCGGCGGCGGCCCGCTGCTCGTGCGGAACGGGAAGCCGGTCTTCCACGCCAGCGAGTCCTTCGATCCGCGCCAGCTGAACAGCAGGCAGCCGCGCGCCGCGATCGGCCAGCTTCGTGACGGGCGCATCCTCCTTGTCACGGTCGAGGGGACGAACCCCGCCTACAGCATCGGCATGTCGAGCTACGAGCTCGCCGTCGAGCTCTCGCGGCTGGGCGCGACGACCGGGTACGGGCTCGGCTACGGGCTGACGGCGGGGATCGCGTTCGACGGGAAGATGCTCACGCGGCCGTCGACCGGGACCGAGGCGAGGCTCTCCGACGCGCTCGTCCTTTCCTACTCCGGCGTCTACGTGCCGCCTCCCTCGGCCGCCGTGCTCTCGCCGAACGGCGACGGCGTCGGCGACACCGAGACGCTCTCCTACCGGGTCGCCCGGCCGTCGAACGTCGTCGCGACGCTGGCGGGGCCGGGCGGCACGACGATCACGCTCGCGAACGGAGCGGTGCCGCCGGGACTCCAGACGCTCACCTGGGACGGCTCGAACGGGACCGGGCCGGCCCCGGAAGGCGCGTGGACGTTCCGTGTCACCGGAACCGACGATCGCGGCGTCCCGACGAGCGCCGAGCGGACGCTTTCGCTCGACGACACGCTCTCCACGCTCGCCGTCACGACCGGCGGCCGCGGGCTGCCGACGGCGACGTTCCAGCTGACGCGGCCCGCGACCGTCCTCATGCGGATCGAGCGCCCGAGCGGAGTGACGGTCGCCACGGTCAGAGTCGGGCCGCGCACGGCCGGCGCCCAGCGGGTGACGTGGCGCGGGGTGATCGGCAAGCGCCTCGCCGTCCGCGGCCGGTACAGGCTGGAGGTCGACGCAACGAGCTCGGTCGGCACGAGCTCGCTGGCGGCTCTCTTCTCGTTCCGTCCGCAGACGCATAAGTAGAGTCCGCGCGGTGCTGCTCGCGGGCGTCTCGTCCAGCTTCACCTCGGCGGTGGCGAACCACGGCGTCTATGCCGTCTTCGGGCTGATGGCTATCGACGCCGTGTTCCCGGCGCTGAGCGAGCTCGTGATGCTCTACGCGGGCGCGGTCGCCGCCGGAGTCTTCACCGCCGCCCACGGGGTGACGCTGTTCGGTTCCCGGATCGGATTCGGCGCCGGGGCCTTCGTCACGCTCGCGCTCGCCGGCACGCTCGGCTACCTGGTAGGCGCACTCGTCGGCTGGGCGATCGGCGTCTACGGCGGCCGGCCGTTGCTCGAGCGACACGGCCGCTGGTTCCACCTCTCGCCCGAGCGCCTGGACCGCGCCGAGGCGTGGTTCGAGCGCTGGGGGAGCCTCGGAGTCCTCCTCGGGCGGCTCACGCCTGTCGTCCGCTCCTTCGTCTCCATTCCGGCCGGCGTCTTCGAGATGCGGCTCACGCCGTACACGGTGCTGACGCTCGTCGGCTCCGCCGTCTGGGCCTTCGCGTTCGCCGGCGCCGGCTACGGGCTCGGCAACAGCTATCGCGGCTTCGACCACGCCTTCCACTACGCGGAGTACGCGATCGTGGCGGGCATCGTGCTGGCGCTGGCGTACCTGGCCTACCGGAGAATGGCTGCAGCTAAGGTGACGCCGCGTGCAGACGATTCCTCTCGTTGACGTCCGAGCCGAATACGCGCCGCTGATCCCGCAGCTCGAGGCTGCCTTCCGAGAGGTGCTCGAACAGGGCAAGGGCCTCATCCGCGGCCCGAACTACTGGGCGTTCCAGGAGGAGGCCGCCGCCTATCTCGGCGTGAGGCGGACGATCGGCGTCGCGAACGGCACGGACGCGCTCGTCCTCGCCCTCGACGCGCTCGGCGTCGGGCCCGGCGACGAGGTGATCTGCCCGGCCTTCACGTTCTACGCGACCGCGGAGTCGGTCGTGCGCCGCGGAGCGACGCCCGTCTTCGCGGAGATCGACCCGGCGACGCTCAACCTCGATCTCGAGGACACGGCCGCCAGGGTCACGGAGCGGACGAAGGCGATCATCCCGGTGCACCTGTTCGGCCGGCTGCTCGACGTCCGGCCGCTCGTCGAGCTCGGCATCCCGGTGCTCGAGGACGCGGCGCAGGCGTTCGGCGCGCCGGGAGTCGCACAGCAGGGCGCGATCTCGACCTTCAGCTTCTATCCGACGAAGAACCTCTTCTGCCTCGGCGACGGAGGACTCGTGGCGACGGACGACGAGGAGCTCGCGGAGCGCGTCAAGCTTCTGTCCTTCCACGGCTCGCGCGACAAGACGGACTTCGACCTCGTCGGCTACAACTCGCGGCTCGACGAGCTGCAGGCCGCGTTCCTGCGCGTGTTCCTGCCGGAGCTCGCCGGCTGGAACGAAGGCCGCCGCGCCGCCGCTGCCCGCTACGCCGAGCTCGGCCTCGGCGAGCTCGTCGAGCTGCCGCAGGACGATCCGTCCCACGTCTACCACCTCTTCGTCTGCCGCTCCCGCGAGCGCGACACGATCCGCACCGCGCTGGCCGAGGCGGGCATCGCCTCGGCGACCTACTACACGACCCCGCTCCATCTCCAGCCCGCGCTGCGCTACCTCGGCTACGAGCCGGGCTCGCTGCCGGTGACCGAGCAGGCGGGCGCGGAGAATTTCTCGCTGCCGCTCTGGCCCGGGATCCCGGCGGAGGCGCAGGAGCGCGTCGTCGACGTCGTCCGCTCGGCGGTCGGCGTCACCTCGGGCGTCTGATGCGCCGGCTCCTTTCGCCGCACCGCGTGTGGCAGGTCCTGGTCGACGGCGCGATCGTCGCGGCCGCCTGGTGGCTCGCCTTCCAGCTCCGCTTCGACAACGGGCCGCCGCTCATCTACCGGCACCTGCTGCGCGAGACGATCCTCATCGTCATCGCGATCAAGCTGATCGTCTTCATCGCGTTCGGCTTCTACAACCGCTGGTGGCGCTACGTCTCGATCCGCGACATGTGGGCCACCGCCCGCGGCGTGGTGATCGCCTCGCTCATCGCCGACGTGACCGTCTACCTCGTCAACCCGGTGCACGGCGTCCGCCTGCCGCGGTCGATCGCCGCCAGCGACCTGCTCATCACGCTCGCGCTCGTCGCGGGGTCGCGCCTGCTCGCGCGCACGGTGATCGAGCGGCCGGGCCTGACGATGGTGGCCCGCGGCAAGGAGGTGGTCGTCGTCGGCGCCGGCGACGCGGGACGCCTGATCGTGCAGGAGATGCAGCGCTCGCGGATGCTCAACTACACGCCGATCGGGTTCGTCGACGACGACGCGCGCAAGCGGCACACCCGGATCCTCGGTGTCCGCGTGCTCGGCACGATCGACGAGCTCCCACGTGTCCTCCGCGAGCACCGCCCGGACGAGGTGCTGATCGCGATGCCATCGGTCTCGGGCGACGTGCGCCGTCGCATCGTCGAGACGGCGCAGCAGCTGCGCATCGTCGTGAAGACGCTGCCCGGTCTCTACGAGCTCATCGCCGGCGACCTCGGCCTCGCCGGCCAGATCCGCCCGGTGCAGGTGGAGGACGTACTCGGCCGCGAGCCGGTCGAGGTGGACTTCCACGAGGTCGCGGGCTACCTCGAGGGGCAGACCGTGCTCGTCACCGGCGCCGGCGGCTCGATCGGCTCCGAGCTCTGCCGCCAGATCGCGCGCGTCCGCCCGTCGCGGCTGATCCTCGTCGACAACGCCGAGGGGCCGCTGTTCGAGATCGAGCGCGAGCTCGCCACCGAGCGCGACTTCACCGCCGCCCTGCCCAAGCTCATCGACGTGAAGAACCGGAAGGCGCTCCGGCGCGAGGTGTTCGAGAAGTACCAGCCGACGGTCGTCTTCCACGCTGCCGCCTACAAGCACGTCGCGATGCTCGAGACGCATCCGCTCGAGTCTGTGCGCAACAACATCGTCGGTACGCGCGTCCTCGTCGAGCTCGCGGCGGAGTTCGGCGTCGAGCGCTTCGTCTTCATCTCGACGGACAAGGCCGTCAACCCGAAGACGGTGATGGGCCAGTCGAAGGCGCTCTGCGAGTGGATCGTCGAGTCGTTCGGGCACCGGCGCGACGTCTCGACCCGCTTCGTCGCGGTGCGCTTCGGCAACGTCCTCAACTCCTCGGGCAGCGTGATCCCGATCTTCCGGAAGCAGATCGAGCGCGGTGGGCCGGTGACGGTGACGCATCCCGAGATGACGCGGTACTTCATGACGATCCCGGAAGCCGTTTCGCTCGTCGTCCAGGCCGGCGCGATCGGCGGCCGCGGCCAGGTGTTCGTGCTCGACATGGGCGAGCCGGTGCGGATCGTGGAGCTCGCGCAGAACATGATCCGCCTCTCGGGGAAGGTGCCGCGTCTTCCCGACGACGTGGAGACCACTGCGCGGGACGTGCGGATCGCGTTCGTCGGCTCGCGGCCCGGCGAGAAGATCCACGAGGAGCTCTGGAGCGAGGACGAGTCGGTCGGCGCGACGACGCATCCGAAGATCCTGCGGCTGAGCCGGCCGCCGGTCGATCCCGACTGGCTCGCGGTCGAGCTCGCCGACCTGGAACGGCTCGCCGACGAGGGGGACACGCTCGAGGTCGTGGGCAAGCTCCGCAACGTCGTGCGCGAGCCGCGGCGGCTCTCCGTGCCTTTGCCGCCCGCCGCACCGGAGTCCCAGCCGGTCGAGACCGAGCCGCGCGTCGAGCCCGCCTAGCCCTCGGCACGAAGCTGCCACGCTCGCGTGACCGGGCCCGACCGGTGGCGCCGTTAGCGTGCTCGATCTGGACGCCGAGAGAATCCTCGCAGGGCTGAACCCCGAGCAGCGCGCCGCAGTCGAGAGCACGCGCGGGCCGCTGTGCGTCCTCGCCGGGGCCGGAACCGGCAAGACGACGACGATCACGCGCCGGATCGCGTGGCAGGTCGCGAGCGGTGCGTTCCCGCCCGAGCAGATCATTGCGGTGACGTTCACCGACAAGGCCGCCGGGGAGCTGCGTTCGCGATTGCGAGCGCTCGGCGTCGAGAGGATGCGTGCGTCGACGTTCCACTCCGCGGCGCTTGCGCTCCTCCGCCATTTCGAGGACGACCCCGGACGGATCCTCGGCTCGAAGGCGCCGCTGCTGCGCCGGATCGGCAACTCGCTGCCGGGGGCCTACCGCTTCCGTCCGGCCGTGGACCTCGCGACCGAGATCGAGTGGGCGAGGAACCGGCGTCTCACGCCCGAGACGTACCTCGACGCGCTCGGCGACCACGAGCCGCCGATCCCGCCCGACCTCTCACGGAGGGTCTTCGGCGAGTACGAGCGGCGGAAGGCGGCAGAAGGCCTGCTCGACTTCGAGGACCTGCTCGAGAGGGCGGTGCGGCTGCTCGAGGAGAGCGACGAGGCGCGGGCCGCCGTGCACAACCGCTGGCGCGCCTTCACGGTGGACGAGTACCAGGACGTCAACCTTCTCCAGCAGGCGCTGCTCGACCTCTGGCTCGGCGACCGGGACGAGCTCTGCGCGGTCGGCGACGACTACCAGGCGATCTACGGCTTCACGGGTGCGAGCGCCGAATGGCTCCTCGCCCTGCCGCGGCGCTTCCCGCACGCGCACGTGGTGCGGCTCGAGCGGAACTACCGCTCGACGCCGCAGGTGCTCGAGCTCGCGAACCGCCTCGTGCCGCGGCTCGGCGGCTCGGCGAAGACGCTCACGCCGACGCTCCCGGACGGCGCCGAGCCGGTGGTCGGGCCGGGTCTGGACTTGGCCGCGCACGTTCGTGAGCTGCACGCTGGCGGGATCCCGCTCGAGGAGATGGCCGTGCTCGTCCGGACGAACGCGCGCACGAGCGAGTTCGAGGAGGCGTTCCACGAGACGGGGATCCCGTTCCAGGGCGCCTCTCTCCTCGCGCGCGACGCGGCCCGTCAGCTGCTGAAGGCACTGCGCAGCCTGCGGGGGCCGGCTGCCGCGATCGTTCGCGAGCTCGCCTTCCGGCAGGGTCTCCTCGCGGAGGTACCGGACAAGCTCGGCGAGCGCGAGCAGACGCGGCAGGCAGACCTGGCGCGGCTCGTGCGGCTAGCGGAGGAGTTCGACGGCGACGTCGGCGGCTTCGTCGCGCTGCTCCACGAGCGCTTCGGCGAGAGCGCTGGCCGCGGCGTCCATCTCCTGACGCTGCATCGCGCGAAGGGGCTCGAGTGGGAGGCGGTGCTTCTCCCGCGCGTCGAGGAGGGCGAGATGCCGATCCGCCGCGGCGACGTCGAGGAGGAGCGTCGCCTGTTCTACGTCGGGCTGACGCGGGCGAAGCGGCATCTGCTCGTGACGTGGGAGGGGCGGCCGAGCCGCTTCCTCGCCGAGCTCGGCGTGCGTGCCGCTGCGCCGCCGCTTCCGAAGCGCGAGCGCGCGGTCCTCGAGCAGACACCGGCGGTGCAGGCGCTCCGCGAGTGGCGGCTCGCGCGGGCGCGAGCCGACGAGGTTCCCGCCTACGTGGTCTTCAACGACCGGACGCTGGCGGAGCTGGCGGCACGGACGCCGCGGACGCTCGCCGAGCTCGCCGCGGTCCCGGGGATCGGCCCGGCGAAGCTCGAGCGGTACGGGCCCGAGCTGCTCGCCCAGCTCGCGGCGCACGCGGCCTAGCATCACCACGTGAGCGTCTTTCGCCCGCGCCTGCGTGTCACCGACCCGCACGGGCACGAGTGGGAGCTGTACGCGTACCGGTTTCGCCTCCGTGACCGTCGGCCGTCGTACGACCCCGGCCTGGCGCCGGACGATCCCGTCGGCGTTCCAGCCGTGAACGCCGAAATTGCCCTCGGTGTGGTCGACGCCGCGCTCTGGGCGTTCGGGCTGATCCCGCGCGTGCTCGTGCGCCTGCTCTGGGACATCCCGCGCGCCGCGCTTCCCGTGCCGGGATCCGACCGCTGGACGATCGAGGCCGTCAGCTGGTACCCGCAGCACACGAGCCGGACGTGGAGCACGCGCCGGGTCGAGCGCGACGGCCTCCTGCGCGAGATCGCCGATTCGATCCGGCGCGGCGTGCCGCCGCCCAGCGGCTAGGCGTCGAGGGCGGAGAGCAGGAACCGCAGCATCTCGGCGGGGTCGCGGCGCACCCGCGCCGACGAGGATTCGTCGCGCTTGCGCAGCTCGAGCGCGCGCGGGTCGGTGAGCGGCTTCAGCCGCCCCTCGCGGATCAGCTCCTCGTCCACTCCGCCGAGCCGGCCGCCGTACGTCGTGTAGACCGGCACGCCGAGCGCGGCCGCCTCACGGTTCATCGTCCCGCCGGCCGAGACGACGAGATCCGCGAGCGCGATCAGGCTCTGCGCGTCCACGGCGCCGTCGGGAAGGATCACCGACGGCAGGGCGAGCCCGCGCACGTATTCGCGCTGCTCCTCGGTCCGCGGGAGGACGAACGCGTGCACGTCCTCCGACCGGCCGAGGTGCTCGAGCGTCTGCGGGAAGAGCGGGTTCGAGTGCCGGTGGTAGAGGGACACGTCCGGCGGCGGACGCAGGACGACGAGCACCCGGGCCGGGTCGACGCCGAACCGCTCGAGCAGCGAACGGTCAGGCTCGAAGTCGGCGAGGTAGTACTCCTCCTTCAGCCCCGGGTACTGGACGAGCTTCGGCGGGCGCACGCCGTAGGGGCGGAGCCGCTCCGGAGGGATCGCCGCGGGCACGACGACGCGCGTCGCCGCGCGGCAGCCGAGCTGGTGCTGGAGCGTCGCGAACTCGTAGTCGAACGTCGTCGAGCTCGGAATCCCGAGCCGCCGCGCCGAGATCGTCAGCTCGTGCGACCCGTGCGCGAGCGCAATGTCGAACCCCCGGCCGCGCGCCCACCGCCGCAGCGCGCCGAGGCGGTGTGTCATCTCGCGCGCCTTCCGCAGCCGCGACCGCCCGGCGTGGCGCCCGATCACCTCGTCCGCCTCGAGCCCGTGCAGCTGGAGCAGCTCGAGGGTCTGCGCGTAGTCGCGCGCCGTGATCCCGACCTCGTCGCCGCGGCCGCGGAGGATCTCCACGAGCGGCCGGAACACGAGCACGTGGGCCGGCGCCGTGATGTCGATCCACACCTTCACGCGACGAGCGCCTCCATCCGCGCAGAGCGGAGCCGCGGAGGCTCCTGCTCGACGTGCCGCTCGTGCCACAGCGTGAACGCGAGCAGTCCCCACAGCTGGCGGCTCCAGTCCTCGCGGCCCGTCACGTGCTCGTCGATGAGCCGCGCGACGGGCTCCGGCTGGAAGAAGCCCTGGCGTCGCAGGTTCTCCGCCGAGAGCGTGTCGCGGGCGAACGGCTCGAGCTCGCCGCGCAGCCACGCCGCGGCGGGGATCGAGAACCCGCGCTTCCGGCCGTGGACGACTTCCGGCGGCACGAGCGGCTCGACCGCCTTGCGCAGGAGCACCTTCTTCGCGAGCCCGCGTACCTTGAGGCGCGTCGGCAGCGCGAACGCGAGGTTGGTCACGAGCGGATCGAGGAAGGGGACGCGCGCCTCGAGGGAGTGGGCCATCGACGCACGGTCGGTCTTCACGAGCAGGTCGTCGACGAGGTAGACGCCGAAGTCGACGTCCTGCAGACGGGCGAGCTGCGGCGCATCGAGGGTCTCGGCGTACCGCGTGCGGTAGACGTCGACGGGGTCGAACGCGGCGCGGCGCACTGTCAGCTCGGCTCGCGCGTCGGCGGAGAAGATCTCCTTCCAGCCGTGGTGCCGCTCGAGAGGCGGCAGGTGCGCCGCGCGCACGAACCGCTTCGCCTTGTAGTCGAGGCTCGCCTTGCGCGTCGACGCCGGCAGCGCCTCTACGAGCGGGCGTGCGAGCCGGGCGAGCGGAGCCACCCGGTCGGCGAGGAGGTCGGCGGCATACGTGTAGTAGCCGCCGAAGAGCTCGTCTCCACCCTCGCCCGAGAGCGCGACCTTGACGTGCTCGGCGGCGAGCTGCGAGACGAGATAGGTCGGGAGCGCGGACGAGTCTGCGAACGGCTCGTCGAAGGCATCGGCGAGGGCGCGCAGCAGGAGCTCGGGATCCGGCCTGACGAGGAGCTCGTGGTGCTGGGTCCCGTACCGCTCCGCGACCCGACGCGCGTCGGCGCGCTCGTCGAAGGTTCGCTCCGCGAAACCGATCGTGAAGGTGTGCACCGGCTCTGCCGTCGCCTGCGCCGCGAGTGCGGCGAGCGCCGCGGAGTCGACGCCCCCGGAGAGCAGGACGCCCACGGGCACGTCCGAGAGAAGGTGCGCGCGCACCGAGTCGCTCAAACGGGCCCGCAGCTCCTCCACGAGCTCCGCCTCGTCTCCGTTGCGCAGCTCGTCCGCGGCCGCCGGCCCGGGCCGCGCATACCGCTCGAGCGAGACCTCGCCGTTCTCCCAGACGAGCACGTGTCCGGCCGGCAGCTTCCGGATGTCGTGGAAGATCGAGTACGGCGCCGGGATGGAGTTGAAGGCGAGGAACGCCTCGAGCGCGTCGAGGTCGATCTCGCCGCGCGGCAGCGCCCGCAGTTCCGAGGCGAAGCGCAGCTCGCCGCCGGCGTGCCGGTAGTAGAGCGGCTTGATCCCGTAGGGGTCGCGCGCGAGCACGAGCCGGCGCCGCGGCGCGTCCCAGATCGCGACGGCGAACATCCCCCGCAACCGCTCGGCAAAGCCGGGTCCGTGGTCTTCGTAGAGGTGGACGAGCGCCTCGGTGTCGCAGCGCGTCCGCAGCGTGTGGCCCGCCCGCTCGAGCTCGCGACGGAGCTCGGGATAGTTGTAGATCTCGCCGTTCTGGACGACGACGCAGCTGCCGTCCTCGTTCGCGATGGGCTGGTTCCCGCCCTCGAGATCGATGATCGAGAGCCGCCGCGCCGCGAGCGCGATGCCTCCGTCGAGGTGCTCGCCCGCGCTGTCGGGGCCGCGGTGGACGAGGAGGTCGCTCATCGCGCGCAGCGTCTCGACGTCCGCGACGCCGTGCGTCGTCGCGATCCCGCAGATCCCGCACACGGGCTCTACCTTAGGCGCCGCGCCGCACGAGTCCTCCGAGCGACTGCCGGAACACGCGCCAGCCGGTGGCGACGACGGTGCGCAGATAGAGGCGGACGGAGCGATCGGCGATCCACTCGAGGTCGTGCGCGAGCTTCTCGCCCATCGACGTCTCGTAGCCGCGCCGCACCTGGGCGAAGCCGGTCAGCCCGGGCCGCACGACGAGTCGCTGCCAGTAGGACGGCAGCTCGTGCGCGAGCTCCTCGAAGAAGACCGGCCGGATCGGCCGTGGCCCGACGAGGCTCATGTCCCCGCGCAGGACGTTCACGAACTGCGGGATCTCGTCGAGCTGCGTCGCCTTGAGCCAGCGCCCTACCGGCGTGAACTCGGCCTGCGTGCGCCGGACGAGCTCCTCTCCGAGATACGGGCCGAGCCGCCGTTCCGCGCCGCGCCGCAGCGTCCGGAACTTGTACATCGTGAAGACCCGAGCGCCACGTCCCACGCGCTCGCCGCGATAGAAGATCGGCGTCCCGCTCGTGACGAGGACGAGGAGGGCGATGGGCAGCGAGACGGGGAGCGAGAGGAGGAGCAACACGGACGAGAGGAGGAGGTCGAGCGCGCGCAGGACGACGTCGCGCGGCCGGGCCGGCGTCTCGAGCGCGAGCTGGCGGTAGCCGCGGACGAGCGTGTCCTCGATCCGCGTCGTGTCGGGCACGCGCCGATCGTAAAGCGGGGGGCGCCTCCCGGGTCGCCACGGCAGCTATAAGTCGTCCTTATGGACACGAAGCAGCTTGCGGCCTTCTGTGCGGTGGTCGAGCGGCGCAGCTTCTCCCAGGCCGCCGACCAGCTCGGCGTCACGCAGCCCGCGGTCAGCCTCCAGATCCGCTCGCTCGAGCAGCGTCTCGGCCAGCAGCTCCTCGACCGCTCCGGGCGGCGAGTCGAGCCGACCGAGGCGGGACTCCGGCTCTTCCGCGGGGCGCAGCGGCTTCTCGCGCTCGAGCAGCAGTTGCTCGAGGAGCTCGGGGAGGAGGCGGAGGGAGAGCTGAAGGGCAGGCTCGAGATCGGAGCCTCGACCGGGCCGGGCGGCAGCGTGCTGCCCGTCCTGCTCGGCGAGTTCCAGCAGCTCCATCCTCAGGTGCACGTCGTGCTCACCGTCTCCGACACGCACACCGTGGTCGAGCAGGTCGGCCGGCGCGAGCTCGAGCTCGGCGTCGTCGGCGCCGCCGGCCGTCATCGCGGCGTCTCGTTCGAGCCCCTCTACCGCGACGAGGTCGTCCTCGCCGTGCCGGCCGGGCACAAGCAGGCCGGGAGGACGATGACGCTGGACGAGCTCAAGACCGAGCCGCTCGTGCTCATGCAGGAGGGAGCCGGCATCCGCCAGATGATCGACGACGAGCTGCGCGAGCTCGGCGTCCGGCTGCGCGACCTGAACGTGAAGCTCGAGCTCGGTCTGCAGGAATCGGCGCGCGGCGCCGTGCTCGGCGGCTACGGAGCGACGTTCATCTCGCGGATCGCGATCGAGGGGGACCTCGCCGCCGGCGTGCTGGACGTGGCGCGTGTCGAGGGCCTCGAGCCGGCACGCGACGTCCAGCTCGTCCGCGCAAGCGGCCGCGCCGAGACGCGGGTCGCGCAGGAGTTCGTCTCCTATGCGCGGGAGCGGCTCACGTGATCGTCGAGTGGGGCCTCGGCTCGCTCGCCGACGCCTGTGTCCAGGCCGGGGTGGCGTCTCCGCTTCTCGTCGCGAGCCCGCGCTGGGACTCGCTCGAGCTGTTCGTCCAGCCGGTTGCGAGCTGGTCCGAGGTGCCGTCCGACCGGATCTCGGAGGCCGTCGCCGCAGCGGAGGACGCGGACGGAGTGCTCGCGGTCGGCGGTGGAAGCGCGATCGACCTCGGGAAGGCGATCTCGGCCGGCACCGCGCTGCCGCTCGTCTCGGTCCCCACGACCTACGCCGGCGCCGAGTGGACCAGCTACTTCGGCGTGCGCGATCCCCAGCGGCGGATGCGCGGCGGCGGCGGGGGCGCTCATCCGACCGCGATCGTCTACGAGCCCGGGCTGACGCTCGAGCTGCCGCCGGAGACGACCGTGGGGACGGCGATGAACGCGCTCGCCCACTGCGCCGAGGCGCTCTACGTGCAGGGCCACAACCCGGCGGCCGACGAGCACGCGCTAGCGGGCGCAAGCCTCGTCTCGGAGTGGCTGCCGCGCGTCGTCTCCGCTCCGCGCGACCTCGAGGCGCGGACCGAGCTGCTCCGCGGCGCCTGTCACGGCGGCGCGGCGCTCGCCGCCTCGATGCTCGCGCTTGCCCACGCGATGGCGCAGGCGATCGGCGGGCGCTACGGGCTCCCGCACGGGACGCTGAACGGGATCTGCCTGCCGCCGGTGCTCCGCTTCAACTCGGCGTTCATGCCGGATGCCGTGGCGCGCTTCGGCGAGGCGGCCGGTGCAGCCGGGGATCCGGCCGGTCGCGTCGAGACCCTCTCCGCTCTCGCCGGTCCGACGAGGCTGGCGGAGCTCGGCGTCCCGGAGGGCGACCTGCCACGCCTCGCGGCCGACGCGGCGCAGCGAGGCGGCAACCTTGCGAACCCGAAGCCGGCGAGCCCGCAGGAGATCGAGCGGCTCCTCCGCGAAGTCTTCTAGCCGCGCGGCGCTACGGCTACGAAGGACAGCACGGTCACGCCGAGCTCGCCCGGCGAGAAGCCCCGGAATCGCTCGGCCAACGGCAGCGCCTGCAGTTCCGCCAGTCCCTGTTCGCTCGGCCCGGAGGGCCGCTCCGCGAGGACGACGAGGCCGGCGCCGCGCACGAGCGCCATGTACTCCGGCGCCCGGAGCCGGTTCTGAAAATGGAGCGGCGAGTTGACGAGCGCCCACGTCCGGTCCGAGAAGCGGAGGAAGTTGTAGCGCGAAAGGCTCCGGTCGAAGTACGCGTAGTGGTCCTGGAGGTCGATGCGGCAGCTGACCGCGCCGCCCGGCCGCAGGAGCCGCCGGCACTCGGCGAAGATCTCCGCGAGATCGGGACGGGGGATGTGCTCGCAGGTGTCCGTGCTCGACACGAAGTCGATCGAACCGGCCGGCAGTCCGGTGGCGCGCGCGTCGCAGGGCGCGAGGTAGCGGATCCCGAACCGCGGCTCGAGCTCGGCGAGCGACCCGATCGGGCCGCCGGTCTCCCGGAGGCTGCGGCCCGCAGCCTCCTCGAGCTCCGGCCTCAGCCGGCCGTAGGCAGCGAGAGTTTCGTTCACGAGCTCGCGTCGCGCGCTCGGCCGGATGTCCACGACGACCTGGCTCCCGACCCCGAGCAGCGCGTAGGCGATGGGGATCGCGAGATCCCAGCCGGCTCCGAACTCGTAGAACGTCGCCTCGGCGGCCGGGACGTCCGGGCTGTGCTCCTCGTACAGCGCCAGGTGGTTGGTCGCGCGCGTGAACTTCTGGCGGAGCGAGCCGTCTCCGATCGGAAACGAATGGAGGACGTGCCGCTGGAACACGTAGTTCAGCCGCTCGCCCTGCGGCAGGAGGCCGAGCGTGCGTTGGAGAGCTGCCTTCGCGAGCCAGCGCATCGGGCGGAGGATACTCGCGCCGGTGATAAGTGATTGCTATGCCAACAATTAGGTATATTGCGCGCGACCTCGGCGACTACCCTGTGGAGGAGCGCGATGCCGGGCTTTGAGGACGGATTCCTGGATGTGCCCGCGCGGCCCGGCAAGCCGCGGGACAGCGGGCTCACGCACGTCATCGACAAGGGATTGAACCTCCGGGAGATCGAGGGCCTCTTCGACACCGCGGGCGAGTTCGTCGACATCGTCAAGCTCGGCTGGGGCACGGGGTATGTCACGAACAACCTCGAGAAGAAGATCGCGCTCTACCGCCACTTCGAGACGCCGGTCGTCTGCGGCGGGACGTTCTTCGAGGCCGTCTACGCGCGGGACAAGCTCGAGGAGTTCAAGCGCTGGCTCACCGAGTACCGCTTCTCGCACGTCGAGATCTCCGACGGCACGATCGAGATCCCCCGCGACCGGAAGCTCGAGCTCATCGCGGACTTCGCTCGCGACTTCACCGTCCTCTCCGAGGTCGGGTCCAAGGACTCCGAGGTCAACATCGCGCCGTACCTCTGGGTCGAGTGGATGAAGGAGGAGCTCGACACCGGCGCCTGGCGCGTCATCGCGGAGGGCCGCGAGGGCGGGACTGCCGGCATCTACCGGCCGAGCGGCGAGCTCCGCACCGGGCTCGTCGACGAGATCGAGCATTCCGTCCCGTTCGAGTCGATCATCTGGGAGGCGCCGACGAAGGAGAGCCAGGCCTGGTTCGTCAAGCATTTCGGTACCAACGTCAACCTCGGCAACATCCCGCCCGACGAGGTGATCCCGCTCGAGACGCTGCGCCTAGGCCTGCGCGGCGACACGCTGAAGGAGGTGCTCCTTGGCGGCGAACCTGCAGCTGCCGACTGACGTCGAGACGTGGCCCGCGGAGCGGATCGTCGAGTACGTGCTCGGCGAGTTCCCCGGGCGCGTCGCGCTCGCCTGCTCCTTCCAGAAGGAGGAGTCGGTGCTGCTCGACATGGTCTTTGCGGCCGAGCCGAATGCGCGTGTCTTCGCGATCGACACGGGCCACCTCTTCCCGGAGACGTACGAGCTCTGGCGCGAGGCCGAGCGCCGCTACGGCACGACGATCGAGCGATTCGAGGGAGAGCCCGTCGAGGACGGGCTCTGGGAGGCGAATCCCGACCTCTACCTCGCCGTCGCGAAGATCGAGCCGCTCAACCGCGCGCTGCTCGACCTCGATGCGTGGATCACCGGAATCCGCCGCGACCAGTCGCCGACGCGCGCGGACGCGCCGAAGCTCGGCTGGGACGAGCAGCACGAGGTCTGGAAGGCGAACCCGATTGCCGACTGGACGGACGACGACTGCTGGGTCTACATCCGCGAGCGCGAACTCCCGTACAACGCGCTCCACGACCAGGGTTACGAGTCGATCGGGGACACGCACTCGACCTTGCCGGGCAAGGGTCGCGAGGGCCGGTGGGCCGGGACCGAGCGGACCGAATGCGGGCTCCATACATGAGCGGGAGCGGGCGTAGGCTCGACGGAGCCCGCCAAAGAGCGGAGGTGCCGGCTTTGCCGGCGCCGGGAGCGGGATTCGTGCTCTGGTTCACGGGCCTCTCGGGGGCCGGGAAGACGACGATCGCGAACATCGTCGAGCCCGAGCTCGAGCGCCGCGGCTTCGTCGTCGACCACCTCGACGGCGACATCGTCCGCACGCACCTCTCGAAGGGCCTCGGGTTCTCGAAGGAGGACCGGGACACGAACATCGCCCGCATCGGCTGGGTCGCGTCGCGCCTCGCGCGCGCCGGCGCGGCCGTGATCGTCTCCGCGATCTCGCCCTACGAGGAGCTGCGCCGCCATGCCCGCGGGCTCGTCGAGCAGCATGCGCCCTTCGTCGAGATCCACGTCGCGACGCCGCTCGAGGAATGCGCGCGACGCGATCCGAAGGGCCTCTACGCAGCCGCCTTCGCCGGCGAGATCGACGAGTTCACCGGGGTCTCCGCCCCGTACGAGGAGCCGCGCGACCCGGAACTGCGGCTCGAGACCACCGGCCTGACGCCGCCCGAGTCGGCGACCATCGTGATCGAGCGCCTCGAGGAGCTGAACGTCCTGCCCTCGAGGGTGGAGGCCGAGTCGTGAGCACGTCCCGGGCGATCCCGACGCTGACCCACCTCGACGAGCTCGAGTCCGAGGCGATCCACATCTTCCGCGAGGTCGCGGCGGAGCTCGAGCGGCCCGTGCTGCTCTTCTCCGGCGGCAAGGACTCGATCGTCCTCCTCCGGCTCGCCGAGAAGGCGTTTCGCCCCGGCAAGTTCCCGTTCCCGATCATGCACATCGACACCGGCCACAACTTCGCCGAGGCGATCGAGTTCCGGGACAGGCGCGTCGGCGACCTCGGCGAGCGGCTGATCGTCGCCTCGGTGCAGGACTCGATCGACAAGGGCCGTGTGGTCGAGGAGACGGGCCCCCGCGCGTCGCGCAACCGCCTCCAGACGACGACGCTGCTCGACGCGATCGCGGAGCACGGCTTCGACGCCGCGATCGGCGGCGCCCGCCGCGACGAGGAGCGAAGCCGGGCGAAGGAGCGGATCTTCTCCTTCCGCGACGACTTCGGCCAGTGGAACCCGCGTGCCCAGCGCCCTGAGCTGTGGAACCTCTACAACGCGCGCGTCCGCAAGGGCGAGCACGTCCGGGTCTTCCCGATCTCGAACTGGACGGAGCTCGACGTCTGGCAATACGTCGCGCGCGAGCAGCTCGAGCTGCCGCCGATCTACTTCGCGCACGAGCGCGAGGTCTTCCGCCGCGACGGGATGCTGTACGCCGTCTCGCCGTACGTCGAGCGGATGGACGGCGAGGATCCGTTCGTCACCTCGGTGCGCTTCCGCACCGTCGGCGACATGACGTGCACCGGCGGCGTCGAGTCGCGCGCGGCGACGATCGACGAGGTGGTGGAGGAGATCGCGGCGACGCGCGTCACCGAGCGCGGCGAGACGCGCGCCGACGACCGCTTCAGCGAGGCGGCGATGGAGGACCGCAAACGTGTCGGCTACTTCTGAGGCAGCCCAGGCGACCGAGCTTCTCCGCCTCGTCACGTGCGGTTCCGTCGACGACGGCAAGTCGACCCTGATCGGCCGGCTCCTCTTCGACACGAAGCAGATCTTCGTCGACCAGCTCGAGCACATCGAGGACGTGTCGCGCCGCCGCGGCAACGAGTACGTCGACCTCGCGCTCCTAACCGACGGCCTCCGGGCCGAACGCGAGCAGGGGATCACGATCGACGTCGCCTACCGCTCGTTCGTCACGCCCCGGCGCCGTTTCCAGCTCGCCGATGCACCGGGACACGTCCAGTACACGCGGAACATGGTCACGGGCGCCTCGACGGCCGAGCTCGGCATCGTCCTCGTGGACGCGCGCGAAGGCGTCGTCGAGCAGACGCGCCGGCACGCGTACATCCTCTCGATCCTCCGGGTGCCTCACGTCGTGGTCGCGGTCAACAAGATGGACCTCGTCGACTGGTCGCAGGAGCGGTTCGGCGAGATCGCCGCGCAGTTGGACGGGCTCGGTCTGCCGGACCTGTGCGTGATCCCGATCTCGGCGCTGCAGGGGGACAACGTCGTCGACCGTTCCGAGCACATGCCGTGGTACGAGGGCCCCGTGCTCCTCGAGTACCTCGAGACGGTCGAGATCGCCTCCGACCGCGAACTCGACAGCCGCCGCTTCCCCGTGCAGTGGGTGATCCGGCCGCAGTCGGGCGAGCACCACGACTACCGCGGCTACGGAGGCCAGATCGCCGGCGGTGTCTGGAGCGCCGGGGACGAGGTCGTCGTCCTCCCCGGCGGCGCCAGGTCGCAGGTCGAGGCGGTGGAGACGATCGACGAGCCGCTCGAGGCCGCGATTCCGCCGATGTCGGTGACGATCCGCCTGGCCGACGACCTCGACGTCTCGCGCGGCGACATGCTCGCGGATCCGGCGGATCCGCCCACCGTCGCGCGGGAGCTCGAGGCCCGCGTCTGCTGGATGAGCGACCGGCCGCTCGAGCCGCGCGCGCGGCTCGTGGTCAAGCAGACGTCCCGCTCGGTGCGCGCGATCGCGGACGAGCTCGTCTCGCGCATCGACGTCCACTCCCTCGAGGACGTGCCCGCGCCGGAGCGGCTCGAGCTCAACGAAATCGGAGTGGTGCACCTCCGGCTCTCCGAGCCGCTCTGCGTCGATCCCTACCTGGAGAACCGCGCCACAGGCGCGTTCGTGGTCGTCGACGAGGCGACGAACGAGACCGTCGGCGCGGGGATGGTGCTCTCGGCCCGGTGACCTGGCAGTTCACGCTCACGGGACTGGGGCTCGGCCTCATCGTGGGCCTGACCGGCGTGGGCGGTGGCTCGCTCATGACGCCGATCCTGATCATCGTCTTCGGCTTCAAGCCGACCTACGCCGTCGGCACCGACATCTTCCACGGGGCGATCTTCAAGACGTTCGGCGCGCTCCGGCACCGGCGGCTCGGGACGGTGCACGGCCACCTGACGTTCTGGCTGTTCGCCGGCTCGGGGCCGCTTGCCGTCGCCGGCGTCGCGGTCTCGTACGTGCTCCGGAACGAGATCGGCAACGCCCAGAAGATTCTCGGCTACGCGATCGGCGCGGCGCTCATCGGCGGCGGCGGCGGCTTCCTCGCCAAGGCGTTCGTGAAGCGTGGAGTGCAGCCGAGCGAGCGGCCCTTCATCATGAGCCGCCGCGACCGGCTCATCGCATTCGGAACCGGCGCCGTCTTCGGCTTCATCGTCGGGCTCACGTCCGTCGGCAGCGGCACGTACTTCGGCCTGATGATGGTGCTCGTCTACCCGCTGACGATGCCCCGGATCGTCGGCACGGACATCTTCCACGCCGCCGCGCTCCTCTGGGTGGCCGGCGTGGGGCATCTGATCATCGCCGACGTCGACCTCCACGCGACCGCGTGGCTCCTGCTCGGCTCGGTGCCCGGGATCCTCATCTCGAGCCGCTACACGGTGAAGGTCCCGGACCTCACGATCCGCGGCGGCCTCGGCGGAATCCTCATCATCAGCGGGATCAAGCTGCTCGACGTGCCGGGGGCGAACTGGATCCTCGGCGCCGGTCTCGCGGTACTCGCCGTCGTCCTGGCGATCTACACCGCGACGGTGATGCTGAACGAGCCGCGCACGACGCCCGGACGGGCCTAACCATTTCCTTAATCGCGGGCCCGTAGAATCACCGGGCTTTGCAGCGGGTTCTCACGACGGTCACGCTCCTGGGACTGCTGGTGGCCACCGCTGCCGCGTTCGCGATCACCGAGCACCTCAAGCTGATCAAGAGTCCCGTCTATGGGACGCTCGTGTCGAAGGTCTTCTCTCCGGTCTGCCACTGCGGGACGGCGAAGGCGACGATCCAGATCAGGCTGCGTCACCCGGATCGCGTGACGCTCAAGATCCTGAGCGGAAGCCGCACCGTCGCCACGATCGCCTCGAACGCGCACAGGCCGGCCCGCCGGCACCTCCACTTCCACTGGGACGGCCGCACCGACACGGGAAGCCGCGCGCCGGACGGCGTCTACTACGCGGAGGTCCATCTCGCCAACGCGCGGCACACGATCGTGCTGCCGAACCGGATCGTCCTCGACACGCGGATCCCCGAGGTGCTCTCCGCGAGCAGCGCCAAGCCCGTCCTCTTCGCCGGGCCGGGACGGTCCGTTGCGATCCGGTACGCGTTCGGCGAACCGGCGCACGCGGTCGTCTACCTCCACGGTCGGCAGATCATCCGCGGCCGCCCGACACGCCAGAGCCACCAGGTCAAATGGGCGGGGACGCTCGCCGGGAGGCCGCTTCGCGCGGGCCGCTACGTCCTCTCGGTCGGCGCGCGCGACGACGCCGGAAACGAGACGCCGGTCGCCGCGCGCAAGCAGATCCGGGTCGTCGTCCGGTACATCGGCGTCACGCCGCACCGGCTCACGGTTCGGGCCGGGCGGCACTTCGCGGTCGACGTGGAGACGGGATTCTCGCGTTACACGTGGCACATCGGCCACCGCCGCGGCGCCCAGCGCAAGAAGGTGCTGCGGTTGCGCGCTCCGACGACACCGGGGACGTATCGGCTGTCCGTCGCTGTCGGCGGGCACTCCGCGGCAGCCCTCGTCCGGGTGCGAGCGAGATGACCGGGCTGGCGGAGATCGCGGGCCCGATCGCCTGCCTCGGCCTCGCCGTCCTGCTCGTCGCGCGCACGCGCCGGAACCGCATCGCCGGGCTCGGCTACGCCGGGGTCGGCACGATCCTGCTCGTCGCGTCGTTCTCGGCGGCCAGCGCCACGGACCTCGTGGCGGCGATCGCCGGAGCGCTCGTCCTCGGGCCGCTGCTCGCCTGGCTCTTCCGGCGCGAGCCCTGGCTCGTCGCCTACGCCACGCTCGCGTTCGTTCCGTTCCGCGTCCACTTCCTCCACCACCAGCTACTCGTGCCGCTCTACGCGGTCGCGCTTGGGGCCGCGGGGGCGCTCCTCTGGGATCTCGTCGACGGGGACGAGCGAACCCGCGAGCTCGGCATCGCGGCCTGGCCGCTGGCGCTCTACCTCGGCTGGACCGGGCTCTCGCTCGAGTGGAGCGTCGACCTCCACACCGCGGCGCTCGACCTGCTCGCCTTCTACATCCCGTTCACGATCCTCGCGGTCTCGATCGCACGCCTGCCCTGGGAGCGCTCGCGCGTCCGGCTCCTCTACGGCGAGCTCGTGGCGATGGCGCTCGTCTTCGCCGCGGTCGGCTTCTACCAGTACGAGACGCGCAACATCTTCCAGAACCTCAAGCTGAAGACGATCAACGCCTACGCGTCGTTCTTCCGCGTCAACTCGGTCTTCTGGGATCCCTCGATCTACGGGCGCTTCCTCGTGATCGCGCTGATCCCGACCGTCGTCCTGATCGTGCGTGGGCGGCGCTCGACCAGGGAGTCGGTGGCCCTGCTCGTCTTCGCCGCAATCGCGTGGCTCGGGCTCCTGATCTCGTTCTCGCAGTCGAGCTTCGCGGCGCTGCTCGTCGCGGTCTTCGGCGCGGCCGCGGTGGTCTGGCGGTGGAGGTCGCTCCTCGCGCTCGCCGCCGCGCTCGTCGTCCTCGCGGGGCTCGCCGCGAGCCAGCCGACGCTCATGCACGCGCTCCGCAAGCACACGACCGGCGGCCTGAACAGCGCCACGCACGGCCGGGCGAGCCTGATCGCCAACGGCATCCGGATCGCGAAGGCGCATCCCGCGCTCGGCGTCGGCCTCGGTGGCTTCGAGCACGCGTACTCGAAGCGGACGCACCGCACCGCGAGGAAGAGCGCCTCGCACAACACGGCGGTGACGGTCGCCGCGGAGGAGGGCGGCGTCGGATTCGTCATTTACGCCTGGCTCGTCGGCGCCCTGCTCGTGGCCGCCTGGCGGCGCATCGGGCATCCGGTGTTCGGGCGACTTGCCTTATCCGCGGGTCTAGGGCTGGTGGCGATCTTCGTCCACTCGCTCGCCTACAACGACTTCTTCGAGGATCCGACGATGTGGGGATTGATCGGCCTGGTCGCGCTCGCGGCCCCCCGACGCGTGCCGGCGCGTGAGCTGCGACCGGTGGAGCCCGTGGAGGAACCCGTGCCTGCGATGATCGCGCGGTGATCGACCAGTGGGGGAAGGCGCTCGTCCTCGCGCCGCACACCGACGACGGCGAGTTCGGGTGCGGCGGAACGATGGCGCGCCTCGTCGCGGCCGGCTGCGACGTCCGCTACGTCGCGTTCTCGATCGCGACCCGCTCGCTGCCGCCCGGCTTCCCGCCCGACACGCTCGCGCGCGAGGTGAAGGAGGCGACGGCCGAGCTCGGGATCCCCGAGGAGTCGCTCACCGTGCACGACTTCGACGTGCGCACGTTTCCCGGGCGGCGGCAGGACATCCTCGAGCTGCTCGTCGCGCTGTGGGAGGAGTGGGAGCCGGACGTCGTCTTCCAGCCGAGCCTCCACGACGTCCACCAGGACCACCGCACCGTCGCCGAGGAGGGCCTGCGCGCCTTCAAGCGGACGACGATCCTCGGCTACGAGATCCCGTGGAACAACTTCGACTTCGAGTACCAGTGGTACGTCGCCCTCGAGGAAGAGCACGTGGAGCGGAAGGTCGCAGCGCTCGAGCGGTACGCCTCGCAGCACCATCGCCGCTACGCGAACGCCGAGTACGTCCGGAACCTGGCCCGGATGCACGGCGTCAACGTGAACCGGGACTACGCCGAGGTGTTCCAGGTCTACCGCGTGGTCGCGTAGGGGGCGGCGGCGGGCGGAGCGGAGCGGCTCTGCGACTGTCGTAGGCTTCCGGCATCGCCGCCCAGCTCCCGATCGCTCCGATGAATGCGGCGCAGCTGCGCGCCCTCGCGCACCCGCTCCGCCTGCAGCTGTTGCACGTCCTGCACGCCGAGGGGCCCGCGACGGCGTCGCAGCTCGCACGCAGGCTCGGGGAATCGAGCGGCGCGACCAGCTACCACCTTCGTGCGCTGAACCGGGCCGGGATGGTGGAGGAGGCGGAGCGGCGCAACGGGCGAGAGCGCTGGTGGCAGCGCCCTCCGGAGCGCCTCATGATCCCCAACTCCGTTCCCGAGGATGCGTCCGACGCAGAGCGTGCCGAGCTGCAGGCGGCGCACGCGCAGATCGAGAGCATCCTCGTCGACCGGGACGAGACGAGCCTGCGCCGCTGGATGGAGATCCGGTACGACCTGCCGCTCGAGTGGCAGGACTCGCAGTTCATCGGCAACTTCCGCATGTGGGCCACCGCCGAGGAGGTACGCGAGTTCGTGACGGCCGTGCTCGACCTCGCGCAGTCGTTCCGCAAGGCCCCGGGGAGCGAGGCCCCCGAGCGCCAGGAGGTGCACTTCACCTTCCGCGTGCTTCCCCAGGAGCCGTCGCAACAGTGATTGCAAAGTCCGTTTGCAATCACTGTTGGTAGACGCTACTTTCCGCCGGTGCGCCGGCGGTCGGCGCATGAGGGACCACCAAATCAAGGGGGGAACCACACATGAGGAGAGCACACATCGGAGGAGGCCTCCGCGCGCTTCTGGCCGTGGTCGCGCTGGCCCTCGTCGCTGTCGGGATCTCGGCGGCGGGGGGTACATCCGCGCGTGCCGCCGTGGGCTCGTCGCAGGCATCGAGCGACTGCTCCAAGGTCGGCATGCCGACTCGCGGTAGCCATTTCAGCGGCGTCATCGGCGCCGTGCCGGTCGACGCTCGCTGCTCCACGAACGACGACCACGCCAAGGGCGATCCGCCTCTGTTCTGGCACAACGGCCCCGTGATGGGGACCGACACCACCGGGCCCGTCGTCGTGACGCCGATCTTCTGGCACCCGGACGGATATCCGATGGACAGCGATTACGAGAGCATCATCACGAAGTACCTCGCCGACGTCGCCCACGACAGCGGCAAGCACACGAACGTGTTCTCGACGTTGACGGAGTACTTCGGGACCAACGGGTCGATCAACTACCAGCTCGTTGCAGGCTCGCCGATCGACGACACGAACCCGCTTCCCGCCGACGGCTGCACCCTCGCGCGCAAGGACCGCGCCGGCATCTACGCCGACGGCTCCGGCTACACCGCCTGCCTCGACGACGATCAGGTGAGCGCGGAAACCGCGAGCGTCGTCAAGGCCGGGAATCTGCCCGTGAACATGTCCCACATCTACGTGCTGTTCGTGCCGAAGCACGTCGAGACGTGCTTCATGCCGGGTTCCACAGGAAGCCTCAAGCAGGGCTTCCAGGCCTGCACCATCAACCACGAGAAGACCGCGGCCTACTGCGCGTACCACTTCATCTCGGGCCAGATGGTCTACGCGAACCTGTCCTACCCGATCTACCACTCGCCGTTGCAGACGGTTCTCTACACGTGCGGGAGCGACTCCAAGAGCTCGTTCGGGGTGGTCGAGTCGCCGAACGGAAACGCGGACGCCGACACGGAAGTGAGCCCGACGAGCCACGAGATCATGGAGGCGATCACCGATCCCGACACCGAGACCGGCTGGTACGACGACATCGGTTACGAGAACGGTGACGAGTGCGCCTACGTGTACGGCTCGACGCAGGGCGCCGCGGGGCAGCTCTACAACCAGCTGATCAACCACGACCAGTACCTGACCCAGGAGGAGTTCAGCAACAACGACTTCCTCAACACCGGGCTCGGTTGTCTGCCGTTCGACTAACCACGAGCTCTGTCGATCTACCGGTGGAGGTGGCGAAAGCCACCTCCACTCGTTTCAGCCGAGCGGTGGATGCGAGCGCCGCCAGAGCGGTGAGCGCTGATACGCGGCGGCGGTCGTGTTCCAGCTCCGGCTCAGCGCCGCGAAGCGGGCGAGCTCGGCTCGTCCCCGCCTCGTCGGGTAGCCCACGCCGGGGTCGAGGAGCTCGTAGCCGGCGCTGCGCAGGACGTCGCCGGCGACCTCCTCGAAGGAGAGCGCGTCCTCGCGGCTCATCTGGCTGCGCCAGTCGCGGAGTCCGGGCGTCGGAGGCTGCGCGAGATTCCGGTGCTCGGGCATGTTCGCGGCATCGCTGATGCGGGTGTGGTCGAGCATGCCGGGCTCCCACCGCAGCGAGGCGTGTTCGCACACCCGACGCAGCTCGCGCTCCGGCTCGGCCACGAGATCCTCGTACCGGAGCTCGAGGTAGCGCTCGCCTGCGTGCCGGCCGAGCCGCCGGGCGGCGCGGATCTCGGTGCGCCACCGGGCTGCGAATTGCGCCACGGTGCGCGGGTGCGCCCACGTCTTGCCCGCGAATCCCGCGGGCAGCTCGAGGAACGAGAGCGCGGCGTCGCGCCCGTCGCGGACGAGGTGAACCCAGATCGCGTCCGGAAAGAGCCGCTCGAGCAGCGGGAGCTGCTGCATGTAGAGCGGCGTCTTGTCGCCCCAGCGCGGCTTTCCCTGGCGCTCGGCGTACGTCTCGAAGATCGCGCGGATCGCCTCGCTGGTCGTCATCCCTTCGCGCAGGCGCGGCCGGACGTCCTCCGGCGTGACGCCCCAGTCGTACAGTGTCCTCAGGCGCCCGAGGTCGTCGAGGAACTCGGCGAGCTTCGGCCGACGCCCGTGCCGGTGGGCGAGCTGCGGGACGAAGAACGTCTCGTACGGGATCGCGAGCTTCGTGTGCCGGTCGAGCATCACGCGCAGGAGCGTCGTGCCGGAGCGGCCGACGCCGAGGACGATCAGAGGTGGAGCCATGGACGCGAGAGCCTAGAGGACCAGCTCGGCGAGCGTTCGCAATGCCTCGGGCTGCGTCGTGCCGAGGACGAGCGTCGTGATGGGCGTCTCCCGCCACGCAGCCAGCCGCTCCGCGATCCGCTCCTTCGGCCCGACGAGCGAGACCGCGTCGACGAGCTCGTCGGGCACCGCCGCAATCGCCTCTCGCTGCTTGCCCGAGAGGTACAGCTCCTGGATCCGCTCGGCCTCGTCCTCCCAGCCGTAGCGCCGGACGAGGGCGTTGTAGAAGTTCCGCCCCTTCGCGCCCATGCCGCCGACGTAGAGCGCGACGTGCGGCCGGAGCGCGTCGAGCAGCGCAGGCACGTCGTCGCCGACGAAGACGCTTGCCGTGGCCGCGATCTCGAAGCCGTCGCGCGCGGCCGCGAGGCTCGCGCCGAACGCCTCGTCGAACCGTTCGGGCGCGACGAAGATCGGCAGCCAGCCGTCGGCGATCTCCGCCGCGAGCGCGACGTTCTTCGGTCCGAGGGCGGCGAGGTAGATCGGGATCTCGGCGCGCAGCGGGCGCAGCATGAGCTTGAGCGGCTTGCCGAGCCCGGTCGCGCCCGGCCCGTCCCAGGGGATCCGGTAATGCTCCCCGTCGTGCTCCACGACCTGCCGTCGCAGTGCGGCGCGGACGATCTCGACGTACTCGCGCGTCTTGCCGAGCGGCTTCCCCCACGGCTGGCCGTGCCAGCCCTCCACGACCTGCGGGCCCGAGGTGCCGAGCCCGAGCAGAAAGCGTCCGCCGGAGAGGAGGTCGAGCGTCGCCGCAGTCATCGCCGCGTTCGCCGGCGTGCGGCCGGGGATCTGCATGATCGCCGAGCCGAGCTTGATGCGCTGCGTCCGCGCGGCCAGCCAGCCGAGGACGCTCACCGCGTCGGTTCCCCACGCCTCGGCGACCCAGACGGAGTCGAAGCCGAGCCGCTCCGCCTCCTCCACTAATGGAAAGAGGTCGGCCGGGTTCGTTCCCGGGGGCGCGTAGCCGAGGCTCAGGCCCAACTTCATTAGGGTGACTGTATGGCGCATCCCGAGCTCGAAGCGGAACAGGCCTACGTCGACCGCGCCTACGACCAGCTCGACCACATGCGGTCGACGGTCGCGCGCACGCAGGAGGCGATGGCGACCGAGTGGGCGGCGCTCAACATGGAGGCCTGGGTCAAGCGCCGGATGCGGACCTTCGAGGATGCCGAGCGCGGCCTCGTGTTCGGTCGCCTCACGCTCGACGGCACCCCGCGTCCGCTCTACGTGGGCCGGCGCTGGGTTCACGACGACGAGCACGAGTCCCTCGTCGTCAACTGGCAGGCGCCCGCGGCCCGGCCGTTTTACACGGCGACGCCCCAGACCCCGCACGGCGTCCAGCAGCGCCGCCGCTTCCGCGCAGACGGACGCCGCCTCCTGGACATCTCCGACGAGTCGCTCGACGGCAGCGCAGTCGAGGGCGCGAGCGTCTCCGACTTCCTCCTCGAGGAGCTCGAGCGCCGGCGCGACGCGCGCATGCGCGACATCGTCGCGACGATCCAGTCCGACCAGTACCGGCTGATCACGGCCGAGCCCGAAGGCGCGCTGGTCGTGCAGGGCGGGCCCGGAACCGGGAAGACGGCCGTCGGCCTCCACCGCGCGTCGTGGCTGCTCTACACCCATCGCGAACGGCTCCGCCGCGTGCTCGTCGTCGGGCCGAACCCCACCTTCATGGACTACGTCTCGCACGTCCTCCCGACGCTCGGCGAGGAGGCGGTCGAGCAGCGCGCGGTCACCGAGCTGGTCGACGGGATCGAGGTCGGGCGCGAGGAGGAGCCGGACGTCGCGCGCCTGAAAGGCGATCCGCGGCTGCGCGAGGTCGTGGCGCGCGCGGTCGAGATCGCGGTCGTCCCGGCGCCGCAGGAGCTCGTCACGCTCGTCGACGGCGTCTACGTCCGCGTCCGCGAGCGAGACGTTGCAGTGCTCCTTGACGAGGCGCTCGACGCGGGCTCGCCGGTGGGGCTCGCGCGCGAACGGTTCCGGATGGCCGTGCTCCGCCGTTTCTACGAGCGCTACGGGGAGCTGTTCGGCCCGCGCGCGCTGCGCAGCTTCGACGAGCTCGAGCGCGTGCTCCGCCGCGGCGGCTTCCTCACGCGCTGGCTCGACCGGGTCCTGCCGCTCCCGCAGCCCGAGAAGCTCGTCGCGCGGCTCCTGACCTCGCCGGCCGCGCTCGAAGCGGCGTCCGAAGGCGTTCTGGAGGCGGACGAGCGCAAACTCCTGCTCCGCGACCGGCCCCGCCGGATGTCCGACCTCCGTTGGAGCGACCACGACGTCGCGCTGCTGGACGAGGCGCGAGCGCTGCTCGCCGGCGCGCCGCGGACGTACGGCCACGTGATCGTCGACGAGGCGCAGGACCTGTCGCCGATGCAGCTGCTCGCGATCTCGCGACGCGCGATCGACGGCTCGCTCACGATCCTCGGCGACGTGGCGCAGGCGACCGGCCCCGTCGTCTACCGACGGTGGCAGGAGCTCGAGCCGTATCTCCCCGACGAGGCCGAGATGGAGATCGAGGAGCTGCGCCACGCCTATCGCGTACCGGCCGAGATCATGGACTTCGCGCTGCCCCTGCTCGATCTGATTGCGCCCGAGGTCGAGCCGCCGCTCGCGTATCGCAAGGGTGGAGATCGGCCGCGGCTCGTGCAGGTCGGCGAGGAGGAGCTGCTGCCGGCCGCGCTGCGCGAGGCGTCCGAGCTCGCCGAACGCGACGGGCTGCTCGCGATCATCGCGCCGCGCTCGCTGGCGGGTGCAGTGCCGGACGCCGACATCTTCGACGAGCTCTCGGTGCCGGTGCTGACCCCGCGGCAGGCGAAGGGCCTCGAGTTCGACCACGTGGTCGTCCTCGAGCCGGCGGCGATCGCGGACGACGGAGATCGCGGGCTACGGGAGCTCTACGTCGCGCTGACGCGTCCGACGAAGACGCTCGTCGTCGTCCACGCGAGGCCCCTGCCGGAGGGCCTCGGCTAGATCCCGCGCTCGGGAAAGAGCAGGCTGTAGCCGTAGCGCCGGACGCGGCGCTCGTAGCGGAGCGAGACGAGGTCGAGGTAGACCCGCATCCGCGGGTCCCGCTTCAGCTCCTGCCAGCGCCGGAAGTACTTCTCGTTCGCCCCGGTGTCGACCGCCTCGCTCGGCGGGACGGGCTCCAGCTGGAGGAAGTCGAAGATCGCGCGCAGCTCAGCCGCCGGGTCACGTACGAGCTGCTCGTACTGGAGGACGTACACGCGCTCCAGGTGCTCGCGGTCCTCCTCGAACAGCGCATGGCAGCGGAGCCAGTGCTCGAACATCCGGTCGAAGCGCCTCGTGCCGCGCCACTTGGCCGTCGGGATCGAGACAGGAATCGGGTGGCGGACGATGACGACGAACGAGGAGTTCGGATAGAGCTCCTGGAGGAATCGCGTCTTGATCAGGTTCGGCGGGGACTTCTCGAGCAACAGCGGCCGCGAGAGGTCCCAGTGCGGCGACCACTCCTCGAACAGCCTCCTCGCGCTTTCCTCCGAGACGAGCGGCGAGCTCTCGGTCAGGTGCATCTCGGGCGCGAAGCCGAAGCGTCCGGGGCGCCCGTACTCGTGGTCGCTCGGGTAGACGCTCTGGAGATGCTGCCCCTCGTCGGCCGGCGCGCCGGTACCCGAGAAGCCGCTGACCTGCGGGTGCGCGGCGAGCAGCCGCGCGAGCAGCGTCGTGCCGCTGCGGTGCAGGCCGGCGAGGAAGACGAGCCGGTGCGCCTGCCCCTCCATCGGCGGCGAATCGTACGCAGCGGCCCAGCCCTCCCCGCATGAAGTAGCGTCGAGCCGATGCGCACGCGCTTCCTCGGGGAAGGCGGTCCGGAGGTCTCGGTCGTCGGGCTCGGCACGAACAACTTCGGCGGACGCATCGACTACGAGCAGTCGCTGGCCGTGATCGACGCCGCGCTCGAGGACGGCGTGACGCTGTTCGACACGGCCGACATCTACGGCCAGGGAGCGAGCGAGGAGTACATCGGCCGCGCGCTCGAGGGCCGTCGCGACCGCGTGCTCATCGCGACGAAGTTCGGGAAGCCGATGGACGAGCTCCCGGAGGAGCGGCGCGGCACGCCCGACTACATCCGGTGGGCGGTCGAGAGCTCGCTCCGGCGCCTGCGTACCGACGTGATCGACGTCTACCAGATGCACGAGCCCGACCCGTTGACGCCGATCGAGGAGACGCTGGGCGCGCTCAACGACCTCGTTCACCAGGGCAAGGTGCGCTGGATCGGCTCGTCGAACTTCTCCGCCGAGCAGATCGAGGTCGCGGAGGAGGTCGCGCGCGGCGCCGGCTTCCACCGCTTCGTCTCGGCTCAGAACCACTACTCGCTCGCCGTGCGCGAGGCGGAGGACGAGGTCCTGCCGGCCTGCGAGATGCTGCGGATCGGCTTCCTGCCGTACTTCCCTCTTGCGAGCGGGCTGCTGACGGGCAAGTACAGCCGCGGCGAGCAGGCGGCGGAGGGACGGCTGGCCGGACGCGAGATCGCGGAGGAACGCTGGGATCGCGCCGAGGCGCTGCAGCGCTACGCCGAGCAGCGCGGCATCTCGCTCCTCGAGGTCTCGATCGGCGGCCTGCTCGCGATGCCGGCCGTCATGTCGGTGATCGCCGGCGCGACGAAGCCGGAGCAGGTGCGCGCGAACGTCGCCGCGGGCGAGTGGGAGCCGAGCGCCGAGGACGTGGAGGAGCTGCGGGCGCTCCGCTGATCGACGACGCGGGCGCCGGCGACGCCGGGTCGCTCCGCGAGCTCTTCCGCGAGTACGCCGCCTGGCTCGGTTCGGAGGGCTGGTTCGGCGACCTCGAGGCGGAGCTCGCCGCGCTGCCGGGCGGCTACGCAGCGGTGCTCGTCGCGCGGGTCGACGGAGAGGCGATCGGCTGCGTCGCGCTCAAGGAGCTTCACGACGGGGCGTGCGAGATGAAACGGCTCTACGTCCGTCCCGCCGGCCGCGGCTCGGGCGTCGGTCGCGCACTCGTCGTGGCAATCGTGGACAAGGCACGGGAGCTCGGCTACCGGACGCTGCGGCTAGACACGCTGCCGACGATGGACGCGGCGCGGGAGCTCTACCTCTCGCTCGGCTTCCGCCCGATCGAGCGCTACAACGACAACCCTGTCGCGGGCGTCCTCTTCTTCGAGCTGCGGCTCTGATGTAGCAGGGTGCCATGAGGACGTTCGCGGTGGCGCTCGCCGTTGTCGCAGCCTCGGTGGGGTTCCGATCAGAGGCCGGTAGCAGCTACTGCACGTCTCTGTAACGCCGCGTTTCGGCTTGAACAAGCGGAATTCGTCCGAGCGGCGTTACGGTTTCGTGACGTGACGGCACGCTTTCGTTAGGGTAGCTGCTACCGGTCTGGCGGTCAGGCGGCGGCGACGTCGCCGAGCCGGAACCGGAGGTCGTTGAGCCGGTCGTGCCAGTCGTCGGAGAGTGCCGCGACGCATTTCATCGAGCGGCAGGCGAGCTCGAGGAGCTCGTCCGACGGGATCCCGTGCATCTCGACCCATTCGCGGTCGGCCGGAGGAAGCTCGTCCGGCGGCTCGCCGGCCGTCGCTGCGACGAGCTCCGCCGCCCGCACCGCGCGCTCCACCGTCTGCTCGTCCGGTTGCTCCTTGCAAGCCGCATCGAGCGTCAGCCGGAGCGAGTCCCAATCCTCCATCACGGATCGAATTCCACCTGGTCGAAGAAACGAAGCACGGTGTGCCCGGGGCGCACGCGATCTTGCACTCCCCGCAGCTCGTCGTCGGAAACCTCGCCCAGCGCCCGCTTGACGGCGAGCCACGGGAGGTTGAAGTCCTCCTGGATCATCATCGTCGAGATCCGCGGGTTGATCTCGATCACCTTCTCGCCCATGAACTGGATGCTGAAGAACCACTCGAGCGCGAACTCCGCCACGACGCGCTCGGACGCGGCGACGAGCTCCGGCGCGTCGAGGGTGACGAAATACATGCCGAGGCCGCACCGCACGGACTCGCGCGTCCGCGTCGCCTGGAGGACGATCCGGCTGCCGTCCGCGATGCCGTCGACCGTCCGCTCCGGCTCCGTGAGGAACTCCATCACGAGCAGGTCGAGGCCGTCGTCCGGCAGCAGCTCCACCGCCTCCTCGAGCCGCATCGCGAGCGCGCCGGGCCGCTCGTTGAGCAGCTGGTGCGCGCGGTCGACGCTCGGGTCGAGCACGCGGAAGCCGCGCGAGCCGGAGGAGAAGACCGGCTTGAAGCAGACGGGCCGCTCGGGGTAGCCGAGCTCACGGGCCGCCTCCTCGACGCCGGCGGCGCCGGTCACGCGGCGGAACTCGGGAGCGCCGACGCCGATCCGGTGCGCCGCCTCGAACGTCTCCGCCTTGTCGTTCGAGCGGCGCTCCGCGTCCGGGCTGCAGATCATGACCGGCACCGGAAACTCGCCGCGCCGCGGCGCCAGGTGGTGCAGGTCGTGCGATGACTCCGGCAACACGACGTCGACGCTCTCCTTCTCGACGAGCGCGAGGAGCGCGTCCGGGAACATGGGGTCGGCCCCGGGCGGGACGAGGTGGAACGCGTCGCACAGATGGCGGCCGATCGCGCGCTCGGACATGTCCACTCCGACGAGGCGCACCTCCCGCTCACCGTTGTCGCGCAGCGCGCGGAGGAGCCGGGCCGCTCCCGGCGCGCCGCACGCCGTGACGAGGATCGTCGTCACGCCTGCGCGAGCACCCACTGGAACGTCACCTCCCCCGGCTCCGGCTCCGGTTCCTCGAACGTGATGAGCGCGTCCCGCTCGATCGTGAATCCCGCCTCGCGGACGAGCCCCGAGTTGACCGCAGGATCGAAGCCTGCAAAGAACGTCGGAGCTCCGAGCCACTCCCCGGTCCAGCCGGGATTGTCAGACGCGCCGAACGCCGTGAGCAACCAGCCGCCCGGCACGAGCCAGCCGTGGATCCGCTCGAGGAGCGGTCCGAGCAGCTCGCGCGGGACGTGGTTGAAGACGTAGAACGAGGCGACGGCGTCGAACGAGGCAGGCGGGAGCTCGAGCTCGGTGAAGTCGGCGCAGAGGAACTCGGCCCCCGGGATCGCGACGCGCGCGCGCTCGACCTGGTGCGGCGAGATGTCGACGCCGGTCACTGCGAACCGCCCGGCGAGCCGCTGCGTCTCCGGGGTTCCGGCGCCGCAGCCGAGCTCCAGGAGCCGAGCCCCCGCGCCGAGCCGCGAGACGAGCTCGTCCTCCCACTCGCGGCGGGGATCGCCGACGATGCGCGTGCGCCACTCGGCGAACGTGTCGCCGATGGCGTCGTAGCCGTCCGCGACGATCTGCGTCCGTGGATCGGGCACGGGGGCGATGCTACTTCGGGGCCGCCCACTACACTCGCGGTCGGGTGAAGGTGGTGGCCACAGCGTGAGCCGTTCCCGCGCACTGCGCGCCGGCGGGACGCTCGTGATCACCGGCCTGGCCGCCGCGTACATCCTCTGGCGGATCGACCTCGGCAGGACGGGACACGTCCTCGCGCACGCGAGCATCGGCTGGTGGCTCGCCTCGTGCGGGATCTGGATCGTCTCGGTCTGGCCGCTCTCGTGGCGCTGGCTGAAGCTCCTCGAAGCGGGAGGGGTGCACGAGCGCCTCGGCTGGCTCGTGCGGACGACGTTCGTCGCCTATGCCGCCGCGCAGGTTCTTCCGACCTCCCTCGGCGGCGACGCGTCGCGCATCTACGAGACGACGCGCCGTCATCCTGGCTCGCGCGGCCCGGTGGCGGGCACCGTGTTGCTCGAGCGCGCGCTCGGCGGGGCGGCCACCCTCGTTCTCGCGGCCGCAGGCTTCGCGCTCGCGGTCGGCCGTTACTCGGTCGGCGGCTACATCTGGGTCGAGCTCGCGTTCGTCGTGCTCAGCGCCGGCGCCGCGTTCGTCCTCTTCTCGACACGCCTCCATCCGCTCCTGCACCTGCTGCGTCCGCTGCTTCAACGCCTGCGGGTGGAGTCGATCCTGCGCGACGTCTACCTCGCGCTGCACGCCTACCGGACGCGGCTGCGCGTACTCGGCTGGGCGTTCGCGCTGACGGTCGGAGTGCAGGCGGCGCGCGTGCTCGCGATCTGGTGCGCCGGCAAGGCGGTCGGGGTCGATCTCTCGCCGCGGCCCTACTACGTGATGGGCCCGCTCCTCTTCCTCGTGATGCTCGTGCCGTTCACGATCAACGGTCTCGCCGTGCGGGAATCGTTCTTCGTGAGCTTCCTCGGTTCACTCGGCGTCTCGCCCGACCGTGCGTTCTCGGCCGGCTTCCTCTTCTTCGTCGTCACGGTCGCGGTCGCCCTGCCGGGCGCCGTCCTCGTCGCGTGGGAGGCCATGCATCCGCGGGCCGTCCCGGGGACGGCGCGATGAACTGGCTCGCGCCTCCGGTGGTCGAGCTGCGCAGGCCCGCCGCGGTGCCCGCGGGTGCGTTGTGGCGGCTCGTGACGCCGGCCGCCGTGGCCGCGCTGCTCGGAATCTCGCGACTCCTGCCGGAGACGGGATTCGGCCTGTGGGTGCGGCTCGCCGCCGGAACGCTCGTCGTGCTCCTGCCGGGCGTGTTCGTCGCGCGCTGCCTCGGCCAGCGGAGCGCCGCCGCGGCCTTCGCATCGTCCGTCACGCTCGTGGGCGCCGGGCTGGCGCTGACCTTTGCCGTCGGCGGGTCGCTCGACGTGACGCTCGCCTTCCTGCTCGCCGCCGGCGCGCTCGCCTTCGTCTGGTCGCTCACGGGCCGCAACGCGCGGGAGGTCAGGCTGCCAGGCGCGGCGCGTTTCATGCGCGGCGTCCTCGTGGTCGGCGGCCTCGGGCTCGGCGTCGGCCTTTGGTTCGTCCAGGGCGCGTTCACCGGCGACACGTTCTTCCATCTCGGGCGGATGCGGAAGCTCGACGCGCTCGGCTCGCTCTCGCTGCACAACGTGGGCGAGTTCGCGCACGGCGGCCTCCACCCCGGCTACGCGTTCCCGATGTGGCACGCGTGGCTCGCGCTGGTGGCGAGACTCGCGGGCGTCGATCCCGCGAGCGTCGCAGCTCACGAGTCGAGCCTGCTCGCGCCGCTCGCCCTCGTCCTCGCCTTCGAGATGGGTTGGGCGATCTTCCGCTCGACGGGTCTCGCCTTCGCCGTCGTGCTCTGCCAGGTAGCGATCAAATGCTTCGCGCCGGGGCACGCGGGCGTCTATCCCTTCCTCTGGGAGCCGTCGACCGTCGCCACGCAGCTTCTCGTGCCCGCCGCGATCGCGTTCTTCTTCCACTTCGTCCGGAGGCCGAGCCGGCCGGTTGCGATCATGCTCGCGGCGACCTCGGGCTCGCTCGCGCTCGTCCACCCGACATACGCGCTGTTCCTCGCGATTCCCCTGGGAGCGTTCGTCGTCGCGCGCGTGCTGCTCACGCGAGGTACCGACCTGCGAAACGGCGTCCTCGGGTTCGCCGTCTTCGGCCTGCCGATGGCGCTCGCCTTCATCTGGCTCGAGCCGGTCGTGCAGCAGACGATTCCGGTGTCCCCTGGGCCGAAGCAGCTCCAGGCGAACCTCGACCACTACCACGTGGATCTCGTCGTGCACTCGCTCTCGCGCTACAGCCTCCAGGCCGCCCGCATCGACCGGAACGGATCGATCGCGATCGCGGCGCTGCTTCTCGTGCCTCTGGCGGTCTTCGCCCGGCGGCGGCGCTGGGGTGCTCTCGTGCTCGGAGGCGCCGTCGCGGTGCTCGGCACCGAGCTGTGGCCGCTCGTCTTCCCGCACTTCTCGGACGCAGTGTCGCTTTCGCAGTCACGGCGACTGTCCGGCTTCATCCCGTTCGCGGTCGCCCTCGCCGGCGGCGCCGCGATCGTGAGCCGCTTCTCCCGGACGCTCGCGATCCTGCTCGGCCTGATGTCCGGGATCTGGCTCCAGGTCGTCTACGCCGGAGACTTCGGCCTGCGCGCACGGGCAACCGAGCCGGCCGCGCCCGTGTGGATCGCGCTCTACGGCGGGATCGCCGCGCTCGTGATCGGAGCCCTGCTCGCGTGGCGGCGCCGAGACCGCCCGGTGCCGGCGGTCGGCCGTCAGCGCGGGATCACAACCGCGCTCGCCGTCCTCCTCTTCGCGCTGCCCGTGGCCGTGCACGGCTTCTCGAACTGGTCGCCGAAGACGACGGAGGACAAGTACGCCCTGACTCCCGGCCTGATCCGCTTCCTGCAGCGGGACGTACCGCCCCGGTCGGTCGTCCTCGCCGACCTCGGGACGAGCTACCGGGCCACGGCGTTCGCTCCGGTCTACGTCGTGGCGGTGCCGCCGACACATGCGGCGAACACGCGGCCGAACGAGCTGCGCAAGCGGAGACTCGCCGTGCTGCGGTTCCTCAGACAGCCCACGCTCGACGTCGCGCAGCGCTGGCGGGCACAGTGGATCGTCCTGACCCGCGACGAGCGCCTGCGGGCGATCGCCCGGCTGGGCCGGCCCGTCTACGAGGACGAGCGGTTCGTGGTCTTCCGCGCACTACCGTTGCCGCGGTGAAAGTGCTCCTCGTGACGCGCCACTTCCCGCCCGGCGGCGGGGGCGGCGTCCAGCGGCCCCTCAAGTTCGCCACACACCTGCCGGCGCTCGGGATCGAGACGCACGTCCTCGCGCCGGACGTTCCCGGCTCGGCGCCGGAGGACGACGAGCTCGAGCTGCCGACGCAGGCGTGGATCCATCGCGTGCGCTACGTCGGCCCGCGCGCCGGCCGTCCGTCGGAGCGGCTCCTCGCGACGCAGGGACTCGCGCGGGTCGGGACGCAGGCCGCGCTGCTCGGCCGGCGGCTCCTCGTCCCCGACGAGAACGTCCCGTGGAGCACCGTCGCGCTGCCGTTCGCGATCCGGCTCGTGCGCCGCGAGGGAATCGACGTCGTGTTGACGACCTCGCCGCCGCCGTCGCTCCACCTCCTCGGCGCCGCGGTGAAGCGGACGACCCGCGCGGCCTGGGTCGCCGACCTCCGCGATCCGCTCACGTCGCACCCGCACCGGCGCGGGTACGAGTCCCAGCTCGCCCGGCTGAAGGAGAAGACCGCCGGCGGAGTGGGGCGGCTCGTCGCGTCGCGGGCCGACGCGATCGTGGCGGTGTCCGACGCGATCGCGGACGAGATGCGGGCGCTCGAGCCGAAGGGCAAGGTCGTGACGATCGCCAACGGCTGCGACTTCGACGACTTCGCCGGGCTCGAGCACCACGCGAGCGAGCGGCTCAGGATCACCCACGCCGGCCACTTCCACGGCAAGCGCGACCCGAAGCCGTTCCTCCGTGCGCTCGCCGACTCGGGCCTCGACGACGTCGTCGTGCGCTTCGCCGGAGACTTTCGCTCCGCCGACCGCGAGTACGCGGAGGAGCTCGGTCTCGGCGACCGGATCGAGCTGCTCGGTGACCTCTCCCGCCGCCGCTCGCTCGAGCTCCAGCGGGACTCCGAGGCGCTGCTCCTCCTGGTCCCGGAGTCGGGGGGCCGGGGACGGGGCGTGATCACCGGGAAGATCTACGAGTACCTGGCCGCGGAGCGCCCGATCCTCGCCGCCGTGCCGCCGGACGGCGCCGCCGCGAAGCTCGTGCGCGACACGGGAACGGGCGTCGTCGTCCCGTCCGACGACGTCGATGCACAGCGCGACGCGCTGCTCGACCTCCACCGGCGCTGGCGGGCGGGAAGCCTGAACGGGACGCCGCTCTCGGCCGAGTGGCGACAGCGGCTCTCGCGCGGGCGGCGGGTCGAGGAGCTCGCCGACCTGCTGAGGAGCGTCGCGTGACCGTCGCCGCCATCACCGCCGGCCGTGCCGTCGCCGTGCCGCGCGTCCAGGCACGGATCGTGACAGGGCTCTTCTTCGCCTCGCTCTTCGTCGCCACCTTCGAGAAGGTGCACTGGAGCTTCGCCGGACAGATCGGGATCAACGACATCACGACGATCCTGTTCCTGATCGCGTACGTCGCGACCGAACGGCGCCCTCTGCCGCGGACGAGCGCGATCGTGCTCGCCTTCTTCGCGGCCTTCGCGCTCGCCTACCTCGCGGGCTACTGGAACATCGACACGAAGCAGGGGCTGACCCAGTTCGTGAAGGGGATGACGAAGTTCGTCATCCACTACGCATTCGTCGTGGCCGCGATCGGCTACCTCGCGCAGCGCGGCGAACGCTTCTTCTGGCGGGCGCTCGGCTGGTTCACGGTCGGCTTCGTCGCGAACGCGGTCTACGGGATCCTCGAGCTGCTCGCCGCGCTCGGCGGGCGCAATCTCGACAACCTGATCCTCGTGCCGCTCACCGGCGGCGCGAGCAGGATCAGCGTCTTCGGGATCATCGGCGGCCACAACATCTATCGCGTCAACGCGCTCACCGGCGACCCGAACCACTTCGGCGTGATGCTCGCGGTCCCGCTGCTGTCGCTGACGCCCGTGTACCTGCGGCTCGAGCGCCGACACCGGCTCAAGGTGCCTCTCGCAGTGACGCTCGCCTTCCTCCTGCTCGTGGACATCGCGACGTTCTCCCGCAGCGGCGGCCTCGGGCTGATCGCCGGCCTGCTCGTGCTCGCCCTGCCGTACCGGCGCTTCGTCCGCTCGAGGCAGTTCCTCTATCCCGTCGGCGCCCTCGCGGTCGTCCTCCTCGGCGTGCTCTACACGCACAAGCACTTCTTCGAGACGTTCCTGAGCCAGCGACTCTCGACGAACGGCCGCTCGACGAGCGCGCACTTCGCCGTCTACGACTTCATCGGCCAGATCCTGCACCTGCATCCGCTGCTCGGCCTCGGCAACAACAACTTCTCCGTCTACTACGAGTTCGTGACCGGGAAGAGCAACTTCGGCGCCCACTCGTACTGGGTCGCCGTCGTCGTCGAGTCCGGGCTGATCGGGCTCGTCCTCTGGATCGTCTTCCTGCGCTACATCTTCGTGCGGCTGCAGGCGGCGCGCCGACTCGGACGGCTGCTCGACGGCCTGGGGGACGTGGAGGGCCCGCACGTCAGGCCGCTCGCCTTCGGGATGACGGCCGCCCTGGTGGGGACGATCGCCGCCAACTTCTTCTACCTGACGATGCAGTTCTACTACTTCTACGCCTTCATCGCCTTCGCGCTCGCGCTGCCCGTCGTCTTCGCCGGCCGCGCGCGAGGTCAGCCCGGCCCGTAGTGCGCGTCGCCGTCCTCACGACGTCGTGGCCGCGGAGCGAGCGGGAGTACGCGGGCCGCTTCGTCGCCGACGCCGTCGAGCGCCTGCGCGAGCGCGGCGTGGAGGTGGACGTCCTGGCGCCGGGATCCGGATACCGCGACTACGGCCTGGCCTACGGCGGCGGGATGGCGGCGAACGTGCGCCGGCGTCCCTGGCTGGCTCCGCTCATGCTCCTCTCGATGTGGCGAGCGGTGCGGCGCGCGGCACGCGGTGCGGATCTCGTGCACGCGCACTGGCTCCTCACCGCAGCCGTCGCGCGCTTCGCCGGGAAGCCGTTCGTCGTCACGCTGCACGGGTCGGGATCCGCAGGCCGCTTCTCGGACGTCGAGCTCGCGCTGCGCCGGCCGCGTCTCGTGCGCCGCCTCCTGCGCCGGGCCGCGGCGGTGATCTGCGTCTCCGAGACCGTCGCCGTCGCTGTCCGCACGGCCGGAGTGGAGGTCGTCGTGATCCCGAACGGCGTGCGCGTCCCGGACGAGGTGGCGTCGCCCGCCGAGCCGCCGGAGGTGCTCTACGTCGGGCGGCTCGCTCCGGAGAAGAACGTCGACACGCTCGTAGAGGCCGTGGGCGACCTGAACCTCGTCGTCGCGGGCGACGGGCCGCTACGTGACCGTGTGCCGAACGCGCTCGGCGCAGTGCCGCATGCCGAAGTCGAGCGGCTCCTCGCGCGCGCGTCGATCGTGGTCGCACCCTGCGAGCGCGAGGGCTTCGGCCTCGCCGCCGCCGAGGCGATGGCCTTCGGACGGCCGGTCGTCGCGGCCAGCGGAGGCGCGCTGCTCGAGCTCGTCGCCGACGGGGAGACCGGCCTGCTCGTGCCGCCCCGCGACGCCCATGCCTTGCGTGGGGCAGTCGAGCGCCTGCTCGCGGACGCGGACTTGCGTGAGCGGCTCGGCCGCGCCGCGCGGGCACGGGCGCGTGAACGCTTCGGCTGGGAGCCGGTGATCGAGCGGACGCTCGAGGTCTACCGGCGCGCGGCCGCCGGCGCCTGAGCGCGGTACCAGGCGATCGTGCGCTCGAGGCCCTCGCGCAGGCTGGTGCGCGCCCCGAACCCGAACAGCTCGCGCGCGCGTGACGTGTCGAGCGAGCGGCGCGGCTGGCCGTTCGGCATCGACGTGTCCCAGACGATCTCGCCCTCGAAGCCGGTCAGCTCCGCGATCAGCTCCGCGAGCTCGCGGATCGAGGTCTCGGTGCCGGTGCCGAGGTTGACCGGCTCCGGACCGTCGTAGCGGTCCGCCGCAAGCAACAGGCCTTCGGCGGCATCGTCCACGTAGAGGAACTCCCGCGTGGGAGACCCGTCGCCCCAGAGCACGACCTCGTCGGGCGACTCGACCATCTTCCGGATCAGGTCCGGGATCACGTGCGCGTTCGTCGGATGGAAGTTGTCGCGCGGCCCGTACAGGTTCGCCGGGAGGAGGAAGATCGCGTCCAGCCCGTACTGCTCGCGGTAGGCCTGCGCGCCGACGAGCACCGACTTCTTCGCGACGCCGTACGGCGCGTTCGTCTCCTCCGGATAGCCGTTCCAGAGGTCGTCCTCCTGGAACGGGACCGGCGTGAACTTCGGGTAGGCGCAGACGGTGCCGACGACCACGACCTTGCCGACGCCCTGCAGCCGTGCCTGCTCGAGCACGTGCGCGCCCATCATCAGGTTCGCGTACCAGTAGCGGCCGGGATTGGCCCGGTTCGCGCCGATGCCGCCGACCTCGGCGGCGAGGTGGTAGACGAGCTCCGGCCGGGCGTCCTCGAACAGGCGCGCAACATCGGCCTCCCGCGTCAGGTCGTAGTCGCTCCGTCGGGCGACGAACGGATCGGCCCCGTCCGCGCGCAGCCGCTCGACGAGGTGGGAGCCGAGGAAGCCGCCGCCGCCGGTGACGAGCGTGCGCATGTCCGCAAGGGTAGACGCCGGGGCCGGTACGGTAAGGCGCCGTGGCGAAGCGGAAGGCGTTCATCACGGGCATCACGGGCCAGGACGGCTCGTATCTCGCCGAGATCCTGCTCGAGAAGGACTACGAGGTCTACGGGATGATCCGCCGCTCGAGCTCGTTCAACACCGCGCGGATCGACCACATTTTCGGGGACGTCGAGCTCGTCTTCGGCGACCTCACCGACGGCTCCGTCCTCAACCGGCTGATGCGCACGATCCAGCCGGACGAGGTCTACAACCTCGGCGCGCAGAGCCACGTCCAGGTCAGCTTCGAGATCCCGGAGTTCACCGCCGACACGACAGGCATGGGCACGTTGCGGCTGCTCGACGCGATCCGCGAGGAGGGCGTGCGGTGCCGCTTTTACGAGGCAGGGTCGAGCGAGATGTTCGGCAAGGTGCTCGAGACGCCGCAGACCGAGGCGACGCCGTTCTATCCGCGCAGCCCGTACGGCGTCTCGAAGGTCTTCGGCTACTGGATCACGCGCAACTACCGCGAGGCGTACGGGATGTACGCCGTCAACGGGATCCTGTTCAACCACGAGTCGCCGCGTCGCGGGCCCACCTTCGTCACGCGCAAGGTGACGCGCGCCATCGGCGCGATCCTGCGCGGCGAGCAGGACGAGCTGCGGCTCGGGAACCTCGAGGCGAAGCGCGACTGGGGCTTCGCGCGCGACTACATGGAAGGCGCGTGGCAGATGCTGCAGGCGGAGGAGCCCGACGACTACATCCTCGCCACGGGCGAGACGCATTCGGTGCGGGATTTGCTCGACGAGGCGTTCGGCTACGTCGAGCTCGACTGGAACAAGTACGTGAAGATCGACGAGCGGTACTTCCGGCCCTCCGAGGTCGACCTGCTGCTCGGCGACGCGTCGAAGGCGCGGGAGAAGCTCGGCTGGGAGCCGCGGGTCCGCTTCCCGGAGCTCGTGCGGATGATGGTCGACCACGACCGCGAGCGCCGCCACACCGAAGAGCACTACGTTTAGCGCGATGAAGGGCGTCATCCTCGCCGGCGGCTCCGGGAGCCGGCTCGCGCCGCTCACCCGGATCACGAACAAGCACCTGCTGCCGTTGTACGACCGGCCGATGGTGACCTACGCGGTCGAGGCGCTCGTCGAGGCCGGCGTCCAGGAGCTGATGCTCGTCACCGGCGGCACGCATGCCGGCGAGTTCTTCCGGCTCCTCGGCAACGGCCACGACTACGGGATCGACCGTCTCTTCTACGCCTACCAGGAGCGCGAGGGAGGAGTCGCCGAGGCGCTCGGCCTGGCAGAGCGGTTCGTCGCCGGCGATCGCTGCTGCGTGATGCTGGCCGACAACGTCTTCGAGCGCGGCCTCGGCCCGGTCGTGCGACGGTTCGAAGCGCAGGAGCACGGAGCCCTGATCGTCCTGAAGGAGATCGAGGAAGACGAGCACCTCCGCCATCTCGGGGTCGCCGAGCTCGACGGCGACCGGATCGTCCGCATCGTCGAGAAGCCGGCGAATCCGCCGAGCCGGCTCGGGGCCACCGGGCTCTACTTCTACGACGAGCAGGTCTGGGAGGTGCTGCCCTCACTCGTGCCGTCGGGCCGGGGAGAGCTCGAGATCACCGACGTCATCAACTGGTACCTCGAGCGCGATCAGGTGGAGTTCGAGGTGATCGACGGCTACTGGGGCGACGCGGGCGAGTCGATCGACGCCTACTACGAGGTGAACGACTTCGTGCGGTCCCTCCGGCGAGGTCGCGCGACATGAGCGGCCGGCGGCTCCTCGTCACCGGCGCCGCGGGCTTCATCGGCTCCAACTTCGTGCGTTACTGGTCGCAACGCCATCCGGACGACCACGCGGTGGCGCTCGATCTGCTCACGTACGCAGGGGATCCACGGAACCTGGAGGGGCTGGACGTACGCCTCGTGGAGGGGGACATCGGGGACCTCGAGCTCGTCGAGCGGGTCCTCGCGGACGAGGCGATCGGGGTCGTCGTCAACTTCGCCGCCGAGTCGCACAACAGCCTCGCCGTAATCGATCCGGGGCGCTTCTTCCGCACGAACGTCCTCGGCACGCAGACACTGCTCGAAGCGGCGCGTCGACAAGGCGTGTCGAGGTTCCACCATGTGTCGACGTGCGAGGTGTACGGAGACCTGCCGCTCGACTCGGACGAGACCTTCACCGAGGAGTCGCCGTATCGCCCGCGGACGCCGTACAACGCGTCGAAGGCGGCGGCGGACCACGCCGTCCGCGCCTATTACGAGACCTTCGCCCTGCCGGTGACGATCACGAACTGCTCCAACAACTACGGGCCGCGCCAGTTCCCGGAGAAGGTCATTCCGCTCTTCGTCACGAACGCGCTCGACGACCACGAGCTGCCGTTGTACGCCTCCACGCAGAACCGGCGCGAATGGCTGCACGTGGACGATCACTGTCGCGCGATCGAGCTCGTCCTCGACCGGGGGGGCGAAGGTGAGACGTACAACGTCGGCTCGGGCGTGGAGCGCTCGATCGACGAGATCGCCGATCTCGTGCTCGGGTTGACGGGCAAGCCGGAGTCGCTGAAGTCGATCGTCCCGGACCGCCCCGGCCATGACCGCCGCTACCTGCTCGACTCCTCGAAGCTCCGCACGGAGCTCGGCTGGGAGCCGCAGATCCCGTTCGAGGACGGGCTGCGGGCGACCGTCGAGTGGTACGCCGCCAACCGCTCCTGGTGGGAGCCGCTCAAGGAGCGGGCGCCCGTCGCGGAGACGAGCGCCTGGCGCTGAGTGCGCGTCGTCGTCCACGACTATTTCGGGCATGCCTTTCCGGCACAGCTGGCTCGTGCGCTCGCGGTTCGCGGGCACGAGGTGCTTCACCTCCACTGCAGGTCCTTCGTCGCCGGCAAGGGACTGCTCGAGCGAACGGAAGAGGACCCGCCGGGGCTCGAGTTCGGTGCCGTCGACCTCGGACAGCCCTTCGCGAAGTACGACGTCCTGAGGCGGGTGGCGCACGAGTGGAAGACGGCACGGGCTCTCGCCGGGCATGTGCGCGACTTCCGCCCCGACGCCGTCCTCTCGATCGGCCCGCTCATCGTCCAGGCAGACCTGCTCCGCACGAGCCGTGCGGTCGGCGCGCGCTTCGTCTTCTGGCAGCAGGACGTGATGAGCGCCGCCGCCCGCCGCGTCGTGGGCCGGCGATCGCGCCTCCTCGGCGCGGCTGCCGAGGCTGCGGTCGGACGGCTGGAGCGGCGGCTCCTCGGGCGGAGCGACGCCGTCGTCGTGATCTCGGAGGACTTCCTCCCGCGGCTGCGCGACGCGAACGTCGCCTGGTCACGGGTCTCGGTGATCGAGAACTGGGCGCCGCTCGGCGAGCTACCGGCGCTGCCACGCGAGAACGCGTGGGCGCGGGCGCACGGGCTCGAGGGCCGTCCCGTCCTTCTCTACTCGGGGACGCTCGGGTTCAAGCACGATCCGAGCCTGCTCCTCGACCTCGCCCGCTGGGCGCGGGGGCGGGACGCGCTCGTCGTCGTGGTCTCGGAGGGTCCCGGCGCGGAGTGGCTCGGCGGCCACGGGGGCGGCGGGCCGTCCCGGCGGCGGCTGCCCTACGAGCCGCACGACCGCCTGCCGGAGGTGCTCGCGTCGGCGGACGTGCTCGTCGCGCTGCTCGAGCCGGACGCCGGAGCCTTCTCCGTCCCCTCGAAGATCCTGACCTATCTGTGCGCGGCCAGACCCCTGCTCGTCTCCGTGCCGTCCGACAACCTCGCTGCCCGTGTCGTGGAGCGGAGCGGGGGAGGCGTCGTCGTCGCGCCGGGCGACTCGGCCGCCCTCGTCGCCGCGGCCGAGAGGCTGCTCGGCGACGAGGCCCTGCGCTCGGAGCTCGGACGGCGGGGCCGCGCCTACGCCGAGGGCGTGTTCGACATCGGCGCGGTGGCCGAACGCTTCGAAGACGTGCTCGGTCGCGCTACGGGTTAGGGCGCCGGCGCCGCCAGCTGCGGAGGCCGCTGTGGCCCGCGAGGGCGATCATGGTCGCGAGCAGGATCGCCAGCAGCACGGTCGGGCCCGAGCCGAGGTCGAACGCGGCCCCGAGGGCGCTCGGCGAGGCAATGCTCCCGCTATCGGCACCCGCCTTGCCGAGGCCGGCATCGCCCAGGAGATTCTTCAGAGCCGACCGCTCGGGTCCGGCGTGCGCGAGTGCCCGGGCGGACTTGCCCGGGGCGCGCGTCTGGCTACCCCCGTTCGTGGCCGGGCCGGTCGAGCTCTGCTGCGGCCGCTTCGACCCCGCTCCCGGATGCGGGGAGCCACCCTGCTCGACGTAGACCTTGCACGCCGACGCATTGCACTTGTGCCCCTTGCCTGCGAAGGCGCCGGCAGGAAGTGCAAGGGCTATGAAAAATGCGGCGGTTGCCACCCAGGCAACGTGCCTCCGTGCGGCAGGCATGGCGCTACTGTAGTGCCCGGTGGAGCTGGCCGCGCGGGGGATTACAAAGCTCGAACAGGACTGGATTGCGCTCTCGCGCAACGCCGTTCTCGGGCTCGCGGTGGCGGGCTGCGTGTTCGCTCTCTCGTATGCGAACGGCGGCTTCGACACCACGACGAAGTCGTACGCCGGCATTTCGGCGTGGTGGCTGCTCGGCACCGGCGCGGCGATCGGGATCGCCGGTGCCAGGGCGCGCGTGGACCGGCTCGCGCTCGGCTCCCTCGGGTTCCTTGCCGGCTTAGCGATCTGGACGCTCCTCTCGATGAGCTGGTCGTCGGACGGTGGACGAGCTTTCGACCAGTTCAACCAGGTCTCCTTCTACGTCGGCGTACTCGCGCTCTCGATCGTCATCGCCAGGCTCGTGCCCTCGTCCGTGATCGTCAGCGGGGTGGCGCTCGCGATCTCGGGTGTCGGTCTCGTGGCCCTCGTCAGCCGGTTCTTCCCGAGCACGTTTGGCCTCGAGCCTTCGACGATCCTGCCCGCGATCAACAGCCGCCTGAGCTTCCCGCTCGGCTACTGGAACGGCCTCGGGATCGAGATGGCGCTCGCCTATCCGCTCCTCCTCTCGATCATGGCGTCGCGACGGTCGCGGCTCGCGAGCGCCCTCGCCGCGCTGCCGCTGCCCATTCTCGGCGCGGTCATGTACCTCACCTCTTCGCGTGGCGCGTTCGTCGCCGCCGTCGTGGCGGTCGTGGCGTACCTTCTGCTCGCGCCGAACCGCTGGCCCGCGCTTGCCGCGACGGCCCTGGCGGGGGTCGCCGGCGCCTTCTCCGTCCGGGCTCTCGTCCACAAGACCGTCCTCCTCTCCGGGGCGATGGCCGACCCGGTCGGCGTCCACCAGGGCCATCGAGCGGCCCTCCTGATCGGGATCGCCTGCGTGGCGTCGGCGCTCGTCTGGCTCGGCCTCGCGGAGGCCGGACGCCGGCTCCAGACGCCTCCGCGGCGGGCCGGTTGGGCGGTCGCCGGCGTGATCGTCCTCGCGGCCGTGCTCGCGGTCGCCCTCTCGCACCCGATCGCGAAGTTCGACGCTTTCAGGAGCAACAGCTTCGCCACCAGCGGGTCGAGCGCCAGCTACATCAACAACCACCTTCTCAGCAGCTCGGGCAGCGGCCGCTGGCAGTTCTGGGGAGCCGCGAGCCACGAGTTCCAGGCCCACCCGCTGAACGGCGGGGGCGCGGGCTCGTGGCAGTCGTGGTGGCTGCAGTACGGCACGCTCGGGCCCTTCTTCAGCCAGTACGCGCACTCGCTCTACCTCGAGTCGCTCGCCGAGCTGGGGATCGTCGGACTGTTGCTGATCGGGGGCGCCGTCGTGGTCGGGGCTGTCGGTGCCGTTCGAGCGGCGCTCGAGTCCCGCAGCGGCGACGTGGCCGCGGCAGCTGCGGTGGGGATCGCCTTCTTCGCGGCCGCGGCGTACGACTGGGTCTGGCAGCTCGCGGGCCTCGCGGTCGTCGGCGTCGGCTTGCTCGGGGTCGCGCTCGGCGCCCGCCCGTCGACCCGTGCGGTGGAATGGGGACGCTTCGGCATGGCGCGCCCGCTCCTCGCGGTCGTCGCCGTCGCGGCAATCATTCCGCAGGTCGTCGCCCTCGCCTCCGGGATCCACCTGCAGAGGAACCAGGACGCCTTCGATGCGGGGCAACTGGCCAAGGCAAAGCGCGAGGCGCTCTCGGCCAAGGCGGTCGAGCCTTGGAACTCGGACGCGTATTACTGGCTCGCGGTGACCGACAGGTATCTCGGGCAGCTCCGGTCGGCGTCGTCGGCGATCCGTTCCGGCATCCGCCGCGCTCCCCGGAACTACCTCATGTGGGAGGAAGCGGCGCGGATCGACGCATATCTCGGCGATGCTGCGAACGCCCGCCGGGACATCGACGAAGTCCGGCGGCTCAACCCCAATTCACCGATCTTCCAAAAGTCATCGTGAGTGGCAACCGACCGCACGTGCAGCTACGGTATCCGGCACCCAAAGACCCGGTTGGAGCCGCACCGAGCGGAGGCTGAGGGGATGAGCGACATCGAATCCATCGTCGGCGCGTCGGCCGAGCTCGCAAAGAGCGGCACCGGCTCGGGTCGGCTGTTCCCGCACTACAGCAGCGATGCGCTCCTGCACCGGATGCTGGCGGTGGCGGACACGCTGACCATCGCGACCGCGGCCGTCGTCGTGGGCATCTGGGGGAGCGGTCCCGGAGCGGCCGGGCTCCTCGTGCTGTCCGCACCGGTCTGGATCGTGATCGGGAAGCTCGTCGGCCTCTACGACCGCGATCACCGGACGCTGCGGCACCTGACCGTCGAGGAGCTGCCGTGGATCTTCGTCTGGGCGCTCGGCGGCACGGCCGTTCTGACGTTCCTGGTCGCGCCTTTCCCGGGCCTCGACCTGAGCTCCGGCGACCGGCTGATCGTCTGGGGTCTCGCCCTCGTCCTAGGGTTCGTCTCCCGCGGCACCGCGAGAGCGGTCTGGCGGCGCGTCACGCCGCCGGAGCGGATCCTGATCGTGGGCGAGGGGCCGCTCGCCGACGCGGTGACTCGCAAGCTCGAGCTTTTCCCGGACATCCACGCGACGATCGCCGGCCGCATCCCGAGCTGCTCGTCGTTGCACGAGCGGCTCGACGAGCTCGAGGCCGTGAACCGGGTCGTCGTCGCGTGCGCGGAGCTGAGCGAGGACCTGCTCGAGACGCTCCTCCCGGCGTGCCGGCTGCGCGCGGTCAAGCTCACCGTCGTCCCGCCGACGCGCGGGATCTTCGGCACGGCGACGCATCTCGGCCACGTCGCCGACCTGCCGCTCCTGGACTACAACACCTGGTACGTCTCGCCGTCGACCCTCGCGCTGAAGCGCATCTTCGACGTGATCGTGTCCTTGGTCGGCCTCGTCGTCACCGCCCCGCTCTTCGTGGTCATCGCGCTGGCGATCCTCATCGACGGGGGGCGGCCGGTGATGTTCCGGCAGCCGCGAGCGGGCGAGAACGGGCGTACCTTCCGCATCTTCAAGTTCCGGACGATGGTGCGGAACGCCGAGGCGATGCTGCCCGAGCTCATCTCGATCGAGGAGCTGAGGGACCCGATGTTCAAGCTCAGGTCCGATCCGCGCGTGACCCGGGTCGGCCGCTTCCTGCGCCGCACGAGCCTCGACGAGCTGCCGCAGCTCGTCAACGTGCTTCGCGGTGAGATGTCGATCGTCGGCCCGCGTCCGGAGCTGCTCGACCTCGTGGAGCGGTACACGGCCGAGCACGAGGTACGGCTGCGGGTCAAGCCCGGCATCACGGGGCCGTGGCAGGTCTACGGGCGGAGCGAGCTGACCTTCGACGAGGTGCTCGCCGTCGAGCGTGAGTACGTCGAGAACCTCTCGCTCGGTCGCGACCTTCGCATCGTCCTCATGACGCTGCCGGCCGTCTTCGGCCGGCGCGGCGCCTACTAGCACAGCACTCGCCGACGGTCCTAACAGGATGCTTTCCGGGCTGGGCTATGTTGGCGGCGTCGTGAACTGGGCCCCGATCGTCCTGTTCGCCTACGAACGTCCGGAGCACACGCGGCGGACGCTCGAGGCGCTGGCCGCGAACGACGGCGCAGCCGAGTCGGACCTGCTCGTCTACTGCGACGGGCCGAAGGACGAGCTCGGCGCCGATCCGGTGCGCGCGGTTCGCGAGTACGTGCGGTCTACGACCGGCTTCAAGTCGGTGACGGTGATCGAGCGTGAGCAGAACATGGGGCTCGCGAGCTCGGTGATCGCCGGCGTCACCGAGGTTCTCAGCCGCTCGAACTCGGTGATCGTGATGGAAGACGACCTGTTGACGGCGAAGAACTTCCTCGCGTTCGTGAATTCGGCGCTGTCGACGTACGAGCAGCGACCGGACGTCTTCTCGGTCACCGGCTACAACTACCCGCTGCAGATGCCCTCGGCGTACCGCGAGGACGCGTACCTCTCGTATCGCAGCTCCTCGTGGGGCTGGGGCACCTGGCGGGATCGCTGGAGCCAGGTCGACTGGTCGATCGCCGACTACGCCGACTTCACTCGCGATGCTCGGGAGCAGGAGCTGTTCCGGCGCGGCGGGGACGACCTGCCGCAGATGCTCGAGATGCAGATGACGGGCGAGCTCGACTCCTGGTCGATCCGCTTCGACTACGCGCACTACAAGCACGACGCGTTCTGTGTCCACCCGGTGGTCTCGAAGGTGCAGAACATCGGCTTCGACGGCAGCGGCGTGCATTGCGACTATTCCGAGGACTACCTCGTCCAGCTCGACACGGGAGACACGCCGTTCGAGCTTCGCTCCGACCTGGCGATCGACGCATCCGTGCTGCGTGCCTTCGATCGCAAGTTCCGGCCCGGCAAGGCGTCGGTTCTTGGCTCGTCGGGTCTCCGGCGCGGCAAGAGGCTCATGAGGCGACTGGTGCCGTTCGCGTCGTGAGGGTCGGAGTCAACTGCCTGCGGATCTACCCGTCGTACAACGGCGGCACGAACTCCTTCACGCTCGGCCTGCTCGACGGGTTCGCCCGGGCGGGCGGGGAGCACGAGTTCAAGATCTTCGTCACGCCGTGGAACCGGGAGATGTACGACCGGCTCGAGAGGGTCCCGAACTTCGAGCTCGTGGAGATCGACGAATCCGAGCACCGGATGCTTCGCCGCCTCCACAAGTTTCTCCCGCTCGCCGTCCGGAATCGCCTCCCCGTCGAGGCGCCGAATCGGGTGCTCAACTCGCGGGTCGCGGATCTGCTCGCGCGCGAGGTGGACGTGATGTACGTCCCGTACGTGCCGCCGCCGCGCCTTTTTCCGTTCCCCGACGTCCCGACGGTGTACTCGATCCACGACATCCAGCAGGTGCACTTCCCGGAATTCTTCACCCCCGAGGAGCATGTGGAGCGAGAGGCGTCGTTCGCGAAGTGCGTCGACCACGCCACCGTGATCCAGGCCAGCAGCCGCTACATGGCGCAGGACTTCTGCGACCACTTCCCCAAGCTGAACGAGAGCAACGTCGAGGTGATCCCGGAAGGGGTCGACGTCGAGCTCTTCGCGCACGACGTGCCGGGCAACGACGTCGTGGAGCGCTACGGCTTGCCGGCGTCGTTCCTCTTCACTCCGGCTCAGCTCTGGCATCACAAGAACCACCTCACGATCCTGAAGGCGTTGAAGCGGCTCGAGGATCGGGGTCTCGTGCTGCCCTGGGTCCTCACCGGCGCGGAGTACACCGCCGCCGAGGGCATCTTCGAGTTCGTCCGCGAGAACGGGCTCGCAGACCAGTTCTTCTATCTCGGCGTCGTCCCGTTCGAGGACGTGATCGCGCTGCATCACCGCGCGCGCTTCCTCGTGACGGCGTCGCTCTACGAGTCGAGCAGCCTGCCGGTCCTCGAGGCGGCCGCCGCCGGCACGCCGATCGTCGCGGGCCGCATCCCCCCGCACGAGGAGATGGCGGAGCATCTCGAGATGCGGCTGTTCGCGCCGACCGACGACGCGGAGCTCGCGAGCGTCCTCGAGGATGCGTGGGACGACGAGGAGGCGAGCAACGCGCAAGCCGCCGCGAACCGGGAGGGCGTCCAGCGGTACTCGTGGGACAATGCCGCGCTGATGTACCTCCGGCTCTTCGAACGCCTCCGGGCGCGAGATTCCGTGCTGGCGGGGGAGCGCTCGTGAGCGTGGCGAAGCGCCTCGACCCCGAACCCGAGCGGCGCGACTTCATTCCCGTTGCCGAGCCGTCGCTCGGCGAGCGCGAGGTGGAGCTCGTCACCGATGCCGTCCGCTCCGGCTGGGTCTCGTCGATCGGGGAGTACGTGACCGCGTTCGAGGCCGAGCTCGCCTCGCGCTGCGGCGTCGCGGACGCGGTGGCGACCTCGAACGGCACTACGGCCCTCCATCTCGCGCTCGCCGTCGCCGGGATCGGCCCTGGGGATGAGGTGATCGTCCCGTCGCTCACGTTCGTCGCGACCGCAGCGGCCGTCAAGTACCTCGGCGCGTCGCCCGTGCTGGCCGAGTCGGACGCGGCTCACTGGTGCCTCGACCCCGAGGACGTCGCAAGCCGGATCACGCCACGCACCCGGGCGATCGTCGCGGTCGATCTCTACGGCCATCCGGCCGACATGGACGCGCTCGGCGAGCTCGCAGCCGCGCACGACCTCGTCGTGGTCGAGGACGCCGCGGAGGCGCTCGGCGCCGTCTATCGCGGGCGTCCCGCCGGCGGCCTCGGGCTTCTCGGGGTCCTGAGCTTCTACGGGAACAAGCTGATCACCACCGGCGAGGGAGGCGCGGTGCTCGTCGACGATCCCGCACTCGCCGACCGAGCCCGGCTGCTCCGCGACCATGCGATGGATCCGAACCGGCGCTACTGGCACGGCGAGATCGGCTTCAACTACCGGATCACCAACATGCAGGCCGCCCTCGGAGTCGCGCAGCTGGAGCGGCTCGACGAGTTCGTCGCGCGCAAGCGCGAGATCGCCTCCGTCTACCGCGCCGGTCTGCACGACGTGCTCGGCGTGAGCTTGCAAGAGGAGGCCGAGTGGGCCACGAGCTCGTGGTGGATGACGACGCTTCGGATCGATGCCGGGGCCGGTGTCGGCCGGGACGAGCTCGCCGAACGGCTCCGCGCGGACGGCGTCGACAGCCGTCCTGCCTTCGTGCCGTTGCACCTCCTTCCGCACCTGCGCCAGGAGGGCGCGCTCCCCGTCGCCGAGGCGGTCGGAAGCGAGGGGCTCTCGCTGCCGAGCAGCACGTCGCTCACCGACTCCGAGCTCGCATGGGTGATCGGCTCGGTGCGCCGCGGAATGGGCTGTGGCTAGGCCGCGCCTCCTCGGATACCTACGACACGTCCGATCAGGGCCACCGGACTGGCGCTCCTGCGAGCCCAGCTGCACCTGGACTACGGCGCGATGATCGGCGTCGCCGGCAAGACCGGCTAGCCCGCCGCGACCCCGGAACTCGACGAGCGAGGTTGAGGCCGGCGCAGCACGCTGCGGATGCGCGCAGCCCCCTCAGCCCGTGCCTCCGTCTCCAGGAACATGGGGGGTGCCAGCGCGGGCGATCCTGAACTCGACGAGCGGCCACTGGTGTCCGCCGATCTCGTGCCTGGCGACGTCCCGCAGCTCGAGCTCGCTCTCGACGATCGCGAGCTCTCCGTAGCCGGGAATGTCGTCCTCCATCACGACCACCGCGTCGGGCCGAAGCCAGGACTCGGCCGCGCGCAGGATCGCGAGGTGCGTGTACCGGACGCTGTCGACGAAGAGGAGATCGATCGGGCCGGGTGGCGATGTCGCGAGGAAGTTCTCCGCTGCCGCGACGGCATCGAACTCCGGGAGGTACGCGTCGCGGTCGGCCGGCGCGACTCGCGGCTTCACGACGCGGTCGATGTCGTCGCGGTGCATGAAGTACTCGTTGACGATTTGGACCTCCTCCGTGCCATTCCAATGCTCCGTCGCGAGCGAAGCCAGCTCGGCGTCGCCCTCGTAGCCGACGAGCCGGAACGGGCGGTCCGTCGCCGTGAGCGCTCGGTGGATCGCCGCCGTGCTTCCCTTGCCACCGCCGGTGCCGACCTCGACGACGACCAGGCCCCGACCGTCCTCGGCGTTCGCGCGGCCGACGGCGCCTGCGACGAGCGCTTCCAGATCGCGGTTGTCGAGCTGGCCCGACCGAAGAGAGTTCGCCGCCGGTTTCCCCCGGATCGCCTGGGACAGTCGTCGCCAGAACATCGGGCCACTCTAGTCAGGCAGTGCCCGCCGGCTCAGCGCCGTGCGAACCGCCCGCCGAACCAGCGCTCGCGCACGCCCAGCAGGCCGAATTGCCCCCTGACTCGGTACTGCGCGCGGAAGGGAAAGTCGAGCGCTCGTTCCCACCAGCTCAGGCGGCGGCGGAGCTGCCGTGCCACGCGTGCGTACTCCTCGTCGAACCGCGCCGGCTCCACGGACTTCGCCTCGGGTTGGAGGTAGCGGACCGCGAGCGAGCGATCGATGGTCAGCGGCTGCACGCCGCCGAGCGCGACGCGGAGGCCGAACTCGGTGTCGAAGACGAAATCGAGATCCTCGCGCAGGAGGCCGAACTCGTCGAAGACGTCGCGGCGCCAGAACGACGAGGCCTGCGGGACGTACCACCTGTGGCGCACCCAGCGCCCGCGCAGCCCCGCGGGCGGTCTCGGGATCCAGTGCGTCCGCACGGTGCCGTCCGTCTCGAGGTACTCGGTCGCTCCCGCCACCCAGCGGACAGACGCGTCTTCGAAGAACAGGAGGGCGGCGTCGAACGCGCCGGGGAGGTAGTAGTCGTCGCTGTTGATGTAGGCGATCACGTCGCCGGTGGAGCGTTCGATGGCGCGGTTGATCGCCCACGACTGGCCCTCGTCGGGCTGGCTGACCCAGTGGGCGAGCTGCGCGTCGTAGCGGCGGAGGATGTCTGCGGAGCCGTCGGTGGAGCCGCCGTCCATGACGATGTACTCGAGATCGGGGTACCCCTGGTCGAGCACCGAGCGGAGCGTGCGCTCGAGGTACTTCGCCTGGTTGAGCGACGGCGTGATCACCGTCAACCTGGGGAGCTTCTTGGGGGGCAGCGTCATCGCGGCGTGACGACGAAGAGCCCGAGCGCGTAGTACGACGCGGAGCCCTGCTCGGCCAACGCCTCTTCGCGCGTCACCGGCTCGAACCTCGGCCCGTTCGGCTTCGCCCAGTAGCTCTCCTCGCGGATCTCCCAGTGCTCGAGCAGCCGCGGCAGGCGCTCGTCGCCGTAGATCCGGTGCAACGGGACGTGGACGGCGTCGAGGCCCACCGGGATCGTGAGCACCATGTTCCCGTCGGGCTTGACGATGCGCGCCATCTTCTCCATCGCTCGCAGGTCGCCGTCCAGATCGTCGGCCGAGCCGTAGCGGCCGGCCAGCCCGACGTGCTCGATCGAGGAGCAGTTGAGGATCTGGTCGAACGAGCCCGGCTCGAAGTCGAGGACGTTGAAGTCGCCTTGCACGTATTCGATCCCGTGCGGGTGAAACAGGTACTGCTCGGGCTCGAGGTCGACCGCGACCACGTCGTTGCCGGCGAACGCGGTGCCGAGCGACATCATCCCGTTGCCAGAGCCGAAATCGAGCACCCGCCCGGGGCCGTGCCTGACGTGGCCGAGCGTCCACGTCCATTCGATCTCCCTGTCGCCGTTGAGCGTCCGCTGGGCCGGGCGAGACCCCGAGCCGTTGGACGCGACCTGGAGCCGCTCGGACGCGCGCATGAGGTGGTAGCCGACGAAGCCGGTACCGCGGACGAGGAACTCCCGGATCGTCACGGCGGCGGATGGTAGCCCGCAGACGAACGCGGTCCGCTAGACAGACTCGCATGACGCGTCGAGAAGGCCCAATCAGAGGCTTCTTCGGGCCCCCGGGCTCGTCGCGGCGGCGCCGGCTGCGGAGCATGCGGGTGCTCGGCTCGCTCCTGGGGGTCCTGGTGGGGGGCTATCGGAGTGTCCGCGACAGGCGCATCCGCGCCGGGCTCGCCGTGCAGCGCGCTCGCACCGACTACAGGAACCGCCGCGCGGCGACGGCGCCCAATATCACCAGGAAGAACACGCGCCGCGCCTACGAGCGCGTTTACGGCGACGACCGGTTGCTGAGCGAATACCTCGGGCCCGAACGGGTCGCGTTCTACGAACAGGTGGCGTCGATCTCCGCGAGCGAGCGTCCCCGCTCGGTCATCGATGTCGGCTGCGGGACCGGGAACCTCCTGCGCGCGCTCGTCGAGAAAGCCGCACCCGAGCGGGTCGTCGGCGTGGACTACGCGAGCGCGGGAGTCGACCGGGCGAGGCAGCTGGTGCCGTCGGGCGAGTTCCGCGCTCAGAGCCTCTACGACCTCGCTCCCGAGGAAACCTACGAGCTCGTGCTGTGCACCGAGGTGCTCGAGCACGTGCGCGACCCGGAGCGCGCCGTCGAGGTTCTCGTGCGGCTCTGCGCACGATCGGGCACGATCCTGATCACGGTGCCCGACGGCGCTCAAGACGAGTGGGAGGGCCACCGCAACTTCTGGAGCAAGGCCGAGCTCGAGGCATTCCTGCGTCGATACGGGGAGGTCGAGGTCTCTCGGATCGGCGGCGACGAGATCTCGCTGCTAGCACTGGTCAGGCCATGACGATCGAAGATCAAGTCCGGGACTTCTACGAGCAGAGCGGCTGGCAGGCCGACTCGGCCGGCGCGGACGTGGTCTACGGCGACGCCCAGCTCTGGGAGGACCTGCGCCCGTGCGCCGCCGAGTACGTCTCGGCCTGCCGTCGCAAGGTCCTCGACTTCCTCCCGCCGAGCGGCGAGCGCCTGCTCGACGCCGGCTCGGGGCCGATCCAGTACCCCGAGTACCTCGAATACTCCGCCGGCTTTGCGAAACGGGTCTGCGTGGACCTCTCGCAGCGCGCGCTCGACGAGGCTCGCGCGAAGCTCGGGGAGCGGGGGGACTACGTGCGCGCGAGCCTGCTCGAGCTGCCGTTTCCCGACGGCCACTTCGACGCGGCCGTGAGCCTGCACACGATCTACCACATCGACCGGGAACGTCAGGAAGACGCCGTACGCGAGCTGATTCGGGTGCTGAAGCCCGGCGCTAGAGCCGTGGTCGTCTACTCGAATCCCGACCGGCTCGCGGCTCGTCTCAAGAGGCTCGTGCGCCGGCAAAGGGCCGCTCCCGATGCCGGGCCGATCTACTTCTTCGCGCATCCGCTCTCGTGGTGGCAGCGGTTCTCCGGCGACGCCGCGGTCGAGATCGTCCCCTGGCGGTCGCTCAATGCGAACGAGTCGCGAAAGCTCATCCCGGATAGCGCGCTCGGCGCCCGGATGTTCCGTGCAGTGCTCGCCTTCGAGAGGGGCTTCCGTCGATTCGCGACCTGGTCGGGCTGCTATCCGATGGTCGTCCTGACCAAGCTCGATCGGTCGTAGCGGTGCCGGACGACCTGCCGCTCGTCTCGATCCTCACGCCGTCGTTCGAGCAGGGGCGCTTCCTCCGCGAATGCCTCGACTCGGTGGCGCGGCAGACGTACCCGCGGGTCGAGCACGTCGTCGTCGACGGAGGCTCGACGGACGGGTCGCTCGAGATCCTCGAGGCGGCGGGCGAGGACGTGCGCTGGACGAGCCAGCCCGACCGCGGCCAGGCCGACGCCGTCAACAAGGCGTTCGAGTCGAGCGCGGGCGAGATCGTCGGCTGGGTGAACAGCGACGACGGCCTCTTCGCCGTAGACACGATCGAGCGCGTGGTCGCCGCGTTCGGCGCGAGCCCCGACGCGGGGGTCGTGTACGGCGACGCGGCGCTCGTCGACGAGAGCGGGCGCATCGTCCGGCACCATCGCTCGCGCTGGCCCGCCGGCCCGCTGCCGCTCGTCTCGCCGATGGTGCAGCCGGCAGCGTTCTTCCGCGCCTCCGTGCTCGAGCCGGGCGAGCCCGTCCTCCGGGTCGACCTCCACCGGCTCCTCGACTACGAGCTCTGGCTTCGGCTGCGCAAACGCGGCGTGCGCTTCGAACACCTTCCCACCGTCCTCGCGGTGGATCGCGACCATGCGCAGCGCAAGGTTCGCGCGCACGACGAGGTCTTCTTCGGCGAGAACGCGCAGCTCGTCGAGGAGTACGGGCCCGTCTTTGCGGCGTCGCGCCTCCGCCGGCTCGGAGGCCTGCTCCGGCGTGCGCAGGGGCTGCCCGAGGTGTGGCGGTGGGAGAGGTACGAGCCGGCGTTTCCGTGGACGGTCGACGGGCGACTACCGCGGGTGGTGCGACAGGTGGCGAGGCTCGACCCGGTCCAGCTGACGCTCAGCCGGGCTCCCCGCGCCTGACCGCCTGCAGCGTCAGCTTGTTGCCGCTACCGCCCGCGACCGCGTTGAAGGCGCGGAGCGCAGTGACCGTCAGGCCTCGCAGACCGGGCTGGGAGAGGGCGCGGGAGGCGCGCCCCGGTTCGTGGTGGTAGACCATCGCGTAGCGCTCGTTCCTGACGACGTCGAAGCCGGCGGCCGACACCTCGGCGGCCAGCGTCTGCGGATCCACGCGCGCGATGAAGTTGCCGGCCTCCTCGTAATGCTCGGACAGCCCGACGCGCGCGGCGAGCATGGTCGCACGGGCCTGCGCCGGCTCGTTGATCGAGATCGCGAGGCGGCTCGTCCTGAGCATCTCCCGGACCCCCGCCTGCGGCGAGTCGAGGTGGTGAAGCCCGTCGTGGACGTAGAGGAGGTCGACGGAGCGGTCGCGGAGAGGCAGCGCCTCGGCGTCGGCGACGACCGGCAGCACGTCGAACCCGTAGCGCTGCGCGCGCTCCCGCGTCCGCTGGGCGGCACCGAGCGAGATGTCCGTGGAGATGACCGAGGCGCCGACGCGAGCGAGGAACTCGGCGTCCATGCCCGAGCCGCCGCAGATCGTGACGGCCGTCGGGTGTGCGGGGAGCTGCAGCGCGTCGAGGCTGCGGCGGAACTTCTCCGCGAGCAGCCGGCGGTAGAGCCACGGCGTCCCGTGCGGCCGGGTCACCTCGAACTCGGGATCCGCCTCGTCGAAAAAGCTCGCCTGGACGTCCTTCTGCGCGTCTGCCCCGCCCGGCTCGGCAGGCCGGAGGACGGGTATGCCGTCGAGGATCTCGTACGCCGCGCCGCAGCCGGTGCAGCGAGTCTCCTGCGCCTGCCACTCCAGGTCGCTGCGGCAGGCCGGGCAGACGAGCAGCTGCAGGAGGGCGGCGTCGGCGCCGCCCTGTGCGCTGCGGCCGTCGGCGGCGAGCTCGCTCTCGCTGAGCCCGCAGAGCCAGGCCGCGCGTCGGAGGTGAGTGTTAGTGGCGCCCACGTTGCTCCGGCGCAGGCTAGCCGCGAGCCGCTGCTAGCCTCGCGGCGCCTCGATGAAGGTCCTCTGCGTCGTCCACTACGCCAACTTCGGCGGCCCGCACAACGAGGCACTGCGGCTGCTGGAGCCGCTGCGTCGGCGAGGCTGGGACACGATCGTGGCGATTCCGGACGAGCCCGGAACGGCCGCCGAGCGGCTCCGCGAGGCGGGCGTCCAGGTCGAGCAGCTGCCGCTCGGACGGCTGCGCGCCGATCCTCGGCATCTCTTCCGCTTCGCGCGGGAGTTTCGGCCGACGGTGCGCGCCATCGAGGAAACGGTCGAGCGCACGGGCGCCGGGATCGTGCGGATCGGCGGGCTCGTCAACCCGCACGCCGCCTTCGCCGCCCGGCGCGCCGGCGCCGCGGTCGTCTGGCAGATCGTGGACTCGCGCGCGCCCGCGCCGCTGCGCCGGGCTGCGATGCCGCTCGTGCGCCGGCTCGCCGACGCCGTCATGTTCGACGGCCAGGCGCTGATCGACCTCCACGGCGGCCGCAAGTCGCTCCGCACGCCTGCCTTCGTCTACTTCCCTCCGGTGGACACGACGCGCTTCGCGCCCTCACCGGAGCATCGTCGAGCCGTCCGCGAAGAGCTTGGGATTCCCGCGCATGCGCCGGTGGTGGGAACCGTCTCGAGCCTCAACCCGATGAAGGGTCTCGAGCATTTCCTCGACGCGGCGGCACAGGTCGCCGCGACGCGCCCCGAGACCCGGTTCGTCGTCGTCGGCGGAGCGCCGGAGTCCCATCGCGCCTACCGGGAGCGGCTGCACGGGCGGGCCGGGGAGCTCGGGCTCCCGAACCCGGTCGCCTTCGCCGGCGAGCGCGCAGACGTCGAGCGGTGGTATCCAGCCTTTGACGTCCACGCGATCGCCTCGCTGCCCCGCTCGGAGGGGACGACGACGACCGCGTTGGAGGCGCAGTCGTGCGGCGTCCCGGTCGTCGCGACGCGGGTAGCGGCCGTGGGCGAGGTCGTCGACGACGGCGTGACCGGCTTGCTCGTCGAGCCCGAGAGCCCTCGCGCGCTCGCCGAGGCGATCCAGAGGCTGCTGGACGACGACGAGCTACGGGCGCGGATGGGCGCCGCCGGCCGGGAGGCCGCTATTTCCCGGTTCGATGCCGAGCGGACCGCTGGTGTCTATGTCGAGGCGTACCAGGCTGCGCTGGCGCACTTGGCTTCCCGGTCCGGGGGTTGATCCGGATGGACGCGACGATGTTGTCGATCGCGAGGAGCGTGTCCTTCGGCGCGAACTTCCCGATCCACAGGATCGCCCGGTAGTTGCGTCCGTTCGCGCTGAAGAGCACTTCCCCCTGTTCCGTGGTGGGCGGGCTCTTCAGGCCGGGGATGGCCGGGAAGTCGAAGATCGTCAGCGGAAGCTTCTTGGCCGCCGGCGGCTGGTGTCGCCCGCGAGGTACCTGATAGAGCTCGAAGAAGAGGCCGTCCGAGCGCAGGCGCTGGCCCCGTGCGCCGATCTCGGGGCGCCGCCGGAGCGGATAGCTCGCGACGACGACGCCGTGCACGCGGACGTTGTGCGTACCGGTGATGGTGTGGCTCGTGGTGGCGAAGTAGCGGCGGTGGTAAGGGCGCGGGAAATCGACGCGCAGGTCGCCGACGAAGGCCGCATCGTTCGGAACTCCCGCGATGCTCGACCCGGAGAAGTACCCGACCTTGCCGCTGAAGGCGACGGCGCCCACCGCGGCTGCGACCACGGCGGCGACCGGAAGCGCCAGGCCCAGACGTAGCCGCGAAGCCGGCACGTCCCCGAACCGGGTGGCGAGAACGCCGAGAGCGAACGCGATCAGCGGGTTGTCCTGGAGGTGTGTCGCCGCGGCGAGCGCTGCGGCGATGCCGAGCACGGGCAGCGCGGCGTACACGACCGGTGTCGGATCGCGGTGCCTGGCCGCGCTCTCGATCGCGCGGATGCCGAGGATGGCGACGCCGATGACGAACGCGGCCAGCCAGGCGAATCCGAGCAGGCCGTACTTGAGCAGGAACTCGTAGGGGAGAAGGTGCACCTGCTGCACGTGCGCGAGGTCACGCCCGCCGTAGACGAGCGACTCTGCGAAGAGCTTCGGCGCCTGCGTTTCGTCGATGCTCCCGCCGAGCCCGCGGCCGAAGACGAAGGACACCGGCGTATGGGTCGCCTCTCGCACCTGGTGGGCCTCGTACGTCCGCCCGAGATTCGAGACGTCGGCGCCGAAATACTGGCCGCGCACCGTCCGGCCGTCGGAGCTGAAGGCGACGTAGCCGACGAGCGCGGCGGCCGCGGCGGCGACGGCGAGCCATTGCGGCACGAGGCGGCGCGAACGCACCACGAGATAGCCGACGATCCCGAGTGCGGCCGCGAGCTCGACGCCGGTCGTCGAGCCGGTTCCGTTCGTGATCGCGACGACGTCGTTCGCGAGCAGCGCGACGGCGAAGCAGAGCAGAAGCAGCCGCGGCTTGCTCGGCTGGAGCAGGGCGGCGAAGGCCGCGCCGCCCGCACAGGCGGCCTCCACGTACGTGAAGATCGGCGTGGTATCGAAGCTGAAGAGAGCCTGAAGCGCAGCGAGCACCAGGAGGGCCACCACGAGCTCGGCCGCCGCGGCGCGCCCCGTGGCGACGCCGATCGTGCGGCCGGCCAGGTACGCGAAGACGAAGAAGACGATCAGGCCAAGGTCCTGCGCGATGTAGGTCTTCGGCGCGTGGTGGGCGAGGCCGAGGAGGAGGTCCGGGACGATCAGCAGGACGTAGGCCACCGCCAGCCAGTCGAACGGCCGGGTCTCCCGCCAGATGAGCGCGCGCTCGCGCCACAGCGCGCGAGACCGGAGTCGCGCGGGCAGCGCGCGCACCACGAGCGGCGTGAGCAGCACGACGATGAGCGGCAGGGCGATCCGCGTGTCGAAGCCGTAGTTGACGAAGCCGTTGCCGCCGCTCGTCAGGTGCTGCACGAGCCAGTCGCCGACGACCGAGACGGCGACCATCGCTCCGACGATCGACCGGAAGTACCTCCGCTCGCGATCCACCGTCAGCCGGCTGACCACGAGGATGGTGGCGATCCCGGCGGCGGCTGCTCCGGCCGCCGCGATCCCGCGGTCTGTGCCCGGCTGCGCCGCCGCGACCAGCGCCGCGCCGAGGAACCAGAAGGCTGCTGTGGCGAGGTTGCTGCGTAGCTGGGCGGGGCGATTCGGGCGGTCCTTGGCGACTGCGGCCGTCGCCAGGCCCTCCTTCGCGCTCACGCCGTCGAGTGTAGCCCCGTCTCGGCGTGACGTCCGGGTGCGTTTCGGGCGCTCTTCTTGAAGCTTCCGTTAAGAGCGGGGATTGGTCTCCGACGCGTCAGCTAGCGTGTGCCGCCGTGCGGTTGAGGGTTTCGCGGAGGTCTTTGTGGGTGGGAGTCGCAGGCATCTGCGTTGCCCTGCTCGCGCTCACGCAGGGAGCCGCGAGCCTTGCGAGTGTCGGAAGCCGGCTCCATTCGACGCACCGTACGCAGGCGCTCAAGACGTACACAACGAAAGGGACGCTGCCGCTCAAGACGTCCCTGCTCGATCCCTATTCGTTCACCGGGAGCCAGCAGGCAACCGCGTTCGAGATGGCGCACGCCGCCGGCGTGAGTTATGTCCGCCTCGTCGTGCCCTGGTCGGAAGTGGCGCCGAGCGCCCGTCCGAGCGACTTCGTACCGACCGATCCCAAATCTCCGTACTACAACTGGGCCTGGTTGGACCGCACCGTCGAGGCGATGGTGGCGAACCGGCTTACGCCGATGCTCGACATCACGAGCGCTCCGAGCTGGGCTCTCGCGCGGCAGGGCAACGGCCGCACGGCGGGCGCGCCGAGCGCGAGTCAGCTCGCGGCTTTCGCGAAGGCTCTGGCTCTCCGCTACGACGGCTCCAACGGCGAGCCGCCGGTGCACGTCTACCAGGTCTGGAACGAGCCCAATCTCAGTCTCGACCTCTCCCCGATCAAGGCGGCGAGTGTCTACCGGGGGATGGTGAACGCGTTCGCCGCCGCCGTCCACGGGGTCAGTCACTCGAACCTCGTCGTCGCCGGGGCGCTGGATCCGTTCGAGAACCTGGCGAACACGTTCGTCTCGCAGGCTCCGCTCGCGTTCATGCGCTCGTTCCTCTGCCTCTCGATGGGAAATCCCAAGGCGAAGAGCCCCGCGAAGAGGAAGCCCCGAGCGACCTGCAAGACCAAGGTGCACTTCGACGCCTGGTCACACCACCCGTACACCTTCGGTGGGCCGTTCGGACACGCGAAGCGCAAGGACGACGTCTCCCTCGGCGATCTGCCGAAGATGCGGGACATGCTCCGCACCGCGGCGAAGCTCCACCGCGTCGTCTCCTCGCGCCCCGTGCAGTTCTGGGTGACCGAGATCGGCTGGGACACGAACCCGCCGAGAAGGCACGGGGTGCCGCTCGACCTCGAGGCGCGCTGGACGTCGGAATCGCTGTACCAGATGTGGCACTCGGGCGTGTCGCTCGTCACCTGGTTCCTGCTGCAGGACCAGGCGAGCCCGAGCGCATACCAGTCGGGCCTCTTCTTCCATTCGAAGACGCTGAAGCAGGCGAAGCCGAAGCCGATGCGGACCGCCTACCGCTTCCCGTTCGTCGCCTACCTCGGCCAGGGGACCGTGCAGGTCTGGGGACGTGACGCGACGAGCAAGAAGACGCTCGTCACCGTTCAGGAACGGCACGGAACGCACGGCCGCTGGAGGACCGTCGCGCGGATCCGCGCGAACCGGTCCGGGATCTTCCTCGCGACGCTGCGTCTCCATGCGGCCACGACGGACTGGTTCAGGGCGACCGCAGCAGGCTCCGGGAAGTCCCTTGCCTTCTCGCTCGCCGTGCCGAAGAACCAGCGGTACGGCCCCTGGGGCAACTGAGCGGCTTCCCCGGAAGCCCTTCTCGCCAAACGCTGTAAAGGCTTCGCAAGGACTTCGGCGACCCTGCCGTATCGCGGCTAGCTTGTCCGCCGGTGGGGGTCACCAGTCGCAACCTCTTCGTACTCGTCGCAATCGTGGTCTTGGCTGCGACGGCGGCGTCGTCCGGCTCGGCCAGCGCGCGCCACGCGTCGAATGCCGTCCGGACGTACTCGACGCATGGCACTGCTCCTCTGCGGACGTCGCTCGACGATCCGTTCACGTTCACCGGGGCGCAGAGGGCCGCCGGATTCCTGAAGGCCGCGTCGGCCGGCGCCTCGTACGTCCGGATGATCGTGCCCTGGAATCTGATCGCGCCTTCCTCGCTGTCCTCCGATTTCGACGCGGCCGATCCCGCGTCGAAGGACTATTCGTGGGGCTGGATGGACAGCACGGTCGACGCCGCCGAGAAGGCAGGTCTGACGCCGATCCTCGACATCGCACGCGCGCCGGACTGGGCGCTGGCCAAGAAGCACGGCAAGCGCATCAACACGCCCAAGATCTCGTCGCTCGGCCAGTTCGCCAAGGCGGTCGCGCTCCATTACGACGGGAAGCACGATGCACCGGCCGTCCACGTCTTCCAGGTCTGGAACGAGCCGAATCTCAGCCAGGACCTGTCGCCCGTCAACGCGGCCACCTACCGCTCGATGGTGAATGCTGTCGCGACGTCCGTCCACGGGGTCAGCAGGTCGAACCTCGTTGTCGCCGGCGGCCTCGACCCGTTCGGGCACAAGGGGAAGACCTGGAACTCCGTCTCCCCGCTCGCCTACATGCGCTCCCTCCTCTGCGTCTCGATGGGGAATCCCAAGGCGAAGTCGGCACGGCTACGGAAGCCTCACGCGACCTGCAAGGCGCGGGCGCAGTTCGACGTCTGGTCGCACCACCCGTACACGTTCGACGGCCCGTTCGGCCATGCGAGGCGGAAGGACGACGTCTCCCTCGGCGACCTGCCGGAGATGCGCTCGGTCCTGCGCACCGCCCTCAAGCTGCACCGGATCTCGTCCAGGCACGGCGTCCAGTTCTGGGTCACCGAGTTCAGCTGGGACACGAAGCCGCCGCGCCGCCACGCCGCGCCGGTCAGCCTCGCGTCGCGCTGGACGGCGGAGGCGCTGTACCAGATGTGGAGGTCCGGCGTCTCGCTCGTGACGTGGTTCGGCCTCGAGGACAAGGGCGGCAAAAGCCCGTATCAGAGCGGCCTCTACTTCCACGCGAAGTCGCTCGAGAACGCCCGCGCGAAGCCGGTGCGGACCGCCTTCCGCTTCCCGTTCGTCGCCTATCTCGGCCACGGCAAGATCACCGTCTGGGGCCGGAACGCGACGAGCAACAAGCAAATCGTGACCATCCAGCGCCGCCTCGGCACGCACGGGCACTGGCGGTCGGTGGCGCGGATCCGCTCGAACGCCGCGGGGATCTTCCAGGCGAAGCTCAAGGTCTCGGCGACGGGTAAAGACTGGCTCCGCGCCAGGGCTGCCGGCTCGGGCAACTCACTCGCGTTCTCACTGACGCGGCCCTCGCCGAAGCTCCGTTACGGCCCCTGGGGCAACTGAGCCGCCCTCGCCGCTAGCGTTCGGCCGCGAGATGGTCGCGGCTGTCGTCCTGTTCTGGGCCTCGCTCGCCGCGCTCGCGTGGACGCATGCCCTCTATCCCCTCGCGATCGCGCTCCTGGCGCGCGCCAGAACGAGGACGGTCGCGCGTGACGACGCCTACCTCCCGTCGGTCGCTCTCATCGTGACCGCGTACAACGAGGAGGACGCGATCGAGCGCCGCCTCGAGAATCTCCGCGGCCTCGACTATCCGCCGGAGCTGCTCGAGCTCGTGGTCACCTCCGACGCGTCCACCGACCGCACCGAGGAGCTCGCCGAGGGGGCGGGTGCGCGCGTGATCCGCAACGTGCGCGGGGGCAAGGTCGCAGCGCAGGACGCGGCCGTGCGCGCGACGGACGCGGAAGTCGTCGCCTTCTCCGACGCGAACGCGACCTGGGCACCCGACGCCCTCCGGAAGCTCGTCCGGAACCTCGCCGACCCGGGAGTCGCGTATGTCTGCGGCCGCCTCAGGCTCGAGTCCGCAGACGGTGCGAACAAGGAAGGTGTCTACTGGCGGTACGAACTCGTGACCCGCGCAGGAGAGTCGCGGCTCAGCTCGGTTACGGCCGGCAACGGCGCGATCTACGCGCTCCGGCACTCCGACTACGCGGAGGTCGACCCGCGCTTCGGCCACGACCTCGCCCTCCCGTACCTGATGGTGCAGCGCGGCCGCCGTGCGGTCTACGAGCCGGAGGCGCTCGCCTCCGAACGGCCGACGCCGACGAACGAGACCGAGTACCGGAGGAAGGTGCGGATGTTCGAGCACTCCTGGCTCATCGTCCTTCGCGGCCGGATGCTGCGCGGTCAGCCGCCCGGATATCTCCTCGCCCTGCTCTCGCACCGGCATCTGCGGTACGCGAGCGGAATGCTCCACCTGATCCTGCTCGGCAGCTCGCTCGCCCTGGTCGGCCACGGCGTGACCTACGCCGTCGTCCTCGGTCTCCAGCTCGGCCTGCTGGCCGCTGCGCTCGTCGGCGTCGGGATCGCGCGCTACTACGTCCTCATCACATGGGCCACGGTCGTCGCGCTCTGGAACTACCTGCGCCGCGGCGTTCCCGCGACGTGGGTGCCGCAGCGGGAGGAGCTCGCGTGAACCGCGCCGCCGACATCGCCCTCGCGGGCGGGGGGCTGCTTCTCGCGTCGCCCGTCCTCGCGCTCGCCGCGCTTGCGGTCAAGCTCGAGGACGGCGGACCCGTGCTCTACCGGCAGACGCGTGTCGGCAGGGACGGCGCCGACTTCCAGCTGCTCAAGCTGCGGACGATGGTCGTCGGCGCCGAGACGCTGGGCGCGGGCCTCGCGGTCAATCGCGGCGATCCGCGCATCACCCGGGTGGGGCGGCTCCTGCGCAAGCTCTCGCTCGACGAGCTGCCGCAGCTCTGGAACGTCGTCTGCGGCGAGATGAGCGTGATCGGCCCACGTCCGACGCTCCGCTACCAGGTCGAGCAGTACGACGAGCGGCAGCGGCGGCGCCTCGACGTGAAACCGGGCGTCACCGGCTGGGCACAGGTGAACGGCCGGGCTTCGCTGCCCTGGGCGGAGAGGATCGAGCTCGACGTCTGGTACGTCGAGCACCGCTCACCGCTCCTCGACCTGAAGATCCTCGCCCGCACGCCGTTCGCGCTCTTCAGCGGCACGTACAAGGGAGAAACAGGCGGCTGGCACACAATGCCGTAACGCGCCCGGGCTATCCTCGACAGCAGTGGCGCCCCTGAACATCCTCGTGACCGGGGCGTGCGGCGTGACGCCGAGGGCGATCGTCCGCTCCCTCCGCGCGAGCCGTGCTTTCTCGGACGCGACCCTCGTCGGCGCCGACCGCGGAGGCAACTGGTACGGCTTCTACGAAGGCCTCTACGACCGCGTGTACCGCGTGTCCGGGCCGAGCGATCCCGGTTATCCCGAGCTCGTCGCCGAGATCTGCCGGAGCGAGAGCATCGACGCGGCCGTCGTCGGGCCCGAGGCGGAGGTGCTCTTCTGGAGCGGGCGGGAGTTTCCCGTGCCGGCGCTGTTGCCTCCGCCCGGTCTCGTCGAGATCGCTATCAGCAAGAGCAAGCTCTACGACGTCCTGCGTGAGACAGGCCTCGTGCCGCGCTACCGCATCGTGAGCCGGGACGATCTGCTCGCGCGGAGCGGTCTCGACCTCGACGGCGGCCCGGCGTGGCTCCGCGACTACTCCGACGCGTCCTCGAGCGGCATCGGCTCGATCCAGGTGACAGAGCCGGAGGAGGCGTACGCATGGGCCTACCTCAACCCGGAGATCCCGAGCTACATGGTCGCCGAGCACCTGCCCGGCCGGAACATCGCGTGCTCGCTCCTCTTTCACGACGGCCGGCTGCTCAAGGCGGGCTGTTACGAGCGGCTCGAGTACTTCATGGGACACCTCGCCGTCTCTGGTGTGACCGGGAACATCAACCGCGGGCGTCTCGTCAACGACGAGCGAGCGCGCACGCTCGCCGAGCAGGCGCTTCGCTTCCTCGCCGAGATCACGGGCGAGCCCGTGCACGGCCTCCTCACCGTCGACCTCCGCGAGGACCGCACCGGCGCGCTCAAGATCACGGAGATCAACGTCCGGCACGTCGCGGCCACCTCGGCTCTCGCCGCCGGCGGGGCGAACATGGCCGAGGCGCAGGTCCTCGCGACGCTCGGCCGGCTCGACGAGATCGGCGAGCCCGTCCCGCACTTCCCCGACGACAACGTGATCCTGCGCGACATCGACGGCGTGCCGCTCTGGCTCACGGACTACCGGGAGCTCGCGGTCGGGGAGCACGCGTGAGACGCCGGATCGTCGTCCTGGTCGCTCTCGCTGCGCTGCTCGCCGGCTGTGCGGGCGCGCACCATCGTCGGGCGGTGTCTCCGTCCTCCGCGAAGCCGAAGCCCAAGGTGAGCCACGCGCACCGGTCCGTCCACCACCGCCGCGTGAAGCTCTTCGTGACGGTCCTCGACGGCGATCGCCGCGTCCGCGTGCACGGTGCGCGCGTAAGGCTGTGGGGCGAGAGCCGGCGCAGCGACCGGCACGGAGTCACCGAGTTCAGAGCGCCGCGACGGCGGCTCGAGGTCTCCGTCTCGGCGCTCGGCTACACGTCTACCACCTTCCGGGTGAACTTCCCGCACCGGCGCCGCCAGACGCTCCGCATCTACCAGCCGGACCTGCAGTGGCCTCTCTACGGCGCGACGAACGCGCGGACGCAGGCACCCGCGCGCATCCGGCTACGGCCGCCGTTCCGGCTCGTCTGGAGCCGGGGGATGGGGCACCTGATCGAGTTCCCGGCCGTCGTCTGGAACGGCTTTGCGTACATCGGGAACCAGCGCTCGACCGTCCACGCGATCTCGATGCGCTCCGGCAAGGTCGCCTGGCAGCACGACACGGCGGGAGCCCCGCGCATGGCGTCCTCGCCCGCGGTCGACGGCGACGAGGTCGTCTACCACACGATGGGGGGCCGGGTGTACGTCCTCGACCGTAGGAACGGACACCTGAAGTGGAGCTGGAACGCCGGCTCGGCCATCGAGTCGTCGCCGGTGGTCGTGAAGGGAATCGATTACTTCGGCACCGCAAGCGGCGAGATGTACGCGCTCGACCTGCGCAGGCACACGCTGCGGTGGCGGCGCTACCTCGGCGCGAAGATCACGTCGAGCGCCGCGCTCGCCGGCACGCGGCTGTTCATCGGCGACTACGCCGGCCGGATCTGGGCGCTCTCGCCGAGGACCGGCGCGACTCGCTGGGTCGGCAGCGTGAACGGCAAGGTCTACGGCACTCCCGCGGTCGCGCACGGCCGCGTCTTCGTCCCGTCGTCGACCGGCAACTCCCTCACCGCGTTCACGACGAGCGGCCGCTATCTGTGGCGGGACACGGCGGGTTACTACGTCTACTCGTCCCCGGCGGTGGCGGGCGGCGTCGTCTGCTTCGGCTCCTACGACGGCTGGTTCTACGGCGCCTCGACCGTGACGGGCCGCATCCTGTGGCGCGTTCCGACCGGCGGCGCGATCTCCGGCGCCGCCGTGATCGTGGACGGCGTCGCCTACGTGGGGAGCTTCTCGCATCGCATCGTCGGCGTGAACGTCCGCACCGGACACCGGGTGCTCACGTTCCCGCACGGCCAGTACGTGCCGGTGTCGGGAAACGGGATGCGGCTGCTGCTGAACGGCTTCTCGCGGATCTACGCCGTCGAGCCGCGCCGCCCTCGCTCCCGACGGCTGGCGCACTGAGCCTCGGCCCGCTTCCTAAGAGCGCCTTCATGTCCGTCGGCTATCGTCGCCACTCGTGACAGCGCCTGCTCCCCCTTCGCACGGCTTCGATCCGGAGGCCGAGCAGGAGGTCGATTTCGCGAAGTACGTCCGTCTCCTGGCCGTCCGCTGGTGGCTGCTCGCGGCGGGAGTGGTCGCCGGCGCGGTTATCGGCTACCTCGTCTCGCTCGGCGGGACGCAGGTCTATGCGGCAACCGCGACGCTCTACCTCGGCCAGCCGTACTCGGCCAGCGGCACCGTCGCCTTGCAGTCGCCGCAGACGAATCCGTCCACCGTAGGCACGGTCGTCCACGC
>Ga0308175_100000037_pt1 | contig 103887 bp, 113 predicted proteins | sample PhyCR1_3_FD_203893 | JGI IMG/M metagenome (GOLD analysis project Ga0308175, IMG submission 203893) | Soil microbial communities from UC Gill Tract Community Farm, Albany, California, United States - DLSLS.C.R1 | ecosystem: Environmental > Terrestrial > Soil > Agricultural land | place: USA...
AACCTCGTCGGCGCGCCCCTGCGCGGGCGCGTCCACGACGGCCTGCGGGTCCTCCTCTCGGCCGGGGTCAGCGCGCCGATCGACAGCGTCGTCTTCCTCGTGCTCGCGTTCGGTTCCTCCGGACTCGCCTTCTTCGACGGCCAGCTCGTGGGCAAGATCGCGTCGTCCGTCGTGATCGGGATCCCGCTCGTCATGCTTGGCCGCCGCTTTCTTCCTGCAAACAAGGGGGATATGGTCGCGGCATGACGGATTCGCTCATCCCGCCGTCGATCACGGGCAAGGGGTCGCAGTTCCCGCCGGGCGGCAGCGTCCTAGACCACGCGTTCGGCGCGAGCGACCCGTACACCCTTGGCGTCGAGGAGGAGTACATGCTCCTCGACGGCGAGACGTTCGACCTCGTCCAGCACATCGACACCGTGCTCGCCGCGGTCGCGGGCCACGAGCTCGAGCCGCGGATCAACTCCGAGCTCATGCAGTCGGTGCTCGAAGTGGCGACGCCGGTCTGCCACACACCGGCCGGCGTACGGCAGCAGCTCCTCCGCATCCGCCGCTACGTCACCGACGTCGCGCGCGAGGAGGGGCTCCGCGTCGGCTCGGCCGGCACGCATCCATTCTCGCTCTTCGAGCGCCAGCGGATCACCGCGAAGGACCGCTATCGCGCGCTCCTCGACCAGATGCAGTACATCGCGCGGCGCGAGCTCATCTTCGGGATGCACGTCCACGTGGCGGTCGACGACGCCGAGAAGGCGATCCAGGTCGTGAACGGGCTCATCGCCCACCTGCCGGAGCTCGTGGCGCTCTCGGCGAGCTCGCCGTTCTGGCGAGGGGAGCCTACGGGCCTCCGCTCGTCGCGCCACATGGTCTTCGCCGCCTTCCCCCGCTCCGGCCCGCCGCCGCGCTTCCGTGATTACGCCGACTACGCGCAGGTCGTGAACCAGCTCGAGAAGACGGGGTGCATCCAGGACTACACGCACATCTGGTGGGACATCCGCCTCCACCCGCGCCTCGGCACGGTCGAGATCCGGATCTGTGACGCCGTGACGCGACTCGAGGACGTCATCTCGATCACCGCGTACTGCCAGGCGCTCGTCAAGCACTACGCGGAGCTCGTCGACCGCGGCGAGGAGATCCCGTCCTTCCACCGCATCCTCACGACCGAGAACAAGTGGCTCGCCGCGCGCTACGGGCTGTCCGCGCCCGTGATGGACCTGCACACCGGCCGCCGCAACCGGCTGCCGGTGGCGGCACTCGTGCGGCGGACGCTGAAGACGATCCAGCCCCACGCGCGCGATCTCGGCTCGGACGAGGAGCTCGAGGGCGTCAACGAGATCCTCCGCCGCGGCAACGGCGCTGACCGGCAGCTCCACGTCTTCAACGCGAACCGGGACATCGTCGAGGTCGCGCGCGAGATCGCGGCGGCGACCGAGGTGGCACCGGAGCCCGAGCCCGCCCCCGCCGCGTAGGATCGGCCCATGCTGGGGGCCGGTGAGAGAGCGCCGCTCGAGGCGGTCATCTGGACGACGCCGCGCGAGCACCCCACCGTCGGCGACCTCATCCACGACCGGCCGCTCCTGCTCCTCTTCTATCTCTTCGACTGGTCCTCGACCTGAACGAGCGAGCTCGAGCTCCTGCGTGACAGGAGAGCGGAGCTGCAGGCGGCGGGCGTCGAGCCGTTCGCGATCTCGCGCGACTCGCCCTATACGCACGTGGCCTGGATGCAGGCGCTCGATCTCGACTTCCCGCTCCTCTCCGACTGGAACGGCGAGGCGACCCGCGGCTTCGACGTCGCCATCGAGCACAACGGGATGCGCGACGTCTCGCGCCGCAGCGCATTCCTCGTAGACGTCGACGGCACCGTCCGCGGCGCGTGGGCCTACGCGCTCGACGAGCTGCCCGACATCGACGAGCTGATCGCCGCCTCGCGGGCCCTGTAGCCGTCCGCGCCGTCCCGTTTACTCCGCAGCATGGAAACGACACACGTCGAGGCGCCAGCCGCGGGCAACGCCTCCGCCAAGATCACGGCCGCGATCGGCCTCGCCGTCGCCGCCGTCGGACTCGTCTTCGCCCTCAACACGACCGACGCCCCGTCCCACTGGTTCGCCGTCTTCAAGCTGATCCACGTCGGCGTCGCCGTGTTCTGGGTCGGCGGCGGCATCGCGCTCACCGTGCTCGCGCTGAAGGCCGAGCGGTCGGGCACGCCCGACGACATGGCCACGATCGCGAAGCAGGCGGCCTTCATCGGCGAGCGCTTCTTCGCACCGGCGGGGCTCGTCGTCCTCGCGATGGGCATCACGATGGTGATCAACGACCACATCGGGTTCGGTACGACGTGGGTCGACATCGGTCTCGCGGGCTACGCGGCGACGTTCACCACGGGCATCGCGTTCCTCTCGCCCCGCGCGAAGCGGATCGCCGAGTTGCTCGAGACGAAAGGCGCCGAAGCAGCCGAGACGCAGGCAGCGATCCAGCAGATCCTCCTGATCGCGCGCATCGACGTCGGGGTGCTCCTGCTCGTGGTGGCCGACATGCTGATGAAGCCGTTCAGCTAGTCGTCCATTGACATGTGACCGTTTAGTCACGTATGATCGCCGCGTGGATGACGACCAGGTCTTCAAGGCGCTCGCCGACCCGACGCGGCGCCACCTGCTCGACCGGCTCTTCGAGCGCGACGGCCGCACGCTCACGGAGCTCGAGTCCGAGCTCGAGATGACCCGCTTCGGCGTGATGAAGCACCTGCGCCTCCTCGAAGGAGCGGGGCTCGTCGTCACCCGCCGGGAGGGCCGGGAGAAGCTCCATTTTCTCAACCCGGTGCCGATCCGGCTCATCCACGACCGGTGGATCGACAAGTACACCGAGCACCGCGTTGCGGCGCTCGCGGATCTCAAGCACGAACTGGAGGAGTCAGCATGACCACGATGACCGCGCAAGCGACGCAGGTCTACTCCGTCTTCATCCGGGCCACCCCGGAGCAGGTCTGGGAAGCGATCACGAAGCCGGAGTTCACGCAGCAGTACTTCTACGGCGCCCGCATCGAGATTCGCGACGGCAGGCGCTTCTCGGCGATCGGAGACATGGAGTGGGATGAGGAGGTCCTCGAGGCCAGCCCTCCGGGGCGCCTCGTCCACCGGTTCGTCGCGGCCTACGACCCAGAGATGGCGGCGGAGGACGCGAGCCGCGTCACCTGGGAGATCGAGCCGCAGGACGGTGGGATCACGAAGCTCACCGTCGTGCATGACCAACTCCAGAGCGCGCCGAAGACTGCGGAGAGCGTCGCCGGTGGTTGGATGTACATCCTCAGCGGCCTGAAGACGCTGCTCGAGACCGGTGAGCCGCTCGTCGCCTGAACCCGCAACCCGAAAAACTGTGGCCGCCGGAGCGATGACTTTCCGGCGGCCACAACGTCTCTACCCATGAAGTCGCCGAGAGGGCGACACTCCCGGGAGTCCCGCGAAGCTGAGGAGAGGATCGGATGCCGAAGACCCTGTTGACCGTAGCCACCCGCAAGGGCACCTTCCTGCTCGAGAGCGACGACCGCCGCGACTGGACGCTTCGCGGCCCGTACTGCGAGGCGTGGCCGATCTTCCACGCCATCTACGACCGCACGACCGGCTCGATCTACGCCGCCGCGGCGAGCGAGTGGCACGGCTCGACCATCTGGCGCAGCGGCGACCTCGGCCAGACGTGGGAGCAGTCGAGCGAGGGCCTGTCCTACGGAGACGAGGACGGCCGGAAGATCTCCAAGGTGTCGACGCTCGCCCGCGCGGGCGACCGCCTGCTCGTCGGCGTCGAGGCGCCGGGCATCTTCGAGAGCCGCGACGACGGCAAGACCTGGTCCCTGCTGTCGACGCTCTCGGGACAGCACGGCAGCGAGAGCTGGGACGATCCCGCGAACCAGCCCCCCGGGCATCTCGGGATCTCCGGCTTCGTGACGGAGCCCGACGAGTCGGACCGCTTCTTCACGATCGTGCAGGGGATCGGCGCGTTCGAGACCGAAGACGGCGGGTCGTCGTGGACGCCGCGCAACAAGGGCCTCCGCCGCGACTGGCCCGCCGACTACGAGGACGTCGGCTACTGCGTCCACAAGCTCGTCCGCTCGGCCGACCCGCAGCGGATGTACCAGCAGAACCACGTCGGCATGCATCGATCCGACGACGCCGGCCAGTCGTGGAACGAGATCACGGAGGGGCTGCCGGGCGACTTCGGCTTCGCGGCGACCGCTCATCCGCACGACGCCGAGACGTTCTACGTCATCCCGGTCGACGGCGGCCACGACCGGACGATGCACGACGGCAAGGCCGCGGTCTGGCGCACCCGCGACGGCGGCTCGAGCTGGCAGGACATGCGGAAGGGGCTGCCGCAGGAGAACGCGCGCATCGGCGTGCTGCGCCAGGGCATGACGATCGACACGCACGACGTCCCCGGCGTCTACTTCGGCACGAGCACCGGGCAGGTCTTCGCGAGCGCCGACGAGGGCGAGACGTGGAGCGAGATCGCGAACTACCTGCCGGCGATCTCGTCCGTGGACGTGGCGGTGATCGACTGACCGTGGCGGACATCAGGCTCCCAGGAACTTTGACGCCGCTCTTCCCAGGGCTGCCGCGCCGGGTCGAGGTCGAGGCCGCGACGGTGCTCGCGGCGATCGACTCGCTCGAGGCGCAATGGCCGGGGCTGCGCGACAGGATCGTCGAGGAGGGGCCGGCCCTGCGCCGGCACCTCCACATCTACGTCGACGGTGAGCGGGCCGGGCTGGACACCCCGGTCGAGGACCGCTCCCGGCTCGACGTGATCGCCGCGATCAGTGGCGGCTAGCCCGGCTGGGGCTTCGTCAGCTCGTCCACGGCCGTCACGAGAAGGGCGGCGGCGATCGGCTTCGTGATGAAGTCGCCGCTCGACGAGCTGCTGCCCGCTGACGTTGTCCAGAAGGTGCTTCCTTCCCCCGGAGTGCTCTCGGCGCCGATCGTTCCGTCCATCGCGTCGACGAGGCTCCGCGCCAGGGCGAGGCCGAGGCCGGTGCTTTCCGTGTCCCGGTCGGAAGGCTGGAGGCGTTCGAACGGCGCGAAGATGGCTTTCGAGCTCCTCCGCCGGGATCCCCGGCCCCTTGTCGGTCACCGCGATGCGCACGCGCGTCTCGACCGCTCCGGCTACCAGGAGATCTCGACCACGCCGCCCGGCTCGTCGTACTTCACTGCGTTGCCGAGCAGGTTGAGGACGACCTGCAGCACGCGTTGCCGGTCCGCAAGGACATGAAGTGGCTCCGGCGGAGGCGTCGAGGCGATCAAGCTGATCAGCCCGCTCGCGACGGAGCGCCCCGTCGGCAGCCGCGTCCGAGCTCGCCGGCAGGCACGCCCCGGTGTAGCTCCGGCGAAGCGGTAGAACCCCAAGCGTGCACGCGCTGGGGAGGAACGTCGATGCAAGCGCGTTCGCCGTCGTCATGGCCACCGGCATCCTCGGCGTCGGCGCGCGGCTCGAGGGCGTCGCGGCACTCGCCAACGTGCTGCTCGCCTGCGCGTGCCTGGCCTGGGCCCTCCTCGCCGTAGTCCTCCGGTTGCAGTCGATCCGGTCCTTCGCCGTCGTCGCAGGGACCGCCGTGATCGGCGCGGATCTCCTGCTCGCCGGCCAACGCGGCCCGGCGCTCGCTCTCTGGAGCCTCGCGGCCGCGCTCTGGCTCGCGGTCGCCTTCACAGTTCGGCGAGAGGCCGCGACCTCGCTCCTCTCGATCGTCGCGACCGAGGCCCTGGCCGTTCTCGCCGCCGCGCTCGACCGGCATCACGCTGCGCCGCTCCGGGTACCCGCACTCGTCCTCTGGGGGCTCGGCCTCGCCCTGTACCCGGCCGTCGCCGGCCGCATCGTCCACGGCTCGCTGCGGGAACGCGACTTCAGCCCCACGCTCTGGATCGTGATGGGAGCGCTCGCGATCACGACGCTCGCCGCCGCGGAGCTCCTGCTCGACCGGCGACTGGACACCGATGTCGGGCTCGCCACCTGGGCGGCTGCGTCGGCCGCGATCCCTCTGCTCGTCGCGACCGAGCTGCGCGTTCGCCGCTGGCGCTACGAGGTCGCCCGCTGGAGCTCAGTCTTCCCGCTCGGGATGTACGGCGTCGCGAGCCGCGAGCTCGGAAGCGCCCCCGGGCTGGCGGGCCTCCGAGCCGTCGGAACGGTGTTCTTCGCACTCGCGCTCGCCGCGTGGCTACTGACGGCGGGCGGCCTCGTCCTCAGCGCTGCACGCGCGTCGTCTCGAAGAAGACCTTGACCGGCCCTCGCAACGTCGCCGCTGGGGCGTGGACGACGACGACGGCGTGCGACCCGGCGACGCGCAACCCCTGGCTCGCGGTCAGCGTCATCGTCCCCTTCGCTCCGAGCGCGCACCGGGTACAGAGCACGCGCGCAACGGGCGCGGCTCCCTTCACTGCGGCGATACGAAGCGATGCGGTGACCGGGCCTCGCAGGGGCGGCAGGCTCAGCCTCCAGCCCAGGCGCCAGGCGGTTTGTCGTGGGAATGCCGTCTGCGCGAACGGCACCTTGCCGATGCTGTCGCTTGCCAGCACCCCGTCGAAGCTGCCGGCGGCCGACGTCCCCGCTATCGGCGCCAGACGAGCGTGCACGTGCAGCGCAAACGACGGCATCGCCGCCGCTGCGCTTCCGCACGCGACCGCCGCAACGACAGATCCGATGACGAGCGTCCTCGTCCCCGCCTTTCGTGTCCTGATCACGAGTCCACCTCCCGAACTCGGCGGTATCGGAGCCTGCGGCATCGTAAACGAGGCTGGTCGTTTAGGATCGCGTCGCTCGAATTGGGGGTGCCGTCCGGCACGGCCGAACCGTGACCGGCCACGGCCTGGCACCGTAAACCGGTAGGACGACAGGCTGGAGGGAAGATATGAGGCGAGAAATGCATCGCCGCCGTATCACCTTGTTGGTTGGCCTCCTGCTCGGCATCGCTGCAGTTGTCGTGTTCAGCGGATCTGCAGCGGCTGGATCGCAGTCGAGCCTCAGCGCTAGAGGCGCTCTGGACTGCAACGGGTTCAGCACGATCCAGCAGAGCCTCAAGCCGACAGGGGCTTGTACGGATGTCCGCGGCTTTCCCGGCATCGAGAATGCCAACAACGACGACGGCCGCTTCTTCGACAACGGGCATTACATCGGGCATGACGAGCCCGATCTGACGTTCGTCTCGGACCGGCCGGGGTCGGGGAACGACGTGACGTGGGAGGAGACCCTTCCGATGGATCCCGCGGCGGATCCGACGGTAGGAGACCCGGGCAACGACGTGACGCACTGGTTCGAGCTCTCGGTTGCGCCGTGGTTCTCGATGGCGCTGTGCGACCCGTACTCGTATCCGCAGACGTCGTGCACGCCGAACAGCGACAGCAATGCACCGCACCAGGGCTTCCCGGGCGCCCCGAAGCACGGTTACCCGGGCGGAGGTAGCTCCTTCCTCGAGGTCCAGTTCTATCCGCCGGGTCAGGCGCCGTTCTTCGACAACATCAGCTGCGACAACACCCACTGGTGCGCGTCGCTGCACATCAACGACCTCGAATGCACGTTGAACTTCGGGCACTGCAACACGGCCTGCGAGGAACCGACGAACTTCGCCTTCATCCAGAAGAACGGCGTTCCCACCGGTCCCGCGGGGCCGCAGGTCGCGACGATCGCGACCAGCACCCCGAACGAGGACACCCTGCTGATGAACCCGGGAGACCAGCTCCGGGTGCACATCTTCGACTCGGCACTCTCGGGGGGTGGTCATGCGCTCGAAGTGCACATCGACGACATGACCACCGGCGAGAGCGGATTCATGCAGGCGTCGGCGGCGAACGGCTACATGGCGACGAACATCGGCAACTGCAAGGGCATCCCGTTCAACTACGAGCCGGAGTACTCGACGGCCAAGGTTGGGAACATCATCCCCTGGGCCGCCCTGCAGACCAACATCAGCACCCAGTTCGAGATCGGGCATTTCACGCCGTGCACCTCACTGTCCGACCTGTCCACCGACTTCGGACTCGACTTCATCACGGCCGGTGACCCGTTCTTCCTGACGTGCAACGGGCCGTACGAGGACCCGACCGACGGCACCACCGGCAACCCCGAAGGGTTCGCGGGTGATGCGTTCTGTTACAACGCGGGAGATACACACACCGCCTTGAACCAGTTCGGGATCGTCTCCGACCCGAACACGACGACGGGGTGCCTGGACATCCTGAACGGCGGGGACATCGACTTCGACGGAACGTCCTACTGGGCAGACTGGCCAACCGGCATCGCGCCGACGGACAAGGTGCCGGGGAGCTTCGTCCAGTCGGCACCGACGACCAACGGGCACTCCTACCCGCAGTCGTTCTTCCAGACCGACGTCGCTCTCAGCGAGTCGACGTGCGGTGACGACATCAGCGGCTGCACGGTCCCGGCGCAAGGCCCGGGCAACTTCTATCCCTACTGGAGCACGATCAGCGACGGCAACACGTGCTCGATCCTGTTCGGAAACGTCGCAAGCGGCCCCGGAGTGAACGACTTCGGCGGCACCGCGCAGTACGGAGCCGATCTCCGCAACGTGATCGGCTACGACGAGTTCGAGGGGCCGGTCACCGACGCAGTCTGTTGACGTCCGGCTGAGCACTCGTTCTCCACGGAGGGCCTGCACGCGCAGGCCCTCCGTCGTTCTGCAATCCGATCGGCGCGAAATCGCCTAAGACCGTCGGACTGGCCCCTCGCGAGTAGGCCGCTCCGGGGGGCCGTCGCCTTGTTGTCGAGATCGGCGCATCCTCCGCTCGACCTACAGGAAGAACCCACAGCCCGCGTCGATCGACGTGCTCGTCTGCTCGGCGATCAAGGCGCCGCTGAGGAAGAAGTCCGCTGTCACGTCGAAGGTGTGCGCAGCGGCGGGGCCTCCCGCCAATGTGCCCACCGCCGTCCGCCCCCTCATCCACGTGCACGGTGAGCTGCACCGAGTCGACCTTCGCGTGCGTCCAGGTCGCGGTCGCGGCGAAGTTGCATGCGCTGTCGAGCTCCCCCACGAGCACCACCCCACGCGCGGGACCAGTCCCGGACAAGAAGCTCGCCACACGCGCAAGCTCCGCCTCCCGGCCCACCACCCGGTGGTCAACCGCAGTCGATCCGCCAACCGGGCACATTGTTGATCGGCCGAAGCGCGATCACAAGATGTCGAGTATGAGCGCCTCCGGCCGATCAGCCCGGTCTTCTACATGCCCATCGAGTCGCTGCTACCCGTCGATTTGCAGGGGTTCCTCGCGGCGACCCCCGCACTCACTGGGTGAGGACCGGCGTGCCGACGAGGCGTTCCTGCGGGTCGATCAGTCCGAGGTTCTCGACGACGTCGAACCGGCCGTTCCGCGCCTGCGCGATGTACATGTTCAACCGAGCGTGGTGCTCTCCCGGCACCATGGCCGCCGGTCCGCCGGGACCGTCGGCGATCCGCGCGTGGTCGAGGGCCGCGATCACGTCCTCCTGGTCGAGCGAGCCCGCCTCGGTCACCGCACTCGCCCAGAGACGCAGTCCGCGGTACAGGCCCGAGCAGGCGCTCCCACCGGTGAACTTCGAGTCGCCCGGGTAGAGAGCCTCGTACCGGGCCAACAGCTCCTTGCTGAACGCGTCGTCGACCGCCTGGTAGTAGTCCAGGCAGCCGTACAGCCCCTCGACGTGGCTTGCCGGAACCATGTTGAGGAAGTTCTCGTCGAAGTACGTGCAGATCAGCTGGCCGCCGCGACTCGCGAAGCCGGAGTCGTGGAGCTGCTCGAAGAACGGCGTGACCCCGGGCGGCACGATCGTGTTGAAGACCGCATCCGCGCTGCTCGCGACGATCCTCTCGACCGTGTCCCGGTAGTCGGTGTGGTCGAGCGGGTAGTACTCCTCGCCGACGATCGTGCCGCCGTTGGCGACGACGACCTCGCGGACGCGCGCGTTCAGCACGTGCGGCCAGATGTAGTCGGCAGACGGCAGGTAGAACGTTTTCGCCCCGGTCCGTTCCATCAGCCACGGGATGAACGGGTCGACCTGCTGCGCCGGCCCCGGGCCGGTGCAGAAGACGAGCGGATCCGACTCCTGCCCCTCGTACTGCTCGGGGTAGATGTACAGCGTCTTGCCGTCGACGACGACCGGACCCTTGATCGCCTGCCGCGTCGAGCTGTAGATGCCGCCGAAGACGACGTCGACCTGGTCGACCTCGACGAGCTTCCTCGCCTTGACGGCCGCGACGTCGTCGTCTGTCGCGCTGTCCTCGACATGCAGCTCGAGCTGCCGTCCCAGCAGGCCGCCGTCGGCGTTGAGGTCGTCGACGACCATCCTCCCCACGTTCGCATTGGCAAGCCCGACGAACGAGAGCGGGCCCGTCTGGTCTGCGATCAGTCCTACCTTGATGATGTCCGTCATGGTGGTCTCCTTGAATCGAAGTTGGCTCTACGACCAGAACTCGTCCCAGGCGTCGAGGTCGTAGAAGTGCTCGCGGCCGTCCACGATCCGGCCGTTCTCGAGCTCGAAGACGACGCAGCAGTAGATGTCCAGCCGCCTCCCGACTCGCTCGGCGACGTTGTGATGGATCCCGATCACGCGGCCGTCCTCGTCGGCGAGCACGCGCTTCAGATCGGCCCTGAACGTGCCGCCCGTCTCAGCCAGGTAGCGACCGAGACGGGCGAAGACGGCCTTCCGGCCGACGACGTCGCCGGCGAACGGGCTGCAGCCGGGGGTGTGCCACGAGACGTCGTCGCCGAGGAGTTCGGTGAGCGTCGTCAGGTCTCCCCTGCTGAGCGCCTCGTAGCCGCGGCGCACGATCGCAGCGTTCCCCGGCATGACTCCCTTAGGCGTCGAAGCGGCCGACGAGCTCCGTCACCTGCGGCCGGCTCTTGTGTCCGGCCTCCTGCATGATCGGCGGCACCTCGGGATCGGATGCGAAGCTCTGCCAGCCCTCGAGGTCCCAGTCGAAGAGGGCCCAGACCCGATCTTCCTCGTTCGGGTCGCGGAAGACCGTCGAGCCCTTCGAGCCGTGCAGCTTCCGCTTCTCGGCGCCCGCCCCCGAGTAGACCTCCACGAACCGGTCGATGTCTTCAACCGTCGTCGTTGCCAGGATCATCTCGTCCTCCTTTGCGTTGCGCGTCACCTGACGCGGTCGAGGACGAGTCTGCGCCCGGCGAGCCTCAGCCCGCATCGGGCGAACGCCCTATGGCTACGAGCTGTGGACGAGGTCGTGCTCGAACGCCCAGACCGTCGCGGCGGCGCGGCTGCGGACGCCCGCCTTCCGGTAGACGTGCTGGACGTGATGCCCCACGGTCTTGGCCGAGATGCCGAGATCGTCGGCGATCGCCTGGTTCGAGTAGCCGAGCACGAGCGCCAGCAGAACCTCGAGCTCGCGCCGCGTCAATCCGGCCGGCAACTCGCGCGACCGCTTGGAGATGCGGTGGCCGGCTGCGATGAGCACCGCGTCCACCGCCTCCGCCTCGAGGCGACCTTCCTCGACCTCCCGTCGCAGCTCTGCCTCGGCTGCCGCAGGCTCGAGCGCCGGCCGGTACGGCCTCGCCGACCGCATCGCCACGTAGCAGTCGGCGGCCGCGAGGATCCGCCCCGTCCTTTCGAGCGCGGATCCGCGCAGCCCTCGGTGGTAGCCCGACCCGTCGAGTCGCTCGTGGTGGGAGCCGGCCAGCCGGCCGATCGGCGCGAGAGCCTGCGACTGGGCGAACGCGCGCTCGGTGAAGTGCGGATGGAGCCGCACGCGTTCCCACTCGCCGAAGCCGAGCGGTCCGTCCTTCTCCCAGATCGCGTTCGAGACGCCGACGCGGCCGAGGTCCGCGGCAAGCGCAGCGTGCCGCAGGAATGCGACGGTCTCGGCCGGCAGCCCCAGCCGCCAGGCCGCGGCCTCGGCAAGATCGGCGACGCCCGTCGAGTGCTCGCGGAGCCAGGGCGACTTGAGGCCGGTGAGCGCGGCGAGGGCCGCGAAGCCGGCATCGATCTCTTCGCCGGAGAGCGTCAGCTGGGGAAACGGCTCGCTCTCGAGCGCGTGCTCCCACATCCGCGTGTCGTCCAGATCGGCGCAGACGTCGTCGAAGTGGCGCACGGCGAGCTCGGCCACGCGCGGGTCGTACGCCGCACCTGCCCGGCGCTCGAGGACGGCGCGCGCGTCGTCGGCGCCGGCGGCGGAGAGAAAGAGCGAGTAGTCCCGCGCGACGTGGAGCAGCCGCGCCGGCAGGGGAAGCGACTCCCCACCGGACCCGCCGCCCGGGCCCTTGCCGTCCCAGCGCGCGAAGACGTACTCGAGCGCCGCCCCGACCCCCGGGCCGAGCCCGAGCCAGCGTGCGAACCGCTGGGCGACCTCGCACATCGCGGCGAACGACTCGCGCGCCCTCTCCGGACTCGACAGGGCCGCCTCGATCATCCGCTCGCGCACCTCCGTCGGGCGCCCGGGACCCACGTGGGTGCGGTAGAACGCGAGCACCTGCTCGGGGTCGGCCGGGTCGATGAGGAAGAAGGCCGCCCGGTGCATGATGTCCTCGCCGAACAGCTGCGTCGCCTCATGGCTGTTCGACGTGCACCCGGAGCCGTGGAGGAGCGCGACGTAGAAGGTGTCGAGGAGCTCCTCGGCCGGTGATTCCGCGAGCTCACCGAGCCTCACCGCGAGCACCGCCGTACGCAGCGCATGCTCGAGTGGCTGCCCGGTGCCGAGATCCGTTGCGAGCGAGAGCGCCCCGACCAACTCGGCCGTGCGGATCGACGGCCCAGTCCCCCGCTCGGCCCGCCCAGCGTGCATCTACATGCCCATCGCGTGGTGACTAGTGACCAATTTGCAGGCATTTTCCCGGCTGCGAAATAAGCCGCGTCATCACCGAGTCCTCACCACGACAGGCAACTACAGCAGGTAAGCAGACGCTAACGCCCGCGGACCTGTGCAGTCTCAAGCTCCAGGCGGGCGTAGCCCCACCGCGGGCCATCTCGTCAAGCGCCACCTTCCCGCTCGCCTCCTCCTCGGGATTAGCACTATGTCGGCTGAGGGGCCGGGCGAAGCCGACCCCTCAGCAGTGGAAGTCAGGACGACGCGCAGGGCGGCGGACTGTCGTTGATCCGGAACGGAGCTCCTGCAGGAGCTACCTGGGTTCCGACGTCAATAGCGTCGGCCCCCGTGTCGTTGGTGACCATGAAGGGCGTCGTGCCGGACTCGATGAACACTTGCCCCGCGCTGTACGTCGTCGTCTGGCAGTTCGCGTCATGCGTCGTGAGCGTCCCCGACACGACAAGCACCATGATGACGCCGGTGTGGTGATGCCAGCCGGACGAGGCGCCGGGCCCGAAGGTGAACCTCTGGGTCACGAGCTGGGTCGCGTCCTTGGTCTGGAACTTGATCCGATCTTGGTTCACCTGGACACTGTCACTGAGCTGCGCGGGACCGGCGATCAGCGTCACGCTCGGCGGGGGCGGGGCGGAATCCGCAGCTGCAAGCGGTACTGCGATTGCCGCCGCTGCCGCGAAGATGGTGAGGCCCGCAACGACACGGCTCCTCTTGCGATAGCGCTTCATTCTTCCTCCTCCTGCTTTCTTGGTGAGTTCGCGAGCGGCGCCTCTCGCGCACGTATTGGTCAGGTTAGGAAGCGCCGCTTGCCCGGGCCACGGTGGCAGCACGTGGGTATCAGGGGCCTGGCATCCCAGCGGGACATGGGCAAGCCGGGCTTTCAGATGACCGGTTTGCCTGGGAGCCCGCCCACCGGCTGCGGGTGCTATCTAGGACGGGGTGGAAGGTGACTCCGAGCTGCAGCTGCTCCGCTCGCGCTTCGTGACTTCGATCCTCGAGGAGCGGCGCCGGATCGAGCGAGCGCTGCACGACGGACTGCAACAGGATCTGATCGCGATCTCGGTCCAGCTCCAGCTCCTGCGAGATGTCGTCGCAACCTCGCCCGCCGACGCGGTCGCCTCGCTTGACGAGATCCGGGACGAGGTGAAGACCGCCCTCAATCGGCTGCGGACGCTGGCAAGCGAGATCTACCCCGCGATCCTCGATTCACGTGGTCTCCCGGATGCCCTTCGTCAGGCCGCGGGCGCGTCAGGAGCCGAGACGTACGTGGAGGCATCCGCGCTAGGGCGCTATCCGGCCGATGTCGAGGCTGCCGTGTTCTTCCTGTGGCGCGCGGTTCTCGACGGCCTCGGATCGGGCGGGAAAGCGGTGATCCGAGTGCGCGAGGAGGACAAGGCGCTCCACGTCGCGATCGACGGCGGTCGACCGGTCGATCTCGCACGAGTGCGCGACCTTGTCGAGGGGGCCGGCGGCGTTCTGACGACTGAGCCGGAACCGGCGCCTGTCGAAGCGCGGTTCTCACTGGCCTAGCCGCTCGCCGCGAGGTAGAGGATCACGGCCTTCACCCGCTTGTGGATCGACGGTTCCCAGCCGAGCCCGAGCTTCTGGAAGATCGAGTGGATCACCTTCTCGACCGAGCGCTCCGTCAGGAAGAGCGTCTCCGCGATCGCCGCGTTGTTCTTGCCCTCTGCCATCTCGCGCAGCACGTCTTGCTCGCGAGGCGTGAGCTCACTGAGCGCCGAGGCCTCGGCGCGTGCCTTCTGGGCCACGAGCCCCTCGACCACCTTGGGGTCGATCATCGAGCCGCCGCCGGCGACCGCCCGGATCGCCCCGACGAGCTGGCCGAGATCGTCGACCCGTTCCTTCAGCAGATACGCGCGGCGGGCCGTCCCGCCTTCGAGCAGCGCGACGGCATATCCCGGCTCGCCGTATTGGCTCAGGACCACCACGCCGATCTCGGGATGCGTCGTCCGGAGACTCTCCGCGGCCTGAATGCCCTCGTCGACACCGGTCGGCGGCATCCGGATGTCCGTGAGCACGACATCCGGCTGAGCCTCCTCCACGGCCGCGAGCAGCGAGGGAAGGTCGCCGCAGGCGGCCACCACCTCGATCTCGGGTTCGGCCTCGAGCAGGTGCCGGACACCTTCGCGAACGAGGTAGTGGTCGTCGGCGAGGACAAGCCGGATCGCCACGGCGACTCATAGGATGACGCAGTGAAACTGCTCGTGCTCATCATCGACGACAACGAGCAGAACGCAAAGCTCGCCCGAGATGTGCTGGAAGCCGCCGGCATGAGGACGATGGCGGCGGCGACGGCCGCCGACGGCATCGCGCTCGCGCGCGAGCACCAGCCCGACCTCGTGCTGATGGACCTGCGGCTCCCCGATCTCGGCGGGATCGAGGCGGCGCGTCGGCTGGGCGCGGACGAGCGCACGACCGGCATCCCCATCGTCGCGCTCAGCGCCACTCGGGCCGAGGACGCGGATGCCTGGGTCCGCGAGGAGTGCTTCAGCGGTTACATCGAGAAGCCGGTCGACGTGCAGGAGTTGCCCACCCAGGTGCGCCGCCACTGCAACGCGTGCTAGCCATCCCCGGATCGGGAGGCTGGCCCCCTAGACGCGCTCTCGGTTCCGTGCCACGATCGTCACTTGTTGAGGCAGGCACCGCGAAAGGAGCCCGCAAGATGAAGGTGCGCATACCGTCCCGGACGCAGACGCTGCTGGCCGCCGGCATCGTCGCTGCGCTCGTTGTCCCCTTCTCTGCATTCGGCGGCATCTCGAACCGCGCTTCCACGAAGAACGCTGCGCTGGAGAGGCAGGCCAACCTCTACCAGATCGACCAGATCGAGGTGAAGTTCCACCGGGCCACCTCCACGCACAACCTGAAGCTGATGATGTCGTTATGGGCGCCCGGCGCCGTCTTCGACATCGACCAGCAGACGCTGGCGGGCAAGAGCCAGATCAGGCACTGGTTCGCCACCGAGAACAAGGCGTTCATGCCGACCCACCATTGGGAGTCGGACACGCCGACGTACAAGATGAAGATCCACCTGTTCGGCGACAAGGCGACCTTCTACTTCGAGTGCCACTACATCGATCCGAAGACCTCCACTGTGGTGGCCCTTGCCGGCGTGACCCACACCCTGCAGAAGATCAACGGGAAGTGGCTGATCACGAACTCGGCCGGAGGGGCTGCCACCCTCAGCCCGTAGCCGATGGCGAACGCCGAGGTGCTCGAGGCGCCGCCCGCCCGCCGAGGGCGGGCTGCGTTGCGTGTCGCGAGACGCAGCGTCGCGCGTGTGCTCGCACGCGTGCCGGGCTCCGTCCGGACGAAGCTCGTCGTCTCCTTCCTCGCGATCGCGGGCCTGCTCGTCGTCGTCAGCCTCCTCGGTCTCCGCGTGCTCGGTCAGGCAAACGCGCGCGTGGAGCGGCTCGACACGCTGCAGCTCCGCACAGCGATCTACCAGGCGATCGAGTCGAACGCGGGTGACCTGCAGCAGGCGCTAAGCGTGCGCTCCGTCGGCGGCGCGAAGCTAACGCCGTACACGGGAGGCACGATATATCCGGCAAGCGGCGAGCTATGGCGGTTCGCCGACCTCGACGTCGGGAACACACTGTCGCAGGTCGAGCTGGCGGCCACGGAGGTGAATTTCGGCTTCGTGCCGCCACCCGCCGATCGGCAGACCCTGCGCTACATCCACGCCGACTACCGGGTGATCGTGCGGGCGCTCGCCCACATCAAGCGGCTCGACGAGAATCCGGTCGCGGGGGCGAACGCACGGGCACGGCGGAACGCACAGGCACGGCGGTACGAGGCCGCCGAGCGGAACGCGGGCGACGACCTCGACACACGCGCGGAGGAGCTTTTGGGGCGAGCGCGCGGAGAGACGAATACGCTTGTGAGGGCCAACCGCGCCCAGTACGTTTCCTCGCGCAATCTCTTCATCGGCGTGAGCGCCGGCAGCGTCCTGCTCGCGCTCGCCCTCGGGCTCGTGCTCGCCTCGTCCCTGGTCGGGCCGATCCAGAGGACAGAGTCGAGGCTGGCCGAGATCGCAGCCGGTGACTTCTCCGGCCGTCTCGACGTGCCGAACCGGGACGAGCTCGGCTCGCTGGCGGCGAACGTCAACCGGATGAACGACGAGCTCCACCGCCTGTACGGCGAGCTGGAGACGGCGAGCCGGCACAAGTCGGAGTTCCTCGCGAACATGTCGCACGAGCTGCGGACCCCGCTGAACGCCATCCTCGGCTTCTCGCAGGTGCTGCAGCAGAAGCTCTTTGGCGAGCTGAACGCCAAGCAGGAGGAGTACCTCGAGGACATTCTCTCCTCCGGCAACCACCTGCTCTCGCTGATCAACGACGTGCTCGACCTGTCGAAGGTGGAGGCCGGTCAGATCGAGCTGGAGGTGGCGCCGTTCTCGCTCCGGGAAGCAGTGGAGCGCGGCGTGGCGATGGTGCGCGAACGGGCGAGCAAGAACGGTGTGGCAGTCGCCGCCGCGATCGACCCGGAGGTCAAGGTCGTCGAGGCGGACGAACGTCGGATACGGCAGGTGCTGTTCAACCTGCTCTCGAACGCCGTCAAGTTCACGCCGGCCGGCGGCCGGATCGACGTGACGGCGGCGCGCGCCGGCCGGGAGGTCGAAGTCGCGGTGACCGACACCGGGCCGGGGATCGCTCCCGGCGACCGGGAGCGGATCTTCGAGGAGTTCCAGCAGACGGAAGTCGGCGCGCAACACCACGAGGGGACGGGTCTGGGCCTCGCGCTCTCGAAGCGATTGGTCGAGCTGCACGGCGGCCGCATCTGGGTCGAGAGCGAGCTCGGTTCGGGCAGCCGCTTCGCCTTCACGCTCCCGGTCGAGGCGGCATCGACCTGATGGCCGGCGAACGAGTCCTCGTCGTCGAGGACAACGAGAAGAACATGAAGCTCTTCCACGACGTGCTGGAGGCGACGGGATACACGCCGCTCAAGGCCAGCTCGGGCGAGGAGGCGCTCGCGCTCGCAGGGGAGAACCCCCCGGCGCTCGTACTTATGGACATCCAACTCCCGGACATCGACGGCACCGAGACGCTGCGTCGTCTGCGCGAGGACGAGCGAACAGCGCACATCCCCGTGCTTGCGCTGACCGCCCAGGCGATGGAGGGCGACCACGAGCGCTTCCTAGCCGCCGGCTTTGACGGCTATCTCTCGAAGCCGGTCGACGTCCCCGAACTCATGGCGACGGTTCGGCGCTACTGCGACAAAGGCACCGAGTGAGCGACGAGAAGCCGAAGATCCTCGTCGTCGACGACATTCCCGAGAACCTGCGCCTGCTCGAGGCGGTGCTCGTGCCGCAAGGCTACGACGTCGTCACCGCGGCCGACGGAACATCCGCCCTCGCAGCCATTGAAACGGAGCAGCCCGACTTGATCCTGCTCGACGTCTTCATGCCCGAACTCGACGGCTATGCGGTTTGCACGCGCCTGCGCGAAAACGAGGAGACCGCCGTGTTGCCGGTGATCATGATCACCTCGAGCGTGGGTGAGGAGAAGACCCGCGCGATCGAGGCCGGTGCGGACGACTTCATCCCGAAGCCGTTCAACCACCACGAGCTTCTGACCCGCGTGCGCTCGCTCCTCCGGATCAAGCGCTATCACGACACGATCAAGCGCCAGGCAGCCGAGCTGCGCGACCTGAATCGGACACTCGAGGAGCGGGTGCAGTCGCAGGTCGAGGAGCTGGAGCGGTTGGGGCAGCTACGACGCTTCCTCTCGCCGCAGGTCGCGGAAGCGATCGTTTTCTCCGGCGACGAAACGGCCCTGCGCAGCCATCGCCGCGAGGTCACCGTGTTCTTCGCCGACCTCCGCGGCTGGACGAATTTCGTCGATGCCGTGGAACCAGAGGAGTTGCTGCGTGTGCTGCACGAGTTCCACGAGACCATCGGCGCCCTCGTGCAGCGGTTCGAGGCGACGGTCGGCTTTCTCGAGGGCGACGGCGTCCAGCTCTTCTTCAACGATCCGATCGAGATCCCAGACGCGCCGCTGCGGGCGATCCGGCTCGGCTGCGCCCTGCGCGAGGAGATGGCCGGACTCACGGACCGGTGGAGGAAGCGGGGCTACGCACTCGACTTCGGTGCCGGCATCGCGCTCGGCTACGCGACGTGCGGCGAGGTGGGCTTCGAGGGCCGTTCGGACTACGCCGCGATCGGCAGCGTCACGAATCTCGCCTCGCGCCTTGCGGACGAGGCGACCGGCGGCCAGGTACTGATCACGCAGCGGCTGTACGCAGAGGTCGAGGACGCGATCGAGGCTGTCCCGGCCGGCGAGTTCGCGCTCAAAGGCTTCAGCCGCCCCGTGTCGGCCCTCGATGTCGTCGCCGTCCGGGAGACCGCCGAACTGACCCAGGTGTAGCCGCCGAGAACCCGGCGCCATGGCGAGCTCAGCCGGAACACGGACGCCAGCACCTGAACGAACACGGTTAATCACGCATCACATACCCATCGCGTGGTACCCGCTGTCCACGTACAGCGTCGTACCGGTCACGTTGCTCGCGCCGTCGCCGAGGAGGTAGGCGGCCGCCGAGCCGACATCGTCCGCGGTGATGTGACGGCGGAGGGGCGAGCGCTCCTCGACGATGTCCTCCATCGTCGTGAAGCCGGCGATCGAGCGGGCCGCGAGCGTTCGAACCGGACCGGCCGATACCGCGTTCACACGGATGTTCTTCCCGCCGAGATCCCACGCGAGGTAGCGCACGCAGGCATCGAGCGTCGCCTTCGCCACGCCCATGACGTTGTAGTGCGGCACCGCGCGCTCGCCGCCGAGGTACGTCATCGTGAGGATCGAGCCGCCGCCGGCCTTCTCCATCAGCGGCTCAGCGGCGCGTGCGCAGGCCACGAGCGAGTACGCGCTCACGTCGACCGCGAGCCAGAACCGGTCGCGCGGAGTGTCGGTGAAGCGGCCTTCGAGATCCTCCGCCGCCGCGAACGCGACCGAGTGGACGAGCACGTCGAGCTCGCCGCCGAACGCCTCCCCCACCTCGGCGAAGACACGGGCGACGTCCTCGTCGGAGCGAACGTCGCACTCCGTCACGAGCGGGGAGTCGATCGAGGAGGCGAGCTCGCGCACCGTGGACTCGATGCGCTCCCCCTGGTACGTGAACGCGAGGCTCGCGCCGCCCGCCGCGAGCTCCCGGGCGATCGCCCAGGCGATCGAGCGGCGGTTGGCCACGCCGAGGACGAGTCCTCGCTTTCCCTCGAAGGATCCGGCCATCGGCGCGATCCTAGAGAACCGGGCCCGATAGCCTCTCCGACATGCGGCGGGTCGCGGTCGTCACAGGGGCTTCCGCGGGCATCGGCGCCGAGATCGCCCGCCGGCTCGCCGCGCGCGGCGACCTCTGCGTCCTGCTCGCCCGCCGCGCCGACCGCCTCACAGCGCTGGCCGAGGAGCTCGGCGGCGAGGCCGAGCCGTGCGACGTCTCGGACCGGGCTGCCGTCGAAGCCGTCGCCGCCCGCGTCCTGGAGCGCCACCCGAGCGTCGACGTGCTCGTGAACAACGCGGGGATTCCCGGGAGGACGAGCTTTGCCGACGGCGATCCGGACGTGATCGAGCGGCTGATCCGGATCAACTACCTCGGCGCCGTCTGGTGCCTTCGCGCCTTCCTGCCCGGCCTGCGGGCGGCGGCACCCTCGGACGTCGTGAACATCGTCTCGGTGTCGGGTGTCGTCGCCGGGCCGCCGAGCGGGCCGTACTCGGCGTCGAAGCACGCCCAGCTCGCCTTCTCGCGCACGATCGCCGCCGAGCTGCGCGGCGAGGGAGTTCGGGTGCACACGGTGAAGCCGGGCTTCGCCGAGACGGAGGGGTTCCGGCAGTCCTGGCTGCCGCGTCCCGTCCAGCGAATCGTGATGACGCCGGGCGACGTGGCGGCGCATGTTCTGCGCTCGCTCGAGGACGGGCGAGGCGAGACGACGGTGCCCTGGTACTACGGTCCGGTCGGCGCGCTGCAGGACGTGATGCCGAACGTTTTCACACGTGTCCTTTCGCGCGTGCCGAAAGCTCCATAGAATCGCCATATGGCCGAGCAAACCGCTCCCACCATCGAGGAGGTCATCGCAGTCGCCGAGTTCCGGTCGGCGCTACGGCACTTCCTGCGACGCAGCGAGAGGATCGCCCGCAAGTCGGGCCTCACCCCGCAGCGCTACACGCTGCTGATGATGATCAAGGGCGCCCCCGGGGGCGACGAGCAGTCGACCGTGACGGAGCTCGCGGAGCGGCTCCAACTCGCACAGAGCACCGTGACGGAGCTCGTGCGCCGCGCCGAGTCGGCGGGACTCGTCGAGCGCGAGCAGTCGCAGCGGGACGCTCGGGTCGCGCACCTCCGGCTGACCGCGGAAGGCGAGCGGCGGCTCATGCTCTCGTTCACGGCGCTCGAGGTCGAGCGGGCGCAGCTGCGCGACGCGTTCGCGAATCTCGACGGCGGCGTCACCGGCCACTAGCTCCGTACGAGGAGGAACCATCCCACGCGCTCGGCGAGGACGCGCGGGTCGTCGGCCGCCAGCGCCTCGACGCCGGCGCGAGCCTCTCCGTCGCAGGCGGCGAGGTCGAGGTAGGCCGTGAGGTCGCGGCGGGCGTCCCCGCGGCGCTCCCGGACGAGGACGAGCCCGTTGGTGGCGAAGAGCTCGTGCAGCTCGGCCTCGGTCAGCAAGCGTGTGTGCGACGGATCGCGTCGCGTCTCGAACGCGTGGAGCGCCGCTGCCTCCGCCGCGTCGCCGGGCGCGAGCTGGTCGACGACGAGGACGTGACCGCCACGTCGCGTCACCCGTGCCATCTCGGCGACGACTCCGTCGGGCCGGGAGACGTGGTGCAGCGTGCGGTGCGTTCCCACGAGGTCGAAGTCCGCGTCCGGGAAGGCGAGCGCCGTCCCGTCTCCCTCGACGAACTCGGTGTTCGGCAGGGCACGGTCCCGGGCGAGGTCGAGGAGCTCCCGGACGGGGTCGACTCCGACAACGGCGCGCACGAGCGGAGCGAGGGCGAACGCCAGGGCGCCGGCGCCCGTACCGACGTCGAGTGCGCGCTCGCTGCCGGCGCGCGGGACGAAGTCGCGCACCTCGCCGGCGAGCCGCGCCGCCCGGGCGTCCTGGCGCGCGGCGACCCGGTCCGCCGTGCGCGCGAAGCGGTCAGTCGACGACGACACGCCGCGTGCGCGAGGGGTCGGAGCCGATCCCGCAGGCGATCTCGTAGCCGATCGTGCCGGCCGCCTCCGCGTGACGCTCGATGAGGAGGCCGTCGCCGACGATCGTGACCGGAGTACCGGCCGGCAGTTCACGGTCGAGCCCGACGGCGAAAGCGTCCATCGAGACGGTGCCGACCGCCCGGCGCGGCTCGCCGTCGACGAGCACCTCAGTGCCGGTCATGTCACGGCGGAAACCGTCGGCGTAGCCGACCGGGACGATCCCGATCCACGTCGGCCGCTCGGCGACGAACCGCCGGCCATACCCCGTGCTCTCTCCCGGCTGCAGGACGCGCACCTGGGCGAGGCGGCTTCGCCAGGAGAGCGCCGGCCTCAGCCCGTCCTCGGCGGGATCCACTTCGAACGGCGAGATGCCGTACAGCGCGATCCCGCAGCGTGCGGCGTCGAAGCGGGCGTCGGGGAGCCGGAGCGCCGCCGCGCTGTTCGCGAGATGCCGCGTGAGGTGCGAGTACGGCTGCGTGGCCTCGCGGAAGCGCTCGACCTGCCGCAGCGCGAAAGCCGGGTCGTAGTCGGCCGTCGCGAGATGGCTCATCAGTCCGACGACATTCGCGGGCGGCTGCGGCAGCTCCGAGAGTCCCCACCGCCCCATGCCGGTGTCGAGCTTGAGGTGGACGGGGACGTCGCTCGGGATCTCGCCGCCGGAGACGACCAGCTCGAGACGCGCCTCGCGGGCCGCCGCGACCTCCTCGGCCGGGCTCATGACGACGATGCGGGCCACGGGCTCGCTTTCGCGCAGCGCGATCCCCTCCTGGACGGTCGCCACGCAAAGCGCGCTCGCACCGCCGTCGAGCGCGGCGCGCGCGGCGTCGCCTGCGCCGTGGCCGTAGCCGTCCGCCTTCACGACCGCCCAGAGCTCGCTGCCGGCAAGGGCGTCGAGCAGTCGCCGCGCGTCGTGGCGGATCGCACCGAGGTCGATCGTGATCTCGCTGCGGTGCACGAGTCAGCCGGTCCAGGCGAGGCCGGCTGCGGCCGTGAGGAACCCCAGCCCGATCCCGGCGGTGACGGCGACGGAAGGTGCGTCGCGGCGCGTCAGGGCGATCGTCGCGAAGACCGCCGCCGGAGCGATCGCGATCCCGATCGAGGCCGACGCGAGCACCGTCCAGATCCAGAGCGTCGCCGCGGCCCACGCGGCAGCCGGTCCTCCCGCGACGGTCGGGAGAAGCTCGGCCGTGGCCGCGACGACGCCCGCGCCGGCAATCGAGGCGGCGACGAACGGCACGCGGCTCGCGGCGTCTCCACCCTGCTGCGCGATCAGGGCGAGGTAGAGCCCGTCGACTGCGAACGCGAGGAGGGCGGCCACCTGGCCGGGACGGATGCCGCCTGCGATGCAGAGAGCGCGCATCTCGCCCGCCAGCCTAGTCGGCAGCCTGGACGCGGCCAGGTGGGACCCGACGAAGCTCAGCCGAGTGCGCGCGGGAGCGCTTCGATCACGTCGCTCGCGACGAGGCCTGAGCGCTGGGAAGCCTCGTGCGCCGCGAGCTGTTGCGCCGCGCATGCAGCCGCCGCCGCGCGCTGCGGCTCCATGCCCTTCGCGAGGAAAGCCGCCGTGATTCCCGTGAGCACGTCGCCGGTGCCCGCGGTCGAGAGTGACGGAAGCCCGAGCGCGCAGACGAGAACGCCATGCCCAGGCGCGGCGACCAGCGAGTCATCCCCTTTGAGGACGACGACGCAGCGGAAGCGCTCCACCGCCTCTCGTACCGACGCCAACCGATGTGCTGCGATCTCCTTCGAGTCGCGGTCGAGCAGGCGTCCGAGCTCGCCCTCGTGCGGCGTGAGCACACGCGGTGCCGGCCAGTCGCCCGGTTCGAGCTCGAAGAGCGCGTCGGCGTCCACGACGGCCGGGAGCGGCACCTCTGCGAGCAGCTTCCGGACGAGGCTCCTCGCCTCGTCTTCGCGTCCGAGGCCGGGGCCGATCGCCAGCGCCTGCGCCTTAGCGGCCACGTCGAGCGCCTGCTCGAGCGGCCGCTTCACCGCTTCCAGGACGAGCGTCTCGAGAACCGACAGCGATTCGGAAGGAGCGGCGATCGTGACGTAGCCGGCATCTGCCCGGAGGGCCGCCCGCGACGCGAGCGCCGCCGCGCCGGTCATCCCCCGCGAGCCGCCGACGACGAGGACGTGCCCGGCCGTGTACTTGTTGTCGCGCGGCGAGCGGCGCGGTACCTCCGCGAGGATCTCCGGCGTCACGAGACGGTGCTCCGTCTCGCCGGCGTCGAGCCCGATGTCGGCCACCACGACCTCGCCGGCCTGGAAGCGCCCGGGCGCGATCGCGAGGCCGACCTTCGGGCCGTGCATCGTGACCGTGACCTCCGCGCGGATCGCGGTTCCGGCGACTTCGCCTGTGGACGCGTTGACGCCGGACGGGATGTCCACCGCGACCACGGGAGCTCCGCCTGCGTTGATCTGCTCGATTGCGCGGGCCGTCTCGTCGCGCGGCTCCCCCTTGAGGCCGGTGCCGAGCAGCGCGTCGATCACGACGTCGGGCCGCTCGTCGACGAGCTCGCGTCCCTGCCCTTGCAGGATCTCGGCCGCGATGCGCCCGTCGCCGCCGTTCGCGCCGCCACCCGCATGGAGCGCGATCCGCCGCGCGTCGGGGAAGCGGCGCATGAGCACTTCGGCCACGGCGGCTCCCGCCCGCTGCATCATCGTGTCGACGTCGCGACCCGCCTCCGCGGCGCGCATCTCCTCCGCGGTGTACAGCGGCGTGAGCTCAGCCATCGGTGGCGACGGCCACTGCCTGTGCGAGCTCGCGCGAGTGCGTCATCGAGAGATCGACCGAGTCCACGCCCAGCACGGCGGCCCGTTCGGCGAGGCGGCCGGAGAGGTGGACGGACGGCTTCGGCCGCCCGACGATCTCGATCTCGCGCCACGCGAAGGCGCGGGCGACGCCGAAGCCGAGCGCCTTGCCGACGGCCTCCTTGCCGGCGAAGCGGCCGGCATAGCTCTGCGCCGGGTTCGCGCGGGAGTCGCAGTAGGCGCGCTCGGCCTCCGTGAAGCAGCGCTCACGGAAGCTCGCGTAGCGGCCGAGCGCCCGCCGGATCCGCTCGATCTCGATCAGGTCGGTGCCGACGGAGATCACGCGATGTGTTCCTCGAGCCATTGGGGAAGGTGCGCGATCGAGGAGACGATCCCGTCCGGCCTGACCCGGGACTGGTCGACAGCGTCGGGCCGGAACTTCCCCGTGCGCACGAGCACGGCGCGCATTCCGACACCGCGCGCGCCGGCGACGTCGGTCTCGAGGTCGTCGCCCACCATCCACGTCATGGACGGCTCCGCGTCGAGCGCGCGACAGGCGGCGTCGAAGTACGCGGCGCTCGGCTTGCCGAGGACGGTCGCCGTGGTCTGCGCCGCGTACTCGAGGCCCGCGACGTAGCAGCCGGAGTCGAGCAACGGCCCACGGGCCGTCTGCCACCAGCGGTTCCGGTGCAGGCAGTAGAGCTCGGCCCCGAGCTCGAGCTCCGCGAACGCCCGCGCCAGGTTCATGTACGAGAAGACGAGGTTCGTCTCCGGCGAGTCGTCGGCTCCCCCGATGAGAACGGCGTCGACGTTGTCCCCGACGAGCTCGACACCTTCGAGGTCGCCGACGAATGCGTGCATGACGAGGGCGAGGACGCGCCGGCCCCGGAGCGCCTCGGCGGCGGCGTCCGCGGTCGTCTGCACCTCGCTCACGTCCAGCTCGATTCCCATCGCCTGCAGCGCGGCGGCGAGCTCCGCCTTCGAGCGCGTCGTCGCGTTCGTGACGAACCGGAGCCGGTGGCCGTCGTCGCGAAGGCGCTTCACCGCCGCGGCCGCGCCGGGGATGGGTTGGCCGGAGACGTGCAGGACGCCGTCCACGTCGAGCAGAATCGCGGCCATGTCCGCCGAGTCTATTCGCGTCACGCGCTCGGTAGTGCTTCCCCTCGGGGAGATCGAGCTGCAGGTCTCCCGCTCGAGCGGCCCCGGCGGCCAGCACGCGCAGAAGTCCGAGACCCGCGTCGTCGCGGTCTTCGACGTCGAGGCGTCGAGCGCGCTGAGCGACACCCAGAAGCGGCGGGTGATCTCGCGTGCCGGCCCGGTGCTGCGGGCGGTGGCTCAGGACGAGCGGAGCCGCACCCGCAATCGCGACCTCGCGATCGAGCGCCTCGTCGCCGCGTTGCGGGAGGCGCTACGCGTGCCGCGAAAGCGCGTCCCGACGAAGCCGAGCGCTGCCGCCCGCGAACGCCGCCTCGAGCGGAAGAAGCGGCGCGGAGCCGTCAAGCGGCTGCGGCGCCCTCCGGACTAGGGGCCCGCTCGACCTCCACGTGGGGGAGCCAGTCGAGCCAGCGCGGCAGGTACCAGCTGCGCCGGTCGAGGAGGCCGAGCATGCTCGGGAGCACGACCGAGCGGATGATCGTCGCGTCGAGGAGCAGCGCGACGGCGACGCCGAACCCCATCTGCTGGAACATCACGAGCTTCCCGGCGGCGAAGCCGGCGAAGACGACGACGATGATCAGCGCCGCCCCGGTGATGATCCGTGCCGTCGACGAGACACCGCCGACGACGGCGTCGTGCGTCGAGCCGGAGACGTCGTACCGCTCCTTGATCCGGCTCATCAGGAACACCTGGTAGTCCATCGAGAGCCCGAACAGCACCGAGAAGAGGAAGAGCGGCACCCAGGCGTCGATCACGTGCGTGTGCTGGAAGCCGAACAGGCTCGCGCCGTCTCCGTAGAGGAAGACGAGCGTGAGCAGGCCGTACGCGGCGCCGACGGAGAGCAGGTTGAGCAGGACGGAGACGAGCGCGACGACGATCGAGCGGAACGCAACAGTGAGCAGGACGAAGCTGAGCCCGAGCACGAAGAGGAGCACGTATGGGGTCGGATTCGTCACGGCGTCGAAGTAGTCGACGTTCTCCGCCGTCGTGCCACCGACGTAGACCTTCGCTCCGCTGCCGCGGAAGACGTCGGGGACGACGTGCGCGCGGAGGTCGCGGACCGCGCCGACGGCCGCGCCGCCGACCGTGTCGCCGCGCACCGGCGACGTGAGCAGCGCGATCCCGTTGCGCGCCGACGTCTGGATCGTTCCGCCGCCGAAGCTCCCCTCCGCGGCCATCCGGCGCTCCAGGCGCGCGAGGTCTCGATGGACCGCAGCCGCGCTGCCGCCGACCGCGACGACCCGCACGGGCTCCGGGTTCTGGACGGGGAAGGAACGCTGGAGCAGTACGTAGCCCTGCTTCGTGGGGAGGTTCGACGGCAGCGTGCTGACCCCGTTCGCGCCGATGTGCAGTCCGAAGATCGGCGACGCGGCGGCGAGCATCGCGGCGACGGCGACGGCGAGCGAGAGCGCCGGGCGGCGCAGCACCGCCGTCACGATGCCGCGCCAGAAGCGGCCCTCCCCCACGCCTTCGCGACCGAGATTCCGGCCGACGAACGGGACGCGCAGCTTGTTGACGCGGTCGCCGGCGACGCTCAGCAGAGCCGGGAGAAGCGTCAGCGCGGCGGCGACGGAGACGATGCCGACGAGGATCGCCCCGAGAGCGAGGCTCCGCATGATCGAGGTCGGGACGATGAACATCCCGATCAGCGCGACGACGAACGTGCTGCCGCTGAAGAGGACGGCGCGGCTGGCGGTGGCGCCCGCCTGCGCGATCGCGTCCTCCTTCGCCAGCCCCCGCGACCGCTCCTCGCGGTACCGCGAGACGACGAAGAGCGAGTAGTCGATCCCGAGCGCGAGCCCCATCCCCGTGAGCATGTTCACGATGAAGACCGAGAGCTCGAACCCGAGCGAGAGCACCGCGACGAGCCCGAGCGCGACGATGATCGACAGGATCGCCATCAGCACCGGCACGAGTCCGGCGACGACGGCTCCGAAGACGAGCACGAGGACGACGAGCGCCGCCGGCAGGCCGAACGCGAGCTCGCCCTTCTCGAGGTCGGTCTGGGACTGCTTCCCGAAGTCGTGGTTCGCGGTGCGGTAGCCCGTGATCCCGACCTGGAACGCGCCGCCGTTCGCGTTCTCGACCACCTGCTCGACCGATCCCGCGCCCGAGTCGCTCGTGATGCGCAGCGAGACGAGCGCCGAGTGGCCGTCGGGCGAGACGGCGACCGGCCGGAGATCCCGCACGTCCCCGGTCGCCTGGAGCTCTGCGGCGAGATGCTGACCGAACGCGCGCGACTGCGGCGAGGTCGCCGTGTACCTGCGCGACGTGACGACGATCACGTCCTGTTTCGCGTCGGCCGCCGTCTTCGGGAACGCACGCGCGATCGCGTCCTGGGCCTTCGTCGAGTCGGGCTTCCCGACGACGTGGGAGTTCGAGGTCAGCCCGTGCAGCGACGTCGCGATGAGCGCGAGCGCGGCGAGGACGGCGACACCCCAGAGCGCAAACGTCCTGCGCGGCCGCGCGGCCGAGGCTCGCGCCAGCCTCTCGGTCAGTCCCATAGCTCCCAGTGGTCGACGGTCAGCTCCCGCTCGACCAGGAACGCGTCGTCCTCGGGGTAGAAGACCGCCCGCTCGATCTCGTCGCCGGCGAAGCCCCGGATGTCGTCGAGCGAGTCCCAGACGCTCACGGTGACGAACTCGCACCGGTCTCCGACGGTTCGCCGCAGGATCCAGGCGCCGCGGTTGCCCGGCGTCTCGCGGTACGCCTTCAGCCCGGTCTCGCGCACGTATTCGACGTAGCGGTCGGCGTCCTCCGCCCGCGTCCAGCCGCGCCAGGTCCGGACGACCACTCTGCGGCCCTACTCGACGGTGACGGTCTTCGCGAGGTTCCGCGGCTGGTCGACGTTGAGGCCGCGCAGCCGCGCGATCCGGTAGGCGAGCAGCTGGAGCGGGATCACCGCGAGCGAGGCCTGGAGGAAGTTCGGCGTCCGCGGGACGTAGATCACGTCGTCGGCGTGGTGCTGGATGTCCTCGTTGCCGTCGGTCGCGATCGCGATCACGTGCGCGCCGCGCGCCCTCGTCTCCTGGATGTTCGAGACGATCTTGTCGTAGACGTGGATGTTCGTCGCGACGACGACGACCGGCGTCCCCTCGTCGAGCAGCGCGATCGGCCCGTGCTTCATCTCGCCGGCCGAATACGCGTCGGTCGGGATGTACGAGATCTCCTTCAGCTTGAGCGCGCCCTCGAGCGCGACGGGCAGCCCGATGTGCCGGCCGAGGTAGAGGAAGAACGGCGCGTCGTGGAAGCGCTGCGCGATCGACTCGATCGGATGGTCGCCATCGAGGAACTGCTGCATCTTCTCGGGGAGCTCGTGGAGGCGGTCGAGGATGAAGTCGATCTCGTCCTGCGGCAGCGTCCGCCGGATCTCGGCGAGCTTGAGCGCGAGCAGGCTGAGCAGCGCGACCTGGGCGGTGAACGTCTTCGAGGCGGCGACGCCGACCTCCATCCCGCAACGGGTGTACAGCGTCGCCTCGGCCTCGCGCGTGATCTGCGTCCCCATGAGGTTCGTGATCGCGAGCGTCCGGGCGCCGCTCTCGCGCGCGAGCTTCATCGCGTTCACGGTGTCGCGCGTCTCGCCGGATTGCGAGATCCCGATCACGAGCGTGTCCTTCGACAGCACGGGTTTGCGGTAGATCCACTCGCTTGCGATGTCGGGCTCGACCGGGACGCGCGCCCACTCCTCGAGGATGTAGCGACCGACGACGCCGGCGTGGTACGCGGTGCCGCAGGCGACGATCACGATCCTGCGGAGGTTGCGGATCTCGAGCTCGGTCAGCTCGAGCGCGTCGAGCATGAGCTTGTGGCCGCGGACGCGGTCGCCGATCGTCTCGGCCACGGCATCCGGCTGCTCGAAGATCTCCTTGAGCATGAACGTCTCGTAGCCCGCCTTCTCGGCGCTCTCCTCGTCCCAGTCGATCTCCTGGCGCTCCGGCACGTCGATCTCGCCGCCCTCGACGAAGAAGCGGACGCGCTCCGGCGTGATCTCGACGATCTCTCCGTCGCCCGGGTGGATGACGGTGCGGGTCTCGCTCAGGAACGCCGCGATCGAGGAGGCGAGGAAGTTCTCACCCTCCCCGAGACCGACGACGAGCGGCGTCTGGTGCCGGACGCCGACGAGCACGTTGGGCTGGTCGTGGTGGATGGCGACGATCGAGAAGTGACCCTCGAGTTGCGGGTAGACGCGGCCGAGCGCCTGCACGAGATCGCCGTCGTACTCCTGCTCGAGGAGATGCACGACGACCTCGGCGTCCGTCTCGGACGTGAGCGTGTGACCGGCGGCGGTGAGCTGCTCGCGCAGCTCGACGTAGTTCTCGACGATGCCGTTGAGGACGATCGCGAGCCGGTCGGGCTCGCAGCCGGTGAGCGGATGCGCGTTCTGCTCGGTCACGCCGCCGTGGGTCGCCCAGCGCGTGTGGCCGAGCCCGTGCTGCGACCGGGAGCCGTTGGTGCCGGCGGCCTCGACGAGGTTGCGGAGGTTGCCCACCGCCCGGACGTATTCGAGCGAGCCGCCCTCGTTCAGCGCGATCCCGGCGGAGTCGTAACCCCGGTACTCGAGCCGGCGCAGCCCTTCGAGCAGGAGCGGCTTCGCCTCCCGCGACCCGACGTATCCGATGATTCCGCACACGTCTGCTCCTTTCCCCGTGGGCTCGAAAACCCTCCCCGAAAACGCGAAGAGCCCGGCCTAATGACCCGATCGCTGCGTCGCGGGCGGATCAGCCGAGCTCGTCTTGCACCAGGGCGGCGATCCTAGCACAGAGCCTCTGGGCCTCCTCCGGCGTCTCCGCCTCCGCGAGAAGACGCACGACGGGCTCCGTGCCGGACGGCCGCACGAGGACGCGCCCGGTGCCGTCGAGCTCCGAATTGACGCCTTCGACCGCCTCGAGAAGCCCGTCCGGCAACGGGCCGCGTCCGTCGCGCGGAATGTTCCGCACGGTCTGCGGAAACCGCGGCATGACGGCCACTGCCTCGGACAGCTTGCGGCCGTCCCGGAGCGCGCGGCAGAGGAGGAGCGCCGCCACGAGCCCGTCGCCCGTCACGTGTCCGTCGAGCCAGATCAGATGGCCGGACTGCTCGCCGCCGAGGAGCAGCTCTTCGCGCCGCAGCGCCTCGAGGACGTAGCGGTCGCCGACGTCGGTGACGACGACGCGAACGCCCCGCTCCTCCATGAGGCGGTGGAAGCCGAGGTTCGTCATCGTCGTGACGGCGACTCCCTCGACCCCAAGGTCGATCGCGAGGACTGCGAGGATCTGGTCGCCGTCGACCGGCTCTCCCCGCTCGTCGACCGCGAGCATCCGGTCTCCGTCCCCGTCGAAGGCGATGCCGAGGTCGAAGCCTCCGCCGCGGACCAGGTCGGCCAGCGCGCGGAGGTCGGTCGCTCCGCAGCCGACGTTGATGTTCGTCCCGTCCGGCTCGTTCCCGATCGTGGTGACCTCCGCGCCGAGCTGCTCGAACGCCTGCGGCGCGAGGCCCGCGTAGGCGCCGTTCGCACAGTCGAGCGCGATGCGAAGGCCGTGGAGGTCCGTGCCGAAGCGCTCCAGGACGTGCTCGAGGTAGCTGTCCTCCGCGACCTCGACGCGATCGACCTCGCCGCCGCCCGGTGCGGGAGCGTCGAGGAGCGCCTCGATCTCCTCCTCGGCGGCGTCGGTGAGCTTCCGGCCCTCGCGGTCGAAGAACTTGACCCCGTTGTACTCCGGCGGATTGTGCGAGGCGGAGATGACCGCGGCGAGATCGAGCCCGAGCAGCGCGACCGCGGGTGTCGGAAGCACGCCGCCGAGGACGGCGGTTCCGCCGGCGGAGGCGACGCCGCGCGCGAACGCCTTTTCGAGCTCGGGCCCGCTGGCCCGGGTGTCGCGCCCCACGAAGACGCGGCCGCGACCCGACCAGAGCGCCGCCGCCTTGCCGAGCCGCTCCACGAGATCGGTCGTGAGCATCTCGCCGACGACCCCGCGGACCCCGTCGGTTCCGAAGTACTGCCGCGCCACCGCGCGAGGTTAGCGGGCTAGCGGTTGCCGACTAGCGCTTGGAGAACTGCGGCGCCTTGCGCGCCTTGTGCAGTCCGGCCTTCTTGCGCTCGACCTGGCGCGCGTCGCGCGTGAGGAAGCCCTCGCGCTTGAGCGGGATGCGCAGCTCCGGGTTCGCCTCGACGAGCGCGCGGGCGATCCCGTGCCGGACCGCACCCGCCTGCCCGGTTAGCCCGCCGCCGTGGACGCGGACGCGGAGGTCGTACTGGCCCTCGACGCCGGCCACCTTGAGCGGCGACACCGCGATCGTCTGCCAGACGGAGCGCGGAAAGTACTCCTCGAGCGTGCGGCCGTTGATCCAGCTCGACCCGTCGCCGGGGCGCAGGATCACGCGCGCGACCGACGTCTTGCGCTTGCCGGTGCCGCGGTACTGCGCGATCTGGCTCACTGATGCAACTCCAGGGGACGGGGATTCTGGGCCTCGTGCGGATGCTCGGGCCCCGCATAGATCTTGAGCTTCGTGATCTGCTGGCGCGCGAGCCGGTTCTTCGGGAGCATCCCCTTCACGGCGACGCGCAGCACCTCGGTCGGCCGGCGCTCGAGCTGCTCGCGCAGCGTTCGGCTGCGCAGGCCGCCCGGATAGCCGGAGTGGCGGTAGTACCGCTTCTGGTCGAGCTTGTTGCCGGTCACCTGGATCTTCTCGGCGTTCACGACGATGACGAAGTCCCCGGTGTCGACGTGCGGCGTGTACTGCGCCTTCCGCTTGCCGCGGAGCGTGTCGGCGATCTGGGTCGCGAGCCGGCCGAGCGTCTTGCCCTCGGCGTCGACGAGATACCACTCGCGCGTGACTTCTCCCGGCTTGGCGCTGTACGTCTTCATGAAAAGCGGCGGACTCGTGCCCGCCGGCGGCCGATTGTAGCGAAAGACCGGCGCAATCCCTCTTCGAAAGCCCCCGCCCCGCCGTGCGACGGATGGCGGACGTACGGCGCGTCGAGCACCTCGGCGGCGAGCCTCCCGACGGCGATCGGGACGCGTCCACGCGTCAGAACCTCGAGGAACGGGGCGGCTGCCTCGACCTCCGCCCGCGTCGGGCGGCGATTGGAGGTCTCGCTGCCGGGATGCGTCGGGACGACGTTCCACAGGACGACCTCGTCCTCGACGCCGAGCGCCGCGAGGACGCGATGCACGATCGTCGCGGTGGCCTCCGCGGGGCCCGAGCCGGTGAGCTGCCGCTCCGACGTGAACGGGATCCCGCTGACGCGGGCGCCGCGGTACCCCGCGGCCTCGCCGACGAGAAGGACCTTCGCGGTGCGGCGCGCTTCGAGATAGGAGCGAAGACGAGCACGTAGCAGCGGCGATGCGGCGTACTGGTTGAACGTCTCGCCGATGGTCACGACCGCGAGCCTGCCGACGAGCTCGGGCACGCTCAGACGAGAGCTTCGGCCGCCGCATCCGGCGCGGCCGCGTCAATCCGCTCGAGCCACGGCGTCGCCCGCAGCCGCTCGAAGGTGTCGCGTGCCTCCGCGAGAAGCGGCTGGGCGTCGTGCGGCCGCCCGCGAGCCGTGAGCCACTCACCGTGCTCGAGCTGGACGACGGCGAGATAGAACGGAAGCTCGGCCGCCCGAAGTCGAGCGGCGGCCGCCGTGAAGTGCCTGTCCGCGCCGGGATCGTCGCCGGCAAGCCGGCCGCGAAAGCGATGCGCGGTCGCCTGGAGGAGCGGCGAGCTGAGACCCGGTGGCTGCGCTTCGACGATCACGAGAAGCTCGACTGCCTTGCCGTGATCTCCGGAAGCGAGCGTGGCCTCGAGCGCATGGAGAAAGCCGAGCTTGCAGTTCTGACCTGTGATGCGCCCCACCTCGCGATTTTGGAAGGCCTGCTCACCCGCCTTCAAGGCAGCCGCAAGGTCGCCCTCGGCGAGGCGCACCGCCGCGAGCCCCGCCTGGTAGCAGCCCTCGGCCTGGGCGATGCCCGATTCGCTCATCGGCTCGAACCTGGCCAAGAGCTCCCGCGCGGGCTGGAGCTGCCCGCGGTGGAGGTACATCTCGAGGATGCCGCTCAGCGGGCTGAGCACGTTCGACTCCGCGCCGAGCAGCTCCGGCGGAAGCTCCGCGAAGCGCGCGAGCGCCTCGTCCCAGCGACCCAGCATGATCAGCGCGTAGCTCATCTCGCTCAGCGCGAACCACTCGAAGGGTCGAACGCCGACCCGGCGCGAGAGCTCGAGTGCGAGCTCGAGGTGCGTGAGCGATTCCGCATACCGATCTCGCCCGAACGCGAGATCGGACAAGTTCGAGCTCGCACTGCTCGCTTCCTGGTACAGCTCCAAGCTGAGCGCCTTCTCGAGCGCGAGGTGGAAGAATCCGCGCCCCTCTTCGGGATGATCGCCCGCCACGACCATGCCTCTCAACGACCACCCGCGCGCAAGCAGCTCGGGGAGCTCGAACGCCTCGGCGATGCCCAGACCTCGCTCGATCAGCTCCGCCGCTCGTTCGGGCTCCCCGCCGAAGAAGTACGCCTGTCCCAGCCGAAGGAGAAGGAGCGCGAGATCGGCGTCAGGCTCGTCGGCGCCGATGGCCGAATAGGCCTGCTCCAGTCGTTCGATCGCAGCCTGATGGCGCCCCACCCGCTGCTCGGCGAGCGCGGTCCAGCCCGCGGCCCGCGCCGCGCCGTGGGTGTCCCCGCACGACTCGTACAGACCGATCGCCTGCTCGAGGAGCGCGATTGCGCCCTCGTTCTCACCGGCCGAAAGCGCCATCTCCCCCGCCCGGGTCAGTGCTGCGGCCTGCTCACGCGGCTCGGAGGCGAGCTCGGCCGCCTGCTCGAAGTAGCGCTGCGCCTCGCCCGAGGCGCCGAGCGAGGCGGCGCGGGAGCCCGCCCGGAGCAATGCCTCATGCGCCTGCCGGCGCAGGCTCGTGCTGTCCTCGGCCTCGGGATCGAGCCGGTAGGCATCGACCAGGTGAGAGGCGATGACTTCGGAGACCTCGTCCTCGCCGAGGGTGGCGGAAAGATGCTCGGCGGCGGCGAGGTGCTTGTTGCGCCGCTCTCTCTTCGGCAACGTCTCGTACGCGACGTAGCGAAGGAGATCCTGGAGGAACGTGTACTGGCCCTGCTCGGGCGAGCGCGGATCGGACTGCAACCCGAGCACCTCGCGCCGCACCAGACCGGAGAGGACTCGCTCCAGCGCCGCGCTCTGGAGGCCGCTCAATGCGGCGAGAGCATGCGGCGCGAACGTCTTGCCCAGGACGGCTGCATCGCCGAGCACGCGTCGCTCTTCGGGTGCGAGGCCGTCGAGACGCGCGGCAATGAGCGCGTGCAGAGTCTCGGGTACCTCGAGCGTGTCGATCTGGCCGACCAGCTCGTAGCTCGCGTCCTCCTGGACGAGCAGGCCGCGGTCGAGCAGCATTCGCACCGTCTCCACCGCGTAGAGGGGGACGCCTTCCGCCCGCTCGAGGATCTGCTTGCGCAGCTCCGGCGGTAGCCCCGGCACCAGGCCGACGAGCAGCTCCTCCATCGCGTGCTCCGAGAGCGGCTCGAGGTAGAGCGAGGTGAAGTTGCGGTGTCCGGCGCCCCAGGTCGGCCGCTTCTCGAGCAGCTCGGGCCGCGCCATGGTGACGACGAGCAGCGGCTTGTCGCGGGACCACTCGAGCAGATACTCGACGAAGTCGAGGAGCGACTCGTCCGCCCACTGCATGTCCTCGAAGGCAAGGATCGTCGGATACGTGTCCGCCAGCCGCTCGAAGAAGAGGCGCCACGCTGCGAACAGGTCCTGGCGCTCGTGCGACGCGCCCTCGCCGAGAGCGAGCAGCTGGGCGAGCCGGGGCTCGACGAACCGCCGCTCCTCGGGATCGAGCAGGTGCTCGTCGAGCGCTGCGTGGAGCTTCTGGAGCGCCTCCTCCTGCGGGTCGTCCTCCGCGATCCCGCAGCGCCACCGGACCATGTCCCCGAGCGCCCAGTACGTCACGCCTTCGCCGTAGGCGAGGCAACGGCCGCGATGCCAGTAGATGGTCTGGGCGATGCCGTCGAAGTACTTGTAGAACTCCCAGGACAATCGCGACTTGCCGATGCCGGCGATTCCCGTCACCGAGACGAGCTGCGCCCGCTTCTCCTCTGCGCAGACATGGAACAGATCCTTGATCTGGCGAAGCTCCCGGTCGCGGCCGACGAATGGAGCCTCGAGACCCTCCGACTTCAGCGAGCCTGCCCGGCCCGAGACCACGCGCAAGGCGCGCCACAGCGGCGTCTCGCCTTCCTTGCCCTTGAGCTCGAAGCTTCCCGCGGGCTCGTAGACGACCGTCCCCTCCGTCGTCCGTCGTGTCGCCTCGCCGACGAAGACCGAGCCCGGCTCCGCGACCGACTGCACGCGGGAGGCGGTGTTCACGAGGTCGCCCGCCACCATCCCCTCGCCCACAGCGGCGATGTTGACGGCGGCCTCCCCCGTCAGCACGCCGGCGCGCGCCCGAAGCTCGACAATCCCGGTCTCCTGGCCGAGCGCCTGCACGGCAGCCACGAGATCGAGCGCTGTTCGCACCGCCCGCTCGGCATCGTCCTCCGTTGCCACCGGCGTCCCCCAGACCGCCATCACGGCGTCGCCGATGAACTTCTCCACCACCCCGCCGTACAGCTCGACGAGGCGCCTGCAGGTGTCGAAGTAACGCGAGAGCAGCTCGCGTACCTCCTCCGGATCGCGTGAGGCAGAGAGAGTCGTGAAGCCAACGAGGTCGGCGAACAGCACCGAGACGAGGCGTCGTTCGGAGACGCCCGTCTCGGCGGGAGGAACGACGGCCACCGACGGCGCGGGCGCAGCTGTGAGCGCCGTCCCGCAGTCGCCGCAGAAGCGCTCGTCGGGCTCATAGGGAGCGCCGCACGACGGGCAGGTGAGCTCGACAGCGAGGGACTGACCGCAACCGACACAGAACTTCCTTCCCTCGCGGTTCTCGCGTCCGCAGGAGCCGCAAACCGCCATGGACAGAGCCTAGTCCGACGCGCGCGCGCCTACCAGCGGTTCCAGCGCACGACCTCCTCCTGCGCGCGGCGGCCCTGGGAGAGGGCACTCGTTGCGCGGTCCCAGTCGGGATCCTCGGCGGGGTGACCGATCGTCGCGCCCACAACGATCGTCAGGTCGTCCGGGAGGTGCAGCAGCCCGCGCATCTGCGCGTCGTCCTCGACGGGAACGCCGTAGACGCCGGCGCCGAGTCCCTCCTCGATCGCCGCCAGCCACAGGAGCATCAGCGCCGCTCCGGCGTCGACGTGCCAGAAGGGCACCGGCCACACGACCTCGACGCCGCCGGTGATCGCGAGCTTGTCGGCCTGGTTGTAGCGGTCGTGGTAGTCCTGCTCGCGCGTCAGGACGAAGACGTGCGCGGCGGCCTTGCCGAACCACGCCTGCGAGGGCTCGTCCTCCTGCGCCGCCGCAAGCGCCGCGATCGTGTCCGGATCGTCGACGACGAGGAGCCGGAGGCCCTGGCTGTAGCCGGCGTTCGGTCCGCGTCGCGCAGCTCGCGCGATCCGCTCGAGCGTCTCGCGCGGCACGGGCTCGCCCGTGTAGCTGCGGACGGCACGCCGCTTCGTCAGGAGGTCGTAGAAGGGCGCGGACACGGCCGCATTATCAACCGTAGGCGATGAGCTCCAGGAGGCTGCCGTCGGGGTCTCGGAAATAGACGCTGGTGCCTGTTCCGCGTGCACCGCGACGCTCGACGGGGCCGAGCTCGACCTCGACCCCGTGCGCCTCGAGGTGGTCCACCGCCTCTGACGGCGAGCCGTCCCAGACGAAGCAGAGGTCGCTGTTCCCCGGCCGGACCGGGTCGGCGGCCCGCGGCTGCGGCGTCGCACCCGGCCCGTGCACGTTCAACACGCGCCCGCCGGGGAGCCGGTATGCGAAGCGGCCGCGGTCGAGCTCGACGACCTCGGCGCCCAGGACGTCGCGGTAGAACGAGTTCGAGCGCTCCCAGCTCGAGACCGCGATCACGAGGTGATCGAGGTCTTCTACTCCCACTCGATCGTCGCGGGCGGCTTCGACGTCACGTCGAGCACCACGCGGTTGACTCCCGGGATCTCGTTCACGATTCGGGCCGAGATCGTCTCCACGAGGTCGTAGGGAAGCCGGGCCCAGTCGGCGGTCATCGCGTCGTCGCTCGTCACCGCCCGGATCACGATCGGGTAGCCGTACGTGCGCTCGTCGCCCTGCACGCCGACCGACCGGACCGCCGGCAGCACCGCGAACGACTGCCACAGCTCGCCGTAGAGACCCGCTCGCCGCACCTCCTCCTGCAGGACGGCGTCGGCCTGGCGGAGGATCTCGAGCCGCTCGGCCGTGACGGCGCCGATGATCCGGATCGCGAGGCCGGGACCGGGGAACGGCTGGCGCCAGACCATCCGCTCGGGCATCCCGAGCTCCTCGCCCACGCGCCGCACCTCGTCCTTGAACAGGAGCCGCAGCGGCTCGACGAGGCGCATCTTCATGTCCTCGGGCAGGCCGCCGACGTTGTGGTGCGACTTGATCGTCGCCGCGACGCCCTCTGTGCCGCCGGACTCGATGACGTCGGAGTAGAGCGTCCCCTGGACGAGCCAGCGGACGTCGCCCCCGCTTCGACTGCTCAGCCTGCGTGCCTCCTCCTCGAAGACGCGGATGAACTCTCGGCCGATGATCTTGCGCTTGTCCTCGGGCTCCTCGACGTCGTCGAGCAGCTCGAGGAACCGCTCTTGTGCCTGCACGTGGACGAGCGGCACGTGGAAGTGCTCGCCGAACGTCTCGACGACCTGCTCGGCCTCGTTCTGGCGCAGGAGTCCGTGGTCGACGAAGACGCACGTCAGCTGCTCGCCGACGGCCTTGTGCACGAGGAGCGCCGCGACCGCCGAGTCGACGCCGCCGGAGAGCGCGCAGAGCACGCGCTCCGAGCCGACCTGGGCGCGGATGCGCTCGACCTGCTCCTCGATCACTGCGGCGGGAGTCCACGACGGCGGCGCCTCGGCGGCGCGATAGAGGAAGTTCTTCAGGACGTCCATCCCGTGCGGCGTGTGCACGACCTCGGGGTGGAACTGGACGCCGTACAACCCACGCTCGGGCGCCTCGAACGCGGCGACGGGCGTCGCCGGCGAGCTCGCGACGACGCGCGCGCCTTCGGGAGCCTCGACGACCGTGTCCCGATGGGACATCCAGACCGTCTGCTCGGGCGGCGTGTCGGCCAGCAGCCGTGACTCGGTCGCCTCCATCGACGTCCTCCCGAACTCGGAGACGCCGGTGCGGTCGACGCGGCCGCCGAGCTCGAGCGCCATGAGCTGCGCCCCGTAGCAAATGCCGAGTGTCGGGATGCCGAGCTCGAACAGCGCGGGATCGACGCGCGGCGCGTCGTCGGAGTAGACCGAAGCCGGACCGCCGCTCAGCACGAGCGCGTACGGGTTCCGGGCGCGCACCGCCGCGGGCGTGATCGTGTGACCGACGAGCTCCGAGTAGACGCGGCACTCGCGGACGCGCCGGGCGATCAGCTGCGAGTACTGCCCACCGAGGTCGAGGACGAGAACCGGCCGGTCTCCGCGGACCGGCAACGCAACGACCTTGGCCTCCTCAGCGCCGATAGTTCGGCGCCTCCTTCGTGATCGTCACGTCGTGCGGATGTGACTCGCGAAGCCCAGCACCCGTGATGCGCACGAAGCGTGCCCGCTTCATCTCCTCGATCGTCGCCGCGCCGCAGTAGCCCATCGCCTGGCGGAGGCCACCGACGAGCTGGTGGAGGACCGGGCCGATAGCTCCCTTGTAGCTGACCCGCCCCTCGATGCCCTCGGGGATGAGCTTCTCGGCCTCCTCGACGTGCTCCTGGAAGTACCGGTCCTTCGAGAATCCCTTGCGCATCGCAGCGAGCGAGGCCATGCCGCGGTACTCCTTGAAGCGCTCGCCCTGCACGATGATGATCTCGCCCGGCGCCTCGTCGGTACCGGCGAGCATCGAGCCGAGCATGACGGCATCTGCACCGGCTCCGATCGCCTTTGCGATGTCGCCGGACGAGGTCATGCCGCCGTCGCCGATCACGGGGACGCCCTCCGCTGCGGCCACGCGCGCGGTGTCGTGCATGGCCGTGATCTGCGGCACGCCCACACCCGCGACGACGCGCGTGGTGCAGATCGCCCCCGGCCCGATCCCGGCCTTGATCGCGTCGGCGCCGGCTCCGATCAGCGCACGCGCCGCCTCGGCCGTCGCGATGTTGCCGGCGATCACGTCGGCGGACACGGCGTCCTTCACCTTCCGCACGGTCTCGATCACGCCGCGGGAGTGCCCGTGCGCCGTGTCGACGACGATGAGATCGGCACCGGCGCTGACCAGCGCCTCGGCACGTTCCACCGCGTCGGGCCCGACGCCGACGGCGGCGCCCACGCGCAGGCGCCCCTGGTCGTCCTTCGTCGCCTGCGGGAACTCGATCTTCTTCTGGATGTCCTTGACCGTGATCAGGCCGCGCAGCCGCCCGTCGGCGTCGACGACCGGGAGCTTCTCGATCTTGTTCCGGTGGAGGATCTCCTCGGCCTCCCCGAGCGTCGTGCCCACGGGCGCGGTGACGAGGTCGCGCGCGGTCATGAGCGCGGAGACGGCCTGGTCGACGTCGTTCTCGAAGCGTAGGTCCCGGTTCGTGAGGATGCCGACGAGCACGCCGTCGTCGTCGGTGATCGGGACGCCCGAGACCTTGTAGCGCGCCATCAGCTCGAGCGCCGCGCGGACAGGCGCGTCGGGCGGCAGCGTCACGGGCTCGACGATCATCCCCGACTCCGACCGCTTCACCTTGTCGACCTCGGCCACCTGCGCCCCGATCGGCAGGTTCCGGTGGACGATGCCGATTCCGCCCTCGCGCGCGAGCGCGATCGCGAGGTGGGCCTCGGTCACCGTGTCCATCGCAGCCGAGACGATTGGGATCGCGAGATCGATGGATCGCGTGAGGCGTGCGCGCGTCGAGACGTCGTTCGGCAGGACGTGCGACTCGGCCGGGACGAGGAGCACATCGTCGAACGTGAGACCCTCGCGCCCGAACTTCCGGTCGAGCTCCAGCAGCCGCTGGACGTCGTCGGTGTTCAGCTCGGCTGCTGCGTGCTCCGTCAAGAAGAGCAGGGTAACAACCGCCGTTGACAACGTCCTAACAGGGTGCAGCTACTTTCCAGAGGTGCGCGCCCTGCTCGCGACTGCGGGACTCCTCGTCCTCGCCGGCTCGGCTGCCGCCGCTGCCGGACCGTCCGTTCACACCCTCCGGAAGAGCGCGGACGGACCGATCGAGGCGATCGCCCAGGACAGCACCCTCGTTGCGTGGTTCTCCTCCGGCGACAAGACGTGCGACACCGTGCACGTGCTTGCGCCGGGCAAGCCGGACCGCGCCTTCCCTCAGCCGTCGTCGGGCAGCATGACCTGCCACTGGGACCTGTCCGACGGGCAGCCGCAGCTGGCCGTCGCCGCCCGCATGTCCGCCGCCCTCTGGACACTCCACGAGAGCGGCCCCGCCCCGTTCGACTACGTCGTCGCCGCCCCGATCGGAGGCCCGGAGCGGCGCGTCGACCGTCTCGCCCACGCGAGTGACGGCACCGGGAAGTGGCTCGGCGGCCTGGCCGGCTCGGGCCGGACGCTCGCCTATTCGTGGGTCGACGTGGAGTACATCGACAAGCTCGCGTGTCTCTCGGGCGGATCGTGCGCGCAGCGGATCGCCGGCGGTGGGGTCAGCGTCGTCTCCTCCACGAGCACCGCGCTGCTTCCGGGAGCGGATCCCGCCGTGGCGATCGCGGCGGCCGCGGGACGCATCGCGTACATCCCGGCGACGACGGTCGCGAAGGGCGGCCAGCCCGCCGCGAGCGCGGGCGCCTCGATCGAGGTCGTGGACGCCGTCACCGGGGACGAGGTGTCGCATGTCACGCCGAAGGGCCTGCCGCTCGCCGTCGCGCTGTCCCCGGACGTGCTCGCCGTGCTCACCGTGAACGGCTCGCACGACCGGATCCTGTGGTTCGACCCGGCGGACGGAGCGAAGATCGGAAGCGTCGCGATCTCGGCCCAGGCAGCTCCCCAGCTCACGACCGACGACGACTACATCGTCTATCGCGTCGGCCGCCTCCTGCACAGCGTCGACACCGGCACCGGCCGCGTCCGGACGGTCGCGAAGACGGCTCCGACCGCCCTCGGCCCCTCGCTCGAGCGGGGCGAGCTGGTCTGGGCGGAGAACACCGGCGCCACCGGCCGGCTCCGCGAGCTGACGCTGCCCTAGACCTCGACCGGCTCGAGCTCGACGATCTCGACGCCGCGGGCGAGCCGCTCGGCCTCGCGCGCGTCGAAACGGCCCGCGCCCAGCTCGACGACCGAGGCCGCAGCGCACCCAACCGCGGTCCGCAGCGCGTCGCCGACCGGGCGGCCGTTGAAGCGCTCCGACAGGTAGCCGGCGAGGAGGACGTCCCCGGCCCCGACCGGCGCGATGGGCTCCACACGCGGGATGGAGGCGCGGAACCGCTGCACGGTCCGCTCCTCCCGGACGAGCGCGAAGCACGCGGTCTCCTGGGTGATGAGGACGTTGCGCGCGCCGAGGTCGGCGATCGTGTCGAGCGCCATGACGAAGTCCTCCTCGTCCATGAACTCCTGCCCGACGAGGTCCTCGGCCTCCTGCTGGTTCGGCGAGACGAGGTAGGGCTCGGCCTCGACGCCGAGCCGCAGCGGCTCGCCCTCGCAGTCCAGCACGCAGCGGATGCCGCGCCGGTTCAGGTCGTGGATCGCGTCGGCGTAGAAGTCGTTCTCGACGTCGCGCGGGAGCGAGCCGCAGAAGACGACATAGCTCGCGACGCGGGAGAGGTAGTGGAGCTTGTCGGAGAGCATCTGCAGCTCCTCCAGGCCCACCGCCGGACCCCACTCGTAGACCTCGGTGAGCGAGCCCGCGGTCGGGTCGACGACCGCGATCGAGGTGCGGGACTCGTCGGAGATCCGGACGAAGTCGCTCAGCATCCCCTCGAGGCCGAGCTCCTCGACGATCCGATCGCCTGTGCGGCCACCCGCGAGCCCGGTCGCGACGACCGGTGTCTCGAGCGCCTTCAGCGCCCGCGCCACGTTGATGCCCTTGCCGCCCGCGCTCGTGAGCCTGCTGCTCGCCCGGTGCCGATGGCCGAACTGGAAGTTCGGAACCGTCAGCGTCCGGTCGACGGCGGCGTTCAGAGTCACGGTGACGATCACTGCCGGTTCACCACGCCGGGGCGGAGGTTACTGGACGCGGATCTTCTCACCGACCCGGAGCGCCGTCGGGTCGACGCCCGGGTTGAGCTGCTCGAGCTTCGCGACGGTCGTGCCCGTCCTGGTCGCGATCGACTCGAGCGTGTCACCGGACTGGACGGTGTACGTCTGCAGGTGCGGCTGCCTGTGAGCGTGCTTCTTCGTAGTCGTCGTCGTGCCGACGAGGGTCGTCGTGGGCCGGCCGGCGTGATGCTTGCCGTGCTGGAAGCCGGCGCGAACGACGACGGCGCCGATCGTGACGGCGGCGAGGAACGCGGCCGGCGCGGCGAAGCGCGTGAAGCGACCCCGGTCCACGGCTCAGCCCGGGACGGCGACGGCGCGCAGCTCGCCGGCGAGGCGCTCGGCCTCAGCGGCGGCGGCCTCCTGCCAGCGCGACCCCGGGTCGGCGTAGATGACGGAGCGCGAGGCGGAGACGAGCGCGCTCGCGGGGCCGGCGGCGAACGCGGGGGCCAGATCCTCCGGCCGCCCTCCCTGCGCCCCGACCCCGGGTAGGAGCAGGACGGCGCGCGGCAGCAGACTGCGTACGTCCTCGAGCACGTCGGGATGCGTCGCCCCGACCACGGCCCCGACCGAGGAGAGCCCGCTCTCCCCCACGAGGTCGGCCCCCCAGCGGTCGACGAGGCCGGCGACGTGCTGCCACAGCGGCCTCCCGTCCTCGAGCGGCAGATCCTGGAGATCCGCGCTGCCCGGGTTCGAGGTCTTGACGACCGCGAAGACCCCGAGCCCCTCACGAACGAGGAACGGCTCGAGCGAGTCGTGGCCCAGGTACGGGTTGACGGTCACCGCGTCGGCGAGCGGCGCGAGCGCAGCGACGTAGGCGCGCGCGGTCGAGGGGACGTCGCCGCGCTTGGCGTCGACGACGACGAGGAGACCGGCGCCGCGCGCGTAGTCGCAGACCTCGACCAGCGCCGCCCAGCCGGCGGCGCCCTGCGCCTCGAAGAAGGCCGATTGCGGCTTCACCGCGACCGCGGCCCCCGCCACCGCGTCGACGATCCCACGGCAGAACTCGGCGACGCCGAGCCCCTCCGGCATCAGCGCAGGATCGGGATCCAGCCCCACGCAGAGGGGTGCGCCCTTTTCCTCCACGGCCGCGGCCAGGCGGTCTGCGAAGTGGGCGGCCTCGCTCATCGCAATGAGGATACGGGGAGCCCCGGAAAGGACTTCCCGAAAACGAAGAGGCCGCCCGGAGGCGGCCTCTCGATCCTCGGAGGAGACGCGTGTGTCGCTAGTAGGACGACGTCTGCTTGACGGCCGACTTGAGACCGCTGCCGGCCGAGAACTTCGGAACCCGTGCCGCAGGGATGTGCACCTTCTCGGTCGGGTTGCGCGGGTTGACCCCCGTCCGAGCCGCGCGATTCGCGGTCGAGAACTTGCCGAATCCTGTGAATGCGACCTCGCCTCCACCCTTCAGCGTGTCGACGACGGCGTCGAGGAACGCGTCGACGGCCTTGCCTGCGTCGCGGTTGGACAGCTGCGCGCGGCGGGCCACCTCGGATACAAACTCCTGCTTCGTCACTCTCTCCTCCAGTCGCTAGATCGCTTGCTGGGCCTGAACGACCCTACCAACTCCTTGTTTGCGGCTCAACCATGCGGTTTTGCGGGGACTTTCTCCTCCTGGAGCAACTCTCCTGCCCGAAATAGGGGCCGCAGACGGACGGCTTGGCGCGCGAGAGCGTCCGCTCCGCCCTCCTCCCGGTCGACGACACAGACGGCCGTGCGGACGACGAGACCGGCTTCGCGGACGGCCGAGACCGCCTCGAGAAGCGCTCCGCCGGAGGTCACGATGTCCTCGACGAGGCACACGGTCTCGCCGGCTTCGAAGGGTCCCTCGATGCGATTCGCGGTCCCGTACTCCTTCGCGGCGTCGCGGATCATGAGGAACGGCAGGCCGGAGGCGAGCGACGCCGAGGCCGCGAGCACGACGCCGCCGAGCACGGGCGCGGCGAGGCGCGCGGCTTCGGGCTCGTGCTCCCTGACGGCCGCGGCGATCCGCTCGCCGAGCGATGCGAGGAGGTCGGGACGCGTCTCGAAGCGGTACTTGTCGAGGTAGTAGCGCGACCGCCTTCCCGAGCGGAGGACGAAGTCGCCCTCGAGATACGCGGCGTCGACGAGTGCCCGTCCGAGCTCCGCGTCGCTCATGCCTTGCGCGCTGCCGCGAGGACCTGGTGGGCGAGCGGGATGAGCCGCGCTCCCTCCGGCGAGCCGGGGGCGAACGTGACGAACGAGCCGTCGTCGAAATACACGTCGAGGCGCTCCTTGCCGCCTCCGAACATGCGCCGGTACACGGCCGTGCCCGCGAGTGCGCCGCTCGCGAAGCCCGCGAGGGTCAGCAGCCTACGTCTCATCGCGAAGCCTCCCCAGGCACTGCTTCAGGTCGTAGAAGACGAGTCCGGGCGCAGCTCCCTCTTGCGTCACGGCGAGGATCGTCCGCTCGTCTCCACCGGCCACGGCGAAGACGTCTCCTCCGGACAGCGTCGCGTGCAGCTGAGTGACCCTGGCCGCGTCGCTCCGAAAGCCTGCGGCGCCGTCGAGCAGCTCGCGCACCGCGCGCGTGAGGATCGTCGCCCGCGCATCGGGGATGCCCACCGAGCCGGCCATCTCACCGCCGGCGGCCAGCACGGCGGCTGCCTCGATCTGCGGCGAGATCTCGACGAGATCCGCGAGAGCCCGCGCCGCCTCCATCGCCGTCGAGGCTATCAGCGAGGATTCGGGCATGACGCTTCGACGCCGACAGCTCGCGAAGAAGTTCTTCGCCGACCGCGGGACGCATCTCGCCGCCATGGTCGCGTACTTCGCGCTCCTCTCGTTCGTGCCGCTGGTCTTCCTGGCGCTGTCGCTCTTCGGCCTCGCGCACCGCGCCGAGGCGTCGGACTTCTTCGTCCGCGAGCTCAAACACGCGTTCCCAGGGACGTCGCTCAACAGCATCATCAAGCTCGTCCGCCGCGTGCAGGACAACGCAGCCGCCCTCGGGATCATCGGCGGCACCGGCCTCGTCTGGTCGTCCCTTTCGTTCTTCAGCGCGCTCGAGTCCGCGCTCAACATCGTCTACGGCCTGCCGAACCGGCGCTTCCTGCACGGGAAGCTGCTCGCCGCGGCGCTCGCGACGAGCGTTCTCGTGACGCTGTTCGCGAGCCTCGTCGTGGGGGCGCTCGGCGTGAGCGTGCTGAAGCACAACCTCGGCGCGTTCGCCGACAGCCCCGTCCTCGCGTACATCGTCTCGATCGGCGCCTCGCTCACCGGCGTCTTCCTCTTCCTGCTCGCGGTCTACCGCTGGCTGCCGAACACGCGCGTCGAGCTGCACGAGGCGCTCCCCGGCGCGATCGCGGGCGCGGTCGCGCTCGAGGCGTCGTTCCAGGGGCTGCCGATCTTCGTCCGGCTCGCCGACGTCAACGTCACGCTCAGGACGCTCGGCGGCCCGGCGATCCTGCTCCTCTGGCTCTACGTGATGGCGAACGTGATCGTCTTCGGCGGCGAGATCAACTGGTGGTGGCGCGAGCGGCAGAGAGAGGCAGCCTCACCGGCGGTGACGGGACGCGAGGAGACCCCACCGGCGTAGAAGGGGAATGAGACGCAGCGCTCGGCTGCTTGCGCTCGCGGCCGTCGCGACGGTCGTCGCCGGCTGCGGCGGAGCCAAGCCGGGCTTCGAGCCTGCAGCCGGCTGGCATATCCGCTCAGGCCACGGCGAGTTCGCGGCCGCCCGCGTCGTGTTCGCCCCGGCGGATCGAAGGCTCGTCCTCACGAGCCCACCGTCCCGCACCGTAACGTCGCTCCCCCGGGACGGAACCGTGATCTGGGCGATGGTGGTCCGCGGCGGGAACACCCACTACCCGCGAAGGCTCCTGCCGCCGCGCGTCGAGCAAGGAGCTCCGTCGAACCCGTTCGAGGGCTTCCGCTGCGCCCCCGCCGTGCCGACGTCGAGCTGCTACGCCGCGTCAGGGTCGGTGTGGCGCCTGTTCGGAAGGTACGGCCGGTACGACGTCGACGTCTACGTCTTCTTCGGAACCGACCATCCCCTTCCGGACGTCGTCGCACAAGCGGACGCGGAGCTCGCGCGGCTCCGTCTTCCCGGTGCGCCGACGACGTCGACTCCGAGACCCGAGAAATGCCGGAAACCAACAGGGAGGGACTCCTACCACACCTCGCTACAGCCCTCCTCCGGGCCGCCGGGCACGCGCCTCGTTCTCTCCGGGCGCCTTCCGGCGAGCTCCACGGTCGTCGCCTACTGGAACCTCGACTTCGACCACTGGCCGTCGCTCGGCTCGGCGAATCCGGCGACTGCGGTCGCAGGCTCGCGAGTGCGCTTGCTCGGCATCCGCGACGTCACGGGCCTGTGCACGTACCGGGTTCGGCTCGCCGTCCCCTCGGTCCAGCCAGGCCTGTACCCGCTCGAGGTGCTATACGGCGATGCGAGGTCCGCCGCCAGCCTCGCTCCGGTCTACTTCCGCGTGACGGGCTAAGCCGTCAGCGGCTCCGGCTCCTCCGGCGCGGCACCGGATGCCACGGCCTCGTACCGGATGTGGCGTTTCAGCCCGTTGATCGGGCGCTCGAAGTACGTCCAGGAGAGCGCGGAGATCGCGACGGTCAGGAGCAAGGTCGCGACGAAGTTGGGGAAGCCTGCATTCGTGTAGCCGCGGCCGAAGTGCGTCGCCGCGGCGCTGATCGCCACCGGCACGAGGAAGTGGTAGACGTAGATGCCGTAGCTGATCTTTCCGAGATAGGCGATCGGACGCCATTCGAGCAGCCGGCCGAAGCGTCCCGCGAAGCCCATGCTCGCCGTTCCGATCAGCCAGCAGAACACGAGCGCCGCACCGGTGTCCTCGAGCGCCAGCGCCGCGTGCCGGTCATACGAGTGCTGCATCCAGAACAGGATCGCGTACATGACCAGCCCCACGGGAAGCGCGACGCCGGCGAGCCTCCGCCGGAGGACTCCCTGCTCGCGGTCGGCGTGGGCGACGAGCGCCAGCACGGCCCCGATCGCGAGGTAGTCGACGTTGCCGGGGGTGAAGGTGTAGGCGGCGTTCCAGTCGTGGGATGCGTAGTGGAACGACGCCCAGAGGCGCCACGCCGGCCCGAGCAAGCACAGGGCGAGCAGGAACGGCATCAGCCATCTGCGCGGCAGAAAGAGCAAGACGAACGGCCAGACGAGGTAGAACTGCTCCTCGATCGCGAGCGTCCAGAAGTGCGGCACCGCATACGGGAACGCGAGGTAGTGCCACACGTAGATGTTGGTGGCGTAGCCGAACAGCCAGGGCCAGATCTGCCGGATCTGTCCTACGCCCGTGACGAGCAGGACGAAGAGCACCGCGTAGTAGATCGGGAAGATCCGCAGGAACCGGCGCGCGTAGAACTGGCGCATGAAGAACAGACGGCGGCGAGAGTCATGCCCCGCAAGCTCACGGCCGCCGATCAGGATGCCCGTGATGAGGAAGCCGCTGAGGACGAAGAAGAGCCGCACGCCGAGATCGCCCCAGTCGAGCCAGCCGACGATCGGCGTGTGTGAGGACGGCTGCCAGTTGTGAACGATGACGACGCCGAGCACCGCGAAGAACCGAAGCCCGTCGAGCTGCGGCATGTAGCCGCGCTCGCGGGTCGCGGGCGTCCCCGCCCGTTCGGCGGGCCCGGGGGGCTTCGCCCAGCGGCGAGTCTTGCCGAGCGCAGTACGTCTCGACGACCAGGAACTCACAAAAAGGCCTCGGCTTTCCGCAGAAACTGCCCTCGGAGTCTGACACGATCCCGAGGAAGTTCAAGAATCGGCGGGGCCCGCCGACTCACGGCTCAGGCCCGGCTGAGGGCCGCGAGAAGCGCTTTCGCCGCCCGGGCCCGGTGGGAGTTTTCCACCTTCCAGCCGTTCCCGAGCTCCGCCACCGTGAGCTCCTCGCCGTCGGGGGCGAAGACCGGGTCGTAGCCGAAGCCCTCGCTGCCCAGGGCCGCGTGGGCGATCCTCCCCTCGAGCGTTCCGGTGCCGCGCAGCTCGCGCCCTTCCGGCGTGAGCAGCACGAGCTCCGAGACGTAGCGCGCGCGGCGGTTCTCCAAGCCCTCGAGCTCGCCGAGGAGCTTCGCGACCGCGGGGGCGCCTTCGGGCGCGTAGCGCGCCGAGAGAACGCCGGGACGTCCGTCGAGCGCCTCGACCTCGAGTCCCGAGTCCTCCGCGAGCACCCAGCCGGTGGTGTGATCGCGTCCGAAGCGAGCCTTGATCGCCGCGTTCTCGTAGTAGGTCGCGCCGGTCTCGGGCGGGTAGTCGTCCCGGTCGAGCGGCTCGAGCGTCCAGCCGGGCAACAGCCGCTCGAGCTCGCGCGCCTTGTGACGGTTCCGGGAGCAGAGAACCGCGTTCAGTCCGTCCACTGCACCTCGAGCACGCCGTCGACCTCCGCCACGCCGGCCACGACCGCGACGGCCGCTGTCCCCGGCGGCAGCTCGACGTCGGCCGCGACCGAGCGCCGGTCGCCTTCCTGTGTCACGTCGAGCGAGACGACGCGTCCTCCCTGCCGCTCGATCGCCTCGATGACCGGGACCGGGCTCCCGCCGGCCGGGATCTCGACGAGCAGGCGGTCGCGTCCGGGGCGGTAGCGGCTCAGGATCCGGAACGCGACGACGCGCAGCGGTCCGAGCGTGAGCAGCGCGCCGAACGTTGCGATGAGCGCTCCCTCCCAGTATCCGGCGCCCGAGGCCATCCCGATCGCGGCGACCAGCCAGAGCGAGGCGGCGGTGGTGAGCCCGCGCACCGACAGCCCCTGACGGATGATCGCGCCGGCGCCGAGGAAGCCGATGCCGCTCACGATCTGCGCGGCGATTCGCGTCGGATCGACCTTGCCCTCGAAGCCGTGGAAGCCGTACGCCGAGACGAGCGTGAAGAGCGCGGAGCCCACGGAGACGACCAGATGCGTGCGGAGCCCGGCCTGCCGCTCGCGCAGCTCGCGCTCCAGCCCGATCGCGCCGCCGAGCGCAGCGGCCACGAAGATGCGCAGCAGCACCTCCGGCCAGCCGATCGTGGATGCAGCGAGGAGCGGGCTAAGGGAGTTCACGCGCGACCGTCTCCGCCTGCAGCGCCCCGATCTCGACGATGCCGGCCGCGGCCAGCTCGAGCAGCTGGTCGAGCGTCTCACGCGCGAACGGGTCGCGCTCGGCGGTTGCCTGCACCTCGACGAGGCGCCCGTCGCCCGTCATCACGACGTTCATGTCGGTGTCCGCGCTCGAGTCCTCGCCGTAGTCGAGATCGAGGAGGGGGGCGCCTTCCACGACACCGACGGAAACCGCCGCCACCGAGTCGCGAAACGCGCGCGAGAGGCCGAACCGGTCGAGCGCCCGCATCGCGGCGACGTAGGCGCCGCAGATCGCCGCGCAGCGCGTGCCGCCGTCGGCCTGCAGGACGTCGCAGTCGAGCCAGAGCGTCCGCTCGCCGAGCGCCTCGAAGTCGACCACCGCGCGGACGGCGCGACCGATCAGGCGCTGGATCTCCACCGTCCGTCCCTGCTGCTTGCCCCGTGCCGCCTCGCGCTGGACGCGCTCGCCGGTCGAGGCGGGAAGGAGCGAGTACTCCGCCGTGATCCAACCGCGGCCCTGGTTGCGCATCCACCGCGGCACCTCCTCCTCGACCATCGCCGTGCACAGCACCTTCGTCCGCCCCTGCGTGATGACCACGGAGCCGTGCGGGTTCTCGAGGTAGTCCGGCTCGAACGAGATCGCGCGGAGCTGATCCGGCCTGCGGCCGCCCTCGCGACCGCTCATGCCGCCGCCTCCTCGAGCGTCGCCACTGTGACGTGCTGGACGTCGCGCACGGGAAGCTGGAGGAAACGGCGCCCGAGCTCGCGGAACGCGTCGGGGTCGCCGGTCGTGAGGAAGCGGTATGCGCCCTCCCTGCCGCGCTCGTTCTCGACGCCCTTGCGCGCGAGCGTCTCCGCCACCTCGCGGGCGGTCTCCTCCGCCGAGAAGACGAGCGTCACGTCACGGCCGAATACGCGCTCGAAGATCTTGCGGATGAGCGGGTAATGCGTGCAGCCGAGGATCACGGTGTCGACGTTCTCCGCCTGCAGCGGCGCCGCATATTCGCGCACCGCGCTCTCGGTCTCCTCGCCGTACGGATCGTCGCCCTCGATGAGCGGGACGAGGCGAGGACAGGCGACCGGATGGAACGAGATCCCGGCGTCGAGCGCGTGCACGAGCTCGGCGTAGCGGCCCGCGTCCACGGTCGCCTCGGTCGCGAGAAGGCCGACCCGGCGATTGCGTGTCGTCTGTACGGCCGCGTGCGCTTCGGGCGTGATGACGCCTACGACCGGGACGGTCAGCTCCTCCTGCAGGCGCGGCAGCGCCGCCGACGTGGCGGCGTTGCACGCGACGAGGATGAGCTTCACGTCCTGTTGCTCGAGATAGGCGCCGATCTCGCGCGCGAAGCGGCGAATCTCCTCGAGCGGGCGCGGCCCGTACGGCAGGCGCGCGTGGTCGCCGAGGTAGACGAAGTCCTCGTTCGGCATCGTGACGAGACACTCGTGGAGGACGGTCAGCCCGCCGACGCCGGAGTCGAATACGCCTACGGGTCTCGAGTCCATGGCGCCCATCGTAAAGGGGCGCTAGCGTGCGTTCCCGTGGGTCGGATCCGGCTCCTCGTCGCAGTTGCCGTCGTCGTGCTCGGCTGCGTCGTGGCCGCGTCGGGCGTCCTCGCCGGGACGCGCACCTCGAAGGTGACCACGCAGGAGCTCACGATCACGGTCTCGGACGGCACGAAGCTCGCCTGCGGGCTCGTCCTCCCGGCCGGCAGCCTCCCGGCCGGCGGCTGGCCCGGGCTGCTGCTCTTCCACGGCCTGGGCGAGACGCACACCTTCATGGAGACGATCGCGAGCGCGGCGGTCGCGCCCGCCGGCTTCGCGTCGCTCGCATGCGACGCGCGCGGCACCGGCGCCTCCGGCGGCACGTTCGGCCTCGACGGGCCGACGGACGTCCAGGATGCTCGCGACCTCTTCAACTCGCTCACGGCGCTGAGCGACGTATCGGATACCGAGATCGGTGCCTTCGGTCTCTCGCTCGGAGGAGCAGCGGTCTGGAACGCGGCCGCCGCTGGCGTCCCGTTCAAGGCGATCGTGCCCGCGATCGCATGGACGGATCTCGGCTCGGCGCTCAACCCGAACGGGGTGCCGAAGTCCGGCGAGGTCGCACAGCTCGCGCAGGCAGTCCCCTTCGCCGGCTGGGATCCGTCGCTCACCCAGGCACGGAACGACCTGCTCGGCGGCGCAGTGACCTCCGCGGTCAGGAGCGCTGAGGGCGCGCGCTCCTCGCGGTCGCGCCTCCACGCGCTCACCGTCCCGACGCTCCTCCTGCAGGGACGGCGCGACTTCCTCTTCGACGTCGACCAGGCGCTCGCGGCGTACAAGCTTCTGGCCGGCCCGAAGCGGCTCTACATCGGCGACCTCGGCCATGCGCCCGCGACGAGCCCCGCGGCCGAGCTGTCGACTTACCTCGCCGAGGCCGTCGCCTGGTTCAGGCACTACCTGACCGGCGCCGGGAGCGTGCACGGCGGGGTCGAGCTCGCGCACGATCCCTGGGACGGGGCGACGACCTCGTACACGAGCCCGCCCGCCACGCGGAGGACGAGCGTCAACCTGCCCGGAACGAAGAAGCTCGGCGCGGCCGGCTCGGTGAACCGCTCGGTGCGCCTGACCGGCGGTCCGCTGGAGACGTTCGGCGACGGTTACCTCTCCGTTCGCTACTCCGCCAACCAGGCGTACGGAAGCCTTTTCGCGTCGGTCGCGGTCAGGGGCCGCTCGACGCCGGTGACCTTCGGCGCTGCCCGGGTGACGAAGGCGGCCGGCGTCGTTCGGATTCCGCTGAGCGACCAGGCCGTCCTGCTCCCGCGCGGCAAGCAGCTCGTGGTCACGGTGGGCAGAGGATCCGCGGGCGGCGTCTACGCCGCGTCGGGCCTTAAGAGCGGCTCGATCACGATCGGCCGGGTGACGCTCACCCTCTCGCTGCTCAGGCACACCGTCTCGAAGTAGCGTCCGCCGCATGGCCGCGACGATCCGGATCGGCACGTGCTCGTGGGCCGACGAGGCGCTCTCGAAGTGGTTCTACCCGCCGAAGCTGCCTGCGAAGGAGCGCCTCGCGTGGTACGCCGAGCACTTCGACACCGTCGAGGTCGACTCGACCTTCTACCGGCTGCCGGGCGAGTCGATGGTGGAGGGCTGGGCCGAGCGGACGCCCGACGGATTCACGATGCACATCAAGGCCTTCGGCCTCATGACGCGGCATCCGGTGAAGGCGGAGGTGCTCCCGGAAGACCTACGAGCCGAGATGCCGATCGACGAGCGCGGCCGAGTCGACCGGCCGCCGCGCGAGCTGCGCGGCGAGGTGTTCCGCCGCTTCCTCGAGGCTCTCGAGCCGCTCCGCTCGGCGGGCAAGCTCGGCGGGATCCTCTTCCAGCTGCCGCCGTACATCGTCCACAAGGAGTCGTCCCTCGACTACCTCGAGTGGGCGCGGGAGCAGATCGGCCGGGACGAGATGCTCGTCGAGTTCCGCCACCGCTCGTGGCTCGACGACGAGAATCGCGCCGCGAGCCTCGCCTTCCTCGAGCGGATCGGCGCCGGCTACGTGGTCGTCGACGCGCCACGCTCGGACACCGCGAAGAACCTCGTCCCGACGGTCGTGGCGACGACCTCGTCCACGGCGTACGTCCGTTTCCACGGGCGGAACCTCGCGACCTGGAACAAGCGCGGCGGCTCGGCAGCGGAGCGGTTCGACTACCTCTACTCGGACGAGGAGCTCGGGGAGTGGATGGAGCCGTTGCGCGAGCTCGCCGGCCAGGCGCAGGAGGCGTATGCCTTCTTCAACAACAACGCCTCGTCGGAGGATCCCGACAACCCGCTCGGACGAGTCGCGCAGGCCGCGACCAACGCCCGGCAGCTGCGGCGCCTCCTCGACGTGAACCGGATCACAGCGAGCGGGGGAACGTAGGCTCGCGCGGTGGAGGTTCTCTCGATCGTGCACGGCGGGGACGCGGGCACCGAGCTCTTCGCCCCTCTCGTCGCGGAGGGAGGCCACCGGCTCCGCGAGTGGAGCTTCGAGCGAGGATCGCCACCGCCGGAGCCGCTCCACGCGTACGACGCGGTCTTCGTGTTCGGCGGCTTCATGCATCCCGACCAGGACGACGCGTATCCGTGGCTCGCCGACGAGGTCGCCTGGCTGCGCAGGCTGGTGTCGGGACCGGTCCCCGCCATGGGCATCTGCCTCGGCTCGGAGCTCATCGCAAGGGCGACGGGAGCGTGGGTCGGCCGGCTCGCCGTGCCCGAGATCGGCTGGGGCGAGGTCGAGCTGACCGAGGCCGCTGCCGCGGATCCCGTCTTCTCCGCGCTGCCGCCGAGGTTCGAGGGGCTCGTCTGGCACCACTACGCCCACGATCTCCCGGAGGGCGGGACGGCGCTCGCGCACAGCGCGGCGTCGCTGCAGGCGTTCCGCCTCGGCGAAACCTGCTGGGGAGTCCAGTTCCACCCGGAAGTGACTCAGCCGCAGCTCGAGCGCTGGATCGGGGACGAGACCGACCCACCGCCGGATCCCGAGGGATTGCGCGCCGAGACCCGCGAGCGCATCGACGGGTGGAACGAGCTCGGGCGCCGCCTCTGCCGCTCGTTCCTCGCCGCCGCCGAGCGGCTTCGTGCCGGCTGACGCCCTCGCCCTCGCGCTCGCGGCGGCCGTCCTCCACGCGGGCTGGAACGTCCGGCTTCGCGGCTCCGACGACGTCGAGGCGCGTACGGCGGTCGTCCTCGGGCTCTCGCTGCTTCTCTTCGCTCCGGTCGCCGCGGCGACGTGGTCGGTGTCGTGGTCGGTCGCGCCGTACGTCGTCGCCTCCGCCGCACTGGAAGGCGTCTACTTCGCGCTGCTCGTCGTCGCATACCGCCGGCGGGAGCTGTCCGTCGTCTACCCGGTCGCGCGCGGCTCGGCGCCGCTGCTCGTCCTGCTCGGGACGGCCGTCGTGCTCTCCCGGCACGTGTCGGCCGGAGCCGCCGGCGGGGTCTGCCTCGTCGCCGCCGGAGTCGTCCTCGTACGCGGGATCCGGCGCGGAGCGGAAGGTGTGCTCGTCGCCCTCGCGATCGGCTGCGCGATCGCCGGCTACACGCTGGTCGACAAGGACGGGCTCCGCCACGCCGCCGCGCTCCCGTACCTCGAGCTCGTCATGGCCCCGGTCGGGCTCGCGGCCGTGCCGATCGTCGCGGCGCGCCGGGGCGCGCAGGCGCTTCGAGCCGAGCTCGGTTTGAGCGCGCTCCTCGCGGCCGCGGGCTCGTTCGGCGCCTACGCGCTCGTGCTCGCCGCCCTGCGGCTGGCGCCCGCGCCCGAGGTCGCGGCCGTGCGCGAGACGAGCGTCGTCCTCGCGACGCTGCTCGCGGCGGTCTTCCTCCGCGAGCGGGTGGGAGCGGAGCGGCTGGCGGGCGCCGCCGCCGTCGCGGGCGGTGTCGCCCTTCTAGCCCTTTCCTAGCGCGTGATGGGCGCCTTTCGAGGGTCGGCTCCGTCCGGGGGCCTGTTCACGATAGGCCCCGATTCGGGGGGACTTAGGCGGAAGTCCTGGAGGTGGACAGCATGCGGTTCGACTGGAAGAGTCTCAGCACGCTCGACCGTGCGGTCGTCGGAGGTGCGGGGGTCGCGTTCATCGCAGCGTTCTTGCCCTGGTACGGGGCGACTGTCGGGCCGTTCAGCGTTTCGGTGAGCGGATGGTCGGCAGGCTTCACCGCCTGGGCCGGCTCGCTGCTCCTCACTGCTGCCGGCGTCCTCCTGGTGCTGCGGCGCTCGGGCGTCTCCTTCGCCCTCCCCAACATCGCGCCGACGGTGCTCGTCGCCGGAGTCGCCGCGCTCGGCCTCCTGCTCGTGATCATTCGCTGGATCAGCTTCCCGCGGTACCACGGCGCCGACGTCGGAGCCAGATACGGGATCTACCTGGCGCTGATCGCGGGGATCGTCGAGGTCGCAGCGGCGGTCAAGGAGATGCGCGCCTCGGGCGAGCCGACGCCGTGGACTCAGGCGCAGCCGGGCGGGGGGACGGAGATGCCGCCGGAGGCTCCCGCAATACCCGACGAATAGATCAGCGCTCGATCGGTAGCTCGTCGTGGCGGCTCCACTCGTGCCAGGAGCCGGCGTAGTTGCGTGCGTCGTAGCCCGCAGAGCGCAGCGCGAGCGTCGCCAGCGCCGAGCGTGAGCCCGAGTGGCAGTAGGCGACGACCTCGGCACCTTCGGGAAGTCCGACGAGCTCGCGGATCTGCTCGGGCGGCGCCGGGCGTCCCGGGGCCTCGAACAGGTCGCCGACTTCGAGATTCCGGGCTCCCGGGATGTGGCCCTGCCGCGGGTCGCACTGGTTGCCGCGCCGCCCGGTGTACTCGTCGGGCGTACGCACATCGAGCAGCACCAGCGACGAGTCGCCGAGCCGGCCCTCGAGCTCCCGCCGGGTCGGCAGCGCGCGGGGATTCGGCTCGAGATCGGCCTCCCGCACGGGCTCGAGCTCGACGGTTCCTTCCTCCAGCTCGCCGCTCCAGGCCGCGATCCCGCCGAGCAGGATCGCGACACGCGGATGTCCCGCGAGCTCGGCCATCTGCGCGGCGGGCATGGCGCCGACGCCGTCGCCGCGGTCGACGAGCACGAGCCGCTCACGGCCAGTGATCCCGTGCCGCCGCAGACGGAGCGCGATCTCATGCGCGAGCGCGCGCGCAGACTCCTCGTCGGCGGCCGGAGGCGGCGAGCCCAGGACGAGCGGGCGCGAGCCGGCGATGTGACCGCGCGTGTGGGCGTTCGGCCCTCGCACGTCTCCGACGACGAGGTCGTCCTCGCCGAGATGCTCGGCGAGCCACCCGGAGTCGACGACCGTCCTCACAGCGCGGCGACGATACCTGCTTCGGCCGCGATGGCGGGCCGCTGCTCGAGCCGCGCGAGCCAGTCCGAGAGCGACGGGAAGCGGTCGAGGTCGACGCCGAGCATGTCGCGGGCACGCAGGAACCAGGGAACGAGCGCGATGTCTGCGAGCCCGTACTCCGCGCCGCCGAGGTACGGCCGCCCGGCGAGCATCGTGTCGAACCGGCCGAGGACGGTGTCGAGCTCCTCGGCTGCTCCGTCCTCGCCGCGCCGCAACGCGTAGTACGGATCGGTCAGGTCGTCGTCGCGGAAGATGAGGAGGCGAACCGCTGCCCGGTCCGCGGGATCCGGCGGCAGCAGCGCCGGGTCCGGGTAGCGCTCCTCGAGGAATTCCATGATCACGGCCGACTCGGGCAGCGGACGGCCGTCCTCCTCCAGCACCGGCACGCGGCCCGTCGGGTTCTTCTCGTACAGCCACGCGGGCCGGTCGGAGAGGTCGATCTCGACGACCTCGAGCTCCACGCCCTTCTCCGCGAGGAGGATCCGGATTCGCGCGCAGTACGGACAGCGCGGCGCGTCGTAGAGAACGAGGCTCACGGTTGCACCCCCATCACGTCGGCGATTTGCTCGTACAGCTCCTGGGCGGGCGGAAGGTCGGCCGGCGACGCCGCGGTGCGTGCCACCTCGCGGAAGCGCCTGGGATCGGCGCCGGTGAGGCGGGCGACCACGGTCGCGTTCGCACCGAGCGCGTAGGCGTCTCCGGGCGGCAGCGGCCCGTAGTACTCCGGGACGGACAGGTACTCGTCGACGTCGGAGCCCCGGTCGAAGAGGTCGTATCGCACGACCGCGCCGCGCTCGACGCCCAGGGCGACGACCACGCCTCCGGACGTGTACGAGAGCTCCTTCCCGAGCGCCTTCAGCCGCGCGGGATCCCCGTCCGTCGCATCCGACCGCACTCGCACCCAGCCTCTTCCGGCCTCGAGCTCGGGCTCCGCGCGCAGCACCTTCGCCGCGTCGCGCCGCACCTTCTCCACGTCGTCCGTCTGGACGTGGACGAACCCGAACGTCGGCCCCTCCGTCCCCTTCTCGACGAGGGCCGCCGTGGGCATCGCGAGCACGCGCTCGATCGTCCGGAAGCCGAGCCGGTCGTAGAGGCGCCTGGCTCCGGCGTTGGATTCGAGCACCTCGAGCGCGAGCATCTCGGCGCCGTGAGCCTGGACGTGCTCGGCGGCGGCGCGAAGCAGCTCGGTTCCGAGGCCCTGTCCCCGCGCCGAGGGCCGGACGTAGAGCAGGTCGAGGAGCCACGTCCGCTCGCTCTTCCGGTCGAGCGCCGCGATCCCGGCGTCGTCCGCGAGGAGGACGAAGTCGTGCTCCGCGTCCGCGTCGTCGTGGCTCCAGAGCTCGTCCGGGACCTCGCGCTCGAACTCGGCGGTCAGTTCGCGGACGAGCGACAGGTCGTCGGGGGTCGCGGGACGGATCACACGCACCAAGAGGTCAGACAGTCAGGTACTGGGCGAGGAGGTAATGAGCAGTCAGGTTCTGGAAGGGCTCGAACCGCGCTCCCGTCGCGCGGACGTCCACGTCACCATAGAGCCCACGTACCGCCTTGCGCAGCGCCAGGTCTCCCGCGGGCCAGGCGCGCGAACGGCCGAGATAGCGCGCGAGGAACCAGTCGGCGGTCCACTCGCCCAGACCGCGCAGGGACGTCAGCTGCGCCTTCACCTCGTCGTCGGGAAGGAGCGCCAGCCCCTCCAGGTCGAGGTCGGAGCGCGCGAGCCCGACGACGTACTCGGCCTTCCGCCGCGAGAAGCCGAGCGAGAACAGCTCGTCCTCCGAAACCGCAGCGAGCCGCTCGCGCGTCGGAAACGCCCAGACCCGGCCGACCTGCTCGCCGAACTGCTCCACGAGGCGGTTGCGAATCGCGACCGCCGAGAAGAGCGAGACCTGCTGCGCGGTGATCGCGCCGACGAGCATCTCGAACGGCTCGGGAGCGAGCGTGGGCCGGTAGCCCGCGAAGCGGACGACGAGCGGCGCCAGCAGCTTCTCTCCCGCCGCCCAGGCGGAGAAGGCGACGAGGTCGAAGTCGAAGCCGAGCAGCCTGCGCACGACCGGCTCCGTCTCCGCGTCGAGCGGATCCACCTCGACGCCGCCGTCCGCAGTCGAGACCCGCAGCTCCCGCCAGCCGACGGCGCGGTACAGCGCGCCGTCCTCCCAGACAGTCGCCCGGTCGAGCCCGAACGCGCGGAAGCGCGCAGTCGTCAGCTCGAGGGAGAACGGCTGCGGGACCGGCAGCAGCGCCACGCGCCCGGACGCGCTAGAGGTGCGAGGTCAGCCCGGCGCCCGACGCGTCCGCGCCCTCGGGCGCGTCGCCGTCCTGCGCGTTCGCGTACCACGAGCGCCAGTACGTCCCGTCGTCGAGCGCGTGCGCGAACTCCGTGAGCTTGAGTGGGTTGAACGTGTCGCACATCACGGCGAGCTCGTGCGTCTCGTGCATCCCGATCGCCTTCTCCGCAAGCCCCGGTTGCGGCCCGTGCGGCAAGCCCGACGGGTGGAGCGTGATCGAGCCGACCTCGACGCCCTTCCGCGAGCCGAAGTTGCCGGAGACGTAATAGATCATCTCCTCCGACTGCAGGTTCGAGTGGTGGTACGGGATCGGCACGGCCTCCGGGTCGAAGTCGAGCTTGCGCGGGCAGAACGAGCAGATCACGAAGTTCCGGCCGGCGAACGTCTGGTGCGAGGGCGGCGGCTGATGGATGCGGCCGGTGATCGGCTCGAAGTCGTGGATCGAGAACGTCCACGGGTAGAGGTAGCCGTCCCAGCCCACGACGTCGAACGGGTGGTAGTCGACGACGTACGTCTGGTAGCCGTCGCGGACGCGCACCTTCACCGAGTACTCGCCGCGCTCGCGCACCGTCCTCAGCTCGGTCGGCGGATGGATGTCGCGGTGGTAGTACGGCGCTCCCTCGACGAGCTGGCCGTACTGGTTCCGGTAGCGGCGCGGGATCTCGATCAGCCCCGGCGTCTCGAACACGAGGTACCGCTGTGCGCCGTCCGGTCTGAAGCGGTACGTCGTACCGCGCGGGACGACGACGTAGTCGCCCTCGGAGTAGGGCAGGTCTCCGAAGATCGTCTCGAGCGTCCCGGAGCCCTCGTGGACGAAGATGACCTCGTCGCCCTCCCCGTTGCGGAAGAAGTAGTCCATCGAGCCGGCCGGGCGGCAGAGCGAGATCTCGACGTCGCCGTTCCACATGAGAAGGCGGCGGCCCGTGACCTCGTCACCGGCGGGCTCGGTGTCGAACGTCTTGAAGTGCAGGTGTCCGTGCTGCTCGGGCACCCACTCCTCGCGCTCGATCGGCTCGAAGCCGCCGAGCTCCATCACCCGGCAGGGCGACTGGAGGTGGTAGAGGATCGACTCGTTGCCGGTGAAGCCCTCGAGGCCCATGACCTCCTCGGTCAGGAGCGTCCCGTTGTCCCGGAACTGGACGTGGCGCTTGCGCGGAACGTCGCCGAGGCGCTGGTAGAACGGCATGGCCGAACGTTAGCTCAGTCGCCGCCGCAGCCACTCCGGCAGGAACGGCTCCGCGAAGACGTAGTGGCCGGGCTCCACCTGGCGCAGGAGCTCCTGGTCGACGAGCGCCTCGAGCGCCCGCGCGACGGTCGACGGCGCGCCGAGGTCGTGCCGGTTCCGGTACTCGCCGGCCGTCACCGTCGTCGTCGGCTCGACCGCGAGCGCCTGCAGGACGAGCCGCTGCACACGCGACGCGCGCTCCCACACGAGCGCGAAGTGGGCATTCTCGGAGCGGAGCACGCGGCCGAGCGCGCGCCCGAGCGCGTCATCGTTCGCGGTTCGCCCTCGGGGCGTCTCCTCCCAGAGCGCGTAGGCGAGCTCCTGCGTCGCGTACGGGTGGCCGCCGGTCGCGGCCAGGAGCCGCTCGGCGATCCCCGGCGGGAGCCTCCGGTTTGCCGCCTCGAAGCGCTCGGCCAGGAAGGGTGCGAACGCAGCGGCCGCAATCCGGCCGAGCTCCATCTGCTTCGCGCTCCGCCAGAACGGCTCGTTCGCGTCGTTGAACAGCCGTTCCATCATGCTCCGCTTGCTCCCGAGGTAGACGTGCGCGACGTCGGGCTGCGTCTGGAAGATCGAGCGCATGAGCGACGGGAGCCGCGAGTCGATCGCGAGGATCTCCTGGAACTCGTCGAAGACGAGCGCCACGCGCCTCTGCCGTTCCGCCGCGAGCGTCGCGGGAAGCTCGAACAGCGCCTGGAGCGTCGCGTCGACGTCCGCGTGCTCATGGCCCGCGCGGAAGCTGAAGCTCGGCGCGCCCGTCTGCGGATCGATCGTGACGACGGGCGTGATGCGGAGGCCGGACACCACGCGGCTCACCCGCTCGCGGACGCGGAAAAGCGGCGTTGCGATGTCGTCGTAGATCGCCTTCGCGAGCGCCGCCGCGAGCTGCTCCTTCGTCGCTGTCAGCATGAGGTCGACCTGCGCGACGAGCACCCGGTTCCGCGAGATCACCTGCTGCGCCGCGCGCCAGACGAGCGAGGACTTGCCGTAGCGGCGGGGAGCGAAGACGACGACGTTCTGCCCGTTGACCATGTCGGACGTCAGCTCTGCGAGCTCCTGCTCCCGGTCCGCGAAGCCCGCGTCGACGGCGAGGTCGCCGAAGTTGAACGGGTTCAACTCGCGGGTCACGAGTCGATTTTAGTTCGCTAGCAAGCGATTCGCAACTATGCGAATCGCAGTTATGCGAGCGCGAGGTCGGCGAGCCTGCGGCCGACGGCCGGCGCGAACTTGAAGCCGTGCCCCGAGCAGGCGGATCCGACGACGACGCGGCCGTGCCGCTCGAGGATGAAGCCCTCGTCCGCGGTCGTCGTGTAGAGGCAGGTCTGCGCCTCGACGGGCTCCGGGTCGACGTCGGGGAACCGCTCGCTCACCCACGCCGAGATTCGCTCGACGAGCGCGGAGTCGGGCATCCCCTCGGTGTCGGGGTCGGCCGGCGAGCCGGCGTGGTGCGCCCCGACCTTCAGCCCGTGGACTGGATCGTGCAGCGAGTACATCCCGTGCCCGCCCGTTTCGGTGTTCAGGTCGACGATCGACGGCAGCGGCGGCCCCACGCGCCTGAAGTATGCGAGCGTCTCGCGTGACACGGTGACCGGGACGTCCAGGACGAGGTCGCGCACCCACGATCCCGCCGTGACCACCACGACATCCGCGTCGAGCTCGTCGGTCGACTCGACGCGCCGGTTCGTCTCGACGTCGACGCCGGCCGCCTCGAGGAATGCGTGGCGCGCCCGGTCGGCGAACACGACCCCGGCGTCGGCGATGTACAGGGCCGTCCAGCCGTCGGGCATGGTCGCCCCGAGCTTGCGCACCTCGTCCCTGTCTAGCAGGCGGTACGGGACGCCGCGTTCCTCGAGCGCCTGCGCGGACGTGAGAGCGGGGTCGGGGACGAGCTCGATGAGCCCGTAGAGGCCCAGCAGGCTCGGGTCGAGCTGCTTCCAGCCCTCGTACGCGTCCTGCGCGAGCTCGACCCAGTGTGACTCGGGATAGGCGAGGCGGAAGATGCGCGTGCGCCCGTGGCTCGAGCCGCGATCGTGGTCGAGTGCGAACTGCTCGTGCACCGTCACGTCGGCGCCCCGCTCGCTCAGCGCCCACGCGGTCGCGCAGCCCATCACCCCCGCTCCGACCACAGCCACCTTCATCGCGCGATCAGGTCTCCGGGGAAGAGCGTCGTGTTCTCGGCTGCGTGCGCGACGAGGCGTTCCCAGTCGGCGCCGGGTGGCACGGCCTCGTCCGGGGTCGTGACGAGAGGCCCGAGGGTCAGCGCGAAGTCACGCTGCTTCGCGCCCGACAGCTGCGGCGCGACCCACTCCACGAGCGGAGTGAAGCCGCCGATGCCGCCGTCGGCGCCGACGATCGCCGCGACACGCTCCACCGCTTCGGCTCCCTCCACGCCCGGATCCTCCCCCACCGCCTTGATCGCCGCCGGATTCGCGAAGACGAAGTCGCCCTCCTCGTCGAAGATCCGCACCGAGGGCGGATGCAGCACCGGCGCGCGAAAGACGACGCCGGCGAGCGGATATTCCGCGTGCTCCCGCGCCTGTCCGCCGCCGGTGAAGAAGGCTTGCAGCGTCTGCGCAGCGAGCTGGATCACCGTCTCGCCGTCGATCCGACCCGGCCAGCCGCGCTCGAGGTCCTGGCCCCGCGGCGAGAACATGCACAGCTTCATTGGGGCTCCGTGTGGACGACGACGTCGGCGATCTCCGGCCGCTCGCGCCGGATGAGCTCTTCGATCCGGCTCGCGTCGGCATGCGCGGCGGCGAGCGTGTCGGCGCCGAGCTGCAGCGTCAGGTACGCGACGAGACCCTCGTCGGTGTCGACGAAGCGCAGCTCCGACGGCTCGACCCCGAGCTCGGCGAGCACGATGCGGCGCACCGTCGCGACGTCTCCGGCGACCTCGGTTCCCGCTGCCTCCTCGCCGAGCGGCTCGAGATGCGTCTGCACCGAGGAGACCTCCGGCACCGCGCGCTCGATCGCGCGCTCGACCTGCTCTGCGATCGCGTGCGCCTCCTCGAGCGAGAGCCCGCCGGGAAGCTTGAGATGGAGCGAGAGCTCCGTGCCGCTGTCCACCGCGAGCACCGAGACGTTGTGCACCTCGCGAACGCGCGGGACGTTGAGCGCGGCGGCGTGCGCGCGCTCGCGAACGTCCGCGTCCGCCGCGCCGAACGGCTCGACGTGGACGACGACGTCCGCCTCGGGGAGGGCCGCCTGCACCGCGCGCTCGATCGAGTCGGCCGCTGCATGGCCCTGGCCGACGCCCGCGCCGTAATCGACTCCGATCACGACATCCGCGAAGACGCGCCCGGCGGCCTGGCGCATGCGCAGACGGCGCAGCTGCACCGGGGGCTGCACGCCGACGATCGCCCGGCGCGCCGCCTCCTCCGCGGCCGCCGGCGCGCGATCCATCAGCACGTCCACGTTCCTGCGCATCAGGCGGGCGGCGACCACGAGGACGAGCACCGCGACCAGCAGCGCCGCGACCGCGTCCGCACGGGGATGACCGGCGCGCACGAGCAGCAGCCCCACGAGCACGGCGAGCGAGCCGCCGAGGTCGCTCCCGAAGTGGAGCGCATTCGACGCGAGCGCCGGACTCGAGTAGGCGCGCGCCACGCGCCACGAGGCAGTCGTCCGCGCGAGGTCGATGCAGATGACGACGCCGACGACGACGAGCGCGTACCACGTCGCGTGCACCGACGAGCCGCCGTCGGTGAGCCGCACGATCGCGCGCCAGACGATGACGGCGCTCGCCACGACGAGGATCGCTCCCTCGGCGAGCGCGGCGAGATGCTCGGCCTTCCCGTGTCCGTACTGGTGCCCGGGATCGGCGGGCCGCACGGCCACGCCGACGGCGAAGAACGTCAGGAGAGCGGCGATGAGGTCGGTGCCCGAATGCGCGGCTTCGGAGATGAGGCCGAGGCTGTGCGTCGCGAGCCCGGTGCCGAGCTTGAGCGCGATGAGCGCGAGCGCGGCGAACACCGACCAGAGTGCGGCTTTGCGCTGAGCCTCCACGGCCGGAAGCGTACGCAGGCCCTAGGAGGCGATGGGCTCGGGCGGCCAGATGAGCGCGTCCTGGCGGAACGCGAAGTGGCAGCGCGGCGCGCCGTCGAGCGCCAACGGCGCGATCGAGGCGAGCTCGATGTCGGCGCGGGCGGGACTGAGCAGCCAGCGGTCGTGGTGCATCTCGGCCCCCGCGTCCGCGGTGAAGATGCGATAGCGCTCGGTCACGAACCACTCGAGCGAGCCGGGTTCCGCGTGCAACGTCTGCTCCGTCGCCCGGTAGCGCGCGGAGAAGACGCGGCCCGGCTCCCCGACCCGCACGCACTCCGCCTCCTGCCAGTCGCCTCTCGGCTCGAGCGTCATCCTCGCGTGGAACGCGGGCACGCGGTAGATGCGGCGGACGCCGAGAGCCGCGAGCCTGCTCGAGGCGTCGATACTGAAGAACCAGACGCCGGGGAGGCCGTCGGCGCCGCGGACGTACGTGCGCACGTTGAGCTGGAGGAAGGACGAGATCCCCGGCACCGGCAGCGCGCCGCGGGCCCGTAGCGCGCGGACGCGGAAGAAGTGGATCCCGAGCCAGGCGCTGCCGTCGTGCTCCTCGATCTCGAGCTCGTCGGGCACACGCCTGCGAAGCTCGACCGCGGACACGGGCCAGTGCGCGAAGAAGTTCTGCTCCCACGTCTGGCCCAGGGTCCAGCTGCTGTCGGGCAGGGGAAACGGGCGGTGACCGACCCGGCGCAGCGAGCGCGCCTGCCGGCTCGCAGCCCTCGCGGCGTCGAACAGGTCCAGCGAAGCTCCTAGAGGTTCCCCCGCAGCGCCTGCTCGCGCTCGATCGCCTCGAACAGCGCCTTGAAGTTCCCCTCCCCGAAGGTCGTCGCGCCGTGCCGCTCGATGACCTCGAAGAAGACCGTCGGCCGGTCCTGCGCCGTCTTCGTGAAGATCTGGAGCAGGTAGCCGTCGTCGTCGCGGTCGACGAGGATCTTGTGCTCCTGCAGGATCGGCCACTCCTCGGCGATCTCGCCGACGCGACCCGGTGCCTCGTCGTAGTACGAGTCGGGTGTGTCGAGGAAGCGGAAGCCGCGCTCCTTCATCGCCTCGACGGTGCCGACGATGTCGCTCGAAGCGAGCGCGAGGTGCTGCGCGCCCGCGCCGCCGTAGAACTCGACGTACTCCTCGATCTGGCTCTTGCGCTTGCCCTCCGCGGGCTCGTTGATCGGGAACTTGACCTTGCCCGACCCGTCCGACATGACCTTGGACATGAGCGCCGAGTACTCGGTCTGGATCTGGTCGTCGCCGAAATGGAGGATGTTCGTCATCCCGAACACGCGCTCGTAGAACTCGACCCAGTGGTTCATCCGGCCGAGCTCGACGTTGCCGACGATGTGGTCGATGTTCAGGAGGCCGACGCCCGGATCGGCGTGACCGTTCTCCGAGATGGACACGTACCCGGGCAGGAAGGGACCGGCGTAGCCGGCGCGGCTGACGAACGTGTGGATCGTGTCGCCGTACGTCGCGATGGCGGCGCGCTCGACCGTCCCGAACTCGTCCTCCTCGCGGTGCGGCTCCGTCACTCCGCGCGCGCCGCGCGACACCGCCTGGCGGTACGCCTCGGTCGCGTCGGGGACGGTGAGCGCGATGTCGCGGACGCCGTCGCCGTGCCGCGCGTGGTGCTTCGTGATCTCGTGCTCCTCGCGCAGCGCGCTCGTGACGACGAACCGCACGTCGCCCTGCTCGAGGACGTAGGACGCGCGATCGCGCACTCCCGTCTCGGGGCCGGCGTACGCCGTGCACGTGAATCCCATCGCGTGCTCGTAGAAATACGCCGCCTGCTTTGCGTTGCCGACCCAGAGCTCGACGTGATCCCAGCCGAGCAGCGGCATGAAATCTTCGGCCATGCGGTCGATTATGCCGGTGCCCGCGGCTCGGGGACGGGTGCGGGCCGGCTCCGCCGCACCCTTTCGTACGCGATCCCCGCGATGATGAGCACCCCGCCCCCGATCTCGAGCACGTGGATCGACTCGGAGAGGATCAGGAGCGCGAACAGCACGCCGAAGAACGGCTGCATGTTGTTGAAGATCGACGCGCGCGCGGCGCCCACGCGGTCGACGGCCGTGAACCAGAGGATGTTCGTGAGGAACAGCGGCCCGACGACGGCGTACGCGAAGCCGAGCCAGACCCTCCCGGAGAACGTGAAGTCCTGCCGGCTGATCTGCGGGATGCTCACGAGGGCGATCGGCGCCCAGCCGAGCGCGAGCACGACTGCGCTGATCCGGTACGGCGAGTAGCGCCGCATCAGCGGCGCGATCGCGACCGTGTAGGCCGCCCACGTGATGGCGAGGGCGATCGCGAGCAGGTCACCCTTCCAACCCGAGACGAGCCCGCCGCCCGCGCCGGCAGCGATGAGCGCGACGCCGGCGAACGTGAGGCCGGCGCCGATCCAGAACGACCGGTGGAGGCCCACCCGCAGGATCGCGATCGAGATCAGCCCCACGAACATCGGGCACGAGCCGAAGAGCAGCGACACCGTCGAGGCGTGGGCGAACTCGAGGCTGTAGACGAAGCAGAGCTGGTTCACGAAGATCATGGCCGCCGCGACGCCCACGTAGATCCAGTCGGCCCGGGCGATCCGGAACGAGCCCTCGCGCCAGGTGGTGTAGATCCAAAAGAGCGCGATCGCGGCGAAGTACCGAATCGACCCGTAAGCGAGCGGCAGCCAGCCGTGCTCGAGCATGTACTTCGTGACTGTGACGTTGAGCGCCCAGAGCAGGACGGCGCCGAGTAGCATCGTGTCGACGACGGATGGGCGACGCACGCTCGCGAACGTACCTTCGTTAGGCTCCGCTGCGATGCCGGAGCCGACCCTCGCCGACGTCGACGCGCTCGTCGGGCCTGCGACGCCGCACTTCGCCTACCAGCTCCGCGCCCGCGTGCGCGAGCTCGTCGCCGAGCTGCCCGAGGCGCACCCGGTGCGGAAGTACGCGGAGGAGAAGATCGACCTGCTCGACCGACTGGGGCACGCCTCCTCGAAGGCGTCCGACAGCCGGCGCGAGCCGCGCTCCCGGCCCGGCTGGAGCGAGCTCCCGAGCTCGGCGCCCGCCGACGAGCCGCTGCCGAGACTGCGATGAACCTTGCCGACGCCTCGGTGCTCGTCACCGGGGGGACGCGGGGGATCGGCCGTGCGATTGCGCTTCGGCTCGTCGCCGACGGGGCGGCGCGCGCCGTGCTCGGGTACATGCGGAACGACAAGGCGGCCGAGGAGGCTGCGTCACTGATCGAGGAGGCGGGCGCCGAGGCGGTGCTCGTCCGCGGCAACGTCGCCGAGCCGCGCGTCGTCGAGGAGCTCGCGGCGGCCGGGCCGTATCGCGTCGTCGTCCACAACGCCGCGACGGGCGTGGTGCGCACCGCGCTCGAGACCGAGGACAAGCACTGGGACTGGACGCTCGCGGCGAACGCGCGCGCGCTCCTCTCGCTCGCTCGCGCGACTGTGCCGACGATGGAGGAAGGCGGCTCGATCCTTGCGATCTCGAGCCTCGGCTCGCAGCGCGTCCTCCCGAACTACGTCCTGATCGGGGCGTCCAAGGCCGCGCTCGAGGCCGTCGTCCGCTACCTCGCCTTCGACCTCGCGCCGCGCGGGATCCGCGTGAACTGCGTCTCGGCGGGCGTCGTCGACACCGAGGCGCTCGACTGGTTCCCGAACAAGGAGCAGATGCTGGCCACCGTGAAGCGGACGCCTGCGGGGAGGCTCGTCGAGCCAGAGGACGTGGCGGCCGCCGTCTCGTTCCTCTGCTCGCCCGACGCCGCGATGATCCGCGGCCAGACGCTCGTCGTGGACGGCGGTTACTCGCTCGGGGCGTAGTTCGCGTGGAGCCGACCGACGAGAACATCCGAGCCTGGGACGCCGCGCATCGAGCCCGCGCCGAAGCGGTGGAGCTGCCGCCCTACGTGCAGCGCACGCTCGGCGACCTGACCGGCAAGCGCGTCCTCCATCTCCTGTGCGGCACGGGCGAGTCGACGGCGGCGCTGGCCGCGCTCGGAGCGGTCGCGACGGGCCTGGATCCGCGGGATCCCGCGCTCGAGGCGGCGCGCGAGCGGTGGCCGAAGATCCTCTGGGTCAAGGGCGATCCGCAGTCGTTGCCGCGCCAACTGCGCCGTGGCCGCTTCGACCTCGTCTACTCCGGCGAGGGCGTTCTGGACGGCCTCGACGATCTGGACGGGTGGGCGATCGGGATCGCGTCGTCGTTGCGCGAGCACGGCGAGCTGCTCGTCTTTGACGACCACCCCGTCGCGGACTGCGTCGACGGGCTGCTGCGCTGGCGCAGTGACTACTTCCGCGATCCGGGCGATCCCGACCGGCTGTGGCGGATCGGCCAGGTCGTGAGCGCCCTCGCGCGCGCCGGCCTGCACGTCCAGGCGCTCGAGGAGTATCCGGGCGGCACCTCACGGCGCCGCCACGACCGCCGCATCCCGGCCACGTTCCTCCTCTACGCCCGACGCACCAGCTAGCCGTGTCCAACACCGCCACGGCCGGAACCAGGTTCCGGACGTGTCCCGATGAGACGTGTGCCGAGCAGCGATCTCGGCTTGGTTGAGCGGTAGGCGTGTCCGCGGCGGACGCGGCCGGAACCTGGTACCGGACGCGTCTCGTCAGGACAAGCGGTCGAGTGCCTCGTCGAGCTCGCCGTCGGTAATGGTGAGCGGCGGCGTCGCCTGGATCAGCGAGCCGTCGACGCCCGCAGGGACGACGAGGACGCCGCGCGCGAGCGCGTCCTCTGCGTCGCCTTCGCGCGCTCGGAGGAGACCGCGGCCGCGCCAGCCCGCACGCTCGAAGCGCTCGCCCGCGGCGCGCACGCGCTCGAGCAGTTGCGGCACCTCCTCGAGCACCACGAGAGCCGCGGCGCAGGCGAGCGGGTTGCCGACGTGCGTGTGCGTGTACACGTCCTCCGGCCCGAGTTGCCAGACCTCCTCCAGACCGTCGCGGTAGAAGAGCGCCGCGGACAACGGCAGGCCGCCGCCGAGCGCCTTGCCGACGCAGAGCACATCCGCGACTTCCTCCCCCGGCCACATCTCCCCGACGCGTCCCAGGCCGGCGTAGATCGAGTCCACGAGGAGAAGCGCCCCCGCCTCGTCGCAGCGGCGGCGCAGCGTCTCGAGGAATCCGTCGGGCGGCACCACCGATCCCGCCCTCCCCTGAACCGGCTCGACGATCACACAGGCGGCGTCCTCCGGCAACGGCCCGGGATCCTCGCCGTACGGCCGCCGGTGCACGGTCCCCGGCAACCACGCCGCGAACGGCTCGCGGAACTGCTCGAAGCCCGTTGCGGCGAGCGCGAGCAGCCCTGTCCCGTGATAGGCGCCTTCGAAGGCGACGATCCCCGGCCGCCCGGTCGCGAGCAGGGCCGTGCGGAGCGCGATTTCGACCGCGTCTTCGCCCGTCACACCGAGCTTCGCCGGCCTCGGCAGAGCCTCGCGCAGCCGGACGGTCACCTCCGCGTCGGCGAGATCCCCGAGCGCATGGACGACCTCCTGCGCGCGCCAGGCTTCGAGGATCCGCGGATTGCGGTGACCGAGCGCCGCCACGCCGAAGCCTCCAGTGAGGTCGAGCAGCTCGCGCCCGTCGGCGAGCGTGACGCGACAGCCCTCCGCGCGTGCCCAGATCACCGGCTGAGCCGCAGCACGCGTCCCGCCGTCGCGCGCGCGATCGTCCCCGCCATCGCCGGGTTCTCCTGCAGCCGCCGCAGCGAATAGCTGTACCAGTGCTCGCCGAAGGGAACGTAGACGCGCAGCCGGTGTCCCGCCGCGACGAGCTCGTCGCGCCGCTCCTCGCGCACGCCGAGCAGCATCTGAAGCTCGTACTCGAGCGGCCGCAGCCCGTGTTGCACGATCCGCGCGAGCGACTCCCCGATCAGCCATTCGTCGTGGGTGGCGACGCCGACGTAGCAACCGGCGTCGAGGAGCGCGTCGAGGCTGCGAAGGAAGTTCGCCCGCACCGCCTCGTGGTCGGTGAAGGCGACGGTGCTCGGCTCGAGATAGATGCCCTTGCAGAGGCGGACGCTCGGGCGCAGGTCGGCGAGCGAGCGAACGTCGTCGAGCGTGCGCCGCAGCCGCGCCTGGAGGACGACGCCGAGATTGTCGTGGCCGTCTTCGCGCAACTCGCGGTAGAGCCGGAGCGTGTCGTCCGTCGTCGACGAGTCCTCCATGTCGATCCGGACGAAATTTCCGTAGCTCCTCGCCGCTTCGAGCACGGCGAGAAGGTTGTCGCGACAGATCTCGTACGAGAGGTCGAGCCCGAGGCCGGTGAGCTTCACGCTGACGTTCGAGTCGAGTGCCGCCGTGTCGATCGCGGCGAAGACGTCGCGATACGTCTGAGTGATCCCCCAGGCCTCCTCTTCCCGCGCGATCTCCTCGCCGAGCACGTCGACGGTGGCCATCGCACCTCCCGCGTTGAGCCCGCGGACGCAGTCGACGGCCTCGGCCAGCGTCGCGCCGGCGATGTACCTCGACGAGAAGAGCTGCACCACGGGCTTCGGCACCGCCGGCAGGAGGCGGACGAGAGCGGAGTCGATCAGCGACACGGGCGCGGCGATTCTATGCGCCGCCCCGGGCTACCCCTCGCGCATGAATCCCTGGCGGGCGGCGCTGACGAGCGCCACCGCCTCGGGGAAGAGGACGCGCATCGCGTCGCGCAGAGCGATCGCCTGCTCGTCGACGCCGCCCTGCGGCTGCAACTGCTTGAGCGCCGCCGCGGTCAGCTCGACCGCGGTGTTGAGCGTGAGCGTCGCGAACTGCTCGCGCTGCGCCTCCTGCACGCTTTCGGCCTGCGCCTCCGCGAACTCACGCAGCCCGCGCATGATCTCGTCGGGATCGCCGCCGAAGGGGAATCCGAAGCCGCCGCCTTCCATCCGGCAAGCGTAGCCGCGCGCCTCTAGGTCAGCGGCAGCTTGTGGTTGCGCTCCACGTCGTCGGCGAGCTCCTCGACCGCGCCGAGCGCAGCCTGCATCGCGGCCGTGAACGGGGAGGCGCCGCTTTCGCCCAGCGCCTGCTCGAGCCGCCGCGACGCGGAGCCGATCGCGTCGAGATACGCGCTCGTCGCAACGCGCGGTTCCGGCAGCAGCGTCTCGGCCAGAGACGCCGCGGCAGCCTCAGCCTCCTCGATCCCCTCGGGATTGTCCGTCTCCCTGACTTCCGCCAGCCGCGCCTGGAGCTCCGGGAGGTGGCCCCCGCCCGCGGACTCCTCGCCCACCTCGCAGAGCGCTGCGAGGGACGCAGCCTCCCGGACGAGCCGGCGCTCGGTGACCGGCTGCGCGTCGTCCCCCAGGGCCAACCACGCCCGGCCGTTCGGTGACTCGAACGCGCAGACGTAGACCCGGCGGCCGAGCGTCTCCGCGACGAGCACTCCGGCGAGCTGCTCACCCGGCGCCGAGAAGCCGGCGGCTGCGGCTGCGATCCGCTCCACGTCCTCCGCGACCGTCATGCAGGGACAATAGGGCGGTGGAAGCCTCCTCCCGTACCCGCCATGCCCGCGAGCTGTTCGCTCCGCTCGGCCCGACCTACGACCGATACGCGAGCCTCCTCTCCTTCGGCCAGGACCCGCGCTGGCGCTCGTTTCTCGTCTCCCGGATCCCGCCGGACGCCTCCCGCGTGGTCGACGTCGCCTCGGGAACGGCCGCGGTGGCGATCGAGCTCGCACGAGCGGACCCGGCCCGCTCGGTCGTAGGTATCGACCAGAGCCCCGAGATGCTCGCCGCCGGACGGGAGCGGGTCGACCGCGCCGGCCTCGACGATCGGATCGAGCTGCGGGAGTCGCGGGCCGAGACGTTGCCGTTCGAGGACGGCGAGTTCGACGCCCTCACGTTCACGTACCTCCTTCGCTACGTCGACGACGTGCCGGCGACCCTTCGCGAGCTGGCTCGCGTCGTCCGGCCCGGGGGGACCGTCGCGATGCTCGAGTTCGGACTTCCGCGGGGTGTGTGGCGCCCGCTCTGGGAGCTGTACGTCCGCGTGGGATTGCCCGGCGCCGGGGCGGTCGTCTCCCCCGGATGGCGCGACGTCGGACGCTTTCTCGGCCCGAGCATCCGGAGCTTCTGGCGCGAGTGGCCCGAGCCACGGCTCCTCGACGCGTGGCGGGAGGCGGGGGTCACGGATGCGCGCGCTCGGCGGCTCAGCGTCGGCGGCGGGATCGTCGTGTGGGGAAGGCGCGCGTGACGGCCGCCCGCCCGCGGCCGGCGTTCTACGCACTCCGCCCCGGGGGCCGGCGCGACTACGTCACGTTGCTTCATCCGCCCTACACGCTCTGGCATCTCTCCTACGTCGCGGTCGGGGCGGCGCTCGCGCCGCACATGGACTGGCCGCTGCTCGGCTGGACGACGCTCGCGTTCGCACTCGCGATGGGCGTCGGGGCGCACTCCCTCGACGAGCTCCGGGGGAGGCCGCTCCAGACGCGGATCTCGCCGACGATGCTTTGGACGCTCGCCGTCGTGTCGATCTCGGGCGCGTCCGCGATCGGGATCGCGGTCGCGGTGTCGCGCACCCTGTGGCTGCTCGTCTTCGTCGCGGTCGGGGCGTTCCTCGTCGTCGCGTACAACCTCGAGCTGTTCGAGGGCACGTTCCACGGCGGGCTCTGGTTCCCGGCCGCCTGGGGAGCCTTCCCGTTGCTCACGGCGTACTTCGCCTCCGCGCGGACCCTGCACGGAGCTGCATTCGCCGGGGCGGCCTACGCATTCGCGTCGAGCTGGGCGCAGCGACGGCTCTCGACTCCCGTCCGGCTCGTCCGCCGCCGCGTCGTCAGCGTCGAGGGACAGGTGCGGCTCGACGACGGGACGACGCTCCCGCTCGACGCGGACACCCTCGCGTCCGTCCCCGAAGCGGCGCTCAAGGCTCTCGTGCTCGCGACCGTGCTGATCGCGGCTGCGCTGCTCCTTCTGCGCGCGGGCTAGCGCCTACACTCACGCCGTGGCGTTGACGACCGTCGCCGATCTCGTCTTCGCCGGGGGCGTCGTAGTCGCTGTGCTCGCGCTCGCCGGCGCCGCGCTCCACCGCGCGTCGACCGCGTTGCTCACGTCTGCCACCGCCATCGAGGCGTGCGCGGCCGCCGCAGTCTGGGTCGCGTTCGCGCTGCGCCACGACCGCCCACTCGCCGTCGCCGCGGGCGGCCTCACGGTTTGCGCGTCGTCCGCCGGGGCAGCGCTTCTCCTCCGCCGGGCTCTGCGGCGGGTCGGCGCGCTCGATGCCCGCCTTGCCGAGGCCCAGACCGATCTCCTTGCCGTGGTCGAGCGGGAGAAGACCGGTCTCCGGAAGGAGCTCGAGCTCACGTTCGCCCGCGCTCGCGCCGACTCGCGCTCGCTCCTCGAGGAGCAGGAGCGACAGATCGCCGAGGAGCGGCGGACGCTGATCGCGGAGCGCGAGCACGGCGCGACCGCGGCGCTCGGCGACAAGCTGACCCAGGTCCAGGCGCAGGTCGAGCAGCGTCTCGCCGAGTGGGCCGGTGACCTCGACCGTGCAGCCGAGGCGACGAGGTCGCGGATCGGCGAACTCGAGCAGCGGCAGCAGCAGCTGCTGCGCGAGATCGAGCTGCGACTGACGGCCGACGCCGAGCGGCTCTCCGCCGAGAGCGAGGAGCAGCGCGCCGGGGTCACGCGCCTGCGCACCGAGCTGAACCGCACGGTCGACGAGGCGTTGTCGGGCCTGCGCAGCGAGCTCGAAGCGCACGCGGCCGAGCGCCGCCGGTCGCTCCACGAGCTCGAGGAGCGGATGTCGCGCCGCGAGCGCGAGCTCGCCGAGCAGTCCCAGCGCGAAGAGGCGGATGCCGCGCAGCGGGTGCGCGCCGGGTTCGAGGACGTCTCGCGCCGGCAGATCGAGCAGCTCGAGCGCGCGGTCGATCGCGCGGTTGCGTCGCACGCGGACGAGGCTGCGCAGCGGTTCGCTCAACTGGTGAAGACATCGCGCGAAGACGCAGCCAAGCGCCTCGCCCGTGAGCTCGACCGCGCCGTCAGCACGTTCGCGCGAGAGGCGGAGACGGTGCTCGCCGAGCGACTCGCCCACGTCGGGGATGCGGGCGCCCAGAGGCTCGAGCACCGGGTCTCGAACGTTGCCGGGGAGCTCGACCGCAGGCACGACGAGCTCGTCACCTCACACGAGCTTCGGCTGGGGGAGCTCGAGGCGGAGATGCGCCGGCGGATCGACGACCTCCGGGCCGATCTCGACGCGGAGCGAGGCGTGCTGGAAGCCCGCCTGCAGGAGCTCATGCGCCGCCTGGGCTCCGCTACAGCAGTCCGCGGTTCCTAGAGATTCCCTAGCAAAACCCTTACGAGTACAGGTCTAACAAAGGCGGGGAGGGTTCGTCGGTAGCAGCACGAACGTGGTGTGGCCATGAGCGAGACGACGACCCCGATCCTCGAACCTCTCTTCGACGAGCGCTCGAAGGTGGAGAGCTGGCGGCTCCACATCCTGATCGAGGCCGGCTATCCGCTGCCCCTCGCCGAGCGGCTCGCCGTGAGCGAAGCGGACCTCCACATCGCGTGCGAAATGCTCCACCGCGGCTGCAAGCCCGAGACGGCGGCCGAGATCCTCCTCTAGGACGGCCCGCGGCGCGAGGCCGCGAGTACGCTGCGCCGATGGCCAAGGTCGAGGCGCTGCCGTACGACGACCGCACGGTCTACTCGGTCGCCGCATTCAACCGCGGTGTGGGACAGTGGCTCGGACGCCTTCCCACGGTCTGGGTCGAGGGCGAGGTGACAGAGCTTCGCCGGCACGAGCGCTGGGCAACGGTGTTCTTCACGCTCAAGGATCCGGCGGACGGCTCGTGCGTCGGCGTAACGATGGCGCGGGGCAAGTTCGACGCACTCCGGCTCGACCTGACCGACGGCGAGCGCGTGCACGTCTTCGGCCGCCCGGAGCTCTTCGAGCAGCGCGGCGAGTTCAAGCTCCGCGCGCTCTCGATCGAGCGTTTCGGACTCGGCGCGCACCTCGCCAACCTCGAGCGGCTGAAGACGAGCCTCGCGGCGGAGGGTCTCTTCGCCGACGCCCGCAAGCGGCCACTCCCGTTCCTGCCCCGGCGCATCGGCGTCGTGACCGGCAACGACGCAGCCGCGAAGCGCGACGTCGTGACGACGATCCGCTCCCGCTTTCCACCGGCATCCGTGCTCGTAGCGGAGACCTACGTCCAGGGTCCGCGAGCGGCCGGGGAGATCGTCGCCGCGATCGGCGCTCTCTGCGAGCAGCCGGACGTCGACGTGATCGTCCTCACTCGCGGAGGCGGGAGCTTCGAAGATCTCCTGCCGTTCAGCGACGAGCGGGTCGTCCGTGCCGTGGCAGGCTGCCGCGTGCCGGTCGTCTCGGCCGTCGGGCACGAGCAGGACACGCCGCTCTGCGACCTCGCCGCGGACGTCCGTGCCTCGACGCCCACGGCCGCCGGGAAGCTCGTCGTGCCGGAGCTGTCTGAGTTGTGCAGCAGGCTCGACCGCGCCCACGACGCCCTCGCACGCAACGCGCGGCGTTCGCTCGAGCGGGACCGGCAACGCCTCGCGCGATCGGCGGAGCGGCTGCGAAGCGGGCCGCGCATTGCCGTCCAACGAGAGGGGATGCGCCTCGCGCGGACGCGCGAGCGTCTACGGCTGGCGCCCGTGCTCGCGGTCGAGCGCAAGCGGGCGGCGCTCGAGAACAGGGCCGCGAAGCTCGGTGCGTTGTCACCGTTGCAAACACTGAGACGAGGGTACGCCATCGTCCGGACGGAGTCCGGCTCCGTCGTGGGCGCGACCGAGCACGTCGCGATCGGAGACCACGTGGACGTCACGCTCGCCCAAGGGGGATTCGGCGCGCGCGTCGAAGAGGTGGCCCCGTGACCGGGCCGGCGGAGCCGTCGTTCGAGCAGGCTCAGACAGAGCTCGAGCAGATCGTGGAGCGGCTGGAGCGCGGGCAAGCGCCGCTCGACGACGCGCTCAAGCTGTGGGAGCGCGGCGAGGAGCTCTACGCGTTCTGCCGGGCGAAGCTCGACGCGGCGGAGGGACGGGTAGAGGAGCTCGCGCGCAGGGCCGAGCAGTCGCGACCGGCTGCGGCGGCCGACGAGGCACGCCAGGCCGACGGCTAGCTGGCGGCCGCGCGCCGCTCGGCGGGGTGACCGGCGTCCTCCCCGCCCTCCCGCTCAGGAAGCTCGGCCTGGTTCGCCGACGGCATGACGCGCAGCATCGCGAAGGAGAGCCCCTCGCGCGCGAGGAAGAGGAGCCCGACTCCGATTCCGACGGACGCCTCGATCGCCTGGAGCCCGAAACCGTAGGCGACGCCGACGCTGTACGAGACGCCGTAGCCCACGAGCGCCGACGCGATCGCCACCTGGACGAGGCCGACGTTGCCGGGCCAGAACGGCAGGATGGTCACGACGTTCATCACGAGCAGGACGACCCCCGCCGCCGGCAGCGGCGAGTGGATGTCGAAGGCCCGCATCGCCGTGTAAACCGCCAACAGCTGGCATGCCCAGCCGCAGATCTGGAAGAAGATGGCGCCCGCGGCTCCGGCAGGCGCGCGCATCACTCCGAGCCCGGAACGCCCCATCGCGAGCAGCCGGCGGACTGGGCCGAGCCCATCGAGCGAGATGCGGGTGTGACGCCGCGCGGTGGCGAACGCGAAGACGAACAACGCCACGCCGACCGCGATCACCGCCAGGAGGCTCGCCCGCGCCGAGGTCGGGATGCCTGCGGTCAGGACGACGTAGAGGATGAGCAGCAGCACCGGGACGATGTCGAAGACCCGGTGCGCGAAGACGGTCCCCACGAGGGTCGCCCAGGCTCCCTTCCGCGCCGGGAGCTTCCGTGTCAGGACCGCGACGCGCGCGAGCTCGCCGATCCGTCCCGGCAGCACCGCATTTGCGAACAGCCCCACCGAGAAGGCGGAGAACACGAGAGGGGCGCGCGGGTGTGGTGGCTCCATCGCGGAGTGGATGACGGTCGTCCACGCCAGCGCCCGGACGATGACCGAGAGGAGGTTCAGCGCGATCGCCACGACGACCCACTCCCAGCGCACCGCTTTGAACGCGGCGCCGATCGCGACGATGCTGCCGTGCCTCCACCAGACCAGAGCTGCCAGCCCCGCGAGGACGAGCAGCCCGGACAACACCCGGACCGCGCGGCTCCGCGGCAGCCGCAGCAGGTTGTTGGACTCGCGTTCGGACTCGTTCCCGGGTTGCACCGCGCCATTATCGTCGGCGATCCGGTGCGTCTTCGTTCCCCGTACGACCGCGAGATCGTCCGGCTCGCCCTGCCCGCGCTTGGCGCGCTCGCGGCCGAGCCGCTGTACGTCCTCGCCGACACCGCGATCGTCGGCCACCTCGGCCGGCCGCAGATCGCGGCGCTCGGACTTGCCGGGACCGTGCTCGCAGGCGCGTTCACCATCTTCAACTTCCTGACGTACGGGACGACGGCGGTCGTCGCCCGGGCGTCGGGCGCCGGACGAGAGAAGGAAGCCGCGAGGCTCGCCGCCCAGGCGCTCTGGGCTTCGCTCGGGATCGGTGTCGTGCTGCTCGCCGGCTGCGAGATCGTCGCAGCACCGCTCCTCGCGGGTCTCGGCGGGCACGGCCGTTCGGGCCACTTCGCCCTCCTCTATTTCCGGATCGCGGCAGCGGGCCTGCCGGCGGCGCTCGTCGCACTCGCGGGCCAGGGCTACCTCCGCGGGGTCTCGAACCTGCGGAGGCCGCTCGAGATCGTCGTCGCGGCGAACGTCCTGAACATCGTTCTGGAGCTCGTCTTCGTCTACGTCTTCCACTGGGGCATCGCCGGTTCGGCAGCGGGAACGGCCGTCGCCCAGGCGGGGATGGGCGCGGCCTTCGTCGTCGAGCTGCTCCGCCCTCACGCCGCCACGCGGCGGCCGAGCCTCCGGGAGATGGCGCCGATGTTCCGGATCGGGAGGCAGATCTTCGTGCGAACGGCGGCGCTGTACGCGTCGTTCCTCGCCGCCGCGTCCGTGCTCGCGAGGATGGGCGACGCGCAGATCGGGGCCCATCAGATCGCGTACGAGTTCTTCCTCTTCCTCGCGCTCGTCCTCGACGCTATCGCGATCGCCGGCCAGGTCATCGTCGGCCGGAAGCTCGGAGCCGGCGACGCCGACGGCGCCCATGCGGCGGCCCTGCGCATGATCGAGTGGTCGGTCGTGATCGGCCTCGTCTTCGCCGTCGTCCTCGCACCGCTCTCCCATGCGCTGCCGCGAGCGTTCACCGGCGATCCCCGTGTCCTCCACCAGGCCGCGCTCCTCTGGCCGTTCCTCGCGGCGATGCAACCGCTCGGCGGCGCGGTCTTCGCACTCGACGGGATCCTGATCGGGGCCGGCGACACGCGCTACCTCATGTGGTCGATGCTCGCGGCAAGCGCGCTATTCGTCACGCTCGCCGCGCTCGCGCTCTCCTTCGACTGGGGCGTGATCGGCGTCTGGGCGGCGCTCGACGTCCTGATCGCAGTGCGGCTCGCGCTCCTCGGACCCCGGTTCGCACGCCGTCGCTGGGCGGTCGTCGGCTGGCACTAGACTGAGCCGATGGAGGGACTCGCCGAGCTGCACACCCACCTCGGCGGCTCGGTCTCCTCCGACATCCTCTGGTCGCTGGCGCACTCGCAGGGCATCGCGCTGCCGGCGAAGGACTTCTGGGACTTCGACCGGCTCGTGACCGTGTCCGACCCGCGCGGCGTGCCCGATCTCGATGCGCTCGACGCGATCTACCACTGGACGGAGCTGATTCAGTCGAGCCCGGCCGCGGTGGAGGTCTCGGTGCACGGCGCGATCGGCGGCGCGTACCGGTCGCAGGGGATCACGACGCTGGAGCTCCGCTTCAACCCGATGAAGCGAAATCGCGGCGGCGAGCGCGACCTCGACCACATCATCCTCGCCGCGATCCGCGGGCTCGACGTCGCGAGCCTCGAGTACCCGCAGGTGCGCGCGGGACTGATCCTCATGATGGACCGGACGTTCACGCCGCGCCAGAACGAGATCATCGTGGAGAAGGCCATTCGCTGGGCGCCGCGCGGGGTCGTGGGAATCGACATCGCGGGGCCGCGTCCGGGCCACGAGCGGTACGACTACGCCCAGGTGCAGCCGATGGTCGAGGAGGCGCGCGCCGCCGGACTGGGCGTGACGATCCACGTCGGCGAGGAGGGCGCGGAGATGGGCCGCGCCGAGATCGGCGACGTGCTCGAGCTCCTGCGCCCCGACCGGATCGGGCACGGGATCCTCGCGGCCGGCGACGCCGAGCTGATGAGGGAGCTGCGCGACCGGGAGGTCGTCCTCGAGATCTGCCCTACCTCGAACCTCCTCACGAAGTCGCTGCCCGACGAGGACGCGATTCGCGATGTCTTCCGCACGTTCGTCGAGCACGGGGTCCAGTACACGATTGCGACGGACGGCCCGGAGATGATGCGGACCCACCTGCGCGACGAGTTCGACCTCCTGCTGCGGATCGGCGCGCTGACGCAGGACGAGCTCACCGAGGCGAACGCACGCGGGCACGAAGCGAGCTTCGTCGGCGGAGCGCACGCCGCCCGCCCGAATACCCCGGTCGGCCGATAGCTGCCGGGCCGGGGCGGCCGTAGCGTCCCCGGCCATGAGAAACGGTGACGAGGCAAAAGTCGACCTGACCGAGCGCCAGCTCGAGATCGTCTGCCTGATCGCACGAGGGTGCTCGAACGACGAGGTCGGAGAGCGTCTCGGCATCTCGCCGAGAACGGCGAAGGCGCATTGCGACGTCCTGCGCCAGAAGCTCGGCGTGCCGAGGCGGCGGCAGATCCCAGCCGCGTTCAAGGCGCTCACGGGCGAGGATCCACTCGCGCGGGAGCTCGCGCCGGCGCTTGCCGGCGCGGGGGGCTGACGGCGACCCGCGCTCGGGCCCTACCCCGAGCGCGGGACCCCCTTGCAGCAGTCGTGACAAGCCGCTGAGAGAGGACTCGACATACTTGACGCACCCGGGAACGGCCTAAAATGGGCCGCAGGCGTGCGCGTTCTCTGGCCGATCTTCCCAAGTGGGTTCGTCAACAGGCGGATGATCTGACCGTGGCTATGACGAAGAACTCCGTGGATGCGGCGCTGCGGATCGTGGGCGACGTTGAGGACTCCTCATATGTCACCGGCCGGAGGCGAGACACCATCGGTACCGGGTTCGTGATCGTGGTTCCGAGCGAGACGTTCGAAGGCGTCCTGTACGCGTATGCGCTCACGGCGCATCACGTCATCGATCTGCAAACGAAGGTCGAAGTGCAGGCCGCGAATCCGTTCACGTTGGGCGAGCTGTACCCGCCGTTCGAGCTTTCGGATTGGCGGCAACCGCTCGAAGGCGTCGATCTAGTCGTTTGCCCGATAGACGAAAACCTCCAGGAAGGCGGCGACCAAACGATTCACGGTATGTCGCTCGCCAGGGAGGTTCTGCCGCCTGCCGTGATTCCGTCACTGGGCACGACCATCTACTACATCGGCTATCTACAGCCGCTCGACCGGATGATGGTGAGGTCGGGGACGATTGGCGCTCAGGAAGTCGTACGGATGAAGCACTGTCAGCCCGAGTACGACTACCACTGCCATTTGGTCGACTGCCGCTCATACGGTGGCTTTAGCGGCTCGCCGTGTTTCTTCCTCCAGTCCCTCCCTGTCCTCGCAGAACGCGAGAAGGGAACGATCTACGGCTTTTCTGAGAAGCGCTTCCCGAAGCTCCCGGTCGGGAGCACGCTGAACGTCAGCGTGCTCTGCGGAATGTTCACGGAACACCTAGACGACAAATACGGCAACGACGAGGGAGTGGTCAGCCGCTACGGCGTCGGCGTGATGCTCCCGTCACTTCTCATATGGAGGGCGCTCATGACGGACGAGGCGAAAGAGGAACGGCGCGAGTGGGATGAGGAACGCAAGCGTGCAGCGGCCGATGACGCGGGACCAGGGCTACAGCCGGCCGTGCGCCAGCCCGACGATGACGACGAATGGGCTCGGTTCGACCGCCTGGCGAAGCAGGTGGCCAACACGCCGAAACAGGTTGAGGACGAATCTCAGTGATTCGGCCTGCCCCACTACCCCTTGCCCGTGAGTTCGAGGTAGGTGAGGCGGCGGTTGGCGACGTTTCCGAGTACCGCAGAGAAGCGTCCGAGGTCGGTCAAGTCGCGGTGGTTGAACGTGAACACGCGCTCATCGAGGTAGCGGAATAGATGAAACGGCTCGACGCTCACGTAGGTCCCGTGCAGGCCGCGCTTCAAGAGCGACCAGAAGTTCTCGATGTGGTTCGTGTGAACCTGCCCCTCGACGTAGCTGACCATGTGGTCGATCCGCTTGTGGTCGAAGGGCCAATCAAGACCGACGTAGGAACTGAATGCATCGGTGTAGACCTCCGAACCGCGCTCGACATTCGCCTTGACGCGGCCCTGCAAGGTCTGCCGCCGGATGTTGGGAACGACTTCGGCGCGAACCCTGCCGCCGCGCTCGACCATGCCGATGACGGGAGTTTTTCCCCACGTTCCGCCGCGGCGAGGGCCGAACCGTTCTCGACGCTGCTTCGCGTGCATGTTCTTCGCGCGACCGCCGACGTAGGTCTCATCGACCTCGACAACGCCGGAGAGCTTTTCGATGCTCCCGGACTGCATCGCCTTGCGGATCCGGTGGAGCATGAACCACGACGACTTCTGTGTGATTCCGAGCGCCCGCGCGAGTTCGTGAGAACTGATCCCGTTCTTCGAGTTCGCAGCGAGCCAGATCGCCGGGAGCCACTTGTCCAGACCGAGCGGCGAGTCCTCGAAAATCGTCCCGACCTTGACGCTGAACTGCTTCTTGCACGCCTTGCACTTCCAGATGCGGCGAGTCGTCAGGAACGAGTGCTCCGTCCCGCCGCACTTGGGGCAGACGGGGCCGTTGGGCCAGCGGAGAGAAGCGACGTATTCAGTCGCCACATCGAGGTCGGAGAAGTAGCGGATCGCTTCAAGCAGATTGGTAGGGAGCTTTTTCGTCGGCATGTGGTGAGCCTACTACGTCACGCAAGGTGTGTCAAGTATGTCGTCCCCCTGAGAGAGGAGTAGGGTTCTCGGATCCCGGGCGCCACCGGGCCCGGCAGGGGAATGGTGGAGACGACCACAACTGCGGCCTCGCCGGCGCTCGACCACATCATCGAGCGCCCGCGGCTGATCGCGAGACTCGAGGAAGGCGGTGGTTCGCGCGTCGCAGTGTTCGCGGCGCCGGCGGGCTACGGGAAGACGACGCTTGCGCGCCAGTGGTCGCAGCGGCAGAACGGGCCCGTCGCCTGGTATCGCACCAGCCGCGCCTCTGGAGACGTCGCCCTACTCGCCGTGCAGCTCGATGATTTGCTTGCCTCGATTGCGCCCGAACTGCCCCGCGAACGGCCGAACGTCGCGTCGATCGCCTCGGTCAACCCGAGCCCGGGGCCGCTCGGCCGGGCCATCCTCCGCACGTTCGGCTCGCTTACGCGGGACGTGCTGCTCGTCGTGGACGAGTGGGAGGCGGCCGGCACCGACGAGGCGGAAGAGCTCCTGTCGATGCTCGTCGACGGACTCGACGTCCGTTTCCTGATCACGACGAGGACACGACCTGCGTGGTTCACCCCGCGGCTCGAGGTGTACGGCGAGGGACTCGAGATCGGTGTCGACGAGCTCGCGATGACAGACGACGAAGCGACCCAGGTCCTCGCCGCCATGGAAGCTGTCGGCGGACGCGCGCGCCTGATGCGGACCGCCGGAGGCTGGCCGGCGGTGCTGGGCCTCGCGGCGATGAGCGGCGACGTCGACTTCACGTCAAGCCGCCTGCTTTCCCACACGCTCTACGACTTCCTGGCGAGCGAGCTGCTCGCTGCGGCGGCGCTCGAAACGCAGGACGCGCTGATGTTGCTCGCAGTCGCGTCGATTCAGGACGTGGAGCTGGCGCGTTCGGTCCTCGGCGCGCACGCGGAGGAGGTCATCGGCGAGGCCGTGGCGCGCGGTTTGCTGGCCGTGACCGAGCGGAAGCTGCTCTCCATCCACCCGCTCATGCGGGAGCTCTTGATCCGGCGTTTCGGCGAGGCGGATGCGGATTCGCGTGGGATGCTGCTGGCGCGCTGCCGTACGTTGCTCACGAAGAGGCGGTGGGACGAAGCGCTCTCGGTCACGGAGGTCGCGCGAGACGCCGCCTTCACGACCGAGGCCATCGCCGCCGCGTTGGACGATCTTCTGGCCGCCGGCCGGACGAGCAGCCTTCAGCGCTGGGTAGCAGCTGCGCGTGGAGCGGGAGCCGAAGGCGGGCTGATCGACTACGCCGAAGGAGAAGCCCTGTTGCGCGCGGCCGAGTTCGATCGGGCAATGGCCCTCGCCACCCAGGCCGCCCGCTCACTCGAGGGTGACCTCGTTGCGCGCGCCCATCTCGTGGCCGGCCGGGCTGCACACCTATCGGACCGTTCAGATCGCACCGAGCGACACGCCGAGCTCGCGGCAGCATCCGCAGCGACGCCGGACACGCGAGAACAGGCACTGTGGCTGCGATTCCTCGCAGGATCTGAGTGCCATGCTCCGGACCTAAGCGCGCGCCTCGACGCGTTCGAGCAAAGCGCGCGTCCTGGGAAGAAGCAGTCACTCATGACCGCGTCAGGACATCTTTCACTCGCGGAGATCGAGGGCGGGCTCGACCGCGCCCTCGACGAGGCCCGAGTCGTCCTCTCACTGGCGAGCGATGGTGCGGACGCCATCGCGCACACAGCGCTATTGAGCACTTATAGCTACGCGCTCCTCATGACATGCGAGTACACCGAGAGCCTCGAGACCCTCGACGCTTTGATAAGAGCAGCCGAGACGTGCGGCATCGAGTTTCCGCTGCGATATGCGCAGCTGTACTCCGCGAGCGCCTACATCGGGTTGCGCCGGTTTACCACTGCCGATCGCGTCCTGGGAGTCCTCGAGCGCGAAACACCTTCCGATCCTGGCAGCTACTTCCGCGGATACGTGCCGATTCAACGCGCGCGGCTGTATGCAAGCGTCGGAGATCTGAACCGCGCACTAGACGTGTTAGCGCTTGGGCCAGTAGGAAGCGGCAATCGAGGATTGCATGGCGAGTTTCTGGGCTGGCAGGGGCTTCTCTACGCAGCCTCAGGAGATTTCGAGGTCGCTTTGGATCTCTCAGAGCGCGCGTGCGGGATCTCTCGCGGCCTCGAAGCTACAGCGCTCGCGTCTATCACCAGGGCTGTCGTAGCCCTCCGAACGGAGGAGTTCGGTAGGGCAGCAGATTCCTGTATCGGCGAAGCGATAGCAACCGGAGTGTGGGACCCGATCTTGATCGCCGTGCGTGCGGTTAGCGATCTCGGGCGACACATGGCCATGCAGCGCACAACCGCCGATTGGCTTCGGAGAATTCTCGCGCGGTCGTCAGATCACTCGCTCGCCGCCCAGATAGGACTCCGCGTCCCGCGAACCGCCAGACCGAGGCAGAATCTCACGCCTCGGGAGACCGAAATACATGAACTTCTCGCCCAGGGACTGACCAATGAAGAGATTGCGAACCTCCTGTACATCAGTCTGTCGACGACCAAGGTTCATGTGAAGCACATCTACGAGAAGCTCGGCGTTAGGTCGCGGCTTGAAGCCGCCCGCGCGCTACGTGACGACGTCTAGCGCAACGACAGCTTCCGCGGCTTGCTCGAGCTGCAATCGCTCCCGCATGAACGAAGAGCCTCGGCCAGCACGGTAGTTGTCGTCGGATGCAGCGAGGATCGCCTCGAACGCGGCGACGACGGTGGTGTCGAACTGAGTCTCCACCGCTTGCGCGAGGCGCATGCGAGCTACTCGACTCGGAAGCGCTTCGCGGTAAGGACGGTCTGACGTCATCGCGTCATACGCGTCGGCCACGCCGATGATCCGCGCGAGCAGGGGGATCTCCTCGGCGTGTAAGCCGTCCGGATAACCCATGCCGTCGATGCGCTCATGGTGCGACCGGACGATGTCAGCGATCTCCGAGTAGTCGTCGACGTTGCGGAGGATCCTTTCGCCGATCTCGGAGTGCTGCTCCATCTGACGGCGCTCGTCAAGCGTGAGGGGGCCAGGCTTTTCGAGCAGGCCAGCCGGAAGACCGATCTTTCCGATGTCGTGCACCAGACCGCACAGGTGGACGAGCTCTTGCCGCTCCTCAGACAGACCCATGCGTTGAGCGATGTCTCTCGCGTAAATAGCGACAGCGGCGGAGTGACCCGCGGTGTACTGGTCTCGGGCGTCGAGAGTGGCAACTAGGGCCGTGGCGAACGAGAGGCTCGCCCGCCTGAGTCGATCGTTTGCGGCACCGAGGCGCCCTGTTGCCTCCTTCTCCTGTTGATAAAGGTGGAGAAGCCGCTGAGCGGCCAACGTCGGGACGAACGAGATCAGCACGAGCCACAGCGAATAGGTGTGGTACGCGTAGATGAAGAGGGTGAGGATCGGGACGTAAAGCGGCACCGTGATCAAACAAAGCGATGCAATTGCCTGAAGATTCGCCACAGGGTCGTTCCCGCGAACCAACGCCGTCGTGGTGCTGAAGAAGCCATCCGCGGCGAGATTGGCGACAGACGCGACCAAGCTCGCAAGGAGGTACTGCCCAACGCCGTTCGGGTGCGGATCGAGTTGCAATGTTGCGAGTCCCGCTGCGGCAGCTGTGAGTCCGCGAATCGGTGTGTACACGCTCCATTTGAGGCGCTCCTCGCGCAAGTCCCAAGTGTTTGAAAGCGCACCGACTGCGAATCCGCCGAGCGGGCCGAACACAACGGCTGAGAAGACCAGCGGAAGGAAGGACACGGACATAGACGTGCGGTCGGTGATTGCGACGCTTTGCCGCTCTGCAACGGCCGCGATCGCCCCGAGCACGAAGATCGCCCATACATGATGGAACCGGTGGCCCTCGAGCCAAAGGGCGGCAAACGCAATGATCGAGCTGGCCCAAAGGGCAGAAGCCCAGGCCAGAGAACGGCGGTCAGCCCTGTCTAGACCTTCGGACAGGCGTTTTAGCCTTGCGTATCCCCCGAAAGGGGTATAGGCTGACCGTGCCGTCAGTCCCCGATCGATCGGAGTACTCAATGCGTTCCCTTACTCGTTTTGCGGCTCGCGCCACCGTTGTGGGCAATTCCAAGAACTGGTAAAGCTGTCGGATAGTCCGTTATCCACAGCTTGTGATCATCCCCCCAGCGGGGGATCCGGGCAAGAGGTGTGAGACGGACAGACGCTTTCACGGGCGCCGGGTGATCTTCACCCGGCGCTTCGTTTTTCCTCTGTCCACAGCGCTCGACCCTAAGACTGTGGAAGCTAGCCGATGATGCCGCGGCGGAAGCCGACGGCTACGGCATGCGCACGAGAACGCGCCTGAAGCTTTGCCAGGAGGTGCCGGACGTGCGATTTGACCGTTTCCTCGGACAGGAAGAGCCGCTGGCCGATCTCACGGTTGACGAGGCCGTCGGAGATGAGCTGGAGCACCTCGACCTCCCGCACCGTGGGCTCCTGCTCGAGCTCGCGCATCGTGTTCTGGAGCGGGATCACGTCCGCACCGCCAGCACCACGACGCCGCGCCGCGACCTCCTCGAAGCGACGCGAATGGGTCAGGTAGCGGCTCAGGATCTCCTTGCGCTCCGCAGCATCCACGCCCGGTGTATCGGCCACTCATCCGGGGCGCTTTAGCGAAAGGGACTACCCCGAACGGGTATCGGTCGTAGGCGCAACCGAGGGATTCGAGCGCCCAGACGTGTCCTGCGGCAGTGCCGTCTCGTCGGCCTCGGCCGGCGTGTGAGCCTCCGCGACCCCAACTCTGGCCAGCGTCGCCTGATCCACGTTGAGCGGGTGATGGCAGGCGGCGAGATGGCCGTTGCCGTAATCGACGAGCGGCGGCTCGATCTCCTTGCACACGCCGGTGGCATAGCGACAGCGCGGATGGAAGCGGCACCCGCTCGGCGGATTGATCGGGCTTGGGACGTCTCCCTCGAGCACGATCCGCTCCCTCTTCTCGGCCAGGTCGGGATCCGGAATCGGAACCGCCGAGAGCAGTGCCTCCGTGTAGGGCATGATCGGCCGCGTGTAGAGCTCCTCCGCCGGCGAGAGCTCGACGATCTTCCCGAGGTACATCACGGCGATCCGGTCGCTCACGTGCCGGACGACGCCGAGGTCGTGGGCAATGAAGACGTACGTCAGCTGGAACTCGTTCTGCAGGTCCTCGAGCAGGTTCAGCATCTGCGACTGAATGGACACGTCGAGTGCGGAAACGGGCTCGTCCGCGATGATCAGCTTCGGCCGCAACGCGAGCGCCCGGGCGATGCCGATCCGCTGCCGCTGGCCGCCCGAGAACTCGTGCGGGAAGCGGTTGTAGTGCTCGGGAGACAGCCCCACTGTCTCGAGGATCTCCCCCACGCGCCGCTTCTGCTCCGACCGGCTCCCCAGGTCGTGGATCCGCATCGGATCGGACACGATCGTCCCCACGCGCTTGCGCGGATTGAGCGACGCGTACGGGTCCTGGAAGACCATCTGCATCTCGCGGCGGAGCGGCCGCAGACGGCGCGTGCCCAGATGCTGAATCGGAGTTCCCCGGAAGATGATCTCGCCGTCCGTGGGCTCAAGCAGGCGCACCACCGTCCGGCCCAGCGTCGACTTCCCGCAACCCGACTCGCCGACGAGCCCGAGCGTCTCGCCCTCCCGCACCGCGAAGCTCACGTCGTCGACCGCATGCACGCGCGCGACCTCGCGCTGCAGGACGCCTTTCCGGATCGGGAAGTACTTCTTGACGTGACGAACTTCGAGGAGCGGGGTCTCTCCCGTCTCGGCGGCCTGCTCGAGAACCGTCATGCAGCCTCCGCGGATCCGCCGGATATCGTCTCGTCGCGGTGCTCGCGCTTGAACTCGACGTCGAGCCAGCAGCGGTCGAGGTGCCCACCCGATTCGACGCGGTTCTTCAGCTCCGGCTCCTGCATGCACCGGTCGAACGCATGCGGGCAACGCGGCCGGAACTTGCACCCTTCCGGCAGGTTGATGAGCGACGGCGGCATCCCCTCGATCGTGTGCAGGCGCTCGGGCCGCGGCCGGTCGAGACGTGGGATCGAGCCGAGCAATCCCCACGTGTACGGCATCTGCGGGTCGTAGAAGATGTCGCGCTTCGAGCCACGCTCGACGACGCGGCCGGCGTACATCACGATGATCTCGTCCGCAATGTCGGCGATCACCCCGAGGTCGTGCGTGATGAAGATCACGGCGGAGTCGAAGTCGTCCTTGAGCCGGCTGATCAGCTCGACGATCTGCGCCTGAATCGTCACGTCGAGCGCCGTCGTCGGTTCGTCCGCGATCAGGATCGACGGGTTGCAGGACAGCGCCATCGCGATCATCGCGCGCTGCCGCATCCCGCCCGAGAACTGATGCGGGTAGTCGTCGATGCGCGACTCCGGGTTCGGGATCCCGACCTGCCGCAACAGCTCGATCGTCCGCGCCCGGGCCGAGCGCTTGTCCACCTTCTCGTGCGCCTGGAGCGCCTCGACGATCTGGTCGCCGATCCGGTAGATGGGATTCAGCGACGTCATCGGGTCCTGGAAGATCATCCCGAGCTCGTTGCCGCGATAGTTCTGCATCTCGCGGTCGGAGATCTCGAGCAGGTTCGTTCCCTTGTAGAGCACCTCGCCCTCGAAGCGGGCGTTGATGCCACGGGTCAGGCCCATCAGGGTCATCGCGGTCACGCTCTTGCCCGAGCCGGACTCCCCGACGATGCCGAGCACCTTGCCGCGCTCGAGCTCGAAGGTGAGCCCGTCGACGGCGCGCACGACGCCGTCCTCGGTCGCGAACCGGACCTTGAGGTCGTTGACCTCGAGAAGACGCTCCGCCATCAGGTCAGCCGGATCCTCGGATCGAGATACGCGTACGCGATGTCGACGAGCGTCGAGAAGACGACGATGAACGTGGCGCCGTAGAGCGTGACGCCCATGAGCGGCGGCAGGTCGATGTTCGCGATCGCCTGGGCGGCGTAGTAGCCCACGCCGTGCAGCTGGTACACGGTCTCGGTGATGATCGCGCCGCCGCCGAGCACCGACGCGAAGTCGAGACCGAACAGCGTCACGATCGGGATGAGCGACGCGCGGAGCACGTGCTTGACGAGGATCTGGCGCGTGGAGAGGCCCTTCGCCTTCGCGGTGCGGACGAAGTCCTCGTTGATCGTGTCGAGGATGTTCGAGCGCAGCACCCTGCCGTAGAAGCCGATGAAGAGCACCGCCAGCGTGAACCACGGCAGAAGCATCGAGTAGAGCCACTGCACCGGGTCCTGGGTCAAGGGGACGTACCCACCGTCGGGGAACCACGTACCGACCCCGCCTTCGGCGAACAGGTAGCGAAGGATCAAGCCGAGCCACGCGACCGGCAGGGAGATCCCGATCAACGCGAGCGCGGTGATCGCGCGATCCGAGATGCGACCAGCCTTGACGGCAGCGGTGGTGCCGACGAGCACCCCGAAGCCGAGCCAGATGACGCCCGCGCCGAAACAGAGCGAGAACGTGGCCGGCAGTCCCTGCTCGATCTGGCCGACGACGTTCGTCTGGTTGTTGTACGAGACGAGCTTCGCCGTGAAGAGCGCCTTGAGCATGTCGAGCCACTGAATGACGAACGGCTTGTCGAGCCCGAGCTTGTGCCTGATGTCGGCGATGTTCGCCGGCGTCGCGACCTTCCCCGCAATCCGCTGCGCGGGGTCGCCCCCCGGGATCACGATGAAGATCAGATAGACGATGAAGCTGACGGCGAGCAGCACGAGGATCATCCCGATCACGCGCCGGATGAGAAACGCAGCCATCTAGCTCCTCCGCCTCATCCGTGCTCGATTCTCACGCGGGCGCGGGGATCGAGCGCGTCCCGCAGCCCGTCGCCGAAGACGTTGAGCGAGAGCACGGTGATGGCGATCGCGATGCCGGGGAAGAGGCTCAGCCAGGGGTCGTTCGACAGCTTGCTCTGACCGTCCGCGATCATCGTTCCCCACGACGGATTCGGGGGCTGCACGCCGGCACCGAGGAACGAAAGAGCCGCCTCCGTGAGGATCGTGTTCGCCACGATCAGCGTGAAGAGGACGAGCACCGAGGACGCGATGTTCGGCAGCAGCTCCGAGAACATGATCCTCAAGGATCCGGCCCCCTGCGCCGTCGCCGCCTCCACGAACTCGCGGTTGCGCAGCGCGAGCACCTGTCCGCGCAGCGGTCGGCCCATGTACGGGATGAAGACGAAGGAGATGATCGCGGTCGGAATCCAGAGGCTCTGGCCCGAGACGTTGATGAACCCGTGGTGGAAGCCGTTGATCGACAGCGCGGTGCCGAGCGCGATCCCGAGCAGCACCACCGGGAACGCCCAGATCAGGTCGAAGAGGCGCGTGATGATCCAGTCGACCACCCCGCCGAAGTAACCGGCGAGAAGCGCGAAGACCACTGCCAGGGTCATGCAGATCGCCGCCGAGGTAACTCCGATGAAGAGCGAGTTCCGGCCGCCGAAGAGAAGACGCGTGCCGGTGTCCCGGCCGAGCTCGTCGGCCCCGAAGATGTACTGACCCCCGGCGGCGCCCCATTGCGGGCCGATGGGGATTCCGCCGAACTTGATCTGCGGCACGCCGTTGACGATCTTTGTGCCGCCCTGCGAAATGATGTGGATCTTCTTGCCATGCACCGTGATGACGCCGCCGGGGTTCGTGTCGTTCTCGCCGACGTGCGAGACATGCGACGCGTAGACCGGTGCAAGCAGGCAGCAGACCACGACGAGCAGGAACACGCCGAGGAAGAAGAGCGCTACGTAGTTGCGGCGGAGGCGGCGGACGGCGAGCGCCCACGGGCTCCGGCCCTCGATCCGGGACCCGCCCTCCTCGGCCGCCAACTCGGCGGCTGTGTCGAGCGTGAACTCCTCTTGGCCGGTGGTCGCCACAGGTTCGTTGCAGTGGGGGTTTCGGAGGCAGTGCCGGGGCGGCGTGATGCCGCCCCGGCGTCAGTCCCCTATTTCAGGCAGAACTGCGCTGCGTCGTCCTGGTTGTCGTCGAAGACGTCGCACGCGACGTTCATCTTCGAGGAGAAGAACGACGTGAGGATGCCGTTCAGATACGGCACCGTCGAGGCGTCGTTGACCATCAGGTCGTGGTCGACCTTGGCCCACGCCGCGTTCGTGCTCGCGGAGAGCGCCTGATTCGGCGGCAGGCCGTCGAGGTGGTCGATCTGCTTGTTGATCGCCTTGTCGTCGGTGTTGCCGTAGTTGTTGTTGTGCACCTGGGTGATGTGCTCGCCGTTCTGAAGGATGTTGAACCAGTCCGACGGGTACGGGTAGTCCTCGAACCAGTCCGTGAAACCGATCTGGGCCTTCGTCGACTGGTTGCCGATGATCGTGAAGTAGTTCGCACCTGCGAGCTCACGGATCTGGGCGTTCCAGCCGATCTTCTTCAGCTGGCCCTGGAGGTACTCGCCCGTGTTCTTGTCGATCGAGACGTCGCCGATCGTGTACACGGTCACCTTCATGCCCGCGGTCCCCGACTGCTGAACGAGCTGCTTCGCCTTGTTCAGGTCGTACGGGTACGGAGTCGGGGTGATCTTCTTGTACTGCGGGTAGCTCGGCGGCAGGAAATTCCAGGTCGGCACGCCGAGGCCGCCGCGCAGGTTGACGAGCTGGTTCCGGTCGACCGCGTAGTTCACGGCCTGCCGCGCCTTCAAGTTGTCGAACGGCGGCGTCCGCTGGTTCAGGAAGAAGTAGTACGTGGACGGCGTCGTGAAGAACTTGATCTGGCTGCCGTACTTGTTCTTGTAGAACTGGAGCCTGTCGGTCGGGAGCGTGTTCTCGTCGTACATGGCCTTTCCCGACGCGACGAGCTCGGCGGCCTGCGCCAGGTCGTCGGTCATCGTCCCCTGGATCGTGTCCGGGTTGCCGTTAGGCATGCCCGGGATCTCGTTCTTCGTCCAGTTCGGATTCCGCTTCAACGTGAACGACTTGCTCGGCGAGTAGCTCGCGATGTAGTACGGGCCGATCGCCGGCGGCGGCGGACTCTCCGTGTCCTTGTCGGGCGTCGAGGACGGGACGACGTCCGTGAACGGGATCGACAGGACGTACTCGAAGTCCGACTCGGGCGTCTTCAGCTTGATCTCGATCGTGCCGGCGCCGTCGTCGACGACGATCCCCGAGATGTCCGAGCACTTCGTCGGGTTCGCCTCGCAGGCGTCGGAGCCGACGATGTTCGAGAAGAAGCCGATGCCCGGCGAGTTCAGCTTGAAGTCGCGAATGATCGAGTTCTTGAAGTCACTCGCCTTCACCGGCTCCCCGTTCGAGTACTTGATCCCCTTGCGCAGCGTGAACTTGTAGTCCTTGCCGCCGTCGGTGACCGTGCCGATCGTCGTCGCAAGCCCGGGCACGATCTTGGTGCAGTTGTCGGTCTGGCAGCTCACGTGGGCCTTCATCACCAGGCCGACGTAGACGTCCTGGAACAGCTGCCACGACTCGAGCCGGTACGAGAGTCCCGGGTCCATGTAGTCCGACGTTCCCCAGACGACCTTCAGGACCGGGAAGGTCTTCCCGCTCGGCGCGGACGAGGTCGAACTCGACCCGCCGCCACCACCACCTCCGCAGGCGCTCACCACCAGCGCGAGCCCCGCCGCGACAACCGCCGCGACCGCGACGGATCTCCCTCGCTTCGATCTCACCTCTTACACCTCCTGGGTAGCGAGCACGAATTGGCTGGGCCGCCTGGCCCCGTTCGTAGGCCCTTCGCCCTACGAACGAAGTCTTATCAATCCGCACTATTTCTTGACGCAGATGCTCGCGTAGTCGAACTCGTACAAGACGTTATTGACATAACAGCCGAGATTGACACGTCCCCCGAAGAAGTCGATCCCCTCCTGGTTGAGGAACGGTGCCCAGGGGGCGAGCCTCATCACCTCGCGGTCGAGCTGCGCCCACTGACGTTCGACGTGCGGGGTCAGCCGCGGATGCCGGGTGAGCGCCTCGATCTCCCGGTTCGCCCACGCGACGTCGAAGTTCGCATAGTTCGTGTTGCGCGTCTGCGTGATCGCGCTGCCGTCGAGCAGGCCGAACCAGTCCAGCGGATGCGGAAAGTCCTGAACCCAGTCCGCGAACCCGATCTGCGCCCGCGTCTTCTCGTTGCCGATCGTCGTCCAGTAGCTGCTCGCAGTGACCACCTTCTCGGTGGCATCGAAGCCGATCCGGTTCAGCACCGAGACGAGGTACTCGGTGAACGGGAGATCGGCCGAGACGTCGTGGTTCCAGACGAAGACCCGCTTCCCCTCGTACCCCGACTCGCGCACGAGGCGGGTCGCCTTGCGGAGGTCGTGCCGGTAGAGGCTGTGCACCTGGAACGACGGGTACGCCGGGGGCAGGACGTTCTCGGTCGTGTGCGCGAGGCCTCCGGCCAGGCGCTTGAGCCAGCGGCGCGAGATCGCGTAGTTCACCGCCCGCCGAACCTTGACGCTGTTGAACGGCGGCACGCGCGTGTTCATGAAGAAGTACATGAGGTTGGGCGGCGTGAACGGCTCGAGGCGGCTCCCGTACTTCTGCTGGATCGCCGGGAGCCGCTTGCTCGGGATCTGGTAGTAGCCCATCCAGTCGTCCTGGCGGTGCAGGACGCGGTGCAGCGCCGCGGCGGCGGTGGGGACGATGTCCCAGGTGACGCGGTCGGGATTCCCGGCCGGGACGTTGCCGTGGAAGCGCCACGCCTGGAAGTGCGGGTTCCGCTGCACGACGATCCCCGACTTCGGGTGATAGCTCGTGATCTCGTACGGGCCCGTCGACGGCAGCGGGTTGAGGGACGTGTCCGCCGCGGGTGCGCTCGCCGGCACCGGAGCCGCGAACTCCGACGCGAGGACGTTGTCGAAGTCACCCTGCGGTGACACGAGGCGGATGAGGATCGTGCGCGTCGCGTCGTCGACGACGATCCCGCGGATCCCGCCTTTCTGCCTCTTCGCGAACCCGGGCGCGCCGACGATGTTCCGGAAGAGTCCCGCGCCGGCGGAGTCGAGCAGGAAGTCCCGCTCGATCGTCTTCTTGAAGTCGCTCGCCTTGACATTCGCGCCGTTGGAGTACTGCAGGCCCTTGCGGAGCGTGAGCCGGTAGACGCGGCCGTGCCCCGAGATGTGTGGGAGCGACGTAGCGAGATACGGGACGAGCTTCGCGCCGTCGGGGCCGTTGGCGTGCCGGTAGCCGAGCAGCGGGAGGTACACGTTCCACATCACGCCCCACCCCTCGGTCGTGTCCGAGAGCCCCGGGTCGAGGTAGTCCGTCGCCTCGTCCATGGCGATCCGGAACTCGGGAAACTCGTTCGCCGGGTCGGCGGTCGCGTTGGGCGTCGAGACCGTGGTTGTCGCGGTCGACGCGGTTCGCGAATGCGTGGCGGTGGAGGCCGTGTTCCCCGACCCGCCGCAGCCCGCTGCGACTGCGAGGAGCAGGAGCGCCGCCCCGACCTCGGCTGGTCTCGTCCGCAAGACGGTCGGCTTCACGCGAGTGCCGAATCTAGCGCCCGTGCGGCAGGTCCGCACCGGGCCCGAGTCGCACCAGCGCCCGCCGGCGCTCGCGCAGCGTCGCCGGCTCTTCCTCCTCGACGACGCGGTCGACGCCCTCGCGGCCGGTTGCATGGAGGATGCGGCCGCCGCCGACCCAGAATGCGACGTGATCGGTTCCGGCCGGCGTGCCGTACGTGACGAGGTCGCCCTCGCGGAGGTCCGTCTCGGAGAGCCGTTCGCCCGCGTTCTGCTGCTCGTCCGCGTCACGGGGCACGAGGCGGCCGCACGCCCGGAACGACATGTGGACGAGACCCGAGCAGTCGATGCCCGCGGCCGTCATCCCGCCCCACTCGTAACGCGCGCCGAGGAACGTCCGCGCGTGCGCGACGGGATCGGTGGCGGCGGGGCGTAGCCAGTCGACGTCTGCCTCGCCGCCGAGGTCTTCGCGACGCGCCCAGCCCGGATACGCGTACGCCGTCTCCACACGAACCCACTCATCACCTTCCTCCAGCACGCGCAGCGGCTCCCCGGGCAGCGCCTGGGTCACCTGCTCGGCGTCGTCCGCAGGCTCCGCGTGGAGCGTCGCGAGCTGGCGCGCGAACGTATGTTCGCCTAGGCTCTCGGCCATGCAGCTCAGGCTAGACGCGGCCGACCGCCTCGTGGAGCTCGTGGAGGAGGAGCGCGGGCCGGTGACGGCTGAGGAGGCGGCGCGCCGGCTGTTCGCTCTGCGGCAGGCGCCCGTCGCCCTCGCGCGCTCGCTGCTGGCGGACGTCGTCGAGACCGACGCAAGGCTGGCGTGGCGCGGCGACGCGGTCGCGCTCGCCGAGCCGCCGGGCTCGGCGTTGCTGCTCGAGAACGCGACGTACGTCGTCGTCGACCTCGAGACGACCGGACTCCGGCCCGGCCAGTCCGGGATCTGCGAGATCGGCGCCGTCCGCCTGCGCGGGTTCGAGGTCGAGGCCGAGTTCCAGACGCTGGTCAACCCAGGCCTCCCGATCGCCGCGGGCGCGAGCGCGCTGACCGGCCTGCGGAACGAGAACCTGCGCGGCGCGCCGCGGCCGCCCGCCGCCGTGCGCAGCTTCCTCGCCTTCGCCGCCGACGCCGTACTCGTCGCCCACAACGCGCGCTTCGATCTCGCCTTCCTCGACCGGGAGACCGAGCGGCTGACGGGCTCGCGGATCGGCTCCGCCGTCCTCGATACCGTGCGCCTCTCGCGGACGCTGCTCGCGGGCCGCGTCTCGAGTTTCGGCCTCGCGAAGCTCGCCTGGTTCCTCGACACCGCAGAGCGGCCGTGCCACCGCGCACTGCCGGACGCGCGCGCAACGGCCGAGCTGCTCCTCGCGCTGATCGGGCTCGCGCAGGAGCGCGGCGCCCGCACGGTCGCCGACCTCTCCGCCCTCGCGGCGACGCGGACACGCCGCCTCCTCGACAAGCGGCACCTCGCCTACGGCGCGCCGACTCGTCCCGGGATCTACCGCTTTCTCGGCCGCAACGGACAGGTGCTCTACGTGGGGCGCGCACGTGACCTCCGCTCCCGCCTGCGCTCGTACTTCCGCAGCGATCGCCAGCGGCCGGCTGTCGAGGCGGCGCTCGCCGCGGCCGAGCGAATCGAGTGGCGCGTGACCGGGTCCGAGCTCGAAGCTGCACTCGAGGAGCTGCGCGTCATTCGGGAGCTTCGCCCGCCCGGGAACGCCAGGGTCTCGCGGCCGGAGCGGCACGTGTGGCTGCGGCAGCGCGGCGACTCGGTCGTCGCCTCGTCCCGGCCGTCGCCCGTCGGCCCGCTGCGGTCGCGGCGAACCGCCCAGCTCGCGGCGCGGGTGCTGTCCCCGGACGAGCTCGAGCGGCCGGAGGCTGCGCTTCCGCGGCTGCGGCGCCGCGTCCGCGAGCTGGCCGAGGCGAGGAGATTCGAGGACGCCGGCCGGCTGCACGACCGGCTGGCGGCACTCGAGCGGGTGTGCCGCGAGCTGCACCGCCTCGACCGCGTACGGCAGCTCGAGTGCTGCGTTCTCGTCCCCGGAGGCGACGCGGGCTACGCCCGGGCGTTCTTCGTCGCGGGCGGCCGGGTGGCGTCGGAGCGGACGCTGCCGCCCGGCGGCGGCGCGGCGCTCGAGATCGAAGCCGGGCTCGCTGCCGCGCGCCACCCGGGGGAGCTCGACCTCGACGAGCTCCTCCTCGTCGACTCGTTCCTTCGCCGGCCGCCGCCGGAGCTGCGCGTCGCTGCGCTGCGGCGGGACGCGATCCTGCGGGCGCGAGACTCGGTTGTCGCCTAGGCGGCCGCGACCGAGATGAGGTCGCGAAGCGCGCCGAGCCGCGAGAGCGCCTGGCCCTCGAGCTGCCGGACCCGCTCGCGGGTCAGGTCGAGCTCATTGCCGATCGCCTCGAGCGTCCACGGCTCGCCCTCGAAGCCGAAGCGCAGCTCGAGGATCCGCCGCTCGCGCTCGGGAAGCGCCTCGAGCGCCCGCCGCACGCCCTGCCGGCGCAGCGACTCCTCGGCCTCGTCGAACGGATCGACCGCCTCACGATCGGCGAACAGGTCGCCTAGCTCGCCCTCGTCGTCGGCGCCCACCGTCTGGTTGAGCGAGACGGACGCGTTCGCCGCCCCGAGCGCCTCGTCGATGTGCTGCATCGGCAGTCCCGTCGCCTCGGCAAGCTCCTCCTTCGTGGCCTCGCGGCCGAGCTCGACCTCGAGCCGCCGCGCCGCGCGCGACAGCTTCTGCTGGCGCTCGACGACATGGACGGGCACGCGGATCGTGCGCGCGTGGTTCGCGACCGCGCGCTGCACCGACTGGCGGATCCACCACGTCGCGTACGTCGAGAACTTGTAGCCGCGGCGCCAGTCGAACTTCTCGACGGCGCGATTCAGCCCGAGCGTTCCCTCCTGGATCAGGTCGAGGAACGGCACGCCCAGTCCGCGGTACCCCTTCGCGATCGAGACCACGAGCCGGAGGTTCGACTCGATCATGTGGCGCTTCGCAGTGACGTCGCCGCGCTCGATCCGCTTCGCGAGCATGACCTCTTCGGCGGCGGTCAGCAGCTTGTGCCGTCCGACGTCGGCGAGGAAGAGCTGGAGGCTGTCGGCCGAGCCGGAGATCGCGACCGTGGGCGTCTCGGGCTCGGGCGCCGTCTCGGCCTGCTTCTCCTTCTCCTCCTCCACCTTCGCCTCGACGGGCGCCTCGACCGTCGCGGCGGGAGCCGCGGGCTGGCCGATCTCGAGGCCGGTGCGCTCGAGCTCGCGTGTGAGCTCTTCGACCTCCTGGTCGTTGAGCTCGAGCTCGGCTGCGAACGCCTCGAGCGCAGCGGGGTCGATGAAGCCCCGCTCCTCGGCACCCTCGACGATGGCGCGCACCTGTTCCGACTCGAGCAACTCGTTGAGCTGGTTCTGCGTCAGGGTCCTCTCAGTCCTTTCGTCCGCGTCGTCCCTTGCCGGCAAGCCTTCGTACCTTAGGAGGGAAGTCCTCCGGTTACCACCTCGACCAGACGCACCGCCCCTCTTCACGCGCCCGGCCGCTCGAACGAGCCGCCGCGCAAGTGTATTCCGCGCCTCGACCGAGTCCGAGAGGATACGACGCACACCGGCCGGCGAAGTTGGCGGCGGTCTGCTCAGGAAGCCTTGCGGCGGCGGGTCTTCTTGGCCGGACCCTTGGCGCGGCGCTCGGCGAGCAGCTCGACCGCGCGGTCGAGCGTGACCGTCTCGGGGTCGTCGCCCTTGCGGAGGCTCGCGTTCGTCTCACCGTCGGTGACGTACGGACCGAAGCGGCCCTCCTTGAGGAGGATCTCCCCGCCGCCCACCGGGTCGGCCCCGAGCTCGCGGAGCGGCTTCGTCGAGGCTCGCTGGCCCCGCCGCTGCCGCGGTTGCGCCAGCAGCGCGAGCGCTCCCGCCTCGTCGATCGTGAACAGCTGCTCCTCCGACTCGAGCGAGCGCGACTCCTTCCCCTTCTGGATGTACGGCCCGTAGCGGCCGTTGCGCGCGACGATCTCTTCGTCGTCGGCGTCGACGGCGACCACGCGCGGCAGCTGGAGCAGGCGCAGCGCGTCCTCGAGGGTCACCGTGTCGAGCGACATCGACTTGAACAGCGAGGCCGTGCGCGGCTTCTCCTTCGAGTCCTCGGGCAGAACCTCGGTGACATAGGGGCCGTAGCGACCTGTGCGCGCCACGATCGGGCGCTCCGTCTCGGGGTCGGTGCCGAGCTCGCGGTCCCCGGAGGGCTGGGCGAGCAGCTCTTCGGCCCGCTCGAGGGTCAGCTCGTCGGGCGCGAGCTCCTCCGGCACGCTCGCACGCTGCCCGTCGCGCTCGAGGTACGGCCCGTAGCGGCCGACGCGAAGGACGATCCCGTCGCCGATTTCGAGCGAGTTGATCTCGCGCGCATCGATGGCACTGAGATCCGAGACGAGCTCGCGCAGACCGGGGCTGGAAGCGCCGTCGGCGGAGCCGCCGGCGCCCGGCCGGAAGACCTCGCCGCCTTCGGCGGCGGCCGGTCCGTCTCCGAAGTAGAAGCGGCCGAGCCACTCGACCCGGCGCTCGTCCCCGGACGCGATGCGGTCGAGGTCGTCCTCCATCCGGGCGGTGAAGTCGTAGTCGACGAGCCGGCCGAAGTGCTGCTCGAGGAGACCGACGACGGAGAAGGCGAGGAAGGCGGGGACAAGCGCGGTGCCGCGCTTGAAGACGTAGCCGCGGTCGAGGATCGTGCCGAGGATCGACGCGTAGGTCGAAGGGCGGCCGATGCCGAGCTCCTCGAGCGTGCGCACCAGCGTCGCCTCGGTGTACCGCGCCGGCGGGCTCGTCTCGTGGCCCTGCGGCTCGAGCGAGCGCAGCTCGACGGAATCGCCCTCCGCCAGGTTCGGCAGGCGGCGCTCCTCGTCGTCGTCCTTCGCCGGGCGGTCGTCGTCCCGGCCCTCCTCGTAGGCGGCGAGAAAGCCGCGGAAGGTGATCACGGTGCCCGAGGCGCCGAACTCGACGCTCTCGCTCGCGGTCGACTCGCCGGCGATGCGCAGCGACACGGTCTGGCCCTGCGCGTCCTTCATTTGCGACGCGATCGTCCGCATCCAGATCAGCTCGTAGAGCGAGTGCTCGTCTTTGGAAAGCTCCGAGCGCACGTCCTGCGGCGTGCGGAAGCGATCGCCCGACGGACGGATTGCCTCGTGCGCCTCCTGCGCGTTCTTCACCTTCCGCTCGTAGCGCCGCGGCTCGGACGGGACGTAGTCGGCGCCGAAGAGAGACGTGGCCTGCTCGCGCGCGGCGGTGAGCGCCGACTCCGACAACGTCGTGGAGTCGGTGCGCATGTACGTGATGTAGCCGTTCTCGTACAGGCGCTGGGCGATGCGCATCGTCGTCTGCGCGGAGTAGCGGAGCTTGCGGCTCGCTTCCTGCTGCAGCGTCGAGGTCATGAACGGCGGGCTCGGGCGGCGGACGTACGGCTTCCGTTCGACCCGCGCGACGGTGAAGGACGCTCCGTCGAGACGCTCGGCGAGCCCGCGCGCCGCCTCCTCGTCGAGCTGCCGCACCTCGCCGCGAAGCTTTCCGTCCGGGCCGAAGTCGCGGCCGGTCGCGACACGCTGCCCGTCGAGCGCGACGAGCCGCGCTTCGAAGGAGTCGGGATCGAACGTCCCGAGCAGGTCCCACCACTCGGCGGCGCGGAATGCCATCCGCTCGCGCTCGCGCTCGACGACGAGGCGGGTCGCAACCGACTGGACGCGGCCGGCGGAGAGCCCGCGCATGACCTTCTTCCACAGGACGGGCGAGACCTCGTAGCCGTAGAGCCGGTCGAGGATGCGCCGCGACTCCTGCGCATCGACGAGCCGCCCGTCGACGTCGCGCGTCTCACCCAGCGCGCGCTCGATCGCGTCGCGCGTGATCTCGTGGAAGACCATGCGGCGCGCGGGCACCTTCGGCTTCAGCACCTCGAGGAGATGCCAGGCGATCGCCTCCCCTTCGCGGTCCTCGTCCGTCGCGAGCAAGAGCTCGTCGGCGTCCGCGAGTTGCTTGCGGAGCTGCGCGACCGTCTTCTTCTTGTCCGGATCGACGACGTAGAGCGGCTCGAAGCCGTGCTCGACGTCGACGCCGAGACGCGCCCACGCCTCACCTTTGTACTGCTCGGGTATCTCGGCGGCGCTGTCGGGAAGGTCGCGGATGTGGCCGACGGAGGACTCGACGATGAACTCGGGCCCGAGGTAGCCGGCGATCGTCCGCGCCTTCGCAGGCGACTCCACGATGACCAGACGCTTCGGCATCGGCCGGTCACGATAGCCACCCCTGCGGCCCGCGATACTCCGGGCATGCGCCCGCCGCTCCTCTATCAGGCTATCGCGCTCGTGAGCTGGCCCGTTCTCCACGGGCTATTTCGGCTCCGGGTGCGGGGGCGCGAGAACCTGCCCGGAGCGGGCGGTTACGTCCTCGCGTGCAACCACGTCTCGAGCTTCGACCCGTGGCCGCTCGGGCTGCCGCTCTGGCCTCAGCGCTGGCTCCGCTTCATGGCGAAGTCGGAGCTGTACTGGTGGCCGTTGCGCCTCGTTCTCGACGGCGCGGGAGCGTTCAAGGTGCGCCGTGGCCTCGGCGATCACCAGGCGATGGAGACCGCGGTGCGGCTCGCGCGCGACGGGCACGTGATCGCGATGTTCCCCGAGGGGACGCGGCGCAGGAAGGGGCTCGTGAAGAAGCACGCTGTCCGTCCGAGGTCGGGCGCGGCCCGCATCGCGCTCGAGGCCGGAGTGCCGCTCGTCCCTGCCGCCGTCGCGGGCACGGACCGCCTGCTCGCGCTCGGTCCGCTGCGCATCGCCTACGGAGCACCGATCGAGCTGGAGGACCTGCGGGCGAGCGACGATCTTCATGAGGCGTCGCAGGAGGCGACCGAGCGCCTGATGGTGCGTATTGCGGAGCTCGAGGCGTCCCTGTGAGCCTGCTGCTCGCGGTCGACGGCGACTCGTTCGCCCATCGCGCATACCACGCCCTGCCGAAGTCCATCCGGCTCAACGCAGTCGTCGGCTTCACGAACATGCTCGTCCGCCTGTGGCAGGCGGAGGAGCCGGACGCCGTCCTCGTCGCGTGGGACACGCTGTCCGTGCCGACCTACCGGCATGAGGCCTTCGAGCCGTACCAGTCGGGACGCGTCTTCGAGGACTCGATCGTGGAGCAGCTCGAGATCCTGCCCGAGGTCGTGGCCGCGTTCGGCTTTCTCGTCGCGAAGGCGCCGGGCTACGAGGCGGACGATTTCCTCGCGGCTGCGGCGCGCGAGTGGCCCGGCGACGTGCTCGTGGCGACGTCGGACCGCGACGCCTTCCAGCTCGCGAGCGAGCGCGTAACGATCCTGCAGCCGACCCGCGGCGTGAGCGAACTCGCCCGGATCGGGCCGGCAGAGGTGCGCGAGCGGTACGGCGTCGAGCCGGAGCAGGTGCCCGACCTGATCGCGCTGCGCGGCGACCCGTCCGACAAGCTGCCCGGTGCACGCGGGATCGGGCCAAAGAAGGCGGCCGATCTCCTCGCGCAGTACGACTCGCTCGAGGCGGCGCTGGACGACGGCCGGTTCGCGGCCGAGGCGGAGGACTTGAGGCTGTTCCGGCGAATCGCCACGATGGACGCCTCCGCTCCCCTTCCTCCCCTCGCAGAAACATCCCCGGTGTGGGCGGAGGCGTCTTCCTTCCTCGAACGGCTCGGGCTGGGCGCCGTCTCCGGGCGCGTCAAGGCGTTGGAGGACACGTCGACGTCCTGACACATCCCGCGTTCGCGCGCCTCCACCCGACGGGCGGCCATCCGGAACGGCCCGAGCGGCTCGCGGCGCTCCTCGCGCACCAGCACGTCTGGAGCGAGGGCCGCGCGGCGACCGAGGAGGAACTGGTGCTCTGTCACACGCCCGAGCACGTCGCGCTCGTGCGGAGCGTCGAGGAGCCGGTCTGGCTCGACGGCGACACGCTGTGCACTGCGACGACGTTCGAGGCCGCGTCCCTGGCCGCGGGAACCGCGATCGAGGCGGCGCTCCGCGGGGGCTTCGCACTCGTCCGCCCGCCGGGCCACCACGCCCTCGCCGGTCGCGCGATGGGCTTTTGCATCTTCAACAACGTGGCGGTCGCGGCCCGGGCGGCGCAGCGGCGGCTCGGCCTCGAACGTGTCGCGATCGTCGACTTCGACGTCCACCACGGCAACGGCACGGACGCGATCTTCCGCGACGACGACAGCATCCTCTTCGTCTCCCTTCACCAGTGGCCGTTCTACCCCGGGAGCGGCGGCCCGGACGACCAGGCCGACACCACGGTCAACATCCCGCTGCGGGCCGGCTCCGGGGACGAGGAGTACCTCGAGGCGTTCGAGCGCGTGGTCGCGCCGGCGGTGGAGCGGTTCGAGCCCGAGCTCGTGCTCGTCTCGGCCGGCTTCGACGCGCACACCGCGGACCCGCTAGCCGACATGCGCGTGAGCGAGGATGGCTTCCGCGAGCTCGCACGGCGCTGCCGGGCGATGTGCGCCCGGGTCGGTGCCGTCCTCGAGGGCGGCTACGACCTCGAGACCCTCCCCACGCTTGTCGATGCCGCGCTCTCCGGCTTTGCTCCGGGCGAAGAGCTGCGCTCTTCGCCCGGGTGATGAAGGAACTGCGCCGACGGGAGACGCGGTCTCCCGTCGGCTCCGTGCTGAGAGCACACGGGGGTAAGCGCGATTCGCGCTGGTTGTTCTGTAGCGGGCGAACGGGCTTTGCGCGTCCGCCCGCTACTCCGCGGCGGCGTAACGCGGCGTTACGCCGCCGCCGTCGCCGCCACGAGGGTTCGAAACGTTTCGTTTCGAACCCCGCTCAGACCAGGGGCCGGAGGCTAAGACATCCGCGAAGCGGTGACTTAGCCGCAGGCCGAACCGCGCTCGCGCCCGCCTCCGCCGCGCGCGAGCGCACAACAGTGAGCGCTCGCCCAAGCGATCCAGAACACGAAGGCACGAAGCGGGCCCGAGATCGCAATCTCGGGCCCGCGCAGTTCCGTCACCCAGCGAGCGAGACGCAGTCTGGCGAGCTACGCGCGTGCGAGCGCGAGTTGCTC
>Ga0308175_100000039_pt1 | contig 103012 bp, 106 predicted proteins | sample PhyCR1_3_FD_203893 | JGI IMG/M metagenome (GOLD analysis project Ga0308175, IMG submission 203893) | Soil microbial communities from UC Gill Tract Community Farm, Albany, California, United States - DLSLS.C.R1 | ecosystem: Environmental > Terrestrial > Soil > Agricultural land | place: USA...
AGCTCCAGAACGTGAAGCGCGGCGTCGCCGATGTCGTCACCTCCAAGAAGCGGATCGAGCTCCAGCAGCAGAAGCTCGAGCAGAACGTCGTCAAGCTCGACACGCAGGCGCGGCAGGCGGTCGCGGCCAACCGCGAGGACCTGGCCCGCGAGGCGCTCCAGCGGAAGGCCGTCGCGCAACAGCAGCTGCAGGAGATGGACACGCAGGTGAAGGGGCTGGAGGGCCAGCAGGAGAAGCTGATCGCGGCCCAGCAGCAGCTCGAGACGCGCGTCGAGTCCTTCCGGTCGCAGAAGGAGGTCCTCAAGGCGCAGTACTCCGCGGCGGAGGCCCAGGTCAAGGTCGGCGAGGCCGCGACCGGCATCGGCGAGCACATGAACGACACCGGGATGGCGATCCAGCGCGCCAAGGACAAGACCGAGGAGATGCAGGCGCGTGCCTCGGCGATCGACGAGCTCACGTCGAGCGGCGCGCTCGAGGACTTCACCACCGGCGACCAGACGCAGCTCGATCGCGAGCTCGCTCAGATCTCCTCGTCCTCGCAGGTCGACGACGAGCTCGCGAAGCTCAAGGCCGAGGTCGGATCCGGCGCGCCGCAGAAGGAGATCGCGGCGGGTGACGCCGAGCCTGCGCCGGGCGCGGCGGGTGAGCAGCCGGCCGCCGGCGCGGAGCCGGCTCAGCCGCCGGCCGAGGAAGCAACCGAGTCCTGACCCGGCTCGGCGACATCCTCTTCGGCCGCAAGAAGCTCCAGGAGCCCGCCGGCGAGCGGCTCTTCGCGCTCTCGACCGCCGCGATCACCCTCGAGACGGAGTGCTCGCTGAAGACCGCCGGGGATGCCGCACTGATCTTCAAGCCGCTCTCGGCCGGGGAATTCACCTCTACCGAGAACGACGCGGAAGAGCTGCTCCGCACCGTCGCCCGCGGCTCCGGCTCGGAGATCGATCGCAAGACCGACTCGTTCGGCTTCGAGTGGGTGATCGTCCACGACGACCAGCTCGACGACCAGGTCGCGGGCGTCCACGCGCTCGCCTCGGAGCTCGATGAGCACGGCTTCGGCGGACAACTCCTCGCAGCCGCCTTCCGGTTCGACGGCTCGGCGTTCAGCTCGGGCCACCCTGTCTACTGGATCTACGGCTTCAAGACCGGCACGTGGTGGCCGTTCATCCCGACCGGCGAGAAGCAGGAGCGTGACAACGCGCAGGAGCTCGAGCTGAAGGCGAAGCTCGAGCACGAGCTACCCGTCGAGCCCGACCTCAGCAAGTGGCTCGCGCTCTTCGACGCTCCAATCTGACGCGTCCCTCTGAGACACGTCCTGGTGCCGGGCACGCAGACACGGCCCAAATAGCCAGTGTCGTCGCGCAACCGCAGACGCTCAGAGCTACGGATGTCCAGACAGGACATGACCTCGTGCCCGGCACCGGGTCATGTCCTGCGCGGACGGTGGTGTCTCGGGCGCGGCGAGTGAGGACTCGCGAGCGCTCTAGGAGACCGGCTTGCCCATCTCGCGGGCGATCTCGGCGAGAGCGGCGAGGCGCTTCTCGAGCGGCGGGTGGTCCATCATCCACTCGCTCATCTGGGACTTCCAGTTCGTCGGGATGATGAAGAAGGCGTTCATGCCGGCCACCTCGCGCAGGTCGCGCTGCGGGATCTGGGTGATGCCGCTCGAGATCTTCTGCAGCGCGCTCATGAGGTTCTCCGGAGCGCCCGTGATGATCGCCGAGCCGCGGTCGGCCGCATACTCGCGGTAGCGTGAGATCGTCCGGATCAGGATGAAGCTGATCGCGTAGACGACGATCGAGACGGCGAAGACGATCAGCCAGACCGGCACCTGGTTGTTGTTGTTGTTCCGGTTGCCGCCGCCGAAGCCGCCGCCCCACATGCCGAAGAAGAGCCCCCAGCGCGTGAGCATCGCGGCGAGCATCGCGAAGAAGCTCGCGATCGTCATGACGAGGACGTCACGGTTCGCGACGTGGGAGAGCTCGTGCGCGAGGACGCTCTCGACCTCCTGCGGCTCGAGCCTCCGCCAGAGCCCCGTCGTCACCGCGATCGCGGCGTGCTTCGGGTTCCGGCCCGTCGCGAACGCGTTCGGGACGTCCGTGTCGACGACCGCGACGCGCGGCTTGGGGAGCCCCGCCATGGCGCAGAGCCGTTCGACCATCGCGTGCAGGTCGGGCGCCTCCTCCGGCGAGACGATCTTGGCCCCGGACGCGGCGAGCGCGATCTTGTCCGACGTGTAGTACTGGAAGAACGCCATCGCGACGACGATGACGACCATCACCGCGATTCCGGCGTGGAGCACGTAGAAGAGGACGAGAGCGAAGCCGACGTAGAGGAGGCCGAGCAGCCCGCTCGTGAAGAGCATCCGCAGCGACAGCCCCCGGTCGCGCCCGAACGATGTGCGTTTCATGGCGTGAATGGTACTCAGTGGAACCCTCGCACCGGTTCCCGCGCGCCCGGTCTTAGCGCTTCATTAGAGTCCGGTCCGGTGCGCCGTCCAGGATTCATCGCCGCCACGCTGCTCGGCGCCCTGGTGCTCGCCGGCTGCGGCGCTCAGGGGGTCGCCTCCCCCACGCCGAAGACGGTCGTCGGAACCGTCGCGAGCGGCCCGACCTTCCCCGTCGTCCCCGCCTTCCACCTCAAGGGCGACGCGACGAAGGGGAACAGCGTGTTCGGCTCCGCGGGCTGCGGAAGCTGTCACACCCTCGCCGCCGCGCACTCGACCGGAACCGTCGGACCGAACCTCGACTCGCTCAAGCCCGACTACCGCGCCGTCACCGCGCAGGTCACGAACGGCGGCGCGCCGAGCGGCGGAACGATGCCGGCGTTCAAGTCCACGCTGAGCACGCAGCAGATCGCTGACGTCGCCGCCTACGTCGTCAAGTCGACCGGCGGCCAGGCTCCGTAGCCGTCGAGCTCCCGGCAGGATTCCCGCGGCACGTCGCCGCCTTCGCGCTCGACCTCGACAGGACGCTGATCGCCGAGGACGGCGTGCTGCGGCCGCGGACCCGCGACGCGCTGGCGCGGACGCGCGCGGCAGGTGTCCACGTCGTCGTCGTGACCGGACGGATGTTCCGCGCCGCGCGGCCGTACCTCGAGCAGGCGGGCCTCGACGATCTCGTGGTCTGCTACCAGGGAGCGGTCGTCGTCGACCCGACGACCGGCGAGTTCCTCCTCCACGTCCCGATCCCGCTGGCGGAGGCTTGGGAGGCCATGGACACCGTCCACGCCGCCGGCTTCCACCTCAATTGCTACATCGACGACCTTCTGTACGTGGCGGAGGTGACGCCGGAGGCGAGGCAGTACGCCGACTTCCAACACCTGGAGATCCACGCCGTCGGCGATCTTCGCGCGTGGCTCGACCGCGACCCGACCAAGCTCGTCGCCGTAGGCGATCCGGCGGCGCTCGACGCACTCGAGGACGAGCTGAAGCCGCGGTTCGAGGGGCGCCTCTTCATCTCCAAGTCGCTCCCGTACTTCCTCGAGTTCGCGCACCCGGACGTGAGCAAGGGCAGCGGGCTCGCGTTCGTGGCGGACCGGCTCGAGTTCCGGCCCGTGGAGACGGTCGCCTGCGGCGACGGGGAGAACGACCGCGAGCTGCTGGACTGGGCCGGCTTCGGCGTCGCCGTTGCGAACGCGCACGAGGACGTGCTCGAGCGCGCGGATCTGGTCGTCCCTTCGGTGCACGAGGAAGGCATCGCTGCGCTGCTGGAGGCGTACTTAGACTCCGTCGCGTGATCGACGCCCGCGCAGCCCGTAACGAGCCCGACGAGTTCCGGCGCCGCCTCGCTCGAAAGGGCGCGGGCGAGACGTTCGACGCGTGGCTCGCCGCCGACGAGAGATGGCGCGGGCTCGTACCGCGCGTCGACGACCTCCGCTCCCGCACGAAGATCAAAGGTAAGCCGACGCCGGAGCAGCTCGAGGAGCTGCGCGGCGTCAAGGAGGAGCTCCAGGCGGCCGAGCGCGAGCTCGCCGAAGCGGAGGCCACACGCGACGAGGTCGGCCTTCGGATCCCGAACCCGCCCGCCGACGACGTCCCGGACGGCGCGACCGAGGACGACGTCCGCGTCGAGCGCGTGATCGGAGATCCGACCGAGCTGGCCGATCCGAAGGAGAGCCTCGAGCTCGGGCGCTTCGACATGGACCGTGCCGCGCGGATGAGCGGCGCCCGGTTCGGCTATTGGATCGGCGACACCGGCCGCCTGGCGCTCGCCCTCTACCGCTACGCCCTCGACCGGCTCGCGGAGAAGGGCTTCGTCACGGTGCTCCCACCCGTCCTCGTGCGTGAGGACGCGCTGATCGGCACGGGGCACTTCCCCTCCGACGAGGACAGCGTTTACGCGGTCCCCGCCGACGGCCTTTATCTCTCGGGCACGGCGGAGATCCCGGTCTCGAGTCTCCACGCAGGGGAGATCATCGACGCGGAGGAACTCCCGCTCCGTTATGTCGCCTTCTCCCCGTGCTTCCGCCGCGAGGCCGGCGCCGCGGGCCGCGACACGCGCGGCATGTTCCGCGTCCATCAGTTCAACAAGGTCGAGCAGTTCTCCCTCTGCCTCCCGGAGAGATCGCGGGACGAGCACGGGCTCCTGCTCGCGAACACCGAGGAGCTCGTTCGCGACCTCGGCGTCCCGTTCCGCATCGTCGTGCTGCCGGCCGGGGACATGTCCGCAGCGGCGGCGAAGACGTACGACGTGGAGATCTGGTTCCCGAGCCAGGAGCGATACCGCGAGACCGCGTCGGTCTCGAACACGACGGACTTCCAGGCGCGCCGCCTCGGCATCCGCTACCGCGACGGCAAGAGCCCCGAGCCGCTCCACCTCTTGAACGGCACCGCCGTCGTCGACCGGATGGCGCTCGCCGTCCTCGAGAACTTCCAGGGCGAGGTGCCGGACGTCCTGCGGCAGTACGGCGCGCCCGAGCGCGTCTCGGTCTGACACGTCCGAAAGAGCGTCTTGCGGACGCCGGTTCGGGCCGCGAAGCTTCGCAGCGTGACCGAGCCGGCGATCTATCGAGAGGAAGTCGTCGGCCTACTATTCACCCTGAACGACATGTCGCGTGCACTCGGGACATCCGAGACGTCGTGGTCGAGGAGGACGATGGCGAAGAAGAGGATGACGAAGGCTGAGCTGGCCCGGTGGGACGACAACAACCGCCGGCTTCTCGAACTCGCACAGAGGGCGCAGGCCGAGCTCGATCGGCGAAAACAGTCGAGTGGTACTGACTAGCTCTCCCTGCGCCCTGCGAGCCACGCCTTCGCGAGGCGCTTCTGCGCTCGCGTCAGCCACGCTTCCTCGACGAGGTCGCGCAGCTCCTCGCGATCGAGCCGGTCGAGGTCGCGGATCCGCATGAGCACGGCCGAGTAGCCGTCCCAGTGCGGCGTCGTGAAATAGACGCCGCGTGCATCCGAGAGCAGCATCTCCTTGACGCCGAGATCGGCGACGCGGAAGACGAGGACGTCGTCCAGCAGTTCGCCGGTCTCCGGATCGACCGCGTCCTTCCGCCGGCTGCGGTGGAAGCAGAACATCTTCCCGTGCACCTTGTACGTGGGCCGGCCGCCCTCGACCTCCTTCGCCGCCTCGGGCATGCCGAGCGCGAGCCCGTCGAGATCCTTCATGGTCGCCACCGGCTGCGACACTAGACGCCACGGCGGGGTGCCGGAGCGGTCTAACGGGGCGGTCTTGAAAACCGCTGAGCCTTCGGGCTCCGTGAGTTCAAATCTCACCCCCGCCGTCGCTGTAGCGTTGCTCCCATGACGACGGGAGACGACCTCCGGGCGCTGATGCGGCTCTGGCCGCACGGCGTCTCCATCCTCAGCGTCGACGTCGACGGCGACCGGATGGGCGTCACGGTCTCGTCCCTCGTCTCGCTCTCCCTCGAGCCCCCGCTGATCGGGGTCTCGATCGGCAAGGACGCCTCCTGCTACGAGCTCCTGCGCAGCGCCGGACGCTTCGCGGTCAGCCTCCTCGGCGCCGAGCAAGAGGAGCTCGCCCGCCGCTTCGCAGCCGGCTACCCGCCGATCGTCCACTGGCAGGGCGTCCCGACTCGCGAGGGGCAGATCGCGCCGCTGATCGAGGGAGCGCTCGGCTGGATCGAGGCCGAGACGCGCGCCGAGGCGGACGCCGGCGACCACACGTTCTTCATCGCCGACGTCCTCTCGCTCGAGCACGGGCCGTCGCATCACGCACTCGTCTATCGCGAGAGCACGTACCACTCGGTGTGACCGAGGCCGTCGTCTTCGACCTCGACGGGGTGCTGCTCCGGTCCGAGGAGGTGTGGGACGCGGTGCGGGAGCACTACGTCCGCGAGCACGGCGGCCGCTACGACGAGGACGTCCAGCGGGCGATGATGGGGATGAGCGCGCCGGAGTGGTCGCGATTCCTCCACGAGGAGGCTCGCGTTCCCGACGATCCGGACGAGATCAACAGCGAGGTCGTGCGGCGGATGCTCGACGCGTACCGGCGCGAGCTGCCGCTGCTGCCCGGAGCGGTGGAGGCCGTGCGCCGGACCGCCGACGCGTTCCCGCTCGCGCTCGCGTCCTCCTCGAACCGCGAGGTGTTCGAGGAGGTGCTCGAGCTCGCCGGGATCGCGGAGTGCTTCCGCGCGACCGTCTCCTCGGAGGAGGTCGCGCGCGGCAAGCCCGCGCCGGACGTCTATCTCGAAGCCGCCCGACGCCTCGGCGGCGCGCCGGAGCGGTGCGCGGCCGTCGAGGACTCACATTCCGGCATTCGCTCCGCGAAGTCGGCGGGGATGCGCGTCGTGGCGATCCCGAACGCGGCCTATCCGCCCGACGAAGAGGCCCTCCGGCTCGCCGACGCAGTCGTCCGCTCGCTCGACGAGCTCACGGTCGACGTGCTGCTGGGCTAGATGAGCTGCTCTCCGCGCGCGTCGAAGGCGCGGATTCCCGGCGCGATCGCAGGATCGAAGTCCTCGCGGAACATCGTGAAGATCGTGACGTCACGGAGCTCGGAGCCCTCGCGGGACGGCAGTCGGCGGCGGAGCGTGGCCTCCTCGGCGAACCCGAGCTTGCGCGGGACGCCGAAGCTCGCGGTGTTGCCCGGCTCGATCCGGATCTCGATGCGGTCGGCCCCGCAGATCTCGAAGCCGGCGCGCGTCAGCGCCGCCGTCGACTCCGTCGTGAAGCCTTGCCGCGTCGCGCTCGCGCGGATCCAGTAGCCGATCTCGAGCCCGCCCGGGCCGATCCGCGGATGCAGCCCCGTCCCTCCCAGGACCTCGGACTCGCCGGAGTCGAAGATCCCGTACGTGAAGTTCTCGCCGATGTCGAAGTTCGAGCGGAAGTACTTCACGAGCTCGAGCTTCTCCTCGAGCGTCTGCGGCTCGTCGTGAGCCCACGGCATCCACGCTCGAAGGTGCTCGAGGCTCGACTCGATTGCCTCCTTGACGAGTGGCGTGTCGCGCGGCTCGTAGCACCGGATCACGAGCCGCTCCGTCTCGATCCGGTATGGAGCGGGCGGTCCCTCCCACCCCATCGCTAGACCTTCCCGACGAGGACGCAGCCGTTGTGCCCGCCGAGCCCCATCGCGTTCGAGAGGGCGACCTCGACCTGCATCCGTCGCGCCTCGTTCGGCACGTAGTCGAGGTCGCAGTCGGGATCGGGGTGGACGTAGTTCATCGTCGGCGGCAGCACGCCGTCACGGACGGCGAGGACGCACATCATCGCCTCGATCGCGCCGGCGGCGCCGAAGCAGTGGCCGGTGACGGACTTCGTCGAGGAGACGGCGAGGCTGCGCGCGTGCCCGCCGAACACCTCCTTGATCGCCCGCGTCTCGGCCGCGTCGCCGAGCGGCGTCGAGGTGCCGTGCGCGTTGATGTAGCCGATCCGCTCGGGCTCGACGCCGGCGCGATCGAGCGCGTGGCGCATCATCTCGGCCACGCCGACGGACTCGGGATCCGGCTGCGCGAGGTGGTGCGCGTCGTTCGACATCCCGTAGCCGAGGATCTCGGCGTAGATCGTCGCGCCGCGTTGCTCCGCGGCCTCGAGCTCCTCGAGCACGAGCACGCAGGCGCCCTCCCCCATCACGAAGCCGGCGCGCGTCGCGTCGAAGGGGCGGGACGCGCGCGGCGGGTGCTCCTCCTCGGCGGCGAGGCCTCGCATCGCGCAGAAGCCAGCGAGGATCAACGGGGTGAGGCACGCCTCGGAGCCGCCGGCCAGGACGGCGTCCGCGTCTCCCCGGCGGATCAGCTCCGCCGCCTCGCCGACCGCGGTCGAACCCGTCGCGCAGGCGGACACCGGTGCGTAGTTCGGGCCGCGGAACCCGAGCGCGATCGCGAGCTGGCCACTCGCCGTGTCCACGAGCACGTTCGGGATGAAGGTCGGGGCGACCCGATCCGGGCCGCGCTCGCGCAGCACGTCCACCTGCTCGACGATCCCGCTGATGCCCCCGATCGCCGTGCCGAAGAGGATCCCGACACGATTCGACGGATAGGCGCCGTCGAGCGCAGCGTCCGCGACGGCTTCCCGCCCCGCGCCGAGCGCGAGCAGGACGTTGCGATCGAGCCTCCGCGCGTCCTTAGGCGAGGCGACCTGCGCCGGGTCGAAGTCCTTCACCTCCGCGGCGATGCGCACCGGGAACGCGCTCGCGTCGAAGGAGCGGATGAAGTCGATGCCGCTCTCGCCGGCGAGAGCCGCGCGCCAGGTCGTCGGCGCATCGGCGCCGATCGGCGTCACGGCGCCCAGCCCGGTCACGACCACCCTCTTCATCCCGCGAGGTTAGACGCGGGCGGCACTCGCGAGTTGCGGGTCAGGCGGTCTCGGCGACTACCGCGTCGTCGAGCACGGCGTAGACCTTCGTCGGCTCGGTCTTGCCCTTCATGAGCACCTCGCCCTGCGCCTCGACGGCGATCCCGTCTGCGAGGCCGAGCCGCGTGTTCTCGTCGATCAGGATCGGACGGTCGAGCTCCTTCGTGTGTGCCTCGAGCCGGGCCGCGACGTTGACGGTGTCGCCAACGCACGTGTACGTCGCCCGGTTGTACGTGCCCGTATAGCCCGCGACAACCCGGCCGGATGCGATCCCGACGCCGATCCGGATCTGCACCTTGTCCCGCGCAGCCTGGTCCTCGTTGAAGAGCCGGATCAGCTCGACCATCTGACGCGCGGCGAGCACGGCGGCCTGCCGGTGGTCGTCCCGCGGGACCGGCGCCCCGAAGATCGCCATCAGGCCGTCGCCGATCATCTGGTTGACGACCCCGCCCTCGCCCATGATCGCGTCCATCATCAGCGTGTAGTAGTCGTTGAGGAGCTCGATCGTCTCGGCGGGCTCGCGGGACTCCGAGATCGTCGTGAAGGAGCGGATGTCGCAGAACATCGCCGCCGCCTCGACGTACTGCCCGCCGAGCGAGAAGCCCGAGGTCAGCAGGTCCTCCGCCACCTCCTTCGTCGCGAACTTGCCGATCAGCTCCCGCTGCTGGTCGCGGAGGCGCTTCTTCTCGAGGCTCGCGTTGATCCGCGCGTTGAGGAGAACGGGGTTGACCGGCTTCGTCAGGTAGTCCTCGGCTCCCATCTCGAGGCAGCGCACGACGCTGTCGATCTCGTCGAGCGCCGACGTCACGACCACGGGGAGGTCGCGGAGATGCGGGTCGTCCTTCAGCTTCGCGAGCACCTCGTAGCCGTCGAGCTCGGGCATGAGGACATCGAGCAGCAGGAGGTCGAACCGCTGCCCGCGCAACAGGTCGAGCGCCTCCGCGCCGTGCTCCGCGAAGACGATCGTGTGTCTCATGTGCTCGAGCCCACGTGCGAGCAGGAGCCGGTTCACGCGGTTGTCGTCGGCGATGAGGATCGTGCCGGGCGCAGGCCCCGGAGCACTCACGGGACGGGCTCCGTCCGGAGAGCGATGAGGGCCTCCTCGAGCGGGCGGTACTCCTGCTCGATCCGGCCGACGAGCTCCTCCGCGCCGTCGAGCTCGCCGGACTTCGCGCGCTGCTCGAGGGTGCGACACAGCTCCGCGAACCCCTCGGCCCCGAGCGTCGCGCCGTTCGACTTCAGCGTGTGTGCCGCGCGCCGCAGCTCCTCGTGGCTCCGCTCGTCGAGCGCGCGGCGGAGCGTCGCGATCAGCTCGGGCGCGTCCGCGAGGAAGGCGTCGACCACCTCGCCGAGAAAGGCGTCGCCCCCGAGATCTCGCAGGTTCTCGAGCGCGCCGGCATCGAGGCTCACGGAACCGGCGGGCGCAGGGGCGGCGTCACCGTTCCGGAGCGGCTTCGCGCGCTTGAGGGCGGCCGCGAGCTCCTCGGAGCGGATCGGCTTCGCCACGTAGTCGTTCATGCCGGCCGCGAAGCACGCCTCACGATCCTCGGGGAGGGCGTTCGCGGTCATCGCGATGATGTGCGGGCGGCTCTCCTCCGGCCAGCGCTCGCAGATCCGGCGCGTCGCATCGAGGCCGTCGAGCTCGGGCATCTGCACGTCCATCAGGATCACGTCGTACGGCTGCCGCTCGAGCGCACCGATCGCCTCGAGCCCGGTCGTCGCGACGTCGGCGCGGTAGCCGAGCCGCTCGAGGAGCCGCAGCGCGACCTTCTGGTTCATCGCGTTGTCCTCGGCGAGCAGGATCCGCAGCGCCGATCTCGCGAGCTTTCCGTCCGTCACCGCCTCGACCTCCTCTCCCCCTCCTGTCCCGCCCACCGTGAGCAGCTGCAGGAGCGTGTTGTAGAGCTGCGACGCCTTCAGCGGTTTCGAGAGCTGAGCCGAGAAGACGCTGCTCGATACCGTCTGCGGCAGGCGGCCGAGCGAGGTGAGCAGAAGGAGCGGGAGCTCCTGCGCGCTGCGCCGGCTCCGGATCTCGCCGGCGAGGGCGAGCCCATCCATCCCGGGCATCATCATGTCGAGGACGGCGACGTCGAACGGCTCCCCGTTCTCGATCAGCTCGAGCGCTGCCGCCGGGAGCTCGATCGCGACGGGCTCCATCCCCCACGACCGCGCGTGGCGGGTGACGATCTCCCGGTTCGTCGCGTTGTCGTCGACGACGAGGATCCGCTTGCCGGCGAGGTGTGGGAGTCCCTCGTCGAGCGGGATCTTCGCCGGTACCTCTGCCGCCTGAGCCGGCAGCGAGATGCGGAAGATCGAGCCTTTCCCCTGCTCGCTCTCGACGGAGATCGTGCCACCCATCAGCTCGACGAGCCGCTTCGAGATGGCAAGGCCCAGTCCCGTGCCTCCAAAGCGGCGGGTCGTGGACGCGTCGACCTGGCTGAAGGAGGTGAAGAGGTCGTCCATCCTGTCGGCCGGGATCCCGATCCCGGTGTCGCGGACGGCGAGCTCGATCCGGCGCGCGCCGGCCGTGGACTCGTCGGCGTCGACCAGCACCATGACCTCGCCACGCTCGGTGAACTTGACCGCGTTCGAGAGCAGGTTCAGGAGCACCTGACGCAGCCGGGCCTCGTCGCCGAGGACCCCCGCGGGCGCGCCTTCGTCGATGAGGCAGCCGAGCTCGAGCTCCTTCTCCCACGCTCGCGGTGCGACGATGTCGAGCGCGCCTTCGACGCAGTCCCGGAGGTTGAACGGCGCGTGCTCGAGATCGAGCTTGCCGGCCTCGATCTTGGAGTAGTCGAGGATGTCGTCGATCACGTGCAGCAGCGCGTCGCCGCTCGAGTGCACGACCTCGGCGAATTCGCGCTGCTCCCCCGTGAGCTCGGTGCCCAGCAGGAGATCGGTCATTCCGATCACGGCGTTCATCGGCGTCCTGATCTCGTGGCTCATCGTCGCGAGGAACGCGCTCTTAGCCTGCGTCGCGGCCTCGGCCTCCTGGCGGGCGCGCTGGAGCTCGGTCACGTCGTGGTAGATCGCGAGGAGGCCGGCATGCGAGCCGTCGACCGTCAGCGGGACGAGCATGAGCTCGACGTCGACCAGGGAGCCGTCTCTGCGCCGGCGCTGGGTGATCCGCTGCGCACGGCCCGTCGTCATGGCCTCGCGGGTGAGCTCGCGCCCTTCATCGGTGTCGAACCTGCTCGAGCCGAAGACGAGGTCGTCGACATGCCGGCCGACGGCCTCGTCCGCGGAGTAGCCGAACAGCTCGGCCGCGGCCGGGTTCCAGTCGGTCACGATCTCCTCGACATCCATTACCACGACCGCCGCCGGGCTGATGGCGACGAGAGACTCGAGGTACTGCCGCTGCCGTTCGATCTCGGTGAAGAGACGGGCGTTCTGGATCGCGACGCCGACGTTCGCCGCGATCGTCGAGAGCAGGCCGGCGTCGGCCTCCGTGAACCGCCCGTCCTCCTCGATGCTCTGCACGCTGATCACGCCGATCGACCTGCTGCCGAGCAGGATCGGCACGCCGAGATACGAACGCGCGGGCGTCCCGACCATTGCGCCCTTCTCCCGCTGACCCTCGCGGTTGAGGAGGAGCGGTGCCCGCGATTCGAGGATCTGCGAAGTAAGGCCTTCGCCGTACTCCATGGGAGCCGGCAGCTGGAGGTCACCGGCCTCGTAGTGGTAGGCGAACTCGATCTGCCCGGCGGCCTGGTCGTGAAGAGCGACGTAGGCGATGTCGGCGTCGAAGGTCTCGCGCACCTGCTCACCGACGAGCTCGATCAGCCCATCGAGCTCGAGCTGGGAGGCAAGCGCCTGCCCGATGCTGTTCACCGTGGCGAGCTCGCCGACGCGCTGGCGCGTCTCCGAGACGAGGCGAGCGTTCTCGAGTGCCACACTGACGCTGCCGGCCACGGTCGTTAGGAGCTGCCGGTCGGACTCGCTGAAGGCGTGCTCGCGATCGATGTTCTGCAGCGAGATGACACCGGTCGCCTTGCCCCCGGCGACTAGCGGGACGAACAGGACCGACTTGGCGTTCTCGCCGGCCACGACGGTGCTCCCGTAGCGCTCCGCCTCTGCATCGAGGTTCTCGGCGATCAGCAGCGGCTCGCGCGTTTCCAGCACGTGCTTCGCGAAGCCGGCCATCGGCCGCGGCTCCGCCTGCAGCCGGGCGCCGCGCTCTATCAGGTACGGGTACTGGATGAGGCCGGCCGCGTCGTCGACTGTCGCGATCGAGACCACCTGCGCGTCGAACGCGTCGCGGATCTTGTCGCCTACCGCGTCGTAGATCGCCTGCGAGTCGAGCTCACCCGCGATCGCCTCCTGCACACCGTTGATCAGCGCCAGCTCAGCGTTCCGCTGGCGCGTCTCGTGCACCAGCCGCGCGTTCTCGAGCGCCACGCTCAGGCTCCCTGCGAGCGTCTCGAGCAGTTGCTGGTCCGACGAGCCGAATGCGTGCTCGCGATCGACGTTCTGCAGCGAGATCACGCCGGTCGCTCTGCCACCGGCGACGAGCGGTACGAACAGGACCGATTTCGGCATGTCGCCGACGACCCGGGGTTCGAAGCCCAGGCGTGCGGCCTCGCCGACGACGTCCTCGTTGATCAGTAGCGGCTCGCGTCCTTCCAGCACGTGCTGCGCGAACCCCCATGGCTCCATCGGCTCCCACTGCTGCCGCTCGCCACGCTCGATTGCGTACGGCGTGACAGCCTGTCCGGACGCCTCGTCGAGCATGATGATCATCGCGGCCTGGGCGTCGAAGACCTCCTGAATCTTGTCGCCGACCGCGTCGTAGATCGCCTGCTGGTCGAGCTCACCGGCGATCGCGTCCTGCACGCCGTTGATCAGGGCGAGCTCCGCGTTCCGCTGTCGCGTCTCGTGCACCAGCCGCGCGTTCTCCAACGCCACGCTGAGGCTGCCCGCCAGCGTCTCCAGCAACTGCTGGTCCGAGGCGCTGAACGCGTGCTCTCGATCGACGTTCTGCAGCGAGATCACACCCGTCGCCTGGCCGCCGCTGACCAGCGGCACGAACAGGACCGACTTCGGCGCCTCGCCGGCAGTGACGATGCTCCCGTACCGCTCCATCTCGGCCGCGACGTTCTCGGTGAGCGACAGCGGCTCGCGCGCTTCCAGCACGTGCTTCGAGAAGCCGCCCGGCGGGGCCGGCTCCACCTCCATCCGCTCTCCCCGTTCGATGATGTACGGGGTGTGCAGGAGCCCCGTCGCCTCGTCGACGGTTCTGATCTGTACCGCCTGTGCGTCGAAAACTTCTCGGATCTTGTCGCCGACGGCGTCGTAGATCGCTTGCGCATCGAGCTCGCCCGCAATCGCCTCCTGCACGCCGTTGATCAGCGCCAGCTCCGCGTTCCGCTGCCGCGTCTCGTGCACCAGCCGCGCGTTCTCCAGCGCCACGCTCAGGCTGCCCGCCAGCGTCTCCAGCAACTGCCGGTCCGATTCGCTGAACGCGTACGCGCGATCGACGTTCTGCAGCGAGATGATGCCCGTGACCCTGCCGCTCGTGACGAGCGGGACGAACATGCTCGACTTCGGCCAGTCCCCGGCCAGGATCGTGCTCCCGTACTGGTCGATCTCCGCGTCGACGTCGGTCAATAGCAGCGACTCACCTGTCTCCAGTACGTGCCTCGAGACGCCGCCCGGCGGCGCCGGGTCGGCCGTCAGTCGCTCACCGCGCTCGATGATGTACGGAAACGCCATGTGACCGCTCGCCTCGTCGACGGTCGAGATGAAGACGGCCTGTGCGTCGAAGACCTCCTGGATCCTGTCCCCCACGGCGTCGTAGATCGCCTGCGTCTCGAGCTCACCCGCGATCGCGTCCTGCACGCCGTTGATCAGTCCGAGCTCCGCGTTCCGCTGTCGCGTCTCGTCCACCAGCCGCGCGTTCTCCAGCGCCACGCTGAGGCTGCCCGCCAGCGTCTCCAGCAACTGCTGGTCCGATGCGCTGAACGCGTGCTCGCGATCGATGTTCTGGAGCGAGATCGTGCCGGTCGCCTCGCCTGCGGTGATGAGGGGGACGAACAGGACCGACTTCGGCGCCACGCCCGAGAGAACCGGGCTCCCGAACCGCTCGGACACATCCGGGAGGTTCTCGACGACGAGTACCGACTCGCGCGTCTCGAGCACGTGCTTCGAGAACCCGACCGGCGCCATCGGTTCCTCCTGGAGCCGCTCGCCCCGCTCGATGATGTACGGGGCATGGATCAATCCCGTCGCGGCGTCGAGTGTTCGGATCGCGACGACCTGCGCGTCGAAAATCTCCCGGATCCTGTCGCCCACCGCGTCGTAGATCGCCGCGCGATCGAGCTCGCCCGCGATCGCGTCCTGCACGCTGTTGATCAGCGCCAGCTCCGCGTTCCGCTGCCGCGTCTCGTGCACCAGCCGCGCGTTCTCCAGCGCCACGCTCAGGCTCGAGGCAAGCGTGGTCAGCAGCCGGACGTCGTTCTCGGTGAACGCGTTCGTCCGGTCGAGGTTCTGGAGCGAGATCCGGCCGCGGACCTCGTCGCCGGTGATCAGAGGGGCGAAGAGGACCGACAAGGCGGGCTCGCCCTGCACCACCGGGAGGGCCTCGCCGCGCTCCAGCTCTGACGCGGGCACGTCGTTGACAAGCACTGGAGCTTTGGTCTGGATGACCTGTAGGTTCAAGGGAGAGCCCGAGATCGGCGCGCGCCGATCTGCGGGGAACCGCACGCCCTTCTCGATCGTGTACGGGTAGCGAGTCAGGCCGGCCGCGAAGTCGAAGATGCCGATGTCGACGACCTGGGCGTCGAAGATCTCCTGGATCTTGTCCCCGACGACGTCGTAGATCGCCTGCGCGTCGAGCTCGCCCGCGATTCCCTCCTGCACCCTGTTGATCAGCGCCAGCTCCGCGTTCCGCTGCCGCGTCTCGTGCACCAGCCGCGCGTTCTCCAGCGCGACGCTGAGACTGCCCGCAAGTGTCTCGAGGAGCTGCTCGTCGGACTCGCCGAACGCATGCTCCCGATCGACGTTCTGGAGCGAGATCACGCCGGCCGGGCGGCCTCCGGCGACGAGCGGGACGCCGAGCCACGATTTGGCCAGCTCACCGGCCAACACGGCCGGATTGCCGTAGTGCTCGACCGCCTCCATCATCTTTTCGTTGAGCAGCAGGGGCTCGCCGGTCTCCATCACGTGCTTGCGGAAGCCGATCAGCTCGAACGGCTCGTCGGGGAAGCGCTTCCCCCGCTCGATCGTGTACGGGAAGTGGATGAGCCCCGACGCCTCGTCGTAGATGCCGATGTCGACGACCTGGGCATCGAAGATCTCCTGGATCTTGTCGCCCACGACGTCGTAGATCGCCTGCAGGTCGAGCTCCCCGGCGAGCGCCTCCTGCACGCTGTTGATCAGCGCCAGCTCGGCGTTCCGCTGCCGAGTCTCGTGCACAAGGCGGGCGTTCTCCAGTGCGACGCTGAGACTGCCCGCGAGCGTGGTCAGCAGACGCTGGTCCGCGTCGTCGAACGCGTGCTCTCGCTCGAAGTTCTCGATCATGACGACTCCCGTCGCGCGAGCGCGCGAAAAGAGCGGAACGTAGAGCGCGGCCTTCGGAAGCTCGCCGGCAACGAGGGTGGCGCCGTACCGCTCGGCCTCTGCCGCGAAGGCCTCGTTGACCAGAAGCGGCTCACGGCTCTCCAGGACATGCCTACTGAAGCCGGCGACCCCGGTTGGATCCGGCCACAGCCGCTTTCCGTGCTCGACCAGGAACGGGAAGCGCAGGAGGCCACCCGGCTCGTCGAGCGTCACGATTGCGACTCCCTGCGCGTCAAAGATCTCCTGGATCTTGTTGCCCACCACGTCGTAGATCGCCTGCATCTCGAGCTCGCCGGCCAGCGCCGACTGGACGCTGTTGATCAGGGCGAGCTCTGCGTTCCGCTCGCGCGTCTCGTGCACGAGCCGCGCGTTCTCCAGCGCCACGCTGAGACTGCTCGAGAGCGTCGTCAGCAGACGCTGGTCCGCATCGTCGAACGCGTGCTCTCGATCGATGTTCTGAAGCGAGACGACCCCGACGGGCTTGCCCCGCGCGATGAGCGGGACGAACAGGACCGACTTCGGCTTCTCCCCGGTGTCGACCCTGCTCCCGTAACGCTCGGATTCGATATCGAGGTTCTCGACGATCAGCAGCGGCTCGCCCGTTTCCAGGACGTGCTTCGTGAAGCCGACCGGCGAATATGGCTCGACCTGGAACCGCTCGCCGCGCTCGAAGATGTACGTGTCGTGCAGGAGGCCCGTCGCCTCGTCGAGCATCGTGATCTGGACGGCTTGCGCGTCGAAGACGTCTCGGATCCTGTCGCCGACTGCATCGTAGATCGCCTCCAGCTCGAGCTCGCCCGCGATTGCCGCCTGGACGCTGTTGATCAGCGCGAGCTCGGCGTTCCGCTGCCTGGTCTCCTCGATCGCGCGAGCCCGTGAGAGCGCGGCGCCGATGTGCTGGCCGACGAAGGCGAGCAGGTCGGCGTCCTCCTCGGTATAGAGGGTCTCTCTCGTATAGGACTGCACGACGAGAACGCCGACCGTGCGCTCCTCGTCGTGGAGCGGGACACCGAGCCAGTCCTCCGCCAGGTCGCCGAGCAGCTCGACCTCTCCACGCTCGACGAGACCGGCTATCCGTTCGCCGGAGAGGTGCTGCGGCTCACCGGTACGGAGGACGTAGCCGGTCAGAGAGCGCGAGTTCCGGAACTCGGTCCATTCGTTCGGATCCGGGAGGACGTCGGCGAGATTCCGTTCGTCGGCGAAGTACGGCCAGTTGATCCGCCCCCGCTCCTCGTCGTAGAGGGAGATGAAGAAGTTCTTCGCGTACATGAGCTCGCCCACGACGCCGTGGAGGGCGCGGTAGAACTCCTGCATGTCCCGGGCTGCACCTGCGAGCTCGGCGACGCGGTAGAGCGCGTCCTGGACCTTGGCGGCGCGCGTCCGCTCTGCCTCGACGCCCGCCACGTCGTCGAGTATCGCGCGGAACGAACAGCTCGTCTAGGTTCTCGCCCGAGATGCGTGACGCTCCCGGCCCTGACGTCCCCTTCCCGCCGATGGAGGCCGAGCTCGTCTCGGAGCTGCCGGCGGGCGGCGGGTGGCGCTACGAGCCGAAGTGGGACGGCTTCCGCGGGGTGCTCGAGAACGACGGCGGGGAGCTCGCGCTCTGGTCACGCAACGGCCGGCCGCTGCTTCGCTACTTCCCCGAGCTGCGGCCGCTCGGCGAGCTGATGCCGGCGCACTCGGCACTCGACGGCGAGATCGTGATCGCGCGCGACGGCGCGCTCGACTTCGACGCGATGCAGATGCGGCTCCACCCGGCGGAGAGCCGCGTCCGCAGGCTCGCCGGCGAGATCCCGTCCACCTTCGTCGCGTTCGACCTCCTCCTCTGGAAAGGGAAGCCGGTGCACGAGCGGCCGATCGAGAAGCGGCGAGCCGAGCTCGAGAAGGTCGGCGATGGATTCGAGCTGTCGCCGGTCTCCGACGACGTCGAGCAGGGGCGCGAGTGGCTGAGGACGCTGCAAGCGGCGGGCTTCGACGGCGTGGTCGCGAAGAAGCTCGGCCTGCCGTACCTCGCGGGGTCGCGCGACGGCGTCGTCAAGGTCAAGCCGCACAAGACGGCGGACTGCGTCGTGGCCGGGATCCGCTGGAAGAAGGGCGGCCGCGAGACGATCGCGACGCTCCTGCTCGGGCTCTACGCCGACGACGGGAGCCTCGCCTACGTCGGCTCGGCCGCGGTCGGCGCGAAGAACCAGGCGGAGATCGCCGAGAAGGTGCTGCCGCTCGTCGACGAGAAGAGCGACCGGCGGTTCAGCGAGCCGAACCGCTGGGGCACGGGAGAGCTCGAGGAGACGGCGCTCAAGCCGAAGCTCGTCGTCGAGGTTCGCTTCGACAAGCTCGAGAAGCACCGCTTCCGCCACGGCACGCGGCTGCTCCGCTTCCGGCCGGACAAGAACCCGCGCGACTGCACCTGGCGCGAGGTGCGCCCGCCGCGCAGCGCAGACGACCTCGCAGTCGAGGACCTGCTCCGCGCCTAGCTCTTCTTGACCCGCGACGGCTGGACGCGCTTCGGCTCGCCCGGCATCTTCGGGAAGTTCGGCGGGTACGGCGCCTCGCCGGCCCCCTCCGCCTCCTCCCGCTCGACCCACTCGAGCAGCTTGCGCAGGTCGCAGACGGCGCCGTCGATCCCCGCCTGGACGTCGCCGAGCTCGGCGAAGCGCGCGGGCATCGTCGCCAGCGTGAAGTCCTCGGTCTCGAGATCGGCGAGCTCCTCCCAGCGGAACGGCGCCGAGACCGTCGCGTCAGGCCGCGCCCGGACGGAGTAGGCGGACGCGATCGTCCGGTCCCGCGCGTTCTGGTTGTAGTCGATGAAGACGCGCTCGCCGCGCTCCTCCTTCCACCACGCGGTCGTGACGAGCTTCGGCGCGCGCCGCTCGACCTCGCGCGCGAACGCGAGCGCGCACCGCCGCACCTCGCGGAAGCCCCACTTCGGCTCGATCCGGCAGGCGACGTGGATCCCGCGGTTGCCGGACGTCTTCGGCCAGCCGGTGAACCCGAGCTCGTCGAGCGTCTCCTGCACGACCGCGGCGACCTGCCTCGCCTCGGCGAACCCGGTGCCCGGCTGCGGATCGACGTCGATGCGGAGCTCGTCCGGGTGCTCGACGTCGCGCCGCCGCGACGGCCACGGGTGGAAGTCGATCGTGGCGAGGTTCGCCGCCCAGGCGACTTGCGCGAGCTCGGTGACGCACAGCTCATCCGCGGTGCGGCCGGAGGGAAACGTGACGGTCGCGGTCTCGATCCAGTCGGGCCGGTGCTTGGGCACGCGCTTCTGGTAGATCGCCTCGCCTTCCACGCCGTCCGGGTGCCGCTTCAGCTGGGTCGGCCGCTCGCACAGCGCGCGCACGATCCCCTCCCCGACCGAGAGGTAGTACTGGACAAGGTCGAGCTTCGTCTCGCCGCGCGTCGCGAAGAAGACCTTGTCCGGGTTCGTCACCTTGACGGTGCGCGGCCCGACCTCGAGCTCGACGAACGGCGACTGGGACGGCATCCCTCAGGAGTATCGTGAACCGCGTGCTGGAGGACACGCGCCCACTGCGCCTCACGCTCGAGCCCCTCGACGACTTCGTCGTCGTGGAGCCGACCGACGAGGAGGCCGAGACGCGCGCGGGGCTGATCCTCCCGGCGAGCGCGGAGGCCCAGTGCCGGAGCGGCATCGTGACCGCGGTCGGCTCTGCTGCCGACGGCGTCGCGCCGGGCGACAAGGTGCTCTTCCCCAGCGGCGGGGGCTACGACGTCCGGCTCGCCGGCACCGCGCAGAAGGTGCTGCGCCGCGCGGAGCTCATCGCGCGAATCCACGACTGAACCGAACCGGACACGTCCGGTACCAGGTACCGGACGTGTCCGCAAAGTGCAGCCTTGAGCGGAGAGGGAGGGATTTGAACCCTCGAGGCACCTTTCGGCACCCACGCGATTTCCAGTCGCGCTCCTTCGACCGCTCGGACACCTCTCCGAGAGCGCCCAGGGTATCGCCCTTCCGCGCGGGCCTGTCCGGCCGATCGCGGCCCTAGCCTCTCGGCGATGCTGAGAGAGGAGCTGCGACGGCTCGTCACCTGGGGCGAGCGCCACCGGCGCCTGCTCGCGCGGATCGTGATCGCGTTCTGCCTCTCCCTGGCCGTGGATCTCGTGGGCGCGGCGCTGATGTGGGCCTTCGAGCGCGGAGCGCACGGCACGGACATCCACGGCTTCGGCGACGCGCTCTTCTTCGCGACGGTGCAGATCCTCACCGTCTCGTCCGCCCTGAACAACCCGGTCACGCACGCCGGGCAGGTCGTCGACGTCGTCCTCGAGTTCTGGGCGATCTTCGTCGTGACGGCGGTCGCAGGCTCGTTCGCGTCGTTCTTCTCGAGCGGCGACCGCACCTAGCCGCACGCCGGCAGGTCGTCGAGCGTGTTGTCGCCGCCGTTGTCCGGCCGTGCGCGAATGCCGTCCTCGGAGAGCTCGATCTGGGCGAAGCCGCCGCCCGGGCCGAGGGCGTAGAGCCGGTCGCCGTTCTCGATCGCTCCTCGCGCCTGCTCAATGGTCCAGATGTCGTCGTACATGACGCCGTTGCCGTTCGCTGCATAGCCGACGCCCTCGAGGTCTCCGTCTACCCCCCGTACGACGCAGATGATCCGGTAGTCGGCGATGGATCTAGATGTCGGCCGCGGGCGCCACGTCGCCGCGAGTCTACCCCTTGCGCCGGTGAAAACAAACATTAGATAGCAACGTCCGACTCTTGAAGTAGAACAGACGTCACCCGGCCGGGCTGTTCTGTCAATCGACCGAAAGGACAGTCCGTGAACGCAAGGATTGCCTTGCTGGCCATCGTGGTCGGCGCATCGTTGCTCGCGCTCGTGCTGGGCGACAGCCCCTGGCCGGGCCTCTAGGGCTCGCTTCCTGTCGTGGCTGGTGGCGGCAGCAGCTTCTCCCGAGCGCCGCCGCCAGTCCGCAGGACTCGCTTTTTCGCGTGTTATGCCTGTAGTCTTGGCCGCCAGTGCCCCGCCGCCCGTCCACTCACGTCGATGACCCGGCCGCCGTCGGGCAACGCCTGAAGGAGGCGCGGCGCGCTGCCGGCCTGACTCAGCGCGAGCTCTCTTTCGACGGCTGCACGGCGGCGTACGTCTCCCGGATCGAGGCGGGCGCGCGCGTCCCTTCCCTCCAGATCCTGCGCGAGTTCGGGAAGCGCCTCGGTGTCAGCGCCGACTACCTCGCCACCGGCCTTCCCGATGCCGATGCCGTCAGCTCCGAGTTCCTCGAGGCCGAGGTCGCCCTCCGGCTCGGCAACGAGGAGCGGGCAGCGGAGCTGTACGAGGCAGCGCACGCGGACGCAGACTCGCCGGAGAAGCTCGCGCGGGCGGAGCTCGGGCTCGGACGCGTGGCGCTCCGCCGCGGGGACGTCCCGCAGGGGATTGCGCTCCTGGAGCATGCGCTCGAGTCCGGCGCACTGGGCCCGGGCGACGCCTCGGCGGCGGCGAACGCCCTCGGTCGCAGCTACGCCGCACAAAGCCGCTTCGAGGAAGCGTTCGCGATCTTCGAGCGCTTCCTCCACGAGGCGCGCGAGCGTGAAGACCAGTTCGACCAGGTCCGCTTCGCGCTCCTTCTCGCGAACGCCTACGTCGACCACGGCGACTTTGCCCGCGCGCACGCGGCTGTCGGAGAGGTTCTCGACCTCGCGCGCCAGACGATCGACCCGATGTTGCGCGCGAGCCTCTACTGGTCGCAGTCGCGCGTCCACCTCGAGGAGGGCGACGCCGACCGCGCGGCCGAGTACGCGCAGCTGGCGGTCGCGACCCTGAGAGCGAGCGAGCAGACGGTCGAGGCTGCGCGCGCCTTGCTGATGGTCGCCTACATCGAGAACGACCGCGGCAACCCGCAGGTGGCGCTCGACCTCCTCGACGAGGCCGAACCGACGGTCGTCGCCGCCGGAGAGCCGACCGAGGCGGCGATGTTCGCGGTCGAGCGGGCCCGCGCGCTTTCGGCGCTCGGTGACGGAACGCGGGCGATCGAGCTCCTCCTGGGCACCGTCCCGCAGCTCAACGCTGCCGCCCCGAGGGACGCGGCCCGCGCCTACGCCGCGGTCGCAGACGTCTACCGCCGCGAAGGGGACACCGCTCGCGCCCTAGAGCTCTACGAGCTCGCCGTCGAGCATTCCCCGGTCGCGAATCGGTACGTCGCCGAGTCTCTTTCGGCCATGGCGGCGATCTACGAGGAGCAGGGCAACGCGCAGAAGGCGCTCGACCTCCTGAAGCAAGCGCTGGCCGCGCGCTCCGGCGCACCCGCCTGAACCGCGGCCCGACAGCACATACCCTCTGACCGTGTCGAGCCTGGTCGGGCGCGAGTCGGAGCTGGAGGCCGTCGAGGCCTTCCTGCGCTCCAAGAGACCCCACGTGCTCGCGATCGTCGGTGAGCCGGGAATCGGCAGGACGACGTTGTGGCAGGCGGCGGTCGAGCGTGCCCGGGCGCAAGGTGCGCGAGTGCTGATCGCGCGGCCGACCGAGTCGGAGTCCCGTCTCGCCTTCGCGGGGCTCGCGGATCTGCTCGCCGAGATGCCGGACGAGCTCTTCGCGCGGCTACCCGAGCCGCAGCGGGTGGGTCTCGACGTCGCGCTCCTGCGCGCCGCGTCCGCGCGGCCGCCCGAGCGTCGCGTCGTCGGCGCCGGATTGCTCACGCTTCTGCGTGCACTCTCCCTCGAGTCGGGGGTCGTCTGCGCCGTCGACGACCTCCACTGGCTCGATGCCTGAGGGGGAGGCAGCCGATACGGTCGCCCCTGTGCAGATTCGTGAAGCGGACGACCGGGACGCCGAAGCGGTCGCGCGGCTGTTCCGCGCGGCCGACGACGCGCGCGTGGTCTCGGCCAACGGGGTGCGACACATGCGCGGGACGAGCCCGGAGCGTGCCCGACTGCTCGATCTCGTCGCCGAGGCCGACGGTGCCGTGGTGGGCGTCGGCACAGCTGCTCTGAATACGGAGACGACGACGGAGGGAGCAGCGTGGGCGTTCGTCACGGTCGACGCGGCGTACCGGCGGCGAGGGATCGGAGACGAGCTCGGCAGGCGGCTTCTCGATCATCTGCGCGAGGTTGGTGCGATGAGGATCACGTCGTTCTTCCGCTGGACCGAGGAGGGTGAGCGGTGGGCGGCGGCGCTCGGCTGGTCGCGGCTGCTGAGCGGACCGCTCATCGCGGTCGACCCGCGCATCGTGTCGGAGCTGCCGATCCCGGCCGGTTACCGGTGCGTGGCGATGGCCGAGGTGGCGCCGGAAGCGGTGTACGAGGCGTTCAGAGCGGCGTTGCTCGATGAGCCGACACCGATCCCACTGGACGACTTCCGGCTCGACGACTTCCTTCGCGAGTGGAACCATCCGGATGCCGATCTGGAGGCGAGCACGGCGGTGGTGGACGAGGTGGGCGGTGTGGTGGCGGTCACGTTCCTGAACGTTGCCGGAGAGCGTGCCCAGCACGGGGGGACGGGCACTGTGCGCGAGCACCGCAGCCGCGGTCTCGCGACGGCCGCGAAACGGCGAACGTTGCGGGCGGCTGCGGAGCGTGGCGTGATTCGCGTGACGACGTCGAACGCGGAGGAGAACGCAGCGATGCGCGCGATCAACCGGAAGCTCGGCTTCGAGCCGATCGGCGAGCATGTGATCTTCGGGAGCGATCTCTGAGGAGTTGACAACCCATCGCCGCCGTTCCGGAACAGCGTCAAAGCCCTCGTGCTGTTTCGGCTCGGGAGGCTTGTCCAAGCTGAAACAGGCGGCGATCGCGGGTGCGCGCGCCGGTCCTTGCGCCGATCCGTAGAGCCCAGGAGGAACGTCAGACGGACTGGCGCGCCGTCCGCCCGAGCTCGTCCAGCGTCGCAGCGGCGGCCGCTTCGCGGACGGCTGCGAGCTGTTCAGCCGACAACTCGGCCTCGAGTCGATCAAGGACGGGGCGGGCGGCAATGGCGTAGGAGGCTGGAAGCTGCTCGTGACCCAGCGCGAAGGTGAGGGTCACGGCCGCCCGCTCCTCTTCAGCAGGATCCGTGGCGAGGCAAGCACCGATCCCGCTCAGTGCCAGGAGCTCGAGCGAGATCGCCTGCGCGGCGTGCGCGCGTTCGAGTGCCGCCTCAAAGCGCTCGCGTGCCTCGGCGCCGTCTCCGAGCGCGAGTGCCGCGAAGCCGATGCGGCAGAGCGCCGTGATCAGCCCCCAGCGGTGGTTGACCTCGGAGAACGCCTCGTAGCCGGCACGCCCCAGCCGCAGAGCCTCGGGGTAGTCACCCAGCCCGAACGCGCTCATGCTCGCGCGGCTGAGCGCATAGCCGGTTCCGCCGGACTCGCCGAAAGACGAGAACAGCTCGTTCGCCTCCATGTGGCGGCCGAGCGCATCGCCGAAGCGCTCCTCAGCGTCGGCGAGGAGCCCGAGCTTGCTTGTGGCATACGCAAGCAGGAGCGGGTTGCCCAGGTTCGTCGTGAGGACGTGCGAAGCCTCGAACGCCTCGCGAGCCGCCCCGAGGTCGTCCATGAGGAGCCGGCCGAAGCCGAGATCCATCAGAGCTCCGCTCTCCGTGAGCTCGTCGCCGAGGGCGTGCGCGATCTTCACTCCCTCTTCCAGGAGCGTCACAGCCTCCGGCAAATCGTCCCGATACCCCGCCATGATTCCGAGCGCGCAGAGGCACTTTGCGAGCTCTCGATCCAGGTTCCGCGTCCGTAGGACGGGCAAGCACAGGGTGCCGATCCTCTCCGCTTCCGGGTCGTGCCCGAGTCGGGCGTCGATCGCGAGCCGGGACATCGCCGCCGCCAGCGCGACCCCGCTGGCGCGGCCAGGGTCGTCCGCGGCGAAGCCGGCCGCTCGAGCGAGACGCTCGAGCGTCTCGCCGCCCTCGTACCAGCTGTGCATCCAGAGGAAGGTGTCGAACGCCTCGAGCACCTGCAGCGCGTTGGGCTCGTCGTCCTCCGTCAGCGTCCACTCGACCGCGGCGCGGAGGTTGTCCAGCTCGCCCCGCAGCTCGTCCCTCGCGACCGCGAGCTCCGGGCCCATGAGCGTCGTCTGCCGTTCGAGAAGCATTGTCGCGTAGTGACGCGCGTGCCGCTCCCGGGCGTCCGCTTCCTCGGCGGGCGATGCTCGGAGCTGTTCGGCCGCGTACTGTCGCAGTAGCTCGTGCTGCTCGAAGCGGCCGAAATCCGGCCGGCGAAGGAGTGACTTGGCGACGAGCTCGGACAGGAGCCGCATGTCGGCGCCGGTGACTGCAGCGGCGGCGCCGCGATCGAAGCTGCCGCGGAACACGGACAGCCGCGAGAACGCGCCCCGCTGGTCGTCGGTGAGCAGGCGCCACGAGTGGTCGATGGCCGCGCGCAAGCTGCGGTGGCGCTCCGGTACATCGCGCATCGACGTGGCGAGGAAGTCGATGTTCCCTTCGATCTCGTCGGCGATCTCGGCGCAGGAAAGGACCGACACCCACGAGGCCGCGAGTTCGATGCCGAGCGGCATGCCGTCGACGAGCCGGCAGATTTGGAGCGCCTGCGCGTACTCGGCGTCGTCGAGTGCGAAGTCCGGAACGACCTGCGTGGCGCGCTCGACGAACAACCGCACCGCCGACGCGCTCCCGTTCCCGTTCTCCGCGAGGCCGAGGCCTTCGACGTCGAGCACCCACTCGCTCTGGAGGTTGAGGCGTTCCCGTGAGGTCGTCAGGAGCTCGACGTTCGGCGCGCGCTCGACGATCTCATTGAGAAGCCCGGAGCCCTCGACAAGGTGCTCGAAGTTGTCGAGCACGAGCAACGTCGAACGCTCGGCGAGGTAGTCCAATAGCTGTTCCTGCGCCGAGAAGCCGCTGTGCGCGGCGTCGACGGCGAACTGGATCGACTCGGCGAGGACGGGCGCGAGAAGGTCCGGCGAAGCGACCGGGGCCAGCGGCACGAAGTGGACGCCGTGCGGGTAGCGGTCGACCCGGCGGGCTGCGGCCTCGAGGGCGAGCCTGGTCTTGCCCGCCCCGCCCGGCCCGACGAGCGTGAGCAGGCGGCAGTTGGGGTCGTCCAGAAGCCGGTCGACCGCAGCGAGCTCCGGGGCCCGGCCGACGAACGACGTTCGCGGCAACGGCAGGTTCTTCATGCCCGCCTCGATCGTCTTCAGCAGCGGGAACTCGGATGGGAGGCCGTCGATCTCGAGCTGGTAGATGCGCTCAGGCGCGCTGAGGTCCTTGAGGCGGTGCGCGCCGAGGTCGCGGACCTCCGCGTCGACGAGCGCTTTGGTCGGCTCCGACATGAGCACCTGCCCGCCGTGACCGACGGCGGCGATCCGGGCACCCTTGTGCACGTCGAGACCGACGTAACCCTCTTCCGTCAGCCGCGGCTCGCCTGTGTGCAGGCCCATCCGCACGCGAATCGGACCACCGGCAAGAGCACGCTGGCAATCCGCAGCAGCGGCGACCGCGTTCGACGCGCGGGCGAAGGCGACGAAGAACGCATCACCCTGCGTGTCGACCTCGACGCCCTCGTGCTCGGCGAACGACGCGCGGAGTCGCCGCCGATGCTCCTGCAGAGCCTCCCCGTAGTCATCGCCCAGGTCGTGCAACAGCCGCGTCGAGCCCTCCACGTCCGTGAAGAGCAAGGTCACGACACCGGTCGGAAGATCGCTCGCCATCGCCCACGATCATGCGCCGTCGCGCGTTCGCTGTCCAGCGAACAGGGAGCGGAGGGGGAGGGATTTGAACCCTCGATCCGCCTAACGACGGATAACGGTTTTCGAGCGCCTAGTCGTTTGGCTTGTCTAGGTGCCGGCCGGACACTGTGCGACAACGCGCGCGACAGTCGGCATCAGCGGGACCGGCGACTGGTCCGGTGGAGACGGTAGTCATCCGGCCGAATCCGCTCGTCTGCGTTGTGCGTCTGCGGGTGTGCTCGCCGGGAGGTCTCTCGGCGTCGTTAGCTCGTTGCGGATGCCTCGCCTCCATCGAGACAGCCACGCGGTCGACGTCGCAACGCGTTGAAGCGAAGCGCAAACTATCCCGCTGATCCCCAGAACGAAGAACACGTCTGCGGGGTTGAAAGCGATGCCGTTCGTCCCGCCAAGCAGGAACGGGTCAGGAATCCGTCCGCCGTGTGTCATTGCGGATACGAGGTTGCCCAGGAGGCCCCCCGCGGAGGTCGCAGCTGCGGCGAACATCGTGACCGACGATCGGAGCGCGAGCACGAGGCAGCAGGTCAGAAGGACGAACGAAGCAAGAATCCACGCCGCTGAGCGGTGGTGGAACAGCTCCGGCGGCGGCGGCCACAGAGCCTTGGCCGCGAGGTCGACGGCGGCGAGCGCTGACGCACATCCTGTAACTGCGATCAGCCGCCTAGACATCCTCTCCATCTATCGGCTCACAACCTCCAGCTGATGAGCAGTCCAGCTGCTCTGCGGCTAAGCGATGCCAATGCGGCTGCCGATACGTCGTCCATGACCAGAGCGCGAATTGTCCAGATCGCCGCAGTGGGGGTCGCCCTGGCGGGCTGCGCGCTCTTCCTGCTGAATGTGCAGACGAGTGCCAATGGTTGGCGGAATGCCGACCCGACTGGCGGTCAAAGTAAGGCGTTGAACATCCCTATCCCTGCGAAGCAGCCGGCTAGAGAAGCCTCCGGACCGGCTGGTTGGTTCTGGGAAGAGGGAACGCCGGGATGGCGGCCTGGGGAGCGGATCCAGGGATATCCCATTGCCGGGGCTACTGCGAAAGAGCTCGTGAGAGCAAGGGAGTCAGCGGTTCGCGCCGGCCTTCAGTGGCCAGGCGTTCGAGTCGTCGATGCAGTCCACACCACGAGGCGGCGGTTTCTCGCAATTCTCGCCGCGCCGACGGCCAATGATCCCGCGCGGACGTGTCTAGGCGCGATGCTCGAGGGAAACGCGAAGGTCGAGTGGCTATGCCCGAGCAGAAGTGGGCCGGGAAGCGATCTCGGGAACTCGCCCGCTCTGATCGCTGCGACGAGCCTCGACTGGCCTAGCGCACCCGGAACTGCGGAGAACAAACACCCGCTCGATCTCGTCGGCGTCGCGCGCGGTGACGTTCGGCGGGTCGTCCTGAGCGCCCCCGGAATCGAGCCCGAACGGATCTACGAGCGCGGCCACACCTGGGGACAGTTCGATGCTGCCTGGATAGTCACCGACCGCAGCGCCAGGCTAAGGATCTACGGGCAGTCCGGCCTGCTGGAAGTTGTTCGTCTCGCGATCGGTCCGGGGCAGTCGCGCATCTTCCCCTGACGACACCGGCGACGGTCATCGGGAAACGGTGACACGAGGCGTGGAGCCGACCCAGATGACGGAGGGTCAGAGGTCGTCGACCTGCATCCCCCACGCAACAACCACGAGGAACACGAGGGTCGAGGCGAAGCGAAAGCCCCAGCCCGCAGGCGAGATGGAGATCGAGAAGATCTGAGCAACGTAGGCGCTGAAGACCGCCGCGGAAGCAACGCGGTACGGCCAGCGCAGCCGCCGAACCGATTGTGCCGCGAGGGCGCCGAGCGGAAGCGCGAGCACGGCCCAGTTCGGGAAACCGAAGAGCAGAGCGACGCCCAGCGCGCCGAAGTAGACAAGCGCGAGCCGCCGCCATGGCAGCGATGACGATGTACCCGAGGGCGCGAGTTCCTCCGGTTCGATCGGCGGCAAGTCGAAGAGATCAACCGCCGGTCCGGCGGGAGGCAGGCGCCTTTCCATCGGATGATTCATCGGCTGCGCGCCGACGGAGACGAAAGCCCTTGACTGAGAAAGAGGGCCACCGGCGAGCGATCTAGCGGGTCGCTTCCGGCTCCGATCACGGGCAAACGTCGGTTACGAGCCGGGCGCCACGAACTCGAAATGTCTCTCGGCTTGATGTTGTCTTTTGTCTTGAATGTCCCTCGATCGAGTGATACGTTCGCTGTTCTGTTGTCATCAGCGCCCGAGTCTTGCGGCAGCTCGGACACGAGCGAGGGGAGGGCAAGAGCATGAGAGTTCGCTTCGCCGGAAGGCCGATCGGTGGTCGTGCTTTCGTTGCCGCGCTCGCGACGGTTGCCTGCGCAATTGCCGCCGCTACGGCGGCTCCGGTCGCGAAAGCAAACGGAACGTGCGGCGGCCACAGCATTACGAACACGAACCAGTATCCGTATGGCGCGACCGAGAAGGTCGTGATCGACGTGTGGGGCTCGTCTGCCCCAAGACCGTCGAGCGTCATAATCGGCGGGACACAGTGGTCGTTCTCCAGCTCGACTACCTATTCCGATCACAACTCGTCGATCTGGACGCACTCGTACCTCGCCCGGGGCACGTGGAACTTCTCACTGGTGGTGAGCGGTCAGCTCTGCGGTAACGGCACCTTCACGATCACCTAACTACGTCTCGAAGCACGAGTGCTGCGCTACGGGGAGGGTCATCCAGAACCCTCCCCGTTCCTTCAGGAGGCTCGAGAGGAACTCGTCGGCGACAGAAGGCTGGCCGAAAACACGGCGAGACGCAGATGCATCCCGATGCTCGCGTTGCCTCGCGAGACAGGCAGCACTTCAAAGTGCATCTGTGTCTCGCCTGGCTAGTTCCTTGACGCACAAGGTTTAGGGCCGCTCAGAGTTCGATGCCGCGACCGATTTCGTGCTCGATCTCGATAACCCGCTGAAGAACCTCGAGAGGCTGGCGGTCCTGTTCGCGATCGAGGGCGGCCAGCATCCGCGCGTGATCGTCGACCGAGGCCACCGCCGGCCGAAGACCCTGCCCGAGCGGCGGTCTCTCCGCTCGCCGACGCAGGTCGTCGTAGCCCTGTGTGCCGGCGGGCTCGGGGACGATCTTCAGCTCGCCCGCCTCCGTCTCGAGCTCGAGGACGCCGCGCCCGGCCAGGTCGCGCTCCAAGACCGGCAACTTTCCGTCGGGCCGGCGCGCATTGAGCCCCTCTAAGGCCAGCCCTAAGCGGCGCAGGTTCTCCTCGCGGGTCGACGGCACGATGTCCAGGCCGTCCGTGATTTCACCCGATCCGTGGAGCACCCGGCCAAGGCCGCCAATCACGACGTAGGTGACCCGCTGCCGCTCGAGCGCCTGTAGCAACGCATACGGGTCGAATTCGCCGGCCATCAGTGTCGACGGGCCCTCAGCATCGTCTGTAGCCGCTCCTGCGGCGTCCGCTCCAACGCCTTCTCCAGCCGCGCCTCCAGCTGCGCGTCCGGACCGCGATACGGCACCAGCGACAGGTCGAGGTCGAAACCGCAGGCATGGAGGAGCTCGCGCAGCGTCTCGAGGCTCGGCGTAACGGCGTCGCGCTCCCAGCGAGCGATCTGCGCGCGATCCTTCCTACTTCGCTCGGCGAGCTGCACCTGCGAGAGCCCCGCCCGCGTCCGGGCCTGGCGAATAAGCGTCCCGCTAGTCACATGTTGATCGTACACGGCCGCTGTGTTTAGGCACAGTACTGTCTTATCTGCTACAGTCAGCTCATGCCGCGCCAGCCGGACGCGCAGCAGTTGCGACTCGAGGTCACGCCGATCAGACGCCCCGAGCAGCCACGTCCTCAGCGGGCGACCAAGTCGACCCTGGGGCCACGACTCGCCCTGAGCCCCGACGAGGCCGCCGGCGTCCTCGGCGTGAGCCGCGACTATCTCGATGAGCACGTGATGGGTGAACTCCGGATTGTCCGCCGCGGCCGGCGCATCCTCATCGCCCTCAGCGAGCTCGAGCGATGGCTCGATCGCGCCGCCGCTCGCGGCAAGCTCTCAAGGGGAGCTTGATGGCGAAGTCGACGCCCGGGATCGAAGTGCGGCACCGGCGCCACTGTCCGGCAGTCCGCGATCGGGTTGCGCGCTGCAAGTGCAGTCCCTCGTACCAGGCGCACGTCTGGAGTGCCCGCGAAGGCAAGCGCATCCGCAAGACCTTCCGAAGCTTCGACGAGGCGAAGGCATGGCGCACGGAGACGCTCGTCGGCTTACGGCGCGGCACCATGCGCGCGCCGTCGTCCACGACGCTTCGAGACGTCTGGGAGACGTGGCTCGCTGGTGCGCGCGCCGGCACCATCCGCAATCGCTCAGGGGATGAGTACAAGCCGAGCGTGCTGCGCGGCTACGAGACATCGATGCGCCTGCGCGTTCTGCCCGAGCTCGGCGGCGCAAAGCTGACCGAGACCACGCGCCTCGACATCCAGGACCTCGTCGACCGGATGCTCGGGAAGCGACGCGACGCGAGCACGATCCGGAACACGCTCATCCCCCTCCGCGCCGTCTACCGGCGCGCTCTCGCGCGTGGAGAGGTCGCCGTCAACCCGGTGAGCGGCGTCGAGCTTCCCTCGGTGCGCGGCCGCCGGGACCGCATCGCGTCCCCGAAAGAGGCGGCCGCGCTGATCGCTGCCGTACGCGAAGCGGACCGCGCCGTCTGGGCGACCGCGTTCTACGCGGGACTCCGCCTCGGCGAGCTCCTGGCGCTTCGCGACGACGACGTTGACCTCGAGGCCGGCGTCATCCGGGTCGAACGCTCGTGGGATCCGCGTGCCGGCGTGATCGAGCCGAAGAGTCGCGCCGGAAAGCGTTCTGTGCCGATCGTCGCCGCCCTCCGCCCCCACCTCGCAGCGCGCAAGCTGCGGCGGCGCGGCGCAGCGGGGTTCTTCTTCGGCGATCGCGGACGGCCGTTCAACCGCAACGCGCTCGTCAACAGGGCCAATCGCGCTTGGCGGAAGGCGAAGCTTCAGCCGATCGGCCTGCACGAGTGTCGGCACACATTCGCATCGATCCTGATCGCGGCCGGCGTCAACGCTAAGGCTCTGTCTACCTACCTTGGCCACAGCTCGATCCAGATCACGCTCGACCGCTACGGGCACCTCATGCCCGGGAATGAAGACGAGGCGGTCGCGCTCGTCGACGCGTATCTCGTGCGCGCATCCGGCAAGAACCGCTGACGCCGGTCCGGCACCCGTCGTGCGGACCGCGTCCCCTCTGCGCGTGCGACAGTCGTGCGACAGTCTGCCGCCCCACAAGGCGGATCCGGGCGGACTCGGCCGGACGGCAGGGGGCTGCACGGGTACACCGGCGTCCCGGTCAACCAAGCGTCTTCCGGGCGTGAAAGCGGAGGGGGAGGGATTTGAACCCTCGATCCGCCTAACGACGGATAACGGTTTTCGAGACCGCCGCATTCGACCGCTCTGCCACCCCTCCGCGGGTGGGCGCAGAGCCGCGGCGGGCGCTGCGCTAGCGGAGAAGGAGGGATTCGAACCCTCGATGGAGCCATTCAGCCCCATAACGCCTTAGCAGGGCGCCGCCTTCAGCCACTCGGCCACTTCTCCGGAGTCCGGACAGGTTAGCGGAGTGCTAGCCGAAGAAATTCACGGCGGCGACCATCAGCCCGAAGAGGACGATGGACGCGATCGCGAACACGCTCAGGCCCGCCGGGCCGGGAAAGTCCGGCTTGTAGCGCGGCACGAGGAACGACGCTGCGAGCGCGAAGACTATGAAGGCGACCGCGACGACGATGAGCCCGACCTCGTGGCCGGTCGAGATCTCTGACCCGAGCACGAGCCGTATTCCAGCAGATCAGGCGGAGGCGAGCAGCCGGGTCTCCTCGCGCCTGCGCCGCTCGCGCACGAGCCACCAGCCGAGGCCGCCGAGCACGAGGATCGGGCTGAGGACGACGAGCGCGTAGAGGACGACGATCCCCTCGAGCGCGAGGAAGCCCGCGGCGGAGCCGAGCAGCCGGTCGAAGCGGCCGCTCCTGTGGTGCGTCGGGCCGACGATGCCGTTCCTGTTCGTCGTCAGCGTGAGCGAGATGTCCGCGGTCGCGCCCGACGCGACCGTCGCGCTGCGCGCCTTCCGCAACTCCGTGACCGAGTGGCGCGCGTTCGCGAGCTTGATCTGGAGCTCGACGCGCTCGGCCGCCGACAGCGACCCGTTCTTGAGCGCCTGCTCGTAGACGGCGATCGCGCGCCGGAGCGAGCCGATCACGTTCGTCTGGTGCGTCAGCTGCTGCTGGAGGTCCTTCGTCGAGACCTGCTGCGAGACGAGCCTTCCCAGCGCGCCGAGCTTGCCGATCGCAGCCTCCGCCTTGCCGACCGGGACGCGGAGCGCGAGGAAGGCGTTCCCGTCGCCGCTACGCGAGCTCTGGTACTGGACGCTCTGCGCGTAGCCGCCGAGGGACGAGACGATCTGCGTCGCCTCGTTCGTCGCCTTCGAGAGGGCGGCATGGCTCGCGACCTGCACCTGGAGCGAGGCGTCGGCGTGGACGAGCCGGTCTTTCGGGATCGTGAGGGCGTTGAGATGAGTCGGGAGATAGGCCTTCACTCCAGCATCGGACAGGTTCGTGTTGGGGCGAGGTCTGGCCGGCATACGGTGCACGCTCTTTGCGCTGCCTTGCGCCGCGACGGTGGTCGCCGGACCAAGCGCTTCTCCCACCACGGCGGCCCCGTGCGACCCCGAACTGACTACACCGTGCACGAGCGCGGCGCCGACGGCGAGCGCAGCGGCGACCGGTACGACGACGAGCACCAGCCGCCGCTTGCCCGACGCCCGGCGACCAGCGCCGGGAGCTCCCTCCAGAACCCGCTGCCGCAGCGACTCGGGCGCGACGGGCTGGTTCGCCCGCAGCTCGGCAACGAGCTCGTCGTAGCCCTCGAAACCGTCAGCTGCGGACATGGCTCATCTCCTCTTCCAGTCGCTTCAGCGCCCGGCTGAGCCGGGTCGAGCAAGCCGTGGTGCTGATCCCGAGCACGCGCGCCGCGCTCGGACCGTCGAGCTCGAGCAGCACGCGGAGCGCCACGACCTCGCGCTCGGCCGGTGTCAGCCGCCGCAAGGCGCGATCGAGCTCCGGCGAGAGGCCCTCCGCGAAGACCGATTCCTCGAGCAGCGCCTCGTCGCGGGTGTACGTCTCCTCCCGCCGCTGCCTGCGAGCCTCGGCCCGGAACCAGTCGACGGCGGTCGAGTGCGCGATGCGGCAGAGCCAGGTGCGCGGCGCGCCGCGGCGCGGGTCGAAGCGGCGCCAGCTCCGAAAGGCGCGCTCGAAGGTCTCCGCCGCCAGATCCTCCGCTGCGGCGCGGTCACCGGTGAGGTAGACGAGATAGCGGTAGACGGCATCGAGATGCTCCGCGACGACGTCCGCGAAAGACTGCGCCCCGACGCGACCGGGCGGACGGACGGCTGCCGGCAGCGCGTTCACGGCTCTCATACGGCGCCGGCACCCCGGATCGTCACACCCGAACCGTAGGGCGCACATACGCTGGGCGCCAATGCGCCGCCTGCTCGTCCTGGTCTCCGCGCTCGTCTGGGTGGACACGATGCTGTTCGCGGCGCTCACCCCGCTCCTCCCCCACTTCGCGCACAACCTCCATCTCTCCAAGGCTGGAGCCGGCGTCCTCGTCGGCGCCTACGCGGCCGGTGCGCTCGTCGGCGGCCTGCCGGGCGGCGTCGCCACGGCACACCTCGGAGCGCGGCGCGCGGTGCTCCTCGGGCTGACGCTCATGGGCCTCGCGAGCCTCGGCTTCGCCTTCGCCCACGGCTTCTGGCCGCTCATCGGCGCGCGGCTGCTGCAGGGAGCTGCGAGTGGCTTCACATGGGCCGGCTCGTTCGCCTGGCTGCTCGCGGCCGCGCCGCGCGAGCGCCGCGGCGAGCTGATCGGGACGGCTCTCGGCGCCGCCGTCTTCGGCGCGCTCTTCGGGCCTGTCGTCGGGGCGGTTGCGGCACTGCTCGGCCGCGCAGCGGTCTTCACCGCGCTCGCCGGTCTCTCCGTCGTGCTCGGGGTCTGGACGCTGCGACTCGACTCGATTCCACCCGAGCCGCCCTCCGTATCGGCCGTCGGCCGCGCGCTCCGCGACTCGCGCTTCGGCGCCGGTCTCGGCCTGATGGCGCTGCCGGCGCTGCTCTGGGGCGTCCTCTCGACGCTCGCGCCGCTCAGGCTGTCCGACGCCGGCTGGGGAGCCGCGGCGATCGGCGCAGTCTGGCTCGTCGGCGCGGCACTCGAGACGGCCGTCTCCCCGCTTGCCGGCCGGGCACTCGACCGGCGCGGCGTCGCGCTCCCGATCCAGGTGTCGCTCGCAGCAGCCGCCGTGCTCTCCGTCGGCCTCGCCTTCGATCCGCGGCCGCTTGTCTACGTGCCGATCCTCGTCGCGGCGAGCGGAGCCTACGGCGCCCTCTTCACTCCGGCCTTCGCGTTGATCGCCGAGGGCGCCGACCGGAGCGGGCTGCCGCAGGGGATGGCCTTCGGCCTGATGAACGCGGCCTGGGCTGCGGGTGCCCTGGTCGGCCCGGCGGCGGGAGGAGCGGTAGCCGACGCGTCCGGCGACGTCGTGCCGTTCGCCGTCGCGGCGGCGCTCTGCGCAACGGCGCTTGCTGGGGTGCGGCACGCGAGGCACCGCACCACCGCCGTCGCCGTCGACTGATCAGCGCCTGGGCCAGCGGCCGGCCTCGCCGAAGACGACGACGAGGGCAGGCACGAGGACCGAGCGGACGAGGAACGTGTCGAGCAGGATCCCGACCCCCATCGCGAACGCCATTACTGCAAACGGCGTGATCGGGATGATCGCGAGCATCGCGAAGCTCAGCGCGAGGGCGACGCCGGCGACCGTGATCGCGCGGCCGGCGCGCGGCGCCGCGGCCGCGACGGCCTCCTGCAGCGGTCGCCGGTCGGCCTCTTTCCAGACCCTGCCGACGACGAAGATGTTGTAGTCGGAGCCCAGCGAGAGCAGGAGCACCGAGAACGCGACCGGGATGTAGTACGGGAGCCCCGAGTCGTGCAGGATGTTCGTGAAGAAGTAGATCGTGAGGCCGAACGTCGCGGCGAGAGCCGCCGCGCTCGCGAGCAGGAGATAGACCGGTGCGAGCACCGAGCGCAGGAAGAGCAGCAGGAAGACGAAGTTGACAGCGAAAGCGACCGCGATGACGCGCCAGAGCGACGTGTCCGTCGCGTGCACCGTCTCGACTCCGAGCGCCGTCTCCCCGCCCCAGCCGATGCTCGCTTCACCGAGCCCGTAGCGACGGAGCAGACTCGGAAGCGCTCGCTGGAGCCGCTCGAGGTGACGGATCGCGGGCGACTCGGTCGGGTCGCTGTCGAACATGATCGCGTAGCGGGCCGCTCCTCCCCGCGGCGCGAAGGCGCCGCCGAACCGCCGGCCCACAGGCTGGTCACCGGCGCCGACGACGCCGGCGATGTGCGGCTGGCGCTCGAGGGCGGCCTCGAGCCGGTCGAGCGCGGCCCGTCGGTGCTCGATTCCCGGCTCCTGGAGCAGCAGCTCGGTCGGCGCGATGACACCGGGCGCGAAGCCCTGCCCCGCCGCCCGCGCCGACACCGCGACGGGGTTGCTCGACGGCAGCCCCTGCACGAGCTGGAGCCCGAGCGGCAGCCCACCGCGGAGTCCCGACGCGGCGAGGCCGAGGGCGGCCACCGAGACGGCCGCGAGCACGAACGCGACCGGCTTCCTCGTCGCCAGATGCGAGACCTTCTCGCGCCACTCGCGCACCGGCGGCGGCCCCTTCCGGAGTCCCGGCCAGAAGACGGCCGGCCCGAGCAGCCGCAACAGAGCCGGCACGAGCAGCACCGAGACGAGGAGCCCCGTCGCCACGGTGATCGCCATCCCGGGCCCGAAGGAGCGGAAGAAGCCGAGTGTCCCGAGCATCAGCGACGCGACGCCGAAGGAGACGACGGCACCGGCCGTGAGCACGATCGGCGTGTTGAGAACGGTCGACCCGCGCACCGCCTCGCGTGTCGGCATCCCTTCCCGGAATGCCTCCCGCGCGCTCGTGAAGTAGAAGACCGAGTAGTCGGTGACGATCCCGAGCATGAGGGCGACCGCGACGCCCTGCAGCTCGTTCGGCATCGTGAGGTTCGAGTGCGCCTCGATCCAGCCGAGGACGTGCTGCGAGATCAGGAAGGCGAGCCCGGCGCTCAGCACCGTCAGGATCGGGGCGAGCACGGCGCGGAGCGCGATGCCGACGATGAGCACGATGAGCAGGACCGTCGCCCCCTCTGTCCAGTGCAGCCGGCTCGAGAGAAGGTCGAACTGCTCGATGCGCGCCCCCTCGGCGCCCGTCGCCCCGACGACGTCGAGTCGCGGCCCGAGGTATTGCGCGTACCGGCCGGCGTCCGCGAACGCGGTCCCGCCCGCTGTGTCGCCCGGGAAGTAGAGGTACGTGACGATCGTCGTCCCGTGCTCGCGCGAGCCGGGCACGATGCCGAGCGTGTTCAGCACGGGGACGGCGACGATGCCCTGCAATCCCGGCGCCTTGCCCTTGTCCGCTTTCAGCGCCTTCGCCAGTGACGCGCGCTGCACCTGCGCGGAGAGACCGTCGGGATTGCGCTGAACGACGGCGTACGGCGTGGCGACGGGCGCTCCGAACAGCTTCGTCGACTCCCGCTCCACGGCGAGGGCCGCCGGGTGCTTCGGCAGGAGCGCGTCGCTCGTCGCGGTCGGCGCCGACGCGATCGAGGGCAGGTAGCGGTACGCGCCGTACGTCGCTGCGGCGACGACGAGGACGAGGAGCGGCGCGAGCCACACGACGATCGCGCCGTACGCACGCGCGAGACGTCCATGCCGAGGCGGCTTGGGCGGTCGCGCCTCGCCGCCTCGCCGCCGCCCGAGCGGGCGACGCGGTTTCTGCTCGATCACCGATGCACCGGTTCGCGCGGGCGTCGCTGTGCGAGGACTCGGCGTGCCGGGCGGCCGAGACCGAGCCGGCGCAGCTCCGCGGCCGCGAGATCGGCATCGGAAGCGGACGCCTCCGTCCCGTCGTAGCCGAGATCCCGCAGCTCGTGGAACGGCAGATGCGCGAGCGCCCGGTGCGCGAGGAACGCCTCGAGCCCGGGCTCCCCGTCCCACTGCGCGACGGCACGACTCACCGCCTTCCGGTCGCGGCGCCAGCTGATGCGCAGCGGGACATAGAGCGCGAGCAGCGGCACGGTCGGGATGAGCGCGATCGCGATGCCGAAGAGCACAGCGAGCTGGTCGATGGTCGTCGCGGTCGAGGCACCGCTCGCGCGAGCGGTCGCTCCGGCGGCGATCGCCTGTGCGGCGAGGCTCGAGATCCTCCCGCCCACGAAGGGCAGATGCCCGACCGCTGCGAGAGCGTGGCCCGTCGAGACGGTCGCCGCGCCGGCCTTGACGACGGTGTTGCTGAGCGTCCGGAGCGCCGCGACCTCGTACGCGGTGTACGCCGCGATCGCGATCCAGAACGCGGCCCAGATGGCGATCGTCACGTTGAGCCACCGCATCGCGCGGGCGGAGAGGAACGCTGGGACAGTCGGCATGGACCCCGTGTTGCCGCCGCACCCGGTTGCCAATCCCGGGCGCGGCGGCGTGACGAGGTCAGCGGCGCGAGCCTGGGCCGTTGGCGCGGCAGCTCTGCTCGAGCAGCTGCGGCTTGCCGGCGGCGGCCTGGGCGTACATGCGCTGCTTGTACTGGTAGCCCCCGTCGTCGGCGAACGCGAGCGTCGGCGTGCCCGCGGACTGCGGCGGGGCGTAGTCCTCCGGCGCTCCGGCGGGAGCGATGACGATGTGATTCGCCATCAGGTCGTCCAGCGCCGCCTGAGCCCGTTGCTCGGCGTCGAGGTCGCCGGAGTGGATCGCGTCGACCCAGTAGCACTCCCAGGCGTCCTGGTCGAGGGAGACGGCGAACGCGCCGCCTGCGCCGCTGCTCGTGACCGAGTTCCGCGGCCAGTTGAGCGGCGGCCAGCTGTAGCCGGGCGGCATCGTGAGCAGGTTCTGCGCAGCCGCGTACTCGGCCTTCACGGTCGGCCCGGCGATGATGTGGCTGAACCAGCCGGAGACCGCGCCGGAGGCGAGCACCCCGCCGACGACGAGCGCGGCGGCGAGGACCAGCACCGGGCGCCGGTAGCTCCGCGGCTTGCGGGCGAGCCGGCGATCGGCCGGTGCGAGCACGATCCGGTCGAAGAGCGCGTCCTCGTCCACCGCGGTCGCGGCCGGGAACGGGTTGGCGGCGCGAAGCCTGTTCAGCGTGAGGTCGGTCATGTTCCCTCCACGTCGATCTGGACGAGCGATGCCGGTCGGCGCTCCTCGTCGAGCGCCGCGCGAAGCCTCCGCCGCGCCCGCAGCAGGCGGACGCGGAAGGCCGTCGGCTTGAGCCCGAGCGCGCGGGCGGCCTGCGTCGGCGCCAGGTCCTCCCAGGCGACGAGCAACAGCGCCTCGCGGTCGGCAGGACAGAGCGACCGGAGCGCGCGGTCGAGCTGCGGGTCGAGCTCGTGCAGCTCCGGTGCGGGGACGGACGGCTCGCTGCCGGCCGCGGCAGTGCGGCTCGCGGCGCGCCGCTCGGCGAGCAGGAGGTTGCGAGCGGTGGCGTAGAGCCACGGAAGCGGATCGTCGCAGGGCACGTCGGCGAGCCGCCGCCAGGCGATGCTCATCGCCTCGGCCGCGATGCCGTCAGCGTCGCGCGACCCGCGCCGCCGCGCGTAGGCCGTGACCGCGCCGAGGTGAGCGAAGACCTCGCGGAGCCGCTCCTCGGCCGGACGGCGATCGGTGTCGGATGTCATGACCCCATCTGTCGGGAGCGGCCTCGAGCGTTACAGCGCGTCGCACGCCACGCGGCTACAGTAAACGGATCCCGGGCGCGTAGCTCAGCGGGAGAGCACTCGCTTCACACGCGAATGCAAGGGTCTTTCCGTTCCGCCCCATTCGTCTCCGGTCGCTGTAAACAGCGGTTTGGGCGGATAGGCGACCCCCGTTCCGCCGGGTTCGTCCTCCTGCATGGGCCAAAGGTGGGCCACGCAACCTGACCCGAACCTGACCTGAATGGGCAGTCGAGTAGCGTTCCGGCCATGAGTACGAGGCTGTGCTTCGCAGTGGTCATGGCCGTACTCCTTGTCCTCGCCGGATGCGGTGGCTCGAAGAAGTCACTTCCGGGTGGGTCTGTCGAGATCGTCACGACATCCACCCGACAGCACACCGTCACCTACCGGCAGCACGCCTCCTCGATGGAACCGACAATTCTGTGCGCGAGTAGTCCTGTCGTCCCAGGCTGTACGGGCACGACGAACGACCGCCTAGTCGTGGAGGAGCCGCCAAACCCGATCCGGCGCCTAGACATCATCGTGTTCAAAGCGCCGAGGGAGGCAGTCCTCAAGTGTGGCGAGGCTGGCACCTTTCTGAAGCGAGTGATCGGCCTGCCTGGCGAAACGGTTCACGAGGACGGCAAAGGATTCGTCTCGATTCGCAAGCCGGGGGCGACAAAGTTTGCGAAGCTGGACGAGCCGTATGTCTCCACGGAACGCCGCTTAGAGGACACCGCCCACTTCGGTCAGACCTGGCGCGTTCCGGAAGGGCGGTACTTCACGATGGGCGATAACCGTTCGGAGTCCTGTGATTCCCGCATCTGGGGTTCGGTGCCGGTTCGGAACGTGATTGGCACGGTCACGAAGATCCTTCGCACGGGTTAGCGACCAACGCCGCCCCTATAAGTCCGACCGACATAGAGTCGGCTCCGCCGCCACTGGGCGGACGATGTACGTCGAGAAGCCGAGATAGACGCTCGACAGGTCCCGCCCAGCGACAAGGGCTATGTGGCGATGCATCCCGAACCGTCGAAGCGCGTCGACCCGTTGGAGCCTGTCCTCGTCATCATGGAAGTAGACGCCGTTCAGCCAATCATCTAGCGCGTCTCCGGGCTTGATCTGCCCCGCGGCCAAATGGAGCTGGATGCCTGTTCCGTTCCTCGCCGCCTTTCGTGCTTGCCTGTAGACCCTGAGATGCCGACGCAGAACCTCTCCCGCAGCGTTCGCGCGAACATGCCTGTCTACTAAGCGACGCATTGCGGTGAAGGTGGCGCTTGTCTGGCCGCCCTCCAGATGCATCCTTCGGAAGCGAAGGAGCCATGCGCCGAGCGCTTCGTCGTCTTCTCGTCCCTCCACCCGATGGGGCTTGCCACGCGCCATTCGCAGGCTGTGGCTCAACTTCTCGCCCAGGAAGGTGCACTTCGCAAGTTCGTCGGCATAGGAGACGTAACGCCGGAGGCGTGCTGATTCCGCACCGTCGAAGGGATCGAGCGCGGTCACGAAGTCGAGCGGTGAGTCCATCACCCATCGGATGATGACGAGCGTTTCGGCTAATTCCATGCGGGTTCATGAGACGCCTCTTAGGTGGGCTTGTGGCCTTCGACCCAGGCACCGCCTGCCGCGTCGTACTCAGCGACGGTGGCCAAGGCGATCTCCATGCAGCCGCACTCGCAGAAGAAGCCGACGGAACGTTCGTCCTGCAAAGCCTTGGCCAACTGGAGGATGTATGCGTTCGTCTCCCGCGCGAGCCAGGCGCGATCCGGCTTCGTGGGGTTGTCGGGCGCGTCTTCCATCGGCACGGCCCCCCAGACCTTCCGTGAACACTCTCACGGTTGAACGGTTAGTCAAGAGCCACCGGTACGCGGACGATCCAGGACTGAACTACGTAGCCAAGGGGTAAGGCAGGCGTCAATGGACGACGGGCTTCCCGATCGGCAACTGCTCATCCGACTCGCGGCAGTCACCGACCTGTTGCTGTCGATCGCGGAGCAGGTGGACGGCGAGATCGCAGACGAGGCGATCCTCGCCGAACTCAACGAGCTACGCGACCGCGCCCACTCGGCCCTCCTCAGCGAGCGCTAGGGGATCAGGGGTTTCACCGATGCCGCGGCGGTCGTTGCCGGGCAGGCTCGCCGCCATGGTGTTGCCACCCCCCGCAACGTGTTCAGGGAGCCGCGGCCCTGCAGTCGAAACGAGACGCGAGAAAGACACTGGTGCCTGCCCTGTGTGCGGTCTGAGGCTTCAACTCGGGTACGCCGGGCTGCTACCCGCCCATCCACCGGCCGCCCCCTCATAAGGTAAGGGCGGGATGGGGGCTGCTACGCAGCCTTCGGGCGTGCCCCGGCCTCCATCCTGTCCGCGCTCGATCAGGTTCAAGGCTAGGGTGACCGCCCCTTGGTCGACTACCTCGTTTTCGGTGTCTGCGCCGTGCTCGGCGCCGTGATGATCGGCGTCTGGTTCCACCAGAGATTCGTCACGCGCCGACAGGGCCGCGGCAAGCGCTGGTAGCAAGGTCGGGCGGTGAGAAGGCAGTGACGGGTTGCGCCGAAATTTCGGCCGTCGGATTCGCTCGTAAGCGTTCGGTAAAGCCAGGTGCGTGGAGCAGGCGGAACATCGGAGCCAGGGCAAGAGCCGCCCAATACCTGTCAGACGACGAAGGGAGAAGAACATGCGGCGGCTTCTCGCGCTCCCGCTAGTGGCGGCTGTGGCGCTCATCGCGGCAGGGGTCAGTAACGCAGGACGGACACAGCAGACGCTCAACTGCAGCGGGCTCGGAACGATCACCGTGACAGTGACGAGCACCAAGAGCGACCACTCGGTCGCATGGGGCACCGGCAAGGTCTCCTCGCGGCTGCACGGCATCCCGGTCAGCTTCTCGGGAACTGTCACCGATCTGACCACTGACACCCTGCTGTTCTCGTTCTCGCAGGCGAAGGGCAAGGGCCACGGCATGCACCGTCAACAGACGGTGACCTGCACCAGCCCGCCTGTAGATACAACGGCGGGCGAGGCTGGGATCCCGGGCGTGAATCCGACTGACATGGTCGAGATGGACTTCACCGCTCAGGTCGTCCTCAAGCCGTAGTTTCAGCGGCAGAGGCCCTGGGGCTAGGCTCCTGCAGTGCGCCCCGGGGCCTGCCGCCCGGCAGGCTTGTGGCCTTCGATCCACACGCCGCCGTTCGTCTCATAGTCGGCCCGCGTCACGGCGACCATTCCTCCGCAGCCGCACTCGCAGAACATGCCAATCAGGTATTGGTCAGGGTCCCGCGCCAGGAAGCGCTCGTCATCGAGACGCGCTTCCAGCCCAAGGATGTGTCCGTTGACTTCCCGCGCGAGCGCACCCCGATCGGGGTTGCGCCTAGCGTCTAGGGCCTCTCCAGTTGCTATGGGCGCCGAGGCTACTCCTTTAGTGCGAGAGTGCAAGGGGCGCTAGTTCGAGTTGACTAGCGTTAGTCCGAGCGGGATGCGATGATCTTGACGTGGGGGGACGCGGCATCCTCTACTGGACGCGACTCCAGCCGGCGGAAGGCGATCAGACCGACCTTGGTCTCGCGTGGGTGATCGAAGCGGACGGCAGCGAGCGCGTCATCAACGGCGGAGATCCAATCAGCCGAGCCGAGGCAGCACGACTCGCCGAGGTGGGCGAGTACCACCTCGACGCCGAGGAGTAAGTCGGATGCTTAGAGCAGTCCTTGCGCCTTCGCCTCACGAAGTAGCCGTCAGGTGTAGCTGTCGCTGATCCCGAGGTAGTCGGAGATCGCCTCGAGGACCATGCCCCAGCGGTGACAGTCCGCTACGTCGAGCAGTCGGGCCTCGCGCTTCTGGGCGAGGGTCTGCCGGCGCTTCTCGAGGGCTTCCGGGGAGTGAGCTTCGCGATGTCCTCAGGACTCAGAAACCGCCGGGACGGGTGATTACTTGTCCCCTGCGTCTCCTCCTTCATGAGTGTCAAGCCGTCCCGCTTGTCATGCGGGGTGCGTCACCTTTGTCCCGACGCCGAGCAACCCGGCGCATTGGCGGAACAGCCCTCTTGGCAGCTTCCCGCTTGCGGCGGTGGGCTTTGGACGTGCCGAGGTCGGGAGCGACCCCCACATACTCGACTACGCCGCCTCCAGGTGGCACGCTTGCGGAGTGCCGCTCCATAAGATCGCCCGCTGGTTGGGGCACACGGACGCAGGCTCCCTTGCCCTCAGGGTGTATGTACGCGACATCAACGAAGAGGAGTCGGACAGGGAAGCTCTACGGTTGCTCGCTGGGGGTGCGCTGTGAGAGTCGCTACTCTCCAAATCGACGGCTGTGGGCCAAAATCGCAAGGTATTGGGCCAATGTCGCAGTACGAAGAACCGCAGAACGGCTTGAAATAGACACAAAGGGCGCGTAGCTCAGCGGGAGAGCACTCGCTTCACACGCGAGGGGTCGCTGGTTCGATCCCAGCCGCGCCCACTCAGAGAAACCGCCGGAGACGGCCGGTTTTTGGTAGAGGAGGGAACGGGGGTTGCCGCGGGAGCGCGCGCGCACCGGCCGTGACGATTTAAGAGGATCGAAGCCGTCCGTTAAGGAACGCGCAAGCTCCGCCGCATAGCGTGCCTGCCCGTGCAGGGTCGACACGGCGCAGCGCTCGCCCTCATCCTCGCCGCGATCCTCCTGCTCCCGGCGGCGGCTGTTGCGAAGCGGCCCCCGAAGGGCGGAGGAGGAGGCGGCAGCAGCGGAGGCGGCACGGTTTCCACGACGAGCACGTACGTCAAGGACTACGCCAACGTCGTCGACGGCGTGGAGCACGACCTGGTTCCGGTCGACGTCCAACCGACGCCGGACGGCGGCGCGGTAACGCTTGCGCTGACGTCCGCTCCCTCGCCGACCGGCGCCGGTACAGGCCCAGGGGTCAGCTGGCTGCTGAAGACGAACGCCGTGGGCGCGCCACAGTGGCAGGAGGAGGTGGGTTGCCTGAGCACGCCGCCCGGCGCCTTCTCCGACGAACTCTCGCTGGAGCTCACGAGCGACGGCGGCTACGTCATAGCCGGCGGCACCATCGGCTGCGGATCCGGTGACGACTGCCCGGCGCTCAGCGGGATCCAGTGCGGCCTGATCGAGAGGATCGACGCTTCCGGGCAACTCGAATGGGCGCGGGTCTACGACGTCGGCGCAGACGGCACTGAGTTCCACGCGATCGCATCGACGAGCGACGGCGGGTTCGTCGTTGCGGGCAGCGCGACGAACACGAGCCACGACCTCGGTGGCCTCGTCGTCAAGCTCGACGGCTCCGGGAACGTTCAATGGCAGCGCCAGATCGGGCCGACGGGCAGCGACCAGGTCTACCTCCACGACATCCGGCAGACCTCGGACGGCGGCTATGTGAGCGCCGGGCAGCTGCACGACGGCTCGACGACGAACACCGGCGCGCCGCTGGAATCGGCCCTGGTAGCCAAGCTCGACGCGAACGGGAACGTCTCCTGGCTGCATGCCTACGACAACGTCGGCTCGGGCGGCGGCGTCACCGCCACTGTCCACGCGCTCTCGATCGTGCAGACGGCGGGCGGCGGTTACGCCGTCGGGGGAAACTGGGGTACGCCGACATCGCTGAATCCGAGCGGCGCGCTGTTGCTCCGGCTCACCGCGAACGGCTCGATCCAGTCCCAGACTGCGTACAGCGGCGGCCTGTACTGCCTCGACACCGAAACGTGCACACAGCTCGGGGGTGCGGTGAACTCGCTGCACCAGACCGCCGACGGCGGCTTCGTCCTCGCAGGCGACGCGGATCTGATTCAGGCCGGCGAGCCCGGACTCGTTCCATGGCTGGCGAAGGTCGACGGCAGCGGTGCAATCGTCTGGCAGGAGCAGGACTACCAGGTCACGACCAGCGGTGGAGCGCTCAGCCAGTACTTCGCCGCCTCGGCGCTCAACCCCGTCGGACCGCTCGCCGTCGGTCCCACGGAGAACTACGGCAACGGCCACGACGAGCTGCTCGCCGTCCAGGCCGACGGGAACGGAGCAGTCGGGAACTGCTCGCAGGTGCATCCCGGGTCACCGCTCACCGCGATCGACCCGGGTCTCACCGAGCTCACGCCCGACGTCACGATCTCCGCAACGCCCGTTTCGCAGAGTCCCTCCACCGCACAGACGCTCAGCACGACCACGACGGCGACCCCGGCTCAGTGCTGAGCGTCTAACCGCACACCGGCAGGACTCTGCCGCGCACCTCGCCGAGCTCGACGCCGTTCGCCGCGCGGCCGCGGAGCACGACTTCGTCGCCGTCCTCGAGGAAACGCTCTCCACGGAAGCGCTCGATCATCGAGCCCTCGGAGCCCGGCTCGGAGCCGGAGATCGTCCCCGACGCCATCAGGTCTCCGGTTCGGAGCGGCGCCCCGTTCGACGTGGCGTGCGCGAGCTGCTGCGGGAGCGTCCAGTAGAGGGTCCCCGCGTTCCCGCGCGTCAGCGCGTCGCCGTTCAGCTCCACCTCGAGCGCGACGTCGAGCCCCCAGTCGCGCCCGCCGGCGAGATGCGGCAGCGGCTGCGGCTCCTGCGGCGGCGCCTCGACCCGCGCGCCCTCGAGGAGGGCAAGCGGCGTCACCCATGCCGAGATCGAGGTCTGGAACGACTTGCCGAGGTTCGGGCCGAGCGGAACGTACTCCCACGCCTGGATGTCGCGCGCGCTCCAGTCGTTCACGAGCACGACGCCGAAGACGTGGTCGGCGAACGCCTCGACCGGGAGGGCGTCCCCGAGCTTCGTCGGGACGCCGATCACGAACCCGAGCTCGAGCTCGAAGTCGAGCCGCCGGCTCGGGCCGAACGTCGGCGCGTCGTCGTCCGGCGCCTTCCGCTGTCCGCGCGGGCGAACGACGTCCGTGCCGGTGACGACGACGCTGCCCGCCCGGCCGTGATATGCGACTGGGAGCCAGCGCCAGTTCGGCAGGAGCGGCTCCTGATCGGGCCTGAACATCCGCCCGAGGTTCGTGGCGTGCTCGAGCGAGGAGTAGAAGTCGACGTAGTCCGCCACCTCGAACGGGAGACGGGCGCGCGCCTCCCGCTCGGGCGTGCGGGGCCCGTCGTGTGCGCGCGCGGCAGCGATCGCCTCCTTCCACCCCGCCGGCCCGGCGGCGAGCAGCTCGTTCAGCGTCGGTCGGGCGAACATGTCGCCAAGGCCGGAGAGGTCGACCACCTCGCCGTCCTCGCACCAGGCGAGTCCGCCCGACTCGAGCGCGCCGAAGCCCGTCACGCGAGGATCCCCAGCCGCTCCAGCTCCTCCACCGGCTCGAAGAACGAGCACGTGCCTACCGAGTGGACGAGCGACGCGCGCACGTCGGCCAGCCGCGAGGGCGGCGCCTCCCGGTCGCGCCAGCGGAACGACTTGGCGTCGAGCGCGAACGCGGGCGGCCTTTCGCGCAGCGCCTCCTCCTCGTCGCCGAAGACCGCGGCCGCGAGGAGGTTGAGGAAGCCGTGCTCACCTGCGTCGGTCGGGTACGCATGGTGAAGACCGGCCGTCGCCTTGAAGACGAGCCCGCGCGAACGGCAGCCGCGGATGAAGTCCGCGAGCTCCTCGACCGCCGGGACACGCCGGCCGCCACAGCGGATCTTCGCCCGCAGCCCGCGCGCCGCGACCTCGTCCAGCGGCACGCCTTCGAGATAGACCGCCTCGTCCTGGCGCTCGCCGTCGGAGTCGACTACCGCGAGCGCTCGTGCCTCGTCCTGCGGCAGCTCGGCGAGATTCGCAGCGGGCCAGACGAGGCGCCCGAGCAGCCAGGCGTGCTCGCTCTGCCGGGCGCGCCGGTCCTCGTCGAGCGCCTCGACCGGCGACAGGCTCGCGGGCGGGAACGTGGGCGCGTGGTCGAAGAACCTCGTCAGGAGAGCGCGGCGAGCATCGTGAATATCTCCACGGGGGCGGGTTCCTGTCGTGTCGTCCATCGCCTACCTTCCGCGAAAGTCTCGAACCTGTCCCCGTGACCTCATTTCCCCGAGGCTACACTCGGGTCGGGCCAGGCCCCGTGCAGTGGGAGCCTGCGAACCGCGTCAGATCCGGGAGGAAGCAGCGCTAAGTAGTTCCTCTCAGGTGTGCGGTGTGCCTGGCCCTCTGCTTGAATCGTCGGGTGGCCGCGCTTTACCGGAAGCACCGACCGCAGAGCTTCGCCGAGGTCGTCGGACAGGAGGCGGTCGTCCGGACGCTGAGCAACGCGATCGGGACCGACGCGGTGCGCCAGGCCTACCTCTTCGCCGGCCCGCGCGGGACCGGCAAGACCTCGATGGCGCGCATCCTCGCCAAGTGCCTCAACTGCGCGCAGGGGCCGACCACCACGCCCGACGGCACGTGCCACGCCTGCCTCGCGATCGCCGCCGGCACCTCCCTCGACGTGATCGAGATGGACGCCGCCTCGCAGCGCGGGATCGACGACGTCCGGGAGATCCGCGACCGCGTCGTCCTGCAGCCGGTCGAGGGGCAGTACAAGGTCTACATCCTCGACGAGGCGCACCAGCTCACGGACGCCGCCTGGAACGCGCTCCTGAAGCTGATCGAGGAACCGCCGCCGCACCTCGTCTTCGTCTTCTGCACCACCGACCTCTCGAAGGTGCTCCCGACCGTCCGCTCCCGCTGCCAGACGTTCGGTTTCCAGCGGCCGCGGCTGCAGGAGCTCGTCACCGTCCTGCGCCAGATCGCCGACGCGGAGAAGATCGAGGTGCCCGACCAGGCGCTCGCCCTCGTTGCGCGCAGCGGCCGGGGGGCGTATCGCGACGCGGTGTCGACGCTCGACCAGCTGGCGTCCGCGACCGGTAGCAAGGTCACGGTTCCGGCCGTCCTCGAGCTCCTTGGGGCGGTCGAGGAGGAGGCGCTGTTCCGGCTCTGCGACCTCGTGATCGACCGGGACACCGCCGGTGCGCTCACGTACGTCGAGGAGCTGTCCGAGCGCGGGCAGGATCTCGGCCGCCTCGTCCTCGACCTGATCGAGCACCTCCGCCAGCTCATGCTCGCGCAGCATCTCGGCGAAGCGCCGGAGGCGGCCGCGACGAGCGAGGAGGCACGGGAACGGCTCCGGGCACAGGCGAACCAGCTCGGGGAGGCGACAGTGCTGCGCCTCGTCGACCTCCTCGCCGTGGCGGTGGACGACATGCGCCAGGGCGGCGACCCTCGCCTGCCGCTGGAGCTCGCGCTCGTCAAGGTGACCCGGCCCGCCAGCGACCTCTCGCGGGAGTCGGTCGCGTTCCGGCTCGAGCGGCTCGAGCAGGGAGCGCCGCCCGCTGTCCCCGCACCGGCTCCTCCCGCGCGCGTGCCCGAGTCGCCTGCCGAGCCGGAGCCCGAGGCGGCTGCCGAGCCGGAGCCCGAGGCGGCTGCCGAGCCGGAGCCCGCTCCGGAGCCCGCGCCCGTCCACGTGACCGTCGGCGCGCCGGCCCTCGAGATCTCGCAGCTCCAGGAGGCGTGGGCCCGCACCGTCCTGCCGGCGGTCGAGGAGCGCGGCGGCATCCCGACGGCGTCACTCCTCCGCGAGGCGCATCCCGCGGAGCTGAGCGGCGACACGCTCACGCTCGAGTTCCCGCCGTCGGCGCAGTTCCACCTCGACCTCGCCCGCGATCCCAAGAACGCCGGTCTGCTCGCCGACGCGCTCTACGACGTCACCGGCCGGCGGCTCGAGCTCGTCTTCGGGCTCGGCGAGGCGCGCGAGGCGCCCGCGGCGGCCGACGAGGAGCCGGCGGGAGAGGAGCGGATTCTGGAACTCCTGAAGGAGACATTCGACGCGCGAGAACGGGAAAGCTAGAGCCATGTCTGGATTCGACATGGACAAGCTCATGCAACAGGCCGCCCAGATGCAGGAGCAGATGCAGCGCATGCAGGACGAGGCGGCGCAGGAGACCGCGCAATCGTCGGTGGGCGGCGGACTCGTCAAGGTGACCGCGAACGGCGCCGGCGAGGTGGTCGCGATCGAGATCTCGCCCGACGCGATCGATCCCGAGGATCCGGAGGCGCTCGCCGACCTCGTCCTCGCAGGAGTGAACGAGGCTCTCCGCTCGGCTCGGGCCGGCGTCGAGGCGAAGGCGCAGCAGATGCTCGGCGACATGGGCCTCGGCGGGATGGGCCTGCCCGGGCTCGGCGGGTGAGCACGCCTCCGCCGCGGCGGAGCGTACGTGGCCGGTACCTCTTCTCGAACTGGCTGTGGGCGCTCCTCGTCCTGGCCCTGATCGGCGTCGTGATCTGGGGCTGGGCCTTCGACTTCAGCCCGCGCTAGATCCCAAGTAACAAGTTGTTACAAGGAAAGACGCGTCCGGTGGGGACGGGTGCAGCCCACTCGAGCAGGCATTTCTTCGCGCTAGTGACAAGTTGTTACAAGGAAAGGCCTGTCCGGAGCGGGCGAGTACCCTCAGGGCGCATGTTCAGCCCCTCCGTCGAGAACCTCGTCGCGCAGCTGACCCGACTGCCCGGGATCGGCAGCCGCACGGCGCAGCGGCTCGCGTTCCACCTCCTCCAGACGCAGAAGGAGGAGGCACTCGCGCTTGCCGGGGCGATCGAGGAGGTGAAGGAGCGCGTCCGCTTCTGCCGCGAATGCGGGAACCTCACCGAGGAAGAGCTGTGCGGGATCTGCCTGGACGCGAGGCGCGACCGCACCACGATCTGCGTCGTGGAACAACCCGTGGACGTCGTCTCGCTCGAGCGGACGGCGGAGTACCGCGGCCTCTACCACGTCCTCGGCGGCGCGCTCTCGCCGCTCGACGGCGTCGAGCCCGAGCACCTGCGGATCGACGAGCTCATGCACCGCGTCCAGGGCGACGGCGTGGTCGAGGTCGTCCTCGCCACGAATCCGAACGCGACCGGCGAGGCGACGGCCTCGTACCTCGCGGGCCGGCTGCGCGATCGCGTCCGCGTCACGCGTCTCGCGAGCGGGCTCCCCGTCGGCGGGGACCTCGAGTACGCCGACGAGGTGACGCTCGGCCGTGCGCTCTCCGGCCGCCGGGAGATGTGAGCGTGGCGACGACGCATTACGAATCGGTGCCGGAGGTCGCAGCGGACGAGACGTCCCGCGGCCCCGACCTCGTCGTGATGAAGTTTGGCGGCTCCTCGGTCTCCGACACCGAGAAGATCAAGGAGGTCGCGCGCCGGCTCGTGCGCGCCCGCGAGGCGGGCCGCCGCGTCGTCGGCGTCCTCTCCGCCATGGGCGACACGACCGACGAGCTGATCCGGCTCGCCCACGGGATCTCGCCGCGCCCGCATCCGCGCGAGTACGACATGCTCATCTCGGTCGGCGAGCGGATCTCGAACGCGCTCTGCGCGATGGCCGTCCACGATCTCGGCCACGAGGCGATCTCGCTCACAGGCTCCCAGGCCGGGATCGTCACCGACACCGTCCACGGCAAGGCGAAGATCGCCGAGGTGCGCGCCACGCGGATCAACGACGCGCTCGACGCGGGCAAGATCGTGCTCGTCGCCGGCTTCCAGGGCGTCTCGGCCGACTCACACGACGTGACGACGCTCGGCCGCGGCGGCTCGAACCTGACCGCGGTCGCGCTCGCCGCGGCGCTCGGCGCGGGCGCGTGCGAGATGTACACCGACGTCGAGGGAGTCTTCACGGCCGACCCGCGACTCGTACCGAACGCGCGCCGCCTGCGGGCCGTGACGTACGAGGAGATGCTCGAGCTCGCGGCGAGCGGCGCGAAGGTGCTCCAGCTACGCTCGGTCGAGTTCGCGCGCAACCACGACGTGCGTCTCCAGGTGCGATCGACGTTCTCCGAGGTCGAGGGAACGTGGATCGTCGACGAGGAGGATCCGGTGCTCGAGAAGGCGATCATCAGCGGCGTCGCCCACACCGACTGCGAGCCCCTCTATCGCGTCCGGCACATCGGCGCGGCGGGCCTCTTCGAGCGGCTCGCCGCCGCGAACGTCAACGTCGACACGATCCTCCAGGTGTCGAGCGACGAGATCGTCTTCAGCGCCCCGCTCGAGGATCGCCGGGTGTGCGAGGAGCTGCTCGCCGAGCTCGACGTCGAGTGGTCGATGCGCGACGACCTCGGCAAGGTGAGCCTCGTCGGCGCCGGGATGAAGAGCCATCCGGGCATCGCGGCGCAAGCGTTCGCGACGCTCGGAGAGATCGGCGTCGCGCCCGAGGTCATCTCCACGTCGCCGATCAAGATCGCCTGCCATGTCCGCACCGAGGACGTGCCCAGGGCGGTCGCTGCGCTGCACGACGCCTTCGACCTCGGAGCGGCGTGAGCTCGAGGGACGCGCGGATCGGCGTCGTCGGCGCGACCGGCGCGGTCGGAACCGTGACGCTCCGCCTCTTGCGCGAACGCGGCTACGGGAATGTTCGCGCCTTCGCCTCGGCTCGCTCTGCCGGTCGCCTCCTCGACGGCGGCGTCGCCGTCGAGGAGGCGACGCCCGAAGCGCTCGCCGCGGGCGGGCTCGACCTCGTCCTCTTCTCCTGCGGCACGGGCGCGTCGCGCGAGCTCGTCCCGCACGCGGTCGAGGGCGGGGCGCTCGTCGTGGACAAGTCGAGCGCGTACCGGCTCGAGGACGGCTACCCGCTCGTCGTGCCCGAGGTCAACGGCGACCGGGCGCGCGACGCGCTCGAGACGACGCACGTCGTCGCCAACCCGAACTGCTCCACGATCCCGCTCACCTGCGTGCTCAAGCCACTCCACGACCTGACCGGCCTGCGGCGCGTGCGGCTCTCGACCTACCAGGCCGTCTCGGGCGCGGGCGCGCAGCGGATGGAGCGCCTGCGTGACGAGCCCTCCGAGGAGCACGACCTCGAGTTCGACTGGCCGTGGGACGGCGACGAGACCGAGGAGGAGGCGAAGATCCGCGCCGAGTCGCGCAAGGTCCTCGAGCTGCCCGAGCTGCCGCTCAGCGCCACCACCGTGCGCGTTCCGGTCCTCGTCGGGCACGCGCAGTCGGTCTGGGTCGAGACCGAGGAGCCGCTGACGCCCGGGCAGGCCGAGGAACTTCTGGCCACGGCTCCGGGCGTGCGCCTCGTCGAGACGCCCACCCCGCTCGCCGCAGCGAAGACGGAGGACGTGCTCGTCGGCCGGATCCGCACGGACCGTGCGGCGGAGAGCAACGGCCTCGTCGTCTTCCTCGCCTGCGACAACCTCGTCAAGGGTGCCGCGTTGAACGCGCTCCAGATCGCCGAGCTCCTGCTCGAGCCCGCCCGCGCCACGGCGTAAGGCCGCGCGTTACGGCTGCTGCGGCTCCGGCGCGGGCAGGAACGCCTCGCGCACGACCTGGAGCACCCGCTCGCGCTTCCCTTCCTCCACCGGCTGGAGGCCGCCGAGCTCGAGCCGCGCGAGCTCGATGCGTCCCTTCGCGCGCACCGGCAGGAAGCCGAAGTCGGCGAGGAAGTCCGTCGGGAAGATCGTCCGGTGCACGTGGAAGCGCTCGAAGTTCGTCTCGCCTTCCGGGTAGCGGTACGCGAACGCCTCGAGTGCCCGGGCGCCGCGGTCGCGTGCGTCGCCGATCGCCGTGAGAAAGAGCGACTGCATCACCCACGGCCGCGACGAGTCCGTGAGGTAGGCGCACGTGACGAGCACCGCGTCTTCGCTCGGAGGCCCGGCCGGCAGCTCGCGCGCCCGCGGGAAGAGATCCACCGGCCCGTACTGCATCGAGCCGAGAAGCCGGCCGTCGTCGTCGTGGTAGACCGTCCCCCACGCGCCCCACTCCTCCTCGGCGTCGCGAATCCATTTGCTCTTGTCGGCGCTGCGCCCGTTCCGCGTCTGCCACCAGATGCATTCGTGGCAGACACTCGGCGCCGTCTCGAGCGTCGCACCCGTGAGCCCGGAGATCCGCGTCGTCATGCGCCCGGCCCCACGGCGTCGACGACGACCTCCACGGCCGCCGGCTCGAGATCGGCCATGTTGCTGAGGTACTCGCGAACCCGCTCCTGGACACGCCGTCCCACCGCCGGGATGGAGGCGCCCCACTCGGTGACGACGTGCAGCTCGACCCGCACGGCGCCGTCGACCCCCGAGACCCGGACCGCGTGTCGCCGCGGCAACGGGCTTGCCGCGAGTCCTCGCACGCCGTCGACCTCCCGCGCCGCGTCAGCGGCGTAGCGCGCGAGGATCTCCGTCGAGATCGACGCCTGACCGGCCATCGTGAATCAGCGTACCGCTGTCCTGAGCACGAGCTCCGTCGCCTCCGGCCGTGCCGCGAACCGGAACGGGACGAACGTCGTGCCGAGGCCAGCGGAGACGTGCATCGTGGCCGCGGCGCCGCGGTAGACGCCGCGAGTGTAGGCCGCACGTGGATGCGCGAGCAGCAGCTTCCCGCCCGGGTACGGAAGCGTGATCTGGCCGTCGTGCATGTGTCCGGCGAGCACGAGGTCGAACTTGCCCGGTTCGAGCCGGTCGAGAACGCGTGGGTAGTGGCAGAGGAGGATCGAGAGGTCGGCCGCGCGTGCGAGGCGGTTCGGATCGAGCTTCGGCCGCCCGCGCACGATCAGCCGCGGGTCGGCCCCGGCGATCCACACGGACCGACCTTGGAGCTCGAGCATCCGCCCCTCGTCGCGCAGGAGCGTCGCGGGCTCGAGCTCGCGGAGATTCGACGGACGCGCCTGCGGGTCTCGGCTGATCGCGAGGTCGTGGTTTCCGAGCACGGCGACGGCCGGCCGCGGCAGGATTCGCACCAGCTGCCGGAGCATCGGCTCGCCGCGCGGATGCGTGAGGAGGTCGCCCGTGATCGCGACGAGGTCGGGCCGGCGCTCGCGCGCCCAGGCGGCCGCCTGCCAGGCCGCGCCGATCCCCGGCGACGGAACACCGAAGTGGAAGTCCGAGAGGTGCGCGATCCGCAGCCCGTCCAGCTCGGGAGGCAGCCCGGGCAGTTCGAGCTCCAGCTCCCGCAGCCGCACCCAGCCGGCCTCGAGGAGGCCCCAACCAAGCGTCGCGCCGGCGAGGGCGCCGAGCCGCTTCAGACCTCTAGCCGTTCGAGCGCCGGACGCGGGTCGACGATGTGGCGCTTGAACTTCAGCTCCGCTTCCTCGAGCCCCGCCGCGACTCCGACGAGCTGCGCCAGATGGAGGATCGGCATCTTGAACGTTCGGCCGGTGGACGCTTCCAGCTTCTGCTGCCACGCGTCGAGCGAGAGGTGACAGAGTGGGCAGGGCGTGACCATGACGTCGGCGCCGGCCTCGATCGCCTGCTCCACCGGCTGGATGACCTCGCCGAGCGCCGTCTCCTCGCGCGCCGCGATGATCGGGAAGCCGCAGCACTTGATCTTCGCCGGATAGTCGATCGCCTCGCCGCCGCACGCCTCGATGATGCGCTCGAGCGACCACGGACGGTCGGGATCCTCGAAGCCCATGATCTTCGACGGCCGCAGGATCTGGCAGCCGTAGAAGGGCGCGACCTTCAGCCCCTTGAGGCCGCGGTGCGCGACCTCCTTGAGCTTCTCGTAGCCCTCGCCCTCCGCGATCTCCCAGAGGAGATGGCGCACGTCGACGTTGCCCGAATACGCCGGGACGCCGACCGTCGTGAGGTTCTCGTTGACGCGGGCGAGGAGCTCGGAGTCGCCCTGCAGCATGAAGTTCGCCTGCCGCAGGTTGAGCGTGCAGACGTTGCAGACCGTCAGGAGCATGTCGCAGCCCGTCGCCTCGGCGTAGGCCAGGATCCGCGCGTTGAGGTGGAGGTAGTAGTCGGGCTCCGCCTCGTGGATGTCGCCGGCGCCGCAGCACGTGACCGACTCGAGCTCGACGAGCTCCATGCCGACGAGCGGCGCGAGCGCCTTCGTCGAGGAGTCGAGCTCCTTCGCCGAGAGGGACGCGAGACAGCCCTTGTAGTAGGCGACGCGCTTCGGCGCCGCCGGTTCCGTCGTGCTCAAGCCTCTCCTCGCTTCCTCGTCGGTTCCTTGCCCGGCGTCACGTCTGCCTGCGTGAGGCTGCCCTGACCCTCGGCCGATCCCTCACTGACGCTGGAAGCTCCGGCGACAGAGCCGCCGGAGCCCGGCGGAGAAGCCGCGCCGCCTTCGGCGTCGCCGGGAAGGAAGGGACGGGGCGCGGCCCCCGGACGGGCGTAGATCTCCTCGAGCGACTCCCCGGCGTTCCCGTGCGCGAGCCGCGCCAGCGCGCGCTCGCCCTGAACGTGCCCGAGCGCGCCCTGCCGGTCCTGTCCGCGGACGACCTTGCGCAGGTTCCGCGCCTCCCCCACGTCCCTCGCCGTGTGCGGGATGGGAACAGGGCGCACCTTGCCGTGCCGCGCGAGGCTGGCGCCGAACTTGAGCTGCTTGATGGCGGAGACGTAGCCCTGCGTCTTCGGGATGAGCTCCTCCTCGCGCAGCCAGCCTGTCGTCTCGGCGGAGCGGACGAACCACTTCGCGTGCTTCGCGCCCATGTCGCGGTCGATGCCCAGCCGGATCGACTCCGCGCCGAGCTTGGCGATCGCGTCGCGCGGGTCGACGCCCTTCGGGCAGCGCTCGTTGCAGAAGTAGCACCGCGTGCAGTCCCAGATGCCGTGCTCCTGGTTGTACCGCTCGAGCCGCTCCACGGTCGCCGAGTCGCGCGGGTCGCCGACGAAGCGCATGCCCTTCGCGAGCGCCTGCGGGCCGAGGAACTCGGGATCCGACTCCATCGCGTTGCACTCCGAGACGCAGCAGCCGCAGTTGATGCAGAGCGCCTCCTTGTGGACGACGTTCATCCGCTCCTGCGAGATCCGGTACTCACGCCCGTCGTCCGGCCGGTCGTAGCCGGGCTCGAGCCAGGGCCACATCGCCTTGAACTTGCTCCAGAAGGGATCCATGTCCACGACGAGGTCCTTCACGATCGGCAGGTTCCCCATGGCCGAGATGACGGGGACGCGGCCCTCCTGCGCGATGTCGTACATCCGCGTCTTGCAGGCGAGGACGGCCGCGCCGTCCATGCGCATCCCGCACGAGCCGCAGATCATCATGCGGCAGCTCTTGCGGTACGCGAGCGAGCCGTCGTGGCGGTCCTTGACGATGTCGAGGCAGTCGAGGAGCGTCGCCTCCTCGGGGGCGTCGATCTCGTACTCGCGCAGCGCACGTTCGCCGCTCACGGAGTCGTAGCGCCAGACCTTCAGTCCGACTTTCATCAGTACTTCCTCTCCTGGGGCTCCCACTTCGTGAAGCGGACCTCCGACTTCGAGAGCTCGATGCCGCCGTCCTGCCAACGCGTGATCGAGTGGTGGAGGAAGTTCTCGTCGTCGCGAGTCGGGTAGTCGTGCGGCCGCGCGTGGGCGCCGCGGCTCTCCTTGCGCACGACTCCGGCCGTGACCATGCAGAGCGCGGTGTCGAGCATGTTCCCGAGCTCGATCGCCTGCGTCAGGTCGCTGTTGAAGACCTCGCCCTTGTCCTCGACGTAGACGTTGGGATACCTCTCGCGCAGGCCCTCGATGATCTCGATCTGCTTCGTCATCCCCTCCTCGGTGCGGAAGACGGCGAAGTTCTCGAGCATCGAGGTGCCGAGCTCCTCGCGGATCTTCCACGGCCGCTCGCCGTCCTCGCGGTCGAGCAGCTCGCGGAGCCGCGCCTCGGCGTCGCGCTCGGCGGACTCCGGCACCTCGACCGTCGTGTGCGAGAGCGCCCACTCCGCTGCGGAGCGACCCGCCCGCCGGCCGAAGGTGATCGTCTCCATGAGGGAGTTCCCGCCGAGCCGGTTCGCGCCGTGGATGGAGACGCAGGCGCATTCGCCGGCGGCGTAGAGACCGGTCATCTCCGTCGCGCCGTCGTTGTCGGTCTCGATGCCGCCCATGTGGTAGTGGGCTCCGGGCCGTACGGGCACCGGGTCGTAGATCGGGTCGACGCCTGCGTACGTCATCGAGAGCTCGCGCGAGCCCGGCAGGCGCTCGATGATCCGCTCGGCGCCGAGGTGGCGCATGTCGAGGAGCACGCTTCCCTCGATGCCGCGGCCCTCGTCGATCTCCGTCTGCTCGGAGCGCGAGACGACGTCGCGCGACGCGAGCTCGAGCGCGTTCGGCGCGTAGTGCTTCATGAAGCGCTCGCCGTCCTTGTTGATGAGATACGCGCCCTCGCCGCGGCAGCCCTCCGTGAGCAGGATCCCGGTCGGGTAGAGCGTCGTCGGGTGGAACTGCATGAACTCCATGTCCTTGAGCGGAAGCCCGGCGTGGAGGGCCATCGCCATGCCGTCGCCGGTGCAGGCGTACGCATTCGTCGTCACGCGGTACTGCCGGCCCGCGCCGCCGGTGGCGAGGACGACGGTCTTGCCGCCGACGGTCTTCAGTCCCCCGTGCAGGAGGTCCCAGCAGATGACGCCCTGGCAGCGGTCCTCGTGGTCGACGAGCTGCCACGCGAAGAACTCCTCGTAGACCGGGATGTCGCGCTTGCAGACCTGCTCCCAGAGCACCTGGATCAGGACGTGGCCCGTGATGTCGGCGGCGTAGACGGTGCGCGGCGAGCCGGCGGCGCCGAACGGCCGCTGCGCGAGCTTGCCGTCCTCGCGCCGGGAGAAGAACGCGCCCCAGTTCTCGAGCTGGATGATGTCGCCGGGCGCCTCCTCGGCGAAGACCTCGATCGCGTCCTGGTCGCCGAGGTAGTCGGAGCCCTTGACGGTGTCGTAGGCGTGAATCTCGGCGTTGTCCTCGGCCGCGTTGCCGAGCGCCGCGTTGATGCCGCCCTCCGCCGCTCCGGAGTGTGAGCGGGTCGGGTGCAGCTTCGAGATCATCGCCACGTCCGCGCCCGCGTCGAACGCCTCGATCGCTGCCCGCATGCCTGCGCACCCGGCGCCGACGACGAGCACGTCGTGCTTCGCGATCACAAAGCCACGCTAACGGAAGGGAAGATGCCGTTGCCCGCCGAACCGTCTGGCGTGGAGGCACGTGCCGCAGCCGACCGCTTCCTCGCCTCACCGGCGCTGAGCGAGAGCACCAGGCGGGCCTACGGCGGCGACGTCGAGGAGTTCTGCGCCTGGCTCGACGACCGCGGGACGAAGCTCGACGCCGTCGACGTCCGCGTCCTCGCCGACTACGTCACGTGGCTCGGCGGAACGCGGCGCGGCAAGAAGCTCGCCCCGGCGACGATCAACAGGAAGTTGGCGGCGGTTCGCTCCTTCCTCAGGCACGCGCTCGGGCCGGATCGCGTCCCCGAGGCCCGCCTCGGGCCGCGTCGGACGCGCCGCCTGCCCGACGCGCCGGTGGGCTCGGAGATCGAGCAGATGCTCGCAGGGCTCGAGGGCGACGGCCCCGTCGCCCTCCGGAACCGCGCGCTCATCGAGCTCGTCTACTCCGCCGGGCTCCGCAGCGCCGAGGCGGTGGGGCTCGACCTCGGAGACGTCGACTTCGAGCAGGAGCTCGTGCACGTCCGCCGCGGCAAGGGCGGCAAGGAGCGCGTCGTCCCGCTCGGCGAAGAGGCGGCGCTCTGGGTCGCCCGCTACCTGCGCGACGCGCGGCCCGAGCTGGCCGGCGGTGCGAACGACGCGCTCTTCCTGTCAGCGCGCGGGCGGCGGCTCGACACGAGCACGCTGCGCCGGATCGTCCCGCACCCACACCGCCTCCGCCATGCCTTCGCGACGCATCTCCTCAACGGCGGGGCCGATCTGCGGACGATCCAGGAGCTGCTCGGCCACAGCTCGCTTTCCACGACGCAGGTCTACAGCCACGTCGACCCGCGCCACCTGAGGCGGGTCTACGACCGCTCGCATCCGCGCTCCTGAGTGAGCCTCAGCCGGCGATCCGGAACCCTGTCAGCCCCGCGGCCGGCTCGGCTTCGATCTCGACGCGCTCGACGTCCGCGCCGCGCGGTCCACGGCGGCAAAGCTCGACCAGAGCGTCGACGTCCGCCGGCTGACCCTCGAAGACCGCCTCGACCGCGCCGTCAAGGCGATTCCGCACCCAGCCCGAGACCGCGCGTGAGGCAGCGGCTCGCTCGACCGCGAAGCGAAATCCGACTCCCTGGACGAAGCCGTAGACAACTACGTGCCTGCGCTGCAGCTCCACGGCCACATTCGAGCAGGCGTAGCGCTGTCCGGGACGAAGTCAGCCCGCGTGGCGAAGTCTCGGGACTCGGACCCGGCCGTCGAGGGCTTCCTCGCCCTCTCCGCCGCACGGCTCGCGCCTCGCACGGTCGAGGCCTACCGGCGCGACCTCGCCCACCTGACCGGCTGGCTCGGCGGCTCGCCGGCCGACGCGAGCGCCGACGACCTCGCCCGCTACGTCGCGCAGCTCCGGGCAGATGGTCTCGCGCCCACGACGGTCGCCCGCAGGCTCGCCGCCGTCCGCTCCTTCTTCCGACACCAGGTGCTCCTCGGAGCTCGCACCGACAACCCTGCGGCGAACGTCGAGCTCCCGAAGCGCAGGCGGACGCTGCCACGCACGCTCTCACCCGCCGAGGTCGAGCGTCTCCTCGACGCGGCGGCCGGAACGACCCCGCTCGCGCTCCGCAACAGCGCCCTCGCCGAGCTCCTCTACGGAGCGGGTCTCCGCGTGAGCGAGGCGGTCGCGCTCGACCGGCAGTCTGTCGACCTCGAGAATCGGCTCGTCCGTGCCTTCGGCAAGGGGAGCAAGGAGCGCGTCGTGCCGGTCGGGCGCCAGGCGGCCGAGGCCCTCCGGCACTACCTCGCTCGCGGTCGCCCCCATCTAGACCGGCGCCACCGGCAGGAGCTGTTCCTCAACACGCACGGCGGCCCGCTGACCCGCGCAGGCGTCTTCTTCATCCTCCGGCGCCTGGCCGCGAAGGCCGGGCTCGAGCCCGAGCGCATCCACCCGCACCTGCTGCGGCACTCCTTCGCGACCCACCTGCTCGAGGGCGGCGCCGACCTCCGGGCCGTGCAGGAGATGCTCGGGCACGCGGATCTCGCCACGACCGAGCTGTACACCCACGTATCCGATCGCAGGCGGCGCGAGTTGTATTTCCAGGCGCACCCGCATGCGCGCCGGAAGAAGCACGCAACGCAACCCAGAAAGTAGGCATGCACCTCGATCCGCACGTCGCCATCGCCGCCGTCAGCACCCTGGCGGCCGCCTGGCTCATGGTCACCGCGGGGCTCCAGAAGAGCGCGCTCGAGCGGCGTCAGCGCCGTCGCGTCTGCCCCTCGTGCGGCCGCGAGATCCAGGCTCGCGTCTGCGCCAGCTGCGCGGGCTAGCGCTTTTCCTGAGCCTTGCGCTTCAGGCCCTGCGCGACGCTGCCGGCTGCCCGCCGAAGATCGGCGTCCGCGGCGTCGTCCGCTGCGACCCCTTCGAGCAGGCCGATCGTGTCGCGCTGAGCCGACCCGTTCTTGAGGGCCAGAACCGCGAGCCGGCGGACGGCCGCGTTCTCGTCCTCATCCGAGAGCATCTTGTGCAGGAGCGGACGGACCGAGTTGACGGTGCTCGGGTGCTCGCGGGAGAGCAGCTCGACCGAGAGGAGCGCGGAACCGCGCGCAGCCGGGCTCCCGTCGTCGAGCCCGCGCCGCAGCAGCTCCTCCTTCGCCCGCCACCGGAAGAGGCCGATCGCGCGGAAGGCGAGGGCTCGCTCGCGGAAGTCCGCACTGCGCGCGGCGGCCTCGAGCTCGTCGTCCCACTCGCCGCGCAGGGCAGCCAGCTCCTGCGCCGCGCCGTTCTGCGCTAGCTCGTCGGCCCGCGCCGCTGCCTCCGCGAGGGTCACACGCGGGAATGTAGACCGGCGGCGGCGAGGATCGCGGCAGCCGACCGCTCGACGTCGTCCTCAGTCGTGCGCCAGTTCGAGACCGAGATGCGCATTGCGTGCTCGCCGTGCCAGTCGGTTCCGGACAGCCAGCACATGCCGTCCTCCTGCACGCGGCGGATCACGTCGCGCGTGTGCTCGCCGTCCCCGAAGCGGACGAGCACCTGGTTCAGGACGACCTCGTTGAGGATCGAGGCGCCTGCTGCGTCGAGCAGCTCCGCAAAACGCCGCGCGTGCGCGCACGATCGCTCGACGAGATCCGCGATGCCACTGCGGCCGAGCGACCGCAGCGCCGCGTAGACGGCGAACCCGCGGGCCCTGCGCGAGAACTCGGGAGTCCAGTCCATCTGGTCGCGTTCCCGCTTGTCGTCGGCGTGGATCAGGTAGGACGCGGTGACGCCGATCGCGGCCCGGTGTGCATCGGGATGGGCACAGAACGCGAAGCCGGAGTCGTACGGGACGTTGAGCCACTTGTGCGCGTCGGTCGTCCAGGAGTCCGCGCGCTCGGCGCCGCGCACCAGGTGGCGCAACGCGGGCGAGGCGGCCGCCCAGAGCCCGAAGGCGCCGTCCACGTGGAACCAGGCCCCGGCCTCGGCCGCCGCGTCGGCAATCGCCTCGAGGTCGTCGCAGGCTCCGGTGTTGACCTCGCCCGACTGGCCGCAGACGATCGTCGGCCCTCCGCCGAGGTCCGGCAGCTCGCCGACGAGCATGCGGCCCTGGTCGTCCGCGGGGACGATCTCGAGGGCGGACGCGCCGATCCCGAGCAGGCGCAGCGCGCGATCGACGGTCACGTGCCGCTTCTCGCCGACCACGACCCGGATCGGCGGCGCACCCGCAAGCCCGTTCTCGGGAACATCCCAGCCCGCCTGCGCGAGAACGTGGTGGCGCGCGGCGGCGAGCGCGGTCACGTGCGCCATCTGCGCTCCCGTGACGAAGGCGACGGAGACGCCGGACGGCAACCCGAGCAGATCCGCGAGCCAGCCGCGGCAGACCTCCTCCACGACGGACGCGGCCGGGCCACCCGCGTAGAGGCCTGCGTTCTGGTCCCAGACCGAGGTCAGCATGTCGGCCGCGACCGCCGCCGGCACGCCCCCGCCGATGACGAAGCCGAAGTAGCGCCCGGACGGCATGGCGACGAGGCCCGCCTCGACCGCCTCCGCGAGCGCGGCAAGGACGGCCTGCGGATCCACCGGATCCTCGGGAAGCGGCCCGCCCAGGGCCGTCGTCAGCGCCGACACGTCCGCCTCGGCGCGGATCGGCCGCGTCTCGAGCGTCTCGACGAAATCGCCTGCATAGTCCGCGACCTGGCGGAAGAGCTCGCGCTCGTTCATTGCCGCGACTGTACCGTCGCGCAGCTAGATTCAGCCCCGTGCCGCACAGGGTCGTTCTCATTCCGGGCGACGGAACCGGGCCGGAGCTGACGGAGGCCACACGGCGCGTCCTCGAGGCGACCGGCGCCGAGCTCGAGTGGGACGTACGCGAGGCCGGCGCGGACGTGATGGACAGGCACGGCGGGAATCCGCTGCCGCCCGACGTCCTCGACGCGATCCGCGAGGCGGGCGTCGCGCTGAAGGGCCCGATCACGACCCCGATCGGCGGCGGCTTCCGCTCGGTCAACGTCGCGCTCCGGAAGGAACTCGACATGTACGGGCAGGTACGGCCGTGCAAGAGCTACGCCGGCGTCCGCAGCCGCTTCGACGACGTCGACCTGATCATCGTGCGCGAGAACACCGAGGATCTCTACGCCGGCATCGAGTACGAGCAAGGAACGCAGGACGCAACCGACCTCATCGCGTGGATGGAGGCGCGCGGCGGAAAGCTCCGCCACGGCGACGCCGGCATCTCCATCAAGCCGATCTCGATCACCGGCACGCGCCGCATCTTCGAGTTCGCGTTCGACTACGCGCGCCGCAACGGCCGCCGCAAGGTCACGGCCGTGCACAAGGCGAACATCATGAAGTTCACGGACGGACTCTGGCTGCACGTCGCGCGCGAGGTCGCGGCCGAGAACTCCGACATCGAGTTCGACGACCGGATCGTGGACAACATGTGCATGCAGCTCGTGCAGCGGCCGGAGGAATACGACCTCCTCGTCCTGCCGAACCTCTACGGCGACGTCCTTTCCGACCTCGCGGCGGGGATGATCGGCGGCCTCGGCGTCGCTCCGGGCGGGAATTACGGCGAGAGCGTCGCCGTCTTCGAGCCGACGCACGGCTCCGCGCCGAAGTACGCGGGCCTGAACAAGGTCAATCCGATCGCGCAGATGCTGTCGGGCGTCCTCATGCTCCGCCACCTCGACGAGCGCAGCGCAGCGCACCGTCTCGAGAGCGCGATCGCCGCCGTGATCGCCGAGGGGAAGAGCGTCACCTACGACATGAAGCCGAGCCGCGACGACCCCACGGCCGTGGGCACGAGCGAGGTCGCGGACGCGGTCATCGAGAGATTGGAGGCTGAGGTAGCCGCATGAGAAGGAAGATCACGATCGTCGGCGCTGGCGCGACCGGCGCGACCGCCGCGCACATCCTCGCCGCCCGCGACTACGCGGACGTCGTCCTGACGGACATCAAGGAAGGGCTGCCGCAGGGAAAGGCGCTCGACCTGAACCAGATGGGCCCCGTGCTCGGCTTCGAGCCGCAGATCGTCGGGACGAACAGCTACGAGGAGACGGCCGGCTCGGACGTCGTCGTCATCACAGCCGGACTGCCGCGCTCGCCCGGCATGTCACGCGACGACCTCGTCACGACGAACGAGAAGATCGTCGGCTCGGTCACCGAGCAGGTCGTCGCCCAGAGCCCCGACTGCACGATCGTGATCCTCTCGAACCCGCTCGACGCGATGTGCCACGTCGCGAAGAACGTCTCCAGCTTCCCGAAGGAGCGCGTCTTCGGCCAGGCGGGGATCCTCGACACCGCGCGCTTCCGTACGTTCATCGCATGGGAGACCGGCGCGTCCGTCCGCGACGTGCAGGCGCTCGTGCTCGGCGGCCACGGCGACCAGATGGTGCCCGTCGTCTCGGCGGCGACCGTCGGCGGCGTCCCGCTGCGGAAGCTCGTCTCCGAGGAGAAGATCCAGCAGATGGTCGAGCGCACTGCCAAGGGCGGCGGCGAGATCGTGCAGCTCCTCGGCACCTCCGCCTGGTACGCGCCGGGTGCCGCGATCGCCGAGATGGTCGACGGGATCCTCCTCGACCAGAAGCGCGTGCTCCCGTGCACGGCGTATCTCGAGGGCGAGTACGGCATCGACGGCCTCTACATCGGCGTGCCGGTGAAGCTCGGCGCGGGTGGCATCGAGGAGGTCGTCGAGCTCGACCTCTCCGACGACGAGCGGGAGGCGCTCGACCGCAGCGCCGACGCGGTGCGCGACGTCGTCGGCGTGCTCTCGACGTGAGTTGAGTGCTCGAGACGATCGAGAATCGGTTTCCCGGGCGCGATTACCTCGTCGAGCTCGGCGCGCCGGAGTTCACATCGATCTGCCCGCTCACCGACGCGCCCGACTTCGGTGAGCTGACGATCCGGTACGTCCCGGACGGCAAGCTCTTCGAGCTCAAGTCGCTCCGCGACTACCTCACCTCGTTCCGCGAGCGGAAGATCTTCCAGGAGGAGGTCGTGAACGAGGTGCTCGAGCAGCTCGTCGCAGACGGGGCGCCACGCTTCGTCGAGGTCGAGGGCGAGTTCGCCGCGCGCGGCGGGATGACGACACGGGTTGTCGCGAGCTCCGGGGAGCTTCCAGTGGCTGGAAGCGCCGCCGGCGAAACCGGCGACGCCCGGCAAACTTCCCGGGCACCGGAGGCGCCCGGCGGGGCGTGGATCTCGGCCTGAGCGGCCGCACGGCGCTCGTCTGCGGCGCGTCGTCCGGCCTCGGCCTCGCGAGCGCCGAGGCCATGGCGGAGGAAGGAGCGAACGTCGTCCTCTTCGCGCGCCGCGCGGACCAGCTCGAGGAGCATGCAATCCGGCTCGGCGGCATCGCCGTAGGGGGCGACGTGACGCAGGACGCGGACCTCGAGCGCGCCGTCTCGACGGCTGTCGACCGCTTCGGTGGGCTCGACGTGCTCGTCTGGAACGGGGGCGGCCCGCCTCCGGGAACGGCGCAGGACGCCGACGAGGCCTCGCTGGAGTCCGCGTACCGGCTCCTGCTGCGGCCGGCGGTGACCCTCGTCCGGCTCTGCCTGCCGCACCTCGAGCAGAGCCCGGCCGGACGGATCGTCGCGATCACGTCGCTCGCGGCCCAGGAGCCGACCACGCATCTCGCTCTGTCGAACACGTTCAGGCCGGCCCTGACGGGCTGGCTGAAGACGCTCAGCCGGGAGGTCGGCCCGAAGGGGATCACGGTCAACTGCATCGCGCCGGGACGGATCGCGACCGCCAGGCTCGACGAGCTCTATCCGGACGGCCCGAGCGACGCGCAGCTGGAGGAGATCTCCCTGCGGCGCTGGGGCACGCCGCGAGAGTTCGGCGACGTGGTCTGCTTCCTCGCCTCCGACCGCGCGCGCTACGTGACGGGCCAGACGCTCGTCGTCGACGGCGGACTGAAGCGGTTCCTGTTTTGAGACGCCTCTTCACTCCCTGGCGCGCCGTGGCCGCGCTCGTCTTCCTGGCTCTCCTCGCGGGCCTCGTGCTCTACAGCGTCCCCTCGGGCGCCTTCCCGGGCACCTCCAACCAGTACATCCTCCTGCCGGACGTCGCCCACCCGGTCTCGCCGCTCGTCCAGGTCCAGGGCGCCCGCGCCGCAAAGCCCGGAACGCTCTACTTCGTCGACGTCATCGAGCGCCGCGCGAGCACGCTCGAGGCGCTCTTCCCGTCGCTTCACCCTCACGGCACCCTCGAGCCCGCCGGCGCGATCGTCCCTCCCTGCGCCACGGCGGCGCAGGCCGAGGAGGCCCAGATCCAGGAGATGCTGTTCTCGCAGCGCGTCGCCGCCGCGGTCGCGCTCCGCCGCCTCGGATACCACGTCGGGGTCAAGCCGAGCGGCGTCGTCGTCTCGCAGCTGATCGCAGGCACGAACGCGCCGTGCAACCTCCAGCCGATGGACGTGATTCTCGACGTCGACGGCACGGCGACCCCGACGGTCGACGCCCTCCGCCGGGTGCTCGGGCGGGTGAAGCCGGGGAACCGAGTCGCGCTGCGCATCCGTCGCGGCAGCCGGACCCTGACGGTCCGCATCCGGACGGTCTCCACGCCGCAGGACCCGGGTCGCGCCCTGGTGGGCTTCGCGCCCGACCAGGCGGCGACGGTCAAGCTGCCGATCCGGGTCTCGATCGACGCCAACGGCGTCGGCGGCCCCTCGGCCGGCCTCGCCTTCGCGCTCGAGGTGATGCAGAAGCTCGGGCGCAACGTCCTGCACGGGCACCGGGTCGCGGCGACGGGCGAGATGGAGCTCGACGGCAGCGTCGCCCCGATCGGCGGCGTGAAGCAGAAGACGTACGGAGTCCGTCAGGCCGGAGCGGACGTGTTCCTCGTCCCTGCGGGTGACAACGCCCGGGTCGCGCGGCGCTACGCGGGCCCGGTCCACGTCATCCCGGTCCACTCGTTCGCCCAGGCGTTGCGCGCACTGGCAACGCTTCCGTCGGCGCAGTAGGAATCGTGATTTTTCCCTCACGCGAAACTGGCGGAAATTCGTCAGTTTTCGTCCACGGCAACGCTTGCTTCTGCGGTTCCTGCCCCTATCATCGCACCTCGAGAGCGGCCCGGACTTCCTAGAGCAAAGAAGAGGATGAGCAAACGTTCTACTCCAACGTGCGCTGACTGCTATTTCCGTCGCGCCGGCTTGTGCGCCCTCCAGGGCGAGACGATCTGCCCCACGTTCCGGGCCCACGCCGTCGGGAGCCTGACGCCGCCGCCCCAGCCGCGGCTCGTCCCCCGGGCGCTCGCAGTACACGCCGCCGCCTAGCTCGTAGGATTCGGGCGTGCGCCTCAGGCACCGCCGCCCCCGGATCGACACCAGCGAGGTCGCCGACCGCTGGCAGCCGCGGCTCTACGCGCGCCTGATCGTCCTCGGGCTCCTCGTCGCGTACGCGATCGCCTTCATCCTCGAGAACCGGAAGCAGGTCAGCGTCCACTTCGTGCTCGCGACGGCGCGCGTGTCGCTCGTCTGGCTGATCCTGCTCGCGCTCGGGGTCGGGCTGCTCGGCGGGATCCTGCTGGCGCAGCTAGAGCGCCGCCGGCGCCGCCGCTCGCACGAGCGCGCCGAGCCGAGCGACGCCGTCTGAGATCTCGTCCGGCGAGACGAAGCTGAAGGCGAGCCGGAACGCATTCTCGCCGCCGCGTCCGCCGGGGAAGAAGTCGCCGCCCTTCACGAACGTGACACCCGCCTGCTCGGCTTCGGCGAGCAGCTCGACGCTCGGCGGACCGGACGGAAGCTCGACCCAGACGAAGTAGCCGCCCTCGGGCTGCGTCCAGCTCGCGTCCTCCGGTAGCTCACGCTCGAGGGCCTCGAGCATCGCGTCTCGGCGCTCGCGGAGCAGTCCGTTCACACGCTCGAGGTTCGGCTCGAAGCTTTCCCGCTGCAGGAACTCGAGCACGGTCGCCTGCGTGACGTAGGGCGGCGAGATGTACGTCGAGACGGCGAGCGCCTCGATCTCGCTCGCAAGCTGCGGCGGCAGGACGAACCAGCCGACGCGCAAGCCCGGGGCGACGGTCTTGGAGAACGAGGAGCAATAGGCGACGTGCTCCCCACCCGCGAGCTCGAACAGGCTCGGGAGCCGATCGCCGTCGTAGCGGACGAGCCCGTACGGATCGTCCTCGAGCACGAGCAGCCCTCGTTCGCGGGAGACCTCGGCGAGCCGGCGCCGGCGCTCGAGCGAGAGCGTCCGGCCGCTCGGGTTCTGGAAGGTCGGGATCGTGTAGAGGAAGGCGAACTCGCCGTCCGGGAGCTCGTCGGGAAGCAGTCCGTCCTCGTCCATCGGCACGGTCACGATCTCAGCGCCGAGGCGCGTGAGGATCTTGAGCGGCCGGTCGTAGGTCGGCGCCTCGACGAGGACGCGCGTGCCGGGGCGCACCAGTTGCTCGGCGAGGAAGACGAAGCCCTGCAGCGAGCCGCTCGTGATCACGACACGAGAAGGCTCGACGCCGTGCTTCTCGGCGAGCCGCTCTCGCAGCGGGCCGTAGCCTCCCCCCGGGCCGTAGCTCAGGATCGAACGCCCGTCCCGCTCGATCGCCGCACGGGCGCAGTCCGCGAGCTCCTCGACGGCAAGACACTCCGGCGCGGGGACGCCGCGGGCGAACGAGATCACGCCTCGAGCGTAGCGCCCAGCCCGGCGCGCATCTCGTGCACGCGCGCTGCGCCTGCCGTATGACCCTTCTTCGCGAAGAACACCTCGGCCCGCGCGAGCGCACCTAGAGCCTCGTCACGCTTGCCGGCTACGCCAAGCACCGTGGCGAGATCGCACAGTGCGTTCGCCTTCACCTCGAGCGAGTCGGTCGGCTCGCTCAGCCCCACCGCGTCACGGGCGAGCCTCTCCGCCTCTTCGAGCGTGCCGCGGCGGGCCAGGATCTTCGCCCGCACCTGCCGGATCAGCAATTGCGTGATCACGTCGTCCGGCGCTCCGGCGGCCTCTGCCCGCTCCGTCATGCTCCACGCGTCCTCGTCTCGCCCGAGTCGAAGCAACGCCTCGGCAGCGTGCCCGGCGACGGTCGAGAGCCAGCCATGCTCCCCCAGCGATTCGAGCTCGGCGACGCCTTCGAGCGCGATGTCGGCCGCACGTTGCGGGTCGCCGGCCGTCAACTCGCACTCCGCGGCTTCCATCGTGACCGACGCGGCAAGCAGGAGCTGGCCGCGCTCCTTCCCCTTCTGCCGAGCCTCGAGGTAGGCCTCGCGGGCAAGGCCGATGTTCCCGCGCATCGACTCCAGCTGCGCGAGGTTGGCGAGGAAGAAGGGATGCTCCGTGGGGTTGGTGCGGTACCAGGCGATCGACTCCTCGACCGGGAACGGCCCGTACAGGTACGCCGAGAGGAGGCGCGAACGCGCTTCCTCGGAGAGGAGGCGGTCGCCGCTGCGCTCGGCGTGCTCGAGCATCCGTTCGAGCGCTTCCTTGACGGGTCGCCAGCGAAGGGCGGCGTGGTGAACGGCGGATGCGACCGACCACGCGTCCGCCAGTCCGGCATCGTCGGGTATGGCCGCGAACGTCTCGAGGGCCTCCTCCACGAGCGGACCGAATTCGTCGATTCCCCTCGGGTCGGCGAGGTAGGAGACACGCGCGCGCATGAGGGTGGCCCGCAGCTCACGCGGGCGATCTCCGGCCCGGCGCGCCTGCTCGATCAGGTCGTGGGCCTCGCCGAGCGCCCGCTGCAGGTCGCCCGCCTCCAGGCGCACTCGGATGAGTCTCAGCTGACGCTCGAATGCGAGTGGGACGTCTGGGCCGAGCGCGAGCGAGCGCTCGTAGAGCGCGATGGATGCCGTCGCGTCATGCCTGAGAGCGGCCCGCTCTGCGGCGGCACCGAGCCGCTCGGCTGCGCGTCGCGCGAGATCGTCCGTCTCCCGCCCGGCCATACCCAGCTCGACGCGGTATCGGTGCGCCTGCTCGAGGTGATAGCCGAGAATCTCGTCGAGCTCGATCAGGTCGGCTCCGCGCGATTCGAGCCAGGCCGCGAAGCGCTCGTGGAGCTCGGCCCGTGCCGACTTCGGCAGTCCGTCGTACGCGGCGTCGCGGATGAGCAGGTGGCGGAAGCGGAAGGCGTCATCGCCGGTGAGCTGCGTCCGGTCGGGACGGACGAGCTCCTTGCGGACGAGCGCCATCAGCTTCGTCGGGACGTCCGGCTCCTCGGGCGCGAGCGCCTCGACGCCGCCGCGGTGGAAGATCTTCCCCTCGACCGCGCCACGCTCGAGCACCCCGCGCTCGGACGGATCGAGCTGGTCGAGGCGCGCCGCGAGCAGCGCCTGGATGGTCGGCGGCACGACGACGTCGCCGTTCGGCGACTCCGCGACCATGGCGAGCATCTGCTCGACGAAGAGCGGATTCCCCTCGGCTGCCTCGCGGATCCGTCCGAGCAACGCCTCATCGAGCTGCGCGTCGCCGAGCAGCCGCTCGATCAGCTCGTCGGTCTCCTCCGCCGTGAGCGGCTCGAGCAGGACGGTCGTCGCGTTGAGCTTGCCACCCGCCCATGTCTGCCGCCGGTCGAGTAGCTCCGGCCGCGCAATACAGGCGAGCAGGATCGGCGCGTCTCGGCTCCAGTCGGCGACGTGGTCGACGAGGTCGAGGAACGTCGGCTCGGCCCAGTGGAGGTCGTCGAAGACGCACACGACCGGCGCCGACTCCTCGAGCAGCTTCCGGAATGCCCAGGCGATCTCGTCCGCGGTTGCAGGCTCCTCGGTCTCGCCGAACAGCGAGGCGATCGCCGCGGCCGCGCGCGGATCCGACGGGCGGCGGCCGAGCTGGATCACGACTTCGACGAGCGGCCAGTAGGTGATCCCCTCGCCGTACGACAGGCAGCGGCCTCGCACGACCGCGACGGTCTCGAGCCCGCCGAGGAACTCGGCCGTCAGGCGCGACTTTCCCACGCCGGCGGCGCCGAGGATCGTGAAAAGGTGACAGGAGCGCTCGGAGCGGACGCGCTCCCAGGCGTCGTCGAGCGCGCGTCGCTCGCGCTCGCGTCCGACGATCGGGATGTCGAAGCGCCGCTGCGCCTCCCCGACGACCGCCTGGAGCGGATACGCCGCGACCCGCGCCGACTTCCCCTTCAGCTCGAGCTGGCGCTCGCCTCCCAGCTCGACCGCGTCGCGCACCAGCCGCACCGTCTCCGCACCGATCAGCACCTCGCCGGGCTCTGCGGCTTGCTCCAGCCGCGCCGCGACGTTCACGGCATCACCGGTCGCGAGCCGTTCCTCGGTGCCCGTCACGACTTCGCCGGTGTTGACGCCGATCCGCCCGCGGATCCCGAGCTCGGGAAGCGCTTCCTTCATCTCCAGCGCCGCACGCACAGCGCGCAGCGCATCGTCCTCGTGGACGACCGGGACGCCGAAGACGGCCATCACCGCGTCGCCGACGAACTTCTCGACGCTGCCGCCGTGGCGCTCGACGATCTCTTTCATGCGCTGGAAGTAGCGGGCCAGGAGCGTGCGCAGCGCCTCGGGGTCGGTCGATTCCCCCAGTTCGGTCGAGCCGGCGACGTCGCAGAAGAGGATCGTGACGGTCTTTCGCTGCTCGCGCGGCGCCCGCGCGGGCGCGACCGGCGCGCCGCATTCGAGGCAGAACTTCGCGCCCTCGGGAAGTTCGTGCCCGCAGCTCGCGCACTTCGGCATGTGCCGAAGTTACTACCGAAGCCGCGTGGCGACCATCTGCGCTACCTCGGTCGGCGTCGTCCCGACCTCGATCCCGCGCGCTTCGAGCGCCTCCTTCTTCCCCTGCGCCGTCCCCGACGAGCCGGAGATGATCGCGCCCGCGTGGCCCATCGTCTTGCCGGGGGGCGCGGAGAAGCCGGCGATGTACGCGAGAACCGGCTTCGTCACGTGCGCCGCGACGTACGCGGCGGCCTTCTCCTCCTCGTCGCCGCCGATCTCGCCCACGAGGACGATCAGCTCGGTCTGCTCGTCGGCCTCGAACTTCGCGATCACATCGACGAAGGAGGAGCCGACGACCGGGTCGCCGCCGATGCCGACGATGGTGGAGTTGCCGAGCCCGAGCTGCGTCAGCTCGTGCCCGATCTGGTAGGTGAGCGTCCCGGAGCGCGAGACGAGCCCGACGCTCCCCTCGCTGAAGATCTCGGCCGGGATGATTCCGGCGTTCGCCTTCCCGGGCGAGAGGACTCCGGGGCAGTTCGGGCCGATCATCGTGGTGCCCTGGCCGCGGAAGTACGTGTACGCGCGCAGCATGTCGTGCGCGGGGATGTGCTCGGTGATGCAGATCACGGTGTCGATGCCCGCGTCGACCGCCTCGTAGATCGCGTCGACCGCGAAGCGGGCGGGAACGAAGATGAGCGACGTGTTCGCGCCGGCCTCGGAGACCGAGTCGGCGACCGTGTCGAAGACGGGGACGCCCTCGACGTCCTGTCCCCCCTTGCCGGGCGTGACACCGGCGACGAGATTCGTCCCGTAGGCGCGGTTGCGCAGGCCGTGGAAGCGTCCCTCCGAGCCGGTGAGGCCGGCGACCACGAGACGCGTGTCGTTGTCGAGGATGATGGCCACTAGGCGGCCTTCAAGCCCTTCAGGACGACGGTCGGCAGCGTGAGCCTCCCGTCGTGGATCCGGCCGTCGAGCAGCTCGCTGATGCGCGGACGGTCGGCGTCCGGTGTCTCCGTCCGCGCGAGCCAGTCCTCGAAGTCGGTGTCGCGCACCATGGTCGCCTCGTCGGCCACCCGCAGCCTGGCAAGCTCGAAGAAGCTGTGCCACTCGGCCACCCCGTAGTTGCGGACGTGGCTCGGGTCGCGGAGCCGGTCCGCCTCCTCGGCGCTCTCGCTCGTGAAGGTGTTGTCGCAGATCACGACGCGGTGCCGTGCGACGCGGGCCATCTCGCGCACCGCGGCGAGCACGTCCGGGAAGTGGTGCGCCGCAATGCGGCACGCGACGGCGTCGAAGCTCGCGTCCGCGAACGGGAGATGGTCGGCCGGAGCGATCACGTCCGGCTCCAGGCCCGGAGCGGCGTCGACGGTGACGACCTGCGCTCCCGCGTCGCGCAGCCTCCGCGCGACGTGACCGCCGCCGGTCGCGACGTCGAGCACGGTCACGTCCGGCCCCGGCTCGCACCACTCGACGACGAGGTCGAGATCGTCGCCGCCCGCATGGGTCGCGCTGTCGCGATAGGCCTGCGCCCGGTCGCTCCAGAGGTCGCTCACGCCGCCCCCGCCAGCTCCACCGCGCGCCGCGCTCCGTCGAGCATCGTCGCCTCGGGATGGATGTTCTCACGGCCCGCGTCGGCGAGGATCTGCCGGCCCTCCTCCGCGTTCGTGCCGTCGAGCCGGACGACGATCGGATAGCGCGACATGTCGAGCCGCTCGAGCGCCGCGAGGATCCCGCGCGCCACCTCGTCACAGCGCGTGATCCCGCCGAAGATGTTGAAGAAGATCGAGCGCACCTGCTCGTCGCGCGTGATCACCTCGAGCGCGTCGACAACGCCTTCCGCGCTGCCGCCACCGCCGAGGTCGCAGAAGTTCGCAGGCCGCCCGCCCGCATGTGCGACGACGTCGACCGTGGACATCCCGAGACCGGCACCGTTCGCGAGCACGCCGACCTCGCCGTCGAGCTTCACGTAGGTGACGTGCTTCTCGCGCGCAAACGTCTCGATGGGGTCCGCCGCGGTCGGGTCGCGCCACTCGGCGACGTCGGGATGCCGGAAGAGCCCGCTGTCGTCCACCGTGAACTTCGAGTCGAGCGCCTTGACCTCACCTTCGGGCGTGACGATGAGCGGGTTGATCTCGCAGAGCATCGCGTCGAACTCGACGAAGACGCGGTAGAGCTTCTCCACGATCGCCGCGATCTGCTTCTGCTCGGAGGGATCCTCGACCCCGCCGCCGTAGACGAGCCGCCGCGCAACCCAGGGCTGGAAGCCCTCCAGCGGGTCGACGTGGAGGCGAACGAGCGCATCCGGGCTCTCCTCCGCGACCAGCTCGATCTCGACGCCACCCTGTGTCGTGAACATGAAGAGGGGCTTCTTTGCGCCGCGGTCGAAGGTGACCGAGAGGTAGTACTCGCGCTCGATGTCCGACGCCTGCTCGATCCAGAGCGTGCGGACGACATGGCCGTTGATGTCGAGCCCGAGGATGTCGTGCGCCTTCGCCTCGGCGTCGGTCGGGTCTTCGGCGAGCTTGACGCCGCCGGCCTTGCCACGTCCCCCGGTCAGGACCTGCGCCTTGACGACGACGGGGCCGCCGAGCTCCTCGGCCGCCTCACGCGCCTCCTCGGCAGTGGTGGCGAGCCGGCCCTCGGAGACGGGGATCCCGACCCGCCTGAAGAGATCCTTGCCCTGGTACTCGTAGAGGTCCACCGGCGCCGGACACTAACGACGCGACGCCGGTGGACCGCGCAGTTCAGCCCTGGGCGATGCCTTTTAGTAGCGGCTGGTCGTCGTGTTGTACGGGTTGGTGGTGGTGGTCGTCGTCCCCCCACCGGTCCCGCCGGCCGCCTTCGTGATCGCCTGGCCGGAGCTGGAGACGACGTACCAGACGCCTCCGAAGAAGTCCTGCCGCTGTCCGTTGACCTGGCCCGCGGCCTTGTCGAGCTTGAAGAGATAGAGCGGGTGGCCGTTGTAGGTCACCTGGTGCTTGCCGTCCTTGCGCATCGTGACGCCGAGCAGCTTCGCCTTGATCCCCGTGCCCGCAGTGGCCTTCGCCGCGACCGTGAGCGGCGGCCAGAACGTCGCGCACTTGCCGTAGCACACGCTCTTGTTCTTGCGATCGGCCTTGAAGAGGTAGAGCGTCTTGCCCGACTTCGTGGCCAAAACCTTCCCGAGCTTCGTCTGGCGCAGGTTCACCGTGCCGGTCGAGGCGGAACTCTGCTGTGTGACAACTGCGGCCGCCGCGGCACCGGCTGCCGCGAGCGCGATTGCGGCGACGATGGCGACGACGATCTTCTTCGGCATTTCGTTCCTCCTGTACTGGGGTTGCCGGGTTCTACGCGCCGCCTCTGGCCTCGGATTGCCCGTGTCTAGACTCGACGGGCGATGGATGCGATCGTCGCCGAGGAGCTGCGCAAGCACTACAAGACGGTGCAGGCGCTCGACGGGGTCTCGTTCTCGGTGCGCGAGGGCGAGGTCTTCGGCCTGCTCGGGCCGAACGGCGCGGGCAAGTCGACGACCGTCCGGATCCTCACGACGCTGACGCGGGCGGATTCCGGGCGGGCCTTCGTCGCAGGCGAGGACGTGGCGCAGCACCCGAACCGCGTCCGCCGCGCGATCGGCTACGTCGCGCAGGACTCCGGGGTCGACTGGGAGGCGACCGGTCGCGAAAACCTCCTCCTGCAGGGGCGGATCCACGGCATGTTCGGCAAGGATCTGCATGCGCGCGTCGACGAGCTGCTCGAGCTCGTCGGTCTGCAGGACGCGGCGTCCCGGGTCGCGCGCGGGTACTCCGGCGGGATGAAGCGCCGCCTCGACATCGCAATCGGCCTCGTGCACAAGCCGAAGGTGCTCTTCCTCGACGAGCCGACGACCGGTCTCGATCCCGAGGCGCGCGCCGCGATGTGGGTGGAGGTCGAGCGGCTCGCGGCGGCGGAGAGCCTGACCATCCTCCTGACGACGCACTACCTCGAGGAAGCCGACCGGCTCGCGGAGCGGGTGGCGATCGTGAGCAAGGGCATGATCGTCGCCGAGGGGACGCCCGAGAAGCTGAAGCGGGATCTCCGGGGCGAGTCGGTGAGCGTCGAGCTGGCCGAGCAGAACGGTCGGGTCGCCGAGGCCGAGCGGATCGTCGCGGGCATCGGCACCGAGGTGAAGGTCGACGGCCAGCTGCTGCGCGCCCGCGTTCCGAACGGAGCGCAGGCCATCCCGGTCATCCTCGGCGCGCTCGACGACGCGGGGATCGAGGTGGCGTCGGTGACGACGGCCCGGCCGTCGCTCGACGACGTCTACCTCCACTACACGGGCCGCGACTTCACCACCGAGGACGAGGGAAGGGCATGACCGCACAGCTGTTGCGCCAGACGGGCTGGATGGTGGTGCGCCAGGTGCGCAACCTCATGCGCGAGCCGATCTGGATCGCAATGATGGTCATCCAGCCGATGCTCTGGCTGCTGCTCTACGGCCAGCTGCTCAAGCGGGTCGGCGCCCAGGGGCAGTCCAGCGGGAGCTACATCGAGTTCCTCACGCCCGGCGTGATCGCGATGAACGCCTTCTTCGGCGGCATGTGGTCGGGCATGGCGATGATCAGCGACCTCGACCGCCACGTGATCGACCGCTTCCTCGCCGCGCCGACGGTGCGTGTCGCGATCGTGCTCTCCCAGGTCGTGCGCGCCGCGGTCACGGCGATCCTCCAGGCCTTGATCCTCCTGCTCGTGGCGCTCGCGCTCGGCGTGCGCGTGCATAGCGGCGTCGGGGGCTGGCTCGTGGTGTTCGCCGGTGCGGCGCTGCTGTCTGCCGTCTTCGCGGGCTTCTCGCACGGGATCGCGCTGCTCATGCGCCGCGAGGCGTCGATGATCGCGGCGGCCAACTTCGTCGGCATGCCGCTCATGTTCCTCTCCTCGATCCTCGTCACGGTCGCGCTGATGCCCGGCTGGATCAGGGCGATCGCCAGGTTCAACCCGGTCAACTGGGGCACGCGCGCGATGCGGAACGCCGTCATGGCAGGCGGCGACTGGGGGCCGACGCTCATCTATCTCGCGCTTCTCGTCGGTGTCGCGGCTGCGACGGCGCTGTTCGCGACGTGGTGCTTCCGCGCCTACCAGCGCTCGATCTAGCCCTCGCCGCCCTCGATCGTGCAGATGACCTGGCCCGTCGAGACGGGCTGGCCAGGCTCGACGGAGAGGTTGCGGACGGCGCCGGCGCGATGCGCATGCACCTCGTTTTCCATCTTCATCGCCTCGACGACGCAGATCACCCGGCCCGGCTCGACCTCGTCGCCGTCCGCGACGGCCACCGTGAGGACCGTCCCCTGCATCGGCGAGACGACGGAGTCGCGCCCGCCCGCGCCGGCTCCTCCATGTCGCGCCCGCTCGCCGCGCCGCCGCGCGAGCGCCCGCCACCCCGGCTCGGGTTCCGAGAGCCTCACCTCGAACCGCCGTCCGTCCACCTCGACGGTCCGCACTCTCTCGGTGGTTCGAACGGGACCTGTCGTTCCGTGTAACACGTCGTTACTTGGCGCCGCGACGGGGGCGCCTGCGTCGAGCTCGGCGACGCGCGCGGCGAGCTCCTCGGACTCGACCACGCCGTGGCACGTCTCGCCGGCGACGAAGCACGGATGCGAGAGGAGTGCCTTGTGGAAGCCGATCAGCGTCGTCGGTCCCGCGATCCAGAACTCGTCGAGCGCGCGCAGCATCCGCCGGCGCGCATGCTCGCGGTCGACGCCGTGCACGATCAGCTTCGCGACCATCGGGTCGTAGGCCGCGGACACCTCGTAGCCGGCCGCGACGCCGGAGTCGACACGCACGCCCGGCCCCGCGGGCTCCCGGTAGCCCGTCACCGGAGCAGGCGCCGGGAGGAACCCTTGCGCCGCGTCCTCCGCGTTGATGCGGCACTCGATCGCGTGGCCGCGCAGCTCGACGTCCTCCTGCCGCACCGAGAGCGGCTCGCCGAGCGCGACGCGGATCTGCTCACGGACGAGATCGAGCGCCGTGACCATCTCCGTGACGGTGTGCTCGACCTGGATCCGCGTGTTCATCTCCATGAAGAAGTACTCGCCGTCGCGCGTGAGCAGCCCCTCGATCGTCCCCGCGGAGCGGTAGCCGCAGGCGCGCGCCGCCTCGACCCCGATCGCGCCGATCCGCGATCGCAGCTCCTCGTTCACCGCGGGCGACGGCGTCTCCTCGACCAGCTTCTGGTGGCGGCGCTGGATCGTGCAGTCACGCTCGCCGAGATGGACGACGTTTCCGTGCGCGTCGGCGAGCACCTGCACCTCGACGTGGCGCGGATCGACGATGAGCTTCTCGACGTAGACGTCCGGATTCGCGAAGTACGACCGGCCCTGCCGCTGCGCGCGCTCGAACGCCTGCTGCGCGTCGTCAGGAGCCTCGACGACCTCCATCCCCTTGCCACCGCCTCCCGCCGCGGCCTTGATCAGGAGCGGATAGCCGATCTCGTCGCCGAGGGCGAGCAGCTCGTCCACTGAATCGACCGGGTCCGTCGTCCCCGGGATGATCGGGACTCCCGCCTGCTGCATCGCCGTGCGCGCGGCCGTCTTGTTGCCCATCAGCTCGATCGCGGCGGGCGGCGGCCCGATCCAGACGAGGCCCGCCTCCTCCACGGCCCGCGCGAAGGCCGCGTTCTCGGCGAGGAACCCGTAGCCGGGATGCACGGCCTGGGCGCCGGAGCGCTGGGCGGCGTCGAGGATCCGCTCGGCCGCGAGGTAGCTCTCGGCCGCCGGAGTCGGCCCGAGGAGGAACGCCTCGTCCGCATAGGCGACGTGGAGCGCGGCCCGATCGCCCTCGGAGTAGACGCCGACTGCGCCGATGCCGAGCTCGCGCAGCGTCCGGAAGACGCGGATCGCGATCTCTCCTCTATTGGCGACGAGAACCTTGTCGAACATCGGCGGGCCGTATTCTCTCCACGTTGTGAATCTGACCGCGGCCGACCAGCTCACCGTCGCGCGTGCGGCCTCGGTCCCCCTCGTGGTCGTGCTGTACGCCTGGAGCTTCTCGGGCCACGACTACTGGGCGACCGCGGTCTTCTGCGTCGCGATGACCACGGACTGGCTCGACGGGAGGCTCGCGCGCAGGCAGGGCCACTCGTCCTCCGTGGGCTCGCTGCTCGATCCGATCGCCGACAAGGTCCTCGTGCTCGCCGCACTCGTGATGCTCGTCGGGCAGGACGTCATCCCCGCGTGGATGGTCGCCGCGATCGTCGTGCGCGAGGTGCTCGTGACGGGCCTGCGCCAGGCGGCGATCGAGCGCGGCGTCGTCCTCGCGGCCCGCGACCTCGGGAAGCTCAAGACGTGGGCTCAGGCGGTCGCGGCGGCCGTCGCGGGCTTCGCGGCCGCCGGCGCGTGGACGGAACGCGCAGGCTGGTGGACGCTGCTCGTCGCGGTCGTGCTCACGTGGCTGTCGGGCCTCGACTACGCGCGCAACGCGCCGAGGCTGTTCAGCCGGGCTCAGCCCGAATAGCGGCGGGAGCGGTCAGGCCGCGATCCCGCGGGTCTCGCACCACTCGTCGAAGCGGGCCCACGCACGCAGGTACTCGCGGAGGGCGTAGAACCCCTCCTCGACCTCCGCCCGGACGGCCCAGTGACAGTGGCCGCAGTAGCCCTGATCGTCGACAGCCGGGGCTTCGTTGCAACGGATGCACTCCTCCCACATGCGGAGGGAACGCCCCGCTGCTCGCCTCGGTTACGGCTCGTCCTCCTCGCCGGGGCGTTCCGGCAGCTGCGCGTCGGCCCAATCCGAGCCGGTCTGCCGTTCCGCGTTTTCCGCGCCCAGCGCGGCGAGGATGGCTTTCCGCTCCGCCTCGCCGGGTTCCGGCGTGATCTCGAAGGACGCCACCCGGAGAGGCTAATGCTCTCGGCGGCACCGACCGATGGGTGAGCGTGGGTCAGCGTCTCGTCACGCTTGCGGCCGCCGTGGGGATGGCCGCACTCCTGGCTGCCGCCGCGGCGCCCGGCGCCTCGAACCGCCTGCCCGACTGGGCGACGCCGCAGATCGCGACCGTGGTCTCCCACGGGCTCATGGGCGCACCGAGCGTCCACAAGTTCCGGCCCAACGCAACGCTCACGCGGCAGACCCTCTCGGATCTCGCCTTCGGCCTCCGGCAGGAGCTCGCATTCCCGGCGCCTCCGCCCCCGCCCGGCACCACGACCACGAGCACGACGACGACCGAGACCGTGCCGACGACGACCACCAGTACGACGACGACCGCAACGACGACGACCGTCGCGCCCACCGTCTCGAATCCGGCCGGGACGGTCACGATGGCGCAGCTCGACCGCAACCTCGTCCAGTCCCTCGGCCTCGGACAGGCGGCGAAGGAGTTCGCGCAGGGTGCGCGCGCGGCCGGCCTCGCCGTGCCCGGCCGCTTCGGGTTCGAGGTCGTCGCCCGGCTCCTCGGACTCCGCACCAACCATCCTGCCGCGCAGGACTTTCTCGAGCTCCGCCCGCAGGATCCGGCGACGCGGGCGGAAGCCGCGTACTCGGCGGCACAGATCCTCGGCTTCGGCCTGCTCGAGGACAGCTGGCAGATCCAGGAGGTACAGAGCCTCGCCGACACCTTCATGCTGCCGACCTTCGACGACTGGCAGAAGCAGATCCTCGGCGTCGCGTTCTCGAAGATCGGGATGCCCTACGTCTGGGGCGGGACGAACGACGCGCAAGAGGTCGACTTCGGCGTCACGGCACGCGGCGGCTACGACTGCTCCGGCTTCGTCTGGCGCGTCTACAAGCTGCAGAGCTACCCGAACGACGGGAACCTCGCCTCGACGATCCTGGGCCGGACGACGTACACGATGAGCGTCGAGGTGCCGCGCTCGAAGCGCATCTCCTTCGCGAAGCTGCAGCCCGCGGACTTGCTCTTCTTCGGGACGAAGGGCACCCACTCCACCGGGGCGCAGGTCTTCCACACGGCGATCTACGTCGGCAACGGCTGGTTCATCCAGTCCTCGGGCTACGGGGTCGCGCTCGCCCAGCTGAGCGGCTGGTACAAGAAAAAGTTCGCGTGGGGGCGCCGGCCGCTACACGAGGCCGGGCTCGAGTAACCCGCCCGGGGGAGGCCGCTCGGCGGAATCCGATGCGGTTACCCCGTTCGAGTGACGCCGCTAACCCCTTCGGGTGATTTCGGCTCGGCGGGATCGCAACCACAATCTCTCCGTCTGGCGTCCCTACGACGAATCTCGTCTGGAGGCAAAATGCTCGAGTGGAAGTTCCGCCTCGTGATTCTTCTGGCCGTTGCTGCGGCGGTTGCAGCTTCGCTCGGAAGCTTCTACGGGTTTTTCAACTACGGCTGGTAAGCACTCGCACACCTCGTAGGGGAGGATTCGGTGGTGGGTGACCAGCAGACGTCTGTCGGCGGCCGACATCTGACTCGGGCCGGACGGCGACGGGCTCGGTAGGGCGCGGCGGTGTCGGCTCCCGCTGCGGTCCCTGCGAGGGTGCTCGCGGTGGTGGCGCCCGTCATCGTCGCGGGCGTCGGCGCTGTCGGCTTCGCGGTCTACCGCTACGCAGACGTACCGCGCTCGGCGGCCGACGTCGCGGCGCTGCTCGGCCTCTTCGCGAGCATGGCGCTCGCGGAGCGCTTCCCGGTGCCCGTCGAGGGGATGGGCGCCGGCGGGGTCACGCTCGGATTCGTCTTCTCGGTCTCCGCGATCATCCTGCTCGGCTGGCCCGCCGGCGTGATCGTCGCGGCGGGCGGGCCGACGTTCACGCATCTCCTGCAGCGCCGTCCGCTCCTTCGCGTCGCCTACAACGGCTCGATGTTCGCCCTCTCGGCTCTCGCTGCCGGCCTCGCGGTGGAGCACGTCCACGGAGGCTCTGCGGGGATCCTCGTCGCCCGGGTCGTCCTCTGCGGATTCCTCTACTACTGGGTCGTCAACCTCGTGCTGATCAGCGCGGTGCTCTCCGCCGACTCCGGCCGCTCGTTCTTCGCGATCGCGCGGGAGAACATCACGCAGACGACGGCGCCGTTCGCCTTCATGGCCTCGGCCGCGCTGACCCTGGTCGTCCTCTGGCAGCGCGATCCCTGGCTGTCCATCGCCCTCGTCGGCCCGCTGCTCGCGATTGCCCTCTACCAGCGCTCGACCTTCAAGGCGATCCGGGCGATGCGGCTCGCGCTCACGGATCCGCTCACCGGGCTAGGCAACCACCGCAGCTTCCACGAGCGGTTGCAGCGCGAGCTCGTCGCAGCCGAGGAGGAGAGGACGCCGCTCGCCCTCTGCCTCGTCGACTTCGACGACCTCAAGTCGATCAACGATCAGTTCGGCCATCCGGTCGGCGACCTCGTGCTCGGCCAGGTGGCGTCGCGGCTGCGACAGGGAGGCGAGTCCTTCCGGCTCGGCGGCGACGAGTTCGCGGTGCTCCTGCCGGGCCAGGACGAGCGGCAGGCGACTGCGGTCGCCCGCTCGATCGTGGAGCGGGTCGCCTCACTGAACATCGAGGGTGTCGGCCTCGTGACGGTGAGCGCCGGGGTGGCGACGTACCCGATGCAGGGCTCCGGACGGGACGAGCTCATCCGGCTCGCCGACAGCGCTCTGTACTGGGCGAAGAAGGACGGCAAGAACCGTGTCCGTGCGTACGCCGCCGAGTCGATGCTTCGCGCCAACCTCGAGCACCTCGCGGACACGCCGGATCGCGCGGCGCAGTACCGCGCGGCGGAGAGCCTCGCGAAGGCCGTCGACGAGCGTGATGCGTACACCGGGAGCCACTCGCAGCGCGTCGGCGACTACTCGGCGCGGATCGCGCGACGGCTGGGCGCGGACGAGCCGGCGATCGAGCTCACCCGCCTCGCCGGCAACCTCCACGATCTCGGCAAGCTCGCGATCCCGGAGGAAGTTCTCCGCAAGCCGAGCTCCCTCAGCGAGGCGGAGCGACTCATCCTCGAGCGCCACCCGCAGATCGGCTTCCGGATGCTCGAGAGCCTCGGCGTCCAGCCCGTCGCCGAGTGGGTGCTGCACCATCACGAGCGCTGGGACGGCGCCGGCTATCCGAACCGCCTCGCCGGCGACCAGATCCCGCTCGGCGCGCGCATCATCTTCGTCGCGGACGCCTACGACGCGATGACGTCCGAACGCGGCTACCGGGATACGCTCACGCAGCGAGACGCACTCGCCGAGCTGGAACGCTGCGCCGGCACCCAGTTCGACCCCACGGTCGTCAAGGCGCTGGCGGAGGAACTACTCCCGACGCTCGAGCCCGACGCCGCGCTCGCGTCGTAGCGCCTCGAATCCGTCCTTCGGCGCACCGAGCCTGACCATCGCGGAGGTGCCTGAACCGGCCACGTCTCGGTGCCAGGCACCGGGACACGGCCGACGCGGACGGGGCACGGCCAGTGCCGCGTGATCACGCTTCGCTCGGCGCCAACGGACATGTCCGCGTGCCCGGCACCGCGCCACGTCTCTTGGAGACGATCGTCGGACGTTTCGGCGCTTGGCTAGGCGAGCTCTTCGATGAGCTCGATCAGCTCGTCGCGGCGGTAGCCCTGTTGGCGGGCGAAGCGGACGAGCTCGCGTGCCCGGGCGATCACCGCTCCCCGTTCCGGCGTCCCGGCAACGGTAACTCCGCGGCCGCGACGGAACTCGAGCATTCCTTCGTCGCGGAGGAGGCGCAGCGAGCGGAGCACCGTGTTGGTGTTCACGCCGAGGACGGCCGCAAGGTCCCGCGCGGGTGGCAGCCGCTCGCCCGGCTTCGCCTCGCCGTCGGCGATCGCGCGCCGGATCTCCGCCGCAACCTGCTCGAAGAGCTCGGTCGGCTCCCTCCGGTCGATCTTGACCTTCAGCATGGTGCTAGAGAAAATAGCATCCCGCTAGAGCGGGATGTTGCCGTGCTTGCGACGCGGGCGCGGCTCGGCCTTCGTGAGCGAGGTCTCGAGCGCGCCAATGAGGACGGGACGCGTGCGGCGCGGCTCGATCACGTCGTCGACGTACCCGCGCTCGGCGGCGGCGTACGGGTTGGCGAAGCGCTCCTTGTAGTCGGCGATGAGCGCGGGACGCTCCTCGTCCGGCCGGTCGCGATAGATGATGTTCACCGCGCCCTCGGGCCCCATCACCGCGACCTCCGCCGTCGGCCAGGCGAAGTTGAAATCGGCGCGGATGTGCTTCGAGCTCATGACGTCGTACGCCCCGCCGTACGCCTTGCGCGTGATCACCGTCAGCTTCGGCACGGTCGCCTCGCAGTACGCGTAGAGAAGCTTTGCGCCGTGGCGGATGATCCCGCCCCACTCCTGGGCAGTCCCCGGGAGGAAGCCGGGAACGTCGACGAAGGTGACGAGCGGCACGTTGAATGCGTCGCACGTCCGGACGAAGCGAGCCGCCTTGTTCGAGGCGTCGATGTCGAGGACGCCTGCGAGCGAACGCGGCTGATTCCCGACGACCCCGACCGGATGCCCGCCAAGCCGCGCGAACCCGCAAACGATGTTCTCCGCCCAGCGCTCGCTCACCTCGAGGAACTCGCCGTCGTCGACGACGCGGCGGATGACGTCGTGCATGTCGTACGGCTTGTTCGCGTTGTCCGGAACGAGTGTGTCCAGCTCCGGGTCCTCGCGATCGGCGGGGTCGGTCGACGCGCCCCACCTCTCAGGGCGCTCCGCGTTGTTCTGCGGCAGGAACGAGAGAAGGTAGCGCGCGTCCTCGAGGCACGTCTCCTCGTCCGGCGCCGTGAACTGCGCCACGCCCGACTTCGCCGCGTGCGTCGCTGCGCCGCCGAGCTCCTCGAACGTGACCTCCTCCCCCGTGACCGTCTTCACGACGTCGGGGCCGGTGATGAACATGTACGAGGAGCCCTCGACCATGAAGATGAAGTCGGTCATCGCGGGCGAGTAGACGGCGCCCCCCGCGCAGGGGCCCATCACGAGCGAGATCTGAGGGACGACGCCGGACGCCTGAACGTTGCGCCAGAAGATCTCCGCGTAGCCGGCGAGGGACACCACCCCCTCCTGGATCCGCGCGCCGCCGGAGTCGTTGATCCCGATCACCGGGCAGCCGTACTTGACGGCCAAATCCATGACCTTGCAGATCTTCTCGGCGAAGACCTCGCTCAGCGAGCCGCCGAAAACGGTGAAGTCCTGGGAGAAGACGAAGACGCGGCGGCCGAAGATCGTGCCGTAGCCCGTCACGACAGCGTCGCCGTACGGGCGGCGGTCCATCATCCCGAAGTTCGACTCGCGGTGGCGGACGTAGCGGTCGAGCTCGACGAACGAGCCGGGATCGCAGAGCTTCTCGGCGCGCTCGCGGGCCAGGAGCCTGCCTTCCTCTCGGCGGCGCGCGACGGCCTTCTCGCTGCCCGCGTGGAGCGCCTCTCCCCTCAGCTCCTCGAGCCACCGGAGCTTCCCCGCCGTCGTCTCGTGTCCCTCGCCCACCGCCGCGGAGCCTAACGTTCGCGCTCGTGAGGCATCGCCTGCCCCCAGCGCTGCGCCTGCGCAGCTTTGCGCTCCTCTGGACGGCGCTGCTCACGAACGGGTTCGCAACGCAGATGATGGTCGTCGCGATCGGCTGGCAGGTGTACGCCATTCGCGACCGGCCGCTCGACCTCGGCCTCGTCGGGCTCGCGGAATTCCTGCCGCTCCCGATTCTCGCGCTGCCCGCAGGTCAGCTCGCCGACCGTGTCGCGCGGCGCTCCGTCGCCGCTGTCGCGGGTGTGCTCCAGGTCGGCATCGCCGGCGTTCTGCTCGCCATCACCGCCGTCGGGCCGAGCTCGATCTGGCCGTTCCTTGCCGTGGGACTCCTCAACGGCATCGCCTCGGCCATCGGCGCGCCGGCACAGCGCGCCCTCACGCCGGAGCTGGTGCCGCTGGATCTCCTCCAGGGCGCAATCGCGCTCCGCAGCGTCGCCGGGCAGATCGGAGTCGTCGCAGGCCCGGCGCTCGGCGGGCTGATCTTCGCGGTCGAGCCGCTTGCGGTCTACGCCGTCGCAGGGGTGCTTCTCGTGGTCGCCGCGGCTGCGATCGTCAACCTGCCGCGCACCGTCGTGAGACAGGTCCAGGAGGCGATCGACCGCGACCACCTCGTTGCGGGCATCCGCTTCATCACGCGGACGCGCGTCGTGCTCGGCGCGATCCTGCTCGACCTCGTTGCCGTCCTCTTCGGCGATCCGATCGCCCTCGCCCCCGTCTTCGCGAAGACGATCCTCCACGGCGGCCCCGTCGTGCTCGGCGGCTTGCGCGCCGCGCCGTCGGTCGGCGCGCTGGTGGCGGGCCTCCTGATCGCGAGGCGCCCCCTGCCCTTGCCGGCCGGCCGCTCCCTGCTCGTCGTCGTGGCGACATTCGGGGCGGCGACGATCGTCTTCGGTCTCTCCCGCTCCCTGCCGCTTTCGCTCGTGATGCTCGCGATCACGGGCTTCGTCGACATGATCAGCATGAACATCCGCGCAACCGCCGTGACGGTGATGACACCGCTCTCGCTCCAGGGTCGCGTCGGCGCCGTCGAGTGGGTGTTCATCAGCGCCTCGAACGAGCTCGGCGCCTTCGAGGCAGGCGGAATGGCCGCCCTCCTGGGAACGGCCCGGGCGGTCGTCCTCGGCGGCGCGCTCATGATCGGGTTCGCCGCGTCCTGGTCACGGCTCTTCCCGCCGCTGGCGCGGATGGGACGACTCGACGAGCTGCGGCCCGAGCCCGTATAGGGTCGTTCGCGTGTCGGAGCCCCTCGACAGGTCGACGATCTGGCCGTACGACGAGCGCGGCGACGCGCGCGAGTTCCACTACCAGCGCTTCGGCAGCCCGACGGTCGCCGCGGCCGAGGCTGCGCTCGGGGAGCTGGACGGAGGGGCCGCGCTCCTCTTCCCGTCCGGGGCCGGCGCGACGACGGCGCTCGTCCTCTCGCTGCTCGAGCCCGGGGACACCATCGCTCTCGCCGCCGGCGGCTACTACGGCACAGGTGTCACGTTTGCGGCGCTCGCCCGGTGGGGCGTGCGCGTCGTGGAGTTCGACCAGACCGGGGCGCCGCCCGAGGACGTGCAGCTGGTCTGGCTCGAGGCGCCGTCGAACCCGTACCTCACCATGCCGAACCTCGAGGCCGCGGCCGCGCATCCGGCCCCGGTCGTCGTCGACTCGACGGTTGCGACGCCGGTGCTGCTGCGCCCGCTCGAGCGCGGCGCCGATTTCGTCCTCCACAGCGCGTCGAAGTACCTTGCGGGCCACGACGACGCGCTCCTCGGTGCCGTGGTCTGCCGCGACGAGGCTGCGGCGGAGGAGCTGCGCACGTTCCGTGGACGCACCGGAGTGGTTGCCGCGCCGGATCCTGCCTGGCTGCTGCTCCGCGGCCTGAAGACGCTCGAGGTGCGCGTGCGACGGCAGACCGAGACGGCGGCGTTCCTGGCCGAACGGCTGCGGTCGCACGCGGCCGTCGAGGTCGTCCGCTACCCCGGGCTCGGGGGCGTCCTGTCGTTCGACGTCTCCGACGCGGATGCGGCGCGGAAGGTCGAGACGTCGACGAGGGTCATCGTCAACGCGACCTCTCTCGGAGGCGTGACGAGCCTCATCGAGAGCCGCCGGCGCTGGGAGGGAGATCGCGTCCCGCCCGGGCTGTTGCGCGTCAGCGTGGGCCTCGAGGATCCGGCAGCTCTCTGGGCCGACCTCGAGCAGGCGCTCGACACCTAGCACCGCGCAGCCGTCGAGGCGATCCGAGCGCGGAAGAGAACCACCGGCTCGTCCTTCTGAGCAGCCCGCCGCGCCCACGGTCGGATTGCCCCTCGGCCATGGCGGGGAAACCCGAGCGGAAGAGGTGTCTCCGCAGCCGTTTCGGATCTTCGTCGCCGAGGACGACGAGTCGTTCCTCGACGCGATCGCGCTCGTCCTCGAGCAGGACGAGCGCTTCGCCATGGCCGGCCGGGCACGCGACGGACGGGAGGCGGTCGACCTGGCGGCGCGGCTGTCGCCCGATGCGGTCGTCATGGACATCGAGATGCCCGTGCTCGACGGCGTCGAGGCGACGCGGCTGCTCCGCGCGGAGGCGCCGGACCTGCCGATCGTCGCCATCAGCGGTCACGACTACGAGGAGCGCGTGCTCGAGATCCGGCAGGCCGGCGCCGACGACTACGTGCGCAAGGCGCGGCTGGCCGACGAGCTCCCGCGGGTGCTCGCGACGCTTCTCTCCCGCAGGAAAAGATCGAGATGAGAGCCGGAGGTCGGACTCGAACCGACGGCCCACGCCTTACAAGGGCGTTGCTCTACCAGCTGAGCTACTCCGGCGCCGGAGCGACCAGCGTAGCGCTCGTCAGAGCAGAACCTCGCGGCCTTTCTGGTGCGCGAGGATCTTGCGCTTGACGCGCTGGAGCGCGTTGTCGATCGTCTTCGTGTCGCAGCCGAGCTCGTCGGCCATGTCCTCGTAGGACGAGCCCTCGAGATAGAGCCTGAGCGCGTCCGCCTCGAGCGGCGACAGGCCGCTGCCGAGATTGAAGACGAGGCTCTGCAGCTCCTCCGTCGAGATGACCACGAGCGGCGGCTCGTGCACCGCCGGGCTCGGCAGTGCGTCGCCGAGCGTGCACTCGCCGTCGCCGTCCTGCCCCGCCGGCGTGTGACTGAACGAGATGTACGTGTTGAGCGGCGCGTGCTTGAAGCGGGTCGCCGTCTTGATCGCGGTGATGATCTGCCGCGTGACGCAGAGCTCCGCGAAGCTGCGGAACGACGTCTCCTTGTCCGCACGGAAGTCGCGAACCGCCTTGTAGAGCCCGATCAGTCCCTCCTGCAGGAGGTCGTCGTTGTCGCCGCCGGCGAGGAAGTACGAGCTGGCCTTGAGGCGCACGAATCCCGTGTAGCGCCGGATGAGCGCGTCCATCGCGACGCTGTTGCCGTTCCGCGCCTTCATGACGAGCTGAAGATCCTCGAGCTCTCGCTGAACTTTTTGCGGCGTGCGTGCTGTCGCGGTGCGAGCAGCCATGGCGCCTCCCGGACGTCGTGACGGGCAAACTCTCACCCTGTGGTCGAGGCGAAGATAGCAAGGGGTCCAAGGTTTTACAAGTCCAATTGCTTCGGACCCAGCTTGCCCTGGACCCAGGACGCTAACGAGCTCTAGCGTTCGCCGCGACGTAACCGTTCGAGCCGCGCCAGCGTCTCGGGGTCGAGCCGGTCACGGAGGTCGCCCCGTCTCGAACGCTCCTGGCTCGGCGGCGCGAGCTCGCTGAGGAAGGTCTGGGACGCGACCTTCCTCACCTCGATGCCCGCCGTCCCGCGAACGGCGGTGTCGGAGGAGACGATCGCCACCTGCTCGCTGCTCCGGTGCTCGGCCGCGAGCCGCTCCAGCAGCGTGTCCGCGTCCTTCGCCCAGCGCACCTCGAGCGGGCCGCGCCGCTCGGTGGGACCCTGGCCGTCGAACACGAGCACGCCGCGGGCCCCCTGGGCCGCGACCCAGCTCGCGAGGAGGTCGCGCAGCTCGTCGGGCGAACCGAAGTCGCCCGCGTGCAGAAGGTTGAACCCGTCGAAGAGGTAGAGGGTCGTCTCAGCCATCTCGCCGGCGCCGAGCCTCGTAGAGGAGAAGCGCAGCCGCGACGCTGACGTTGAGCGACTCGACGCGGCCGAGCTGCGGGATCGAGATCTCCAGATCGCACGTGCGCCGGACGAGCGGGCGCAGGCCCTTTCCCTCGGCGCCCAGCACGAACGCGATGCCGCCCGAGAGATCCGCCTTCCACATCGGTGTCCCCGAGTGCCCCACGGCGCCGGCGATCCACAGGTCGCCGCGCTTGATCTCCGCGAGGTAGCGCGCGAGATTCGGGACGACGGCGACGGGGAGGTGCTCGACCGCTCCCGCCGATGCGCGGCAGACCGCGGCGGTGACCCGCGCCGAGCCGTGGGAGGGCACGACGACCCCGCTCGCGCCCGCTCCCTCGGCGCTGCGGATCACGGCGCCGAGGTTGTGCGGGTCGCTGACCTGGTCGAGGCAGGCGAGCAGAGGTGCCTGGCCGGAGGCGATCTCGGACGCGTCCGCGTACCGGAACGGCTCGCACCAGGCGACGACTCCCTGGTGGTCGCGCGTGCCGGCCGCCTCGGAGAGATCTCGCTCGAGCTTCGTCTGCACCCGCGGGCGCTCGAGGTCGCGCAGCCACTCCTCGCCGCGCACTGCTCGCTCGCTCGCCCACAGCTCGAGCACTTCGCGCCGCCCGCGCAGCGCCTCGTGCACGGGGCGCCGCCCGTAGACGATCTCCCGCGTCACTGACGGCGGACGAGCCGGTAGCCGGGAGGCTCCGCCACGTCCCGCACCTCCCACCCCGCCCCGGCGATCTCGTCGCGTAGCCGGTCGGCCTCCCCGAACTCCCTCGCGTCGCGCGCCTCGCGCCTCCGCTCCGCCAGCCCGGCGAGCTCCGGGGGAGCCTCCTCGATCTGGGCGATCGACTCGAGCCCGAAGATCCCGAAGGCACGCCGCAGGAGCTCGTGGTCGCGCCAGCCGTGCATCACGGCGAGCGCCTCGGGCGTGTTGAAGTCGTTCTCGAGCGCAGCCTCGAGCTCCGCCCAGTCGCCGACGGGCTCGCTCGGCGAGCGGAAGACGTTGCGGAAGGTCTCGAGCTGTGCTCGGGCCTGCTCGAGCGTCTCCTCGGTGTAGTCGAGCGGCTTTCGCCAGTGGCCGGTCAGGAAGAAGAAGAGCAGCGTCTCGCGCCCCCAGCGGTCGAGCGCGTCCTTGAGCGAGACGTCGTTGCCGATCGACTTGTGCATCTCGGTGCCGCGCATGCTGAGCATCCCGTTGTGCATCCAGATGTGCGCGAAGCCGTGGCCGAGCGCGCGCGACTGTGCGATCTCGTTCTCGTGGTGCGGGAACTTGAGGTCGAGCCCGCCCCCGTGGATCTCGAAGCTCGTCCCGAGGTACTTCTCGGACATGGCCGAGCACTCGATGTGCCAGCCGGGGCGGCCGCGGCCCCACGGCGAGTCCCACCACGTGTCCTCGCCCGGCTTGTTCGCCTTCCAGAGCGCGAAGTCGCGGGGATCGCCCTTCAGCGGGTTCGGCTCCTGCTCCTCCATCTGGTCGAGCCGCTGCCTCGAGAGCCGGCCGTAGTCGGGGAATTGCGCGACGCGGTAGTAGACGTCGCCATCGACCTCGTACGCGAAGCCGCGCTCGAGCAGCTGCTCGATCAGCGCGATCTGCTCCGGAACGGTCTCGGCTGCCGTCGGCTCGACGTCGGGCCGGCCGAGTCCGAGCCGGTCGGTGTCCTCGATGTACCAGCGGGTCGCGTCGGCCGCGAGGGCGGCGCTCTCCCCGGGCGCCGCGTCGTAGATCTTGTCGTTGATGTCGGTGATGTTCACGACGACCTTCGTCTCGTAGCCCTGGTACTCGAGCCACCGCTTCAGCCACAGCGGGAGAACGGAGACCGCCAGCGCGTTGCCGACGTGGATGCGCTGGTAGACGGTCGGCCCGCACCAGTAGATCCCGATCGGGCCGGGAGGAGGCATCAGCTCGACGAGCGAGCCCGTGAGTGTGTCGTGGACGCGCACGGCTTCTAGCCTACGTCGCGCGGCGCAGCAGCTCGTCGCGCGGAAGCGCGGCGATCACGGCCGCGAGCTCGGGACCCCGCTCGTGCCCCGTGAGCGCCAGGCGCACGGCTTTGAGGTCGCCGCCGACGGCCTTCAGCTCGCGCACGACCGCCCGCGGCTCCAGTCCCGATCCGACGAGCTCACGGAAGCGCGCGAGCGTCTCCGGGGCGTCGACCTCGGCATCCGCGGGCTCGAGCACGAGCGCGGCGTAGGCGCGGGCCTCCTCGAGATCCCGCGCGCCGCGCAGCACCGGCGCCACCGAGACGGGAACGCCGACCCGCCCGGCGAGCTCGTCGTCGCCGAGCGCCGCGAGCGCCTCGATGGACAGCCGCCGGAGCCGAGGAAGGTCGAGGTGGACGTCGTGGCGCGGCAGTCCCAGCTCCTCGAGGTAGGCGCGGACGGCCTCGGCCGGGATCCCCTCGTCGCGAAGCGAGGCCACCGAGCCGCCCGGAGCCCGCTTCGCGAGCTTGCGCCCGTCGGGGCCGAGGATGAGGCCGTGGTGGACGAACTCCGGCGGTGTCGCGCCGAGCGCCTCGAAGAGCCGCCGGTGCAACGCCTCGTTGGGGCGGTGGTCGTTGCCGCGGACGACGTGCGTGATCCCGAAGTCGATGTCGTCGACGACGGACGCGAGGTGATAAGTCGGCGAGCCGTCCTCACGCAGAAGCGTGAGCCCGTCGAAGCGGTCGCCGAGCGGCGCGGCGGCCTCGCGATGGCGCTCCGCGCGGTCGCTCTGTCGCACCGGCCCCTCGTCCCAGGCGATCCCGAGCCACTCGAGATCCTCCACGATCGCCTCCTCCCCACCCTCGACGTTCCGGGCGGGATCGGTGTCGTCGATGCGCAGGAGCAGCCGGTCGCCGAGCCGCCGGTTCGCAACGGCGCTGAGCGCGTTGCCGAGGTGGAGCGAACCCGTCGGGCTCGGCGCGAAGCGGACTTTGACCGGCACGCGAGCGAGTGTAAGCTGCGCCCCGCGATGGAGTCCTGGCGCGCAACGGTTCTCCGCCAAAACGGCTAGTTCGCCGCTTCCCACCACAGCGTCCTAGGGAAGCGGCGGGACGCGACGCGATCCCGCCCCGACACGGAGGTGTACGTCGCGATGCCGATGCCACATCGCACCCAGCAGCAACTGATCAGGCGCCGCCTGGTCGGCAAGGACGGCGCGGAACGGATCCGCGAGCTCCGCGCGATCCTCACCGAGCTGCCCGGCTACCGGAACGGCCCGTACGCCGACCTGCGGAAGTGGGTCGAGGGCGAGCTCGAGGCGACACGGACACAGAAGCGGGTCGTGCACCGGGACTCGATCGGCGTGCGCCGGGAGGGCGCTGCGCAGATCGCGCTCGTCGGCCCGCCGAACGCGGGAAAGTCCTCGCTCCTCCAGGCGCTCTCGGCGATCCAGATCCGCACCGGGGACTACGCGTTCACGACGACGCGGCCGGTCGCGGCGACGACTCGCCTCGGCGGCGTGCTCGTCCAGCTCGTCGAGATCCCGGGCCTGATCGAGGGCGCCGCCGACGACCGCGGCAGCGGCCGCTCCCTGCTCGGCGTCCTGCGCAACGCCGACGCGATCCTCTGGTGCCACGCGTGCGACCGGCCTCTCGAAGAGCTCGAAGTCATCCGCGAGGAGGTGGCCGCCGCCGGGATCGAGCTGCCGGGGCTGCTCGCGGCGACGAAATGCGACGACGGCGCGCCGCCGGGGCATCCGGAGCTGCCCGTGGTGCCCGTGTCGGTTCTCGACGACGCGAGCCTCGACCGGCTGCGCGAGGAGCTGTGGGCGCTCACCGGACTCGTGCGGATCCACCTCCGCGACGGCGGAGATCCGGTCGCGCTGCAGCCGCCGGCCACCGTGCTCGACGTGGCCGACACCATCCACCACGAGCTGCGGGAGCGCTGCACCGGCGCGCGCATCTGGGGTCCGTCCGCGCGATTCGAGGGCCAGCAGGTCGGCCGGCAGCACGAGCTCCAGGACGGAGACACGGTGGAGATCCTCGACCGCTAGAGGTTTGGCTTCTCCGGGGCGCCGGAAGATCGAGGGCGATGAGCGACGTCATCGTGATCACCGGCGCCTCGGGCGGCATCGGCCGCGCGACCGCGCGCAGGTTCGCGCAGGACGGCGCGAAGATCGCGCTCCTCGCCCGCGGCCGGGCGGGGCTCGAGGCGACGGCGCAGGAGGTCGAGGAGCGCGGCGGCAAGGCTCTCGTCCTCCCCACCGACGTCGCGGAGGCCGACCAGGTCGAGGCTGCCGCGCAGGCGGTCGAGGACCAGCTCGGCCCAATCGACATCTGGGTGAACGACGCGATGGCGACGATCTACGCCGAGTTTCTCGACGTCGAGCCAGACGAGTACCGCCGCGCCACGGACGTCACGTACCACGGCATGGTCTGGGGGACGCAGGCCGCGCTGAGGCGAATGGCCGACCGAAACCGCGGCACGATCGTGCAGGTCGGCTCGGCGCTCGCCTTCCGCGGCATCCCGCTCCAGGCGCCCTACTGCGGCGCGAAGCACGCGTGCAAGGGCTTCACCGAGTCGGTCATCACCGAGATCCGCCACCACGGCTGGAACATCCACGTGACGATGGTTCACCTCGCCGGCTTCAACACGACCCAGTTCACGTGGGGCCGCACGAAGCTGCCGAAGCAGACTCAGCCGGTGCCGCCGATCTACCAGCCCGAGATCGCAGCGGACGCGATCCACTGGGCGGCGTACCACCGGCGGCGCCAGGTCTACGTCGGGCTACCGACGGTGCTCAACGTCCTCGGCGAGCGCGTCGCGCCGGGACTCCTCGACTGGTACCTCGGAAAGACCGGCTACGGCTCGCAGATGACGAAGCAACCCCTGGACGGCGGACCGGGCCACGACAACCTCTTCGACCCGGTCGACGGCGACCAGGATCGCGGCGCCCACGGGCCGTTCGACGACGAGGCGCATTCCCGCAGCATTCAGACGAGCCTGACGAAGCACCGTCGGCTCGCCGGCTCGCTCGCTGCGGGGGTGGGAGCTGCGGCCACGGGCGCGGCGCTGCTCCGCAAGCGCTAGGCGGCCGCGGCCCGCAGCAGCTCGGCGCCGGCCCGGCCCCAGCGTTCGGCGGGCTCTTCCTCGAGCACGGCGCACAGGGCGCGTATCTCTCCCTGACCGAGCGTCGCGCGTCCCGACTCGAGCGCCCGCCCGAGCCGGAGCGACAGATCGCGGTGGCGCGCGGAGACGCCCGCACGCGTGGCGGCCGCAGCGGCGAGAGCGGTCACGATTTCGCGGGGAACGGGAACGATCTTGCCGTCGAGGTCGATCTCGATCGCCTCTTCCACCATTTGCCCTCTCTATGGCCCGGAACTCGAGTTGCGCAACCTATCTACGAGGGCTGAACGCGTAAACCTTCGCCCAGCCGACGACGTAAAGCCGCTGCCCGTCCGTCACGACGGGCGTGAATGCGCCGTCGGGGAACGTCCAGACCTGTTTCCCCGTGCGCGCGTCCAGGCCGTACGTGCGGCGCGCGAGAGTGGCGAAATAGACGACTCCGTCGACGACGGTCGCCGAGCCCGAGATCGGGCCGTTCGCCTGAAACTTCCAGAGGACGGCGCCGGTCGCCGCGTCGAGGGCGTAGAACATGTGGCTGTACGAGCCGACGAAGACGCGCCGGCGCCAGACGGCCGGTGAGCCGTAGACGAAACCGCCGGTTGCGCGCGACCAGCGGAGCTTGCCGGTCCGCTCGCCGAACGAGTACACGTGCCCGTCCGTCGAACCGAGGTAGACGCGGGAGTAGGCGACGGCCGGCGTCGAGTAGAAGGTGCCGTGGCCGCCGAACCAGTCGCGGGCCGACTGCGAGCGCCAGATCAGCTTCCCGTCCGTCGCGTCGAGCGCGTAGAGATGGCCGTCGTAGGCGCCGAAGAAGACGCGTCCGCGGTCGTATGCGAGCGCCCCCTTCACGGCTCCGCCCGCGCGGAATGTCCAGACCGTCTTGCCGTCGACGTCGCGCAGGCAGTAGACGTTCCCCTCCGCGTCGCCGACGAAGATCCGCTTCCCGACGATGAGCGGCGACGTCTCGCTCGCGCCGAGATGCTTCGTCCAGCGGGGATGGTGCGACGGGCCGGCGGCGACGGCGAGAAGCTCGCCGTCCCCCCGCTTCGCCGCGTCCCGGCCGCACGGGTGCCGGTTGAGGAAAGACTCGAAGACCGAGCCGCGACCGAGCCGGTCGACCGCCGGGGAGGCCGCCTCGCAGCGGCCGACGTGGATCGTCCAGAGCCGGCGCCCGTTCCTCGTCGAGACGGCGATCAGGTTCCCGTTGAGCGCCGCGTAGTAGAGGTAGTGGAAGCCGATCGCCGGCGGGAACTCGACGAGGGACGTCCCGCCGGAGACCCAGTCGCGCTTGAACGGCGGCCTGAGCCGGCCCACGCCGACATGGAGATGCTGCGGGACGCCGGCGAACATCGGCGAGACGAGTGGCTGCTCCGTCGGCGCCGCCACGGTCTGTGTCGGGACGAACTCGGTCGTGGAGCCGATGACGTTGCCGCCGTAGCGGTGCTTCGAGAGGTAGTAGGCCGTCCCGGCGCCGGCGAGCACGACCAGGACGCCGGCGACGACGAGGAGGCGACGCATCCGCCGGATGATGCCTGCGGTGCGAGCCGACCGGCGCGCTACGTTCGCCGGGTGGAGGATCTGCTTCTCGCCTGGTTCGCCGCGCACGGTCGCGACCTCCCCTGGCGGAAGACGCGCGACCCGTACGCGATCCTCGTCAGCGAGGTCATGTCGCAGCAGACGCAGATCGCGCGAGTTGTGCCGCGCTGGGAGCGGTGGCTCGAGCGCTGGCCGACGATCGAGGCGCTCGCGGCCACGCCTGCCGCAGAGGTGATCCGGGAGTGGCAGGGCCTCGGCTACAACCGGCGCGCGCTCGCTCTGCATCGCACGGCTAGGCACGTCGCCGAACAGGGCTGGCCCGAGGACCTGACCGTGCTGCCCGGCGTCGGCCGCTACACCGCGGACGCGGTCGCGTGCTTCGCGTTCGGACGCGCGGTCCTGCCCGTCGACGTCAATGTGCGGCGCGTTTCCGAGCGAACCGGGCATGCGTTCTCGCACGCGAGCGCTCAGGCGCTCATGGATCTCGGCAAGACGGTCTGCCTCGCGCGCATCCCGCGCTGCAGGACGTGCCCGCTGGCCGCCGCGTGCCCTTCGCGCGGGAGCCGCTTCGAGCCGGCCCGCCGCCAGGGCCCGTTCGAAGGCTCGTTCCGCCAGCGCCGGGCGGAAGCACTTCGCGCGGTCGTCGCGGGCTCCCAGCCCGTCGATGCCGAGGCCGTCGCGTCGCTCACTCGCGACGGGCTCCTGCGCGTGGACGGTGTGGCAGTGTCCTTGCCGGACTAGCCGGGTACCATCCTCCCGATGCTCGCCACCTCGATCGTCACGCTCCTGATCCCGCTCTGGATCCTGCTCGGCCTGCTTGCGCTCCTCGGCGTCCTCGGCGTGCTGGCCCGCGTCCAGAACGGCCGGTATCTGCGTCCGATCGTCACCCTCATCGCGAAGGTGCCGCTCTTCCGGCGCTGGCTCGAGAAGGGGCAGCGCGCAGCGATCGAGCGCACGAATCCCGAGCTCGCGAGCGCGATGCGAAAGCTCGAGCCGCACGCGAAGCATCTCCATGACCCGCAGCAAGCGCAGAAGGCGATGTCCCGCCTCACGCGCGAGGAGCGCGCCGCGCTGATCGAGATGCAGGACCAGCAGAGCGGCCCCGAGGCCCCGGCGACGAACCGCCAGATGCGCCGCCAGCTCGAGAAGCAGCGCAAGCGCCGCTAGTCGAACGCGTGCCGAACCCAGACGTTGGGTTCGACGTAGACGCCGCGGCCGTTCTTGAAGTGCACCGGCACGAGGGCGCCGGGGACGATGTAGTTGCCGTCCTCCGGGAAGACCATTCCCGTCCATCCCTCCCACTCGGAGCACGTGCCGGAGATCGTCATCGAGCGCGGCGCCGTCGCCAGGATCTCGCCGCCCAGCCGCTCGTGCGTCCGTAGCCAGGGGTCGTACGGGAGCCCGTCGCTGCGGCGCCAGGTCGCGTAGCTCTCGAGCTTGACGAGGGGGTAGCGCTCCTTCCAGGTCGGGCGCACCGGCGCGACAAGCGCGTCGAGGCCGTGGCCGGCGCCGACCGCAGCGAGCCGTCGCAGGATCGCCTCCGCGATACCGTAGCCGCGGTACTCCGGGACGAGGCCGGCGACGACCGCGCAGAGCGTCGTCGGCGTCCCCTCGACGCCGTCGGTGAGCGCCCAGTCGAGCCCGCGCGGCGACGGGCTTCCATTCCACACGACGGGGACGCTGCATGCGTAGCCGACGGCGCGGCGCGGTCCGGCATCGCGATCGACGGCCCAGAGCTGGAAGTCCGGGTACTGGCCGTAGAGCTGCGGCCAGAAGGACTGGACGACCGGATCGTGCGCCATGAACTCGGGCCAGACGTCCGGCAGCGTCCCGCGCAGCTTCGGGTGCTCGGCGTGCGTGACGAGCGCCAGCTTCATCGCACGATGAGGGCCACGGCCTGCGCGGCGAGCCCTTCGCCGCGCCCGGCAAAGCCCAGGCGGTCGGTCGTCGTGGCGCGTACGGCGACGAGCTCCGGATCCACCCCGAGTGCGCACGCCAGCCGCCGCCGCATCTCGTCCCGGTGCGGCGCGAGCCGCGGCTCCTCGCCGATCAGGACGACGTCCGCGTTGGCGAGCCGCCATCCGCGCTCCTTCACGCGCTCCCACGCCCGCGACAGCAGCTCGAGCGAGTCGGCGCCCTCCAGCGCGGGATCGCCGGACGGAAAGAGCGCACCGATGTCCTCGAGCCCGGCCGCTCCGAGGACGGCGTCCGTGAGGGCGTGCGCGAGGACGTCGCCGTCGGAATGGCCGGCTAGCCCGCGCGGATGATCGATCCGGACGCCGCCGAGCACGAGCGGAACGCCTTCCTCGAGTGCATGCGCGTCGAAGCCGGTGCCGACGCGGTACTCAGACACGGTCGAGCGCCTCCGGCAGCTCTTGCAGCGAGCCGATCGTCACGATGCCCGGCGGCGACTCGACGTCGGCGTGCGCGCCCCGGCGGACGCGGATCGCGCGCAGGCCGGCGGCGAGCGCTGGCGATACGTCGTTGTCGACACGGTCGCCGACGTAGAGGATCTCGTCTGGCGGCGCGGCCGCAGCCTCGACGACGCGGGCGAAGAATTCCGTGTCCGGCTTCTGCACTCCCCAGCGCTCGGACGAGCCCACGAAATCGACATGCGGGCGAAGGAACTCCTCGTGATGGGCGTACATGTTTCCGGCGGCCCCGAGCCGGAGGCCACGCGTCCGAAGCGCGGCGAGGCACGGCAGGGCGTCGGAATGAAGGTCACGCTCGGCGAAGACGAACTTCGTGGCGCTCTCGGCATGCCAGCGCTCGTAGGTGGCAGCTTCGTTCACGAGCGTCTCGCCCACGTCGAAGACCACCACCCTCAACGCCATCCCGCCACCGTCTCGAGATCGGCCTGGGAAGTCACCTTCAGGAGGCGCGGGTCGCCGTCGACGACCTTGACCCGACCGCCGGCGGCCTCCACAAGGCTCGCGCAATCGGTCGCCTCGGCCCCGCTCGCCTGCGCACGACGGAGCACGTCCGCTGCGAACGCCTGCGGCGTCTGGACCGCCCACAGCGCGTCGCGCGTGACGGTCTCGTGCACGCCGCCGTCGGAGCCGACCCGCTTCAGCGTGTCGCCGACGGGGAGGCCCGGAACGACGCCGTCCCATCCCTCCGAGAGCGGTGCGAGCACCCGCGCGACGACTTCGTCCGTAAGCAGCGGTCGCGCTGCGTCGTGCACGAGGACGACGAGCGCGTCGGCCGGCACCTCGGCCAGACCCGCGCGGACGGAATCGCTTCTCGTCTCGCCGCCCGCCACACAAGCCTGCACCTTGCCGCAACCCTCCTCTTCCGCCACGAGGATCGCAGGTTCCTCCCAGCCGGGGGGCGCGACGAGCACGATCGCATCGACCCAGGGACAGGCGTCGAGCCGGCGCAGCGGCTCGGCGAGGAGCGGCTCGTCGCCGAGCTTCGCGAACGCCTTCGGCCGGTCCAGCCCGAGCCGTTCCCCCCGCCCCGCGGCGACGAGGATGGCCCAGACGGACATGGCGGGAAGCCGCCCGGGCTAGGCGGTGGCCGCCGCGGCGGCCTTCTTCTTCGCCGCCGGCTTCTTCTTGGGCGGGCTGTCGGAGGCGAGTACCTCCTCGAGCCAATCCGCGCAGGTCTCCTCGTCCATGGCCTTCGCGTACATCAGCTCGGAGGCGAGGATCTTCTTCGCCTTCACGAACATCTGCTTCTCACCGGTCGAGAGGCCCTTCTCCCGGTCGCGAAGCGCGAGGTTCCGGACGACTTCGGCGAGCTCGAGGATGTCACCGGTCTTCATCTTGTCGCGGTTGTGCTTGAAGCGGCGGTTCCAGTTCTTCGGCATCTCCGTCGAGACGCCTGTCAGGGCCGTGAGGACGACTCCGACCTCCTTCTCGCCGATCACGCGCCGCAGACCGACCTTCTCGGCGTTCTCGGACGGGACCTGCACCGTCATGTCGTTGTGCAGGATCTTGATCGTCAGGTACTCGCGCTGCTGTCCGAGGACCTCGCGCTTCTCCTTCTTGACGACCGTTCCCGCTCCGTGGTGGGGATAGACCACCTTGTCACCGACGTCGTACAAGCCCGACCTCCCCGGCTGAAAGCCGCTCTTCGTCAAGAAAGCCGGCACGCTCTCCTGCGCCGGCCACAGGCGGCCAGTGTAGCAGAAACGGCCTGGCTAAGCCAAATTCTGCGTTGTCAGGGCGGTATGCGCTAGAGCTGCAGGTAACGATCGACGAGATTGTGCTCCTGCAGCCGGCGCAGGCCCTCACGGATCTCCCGCGCCCGCACGGCTCCCACTCCCTCCACCGACTCGAGCTCGCGCTGCGACGCGCGGACGACCGCATCGAGGCTTCCGAGGTCGGACACGACACGCCGGACGAGCGGCTCCGGAAGGCGCGGGATGTGGGAGAGCACGCGGTAACCGCGTGGCGCGACCGAGTGGTCGAGCGGGTTGATGGCGCGCTCGTAGCCGAGCACCTCGGCGAGCCGGCCGAACTCGAGCAGGTCCTGGTACGAAACGGCGGCGAGCTCGGCGAGCGCTGCTGTCGCCTCGTCGCCCGCCCCGAGGAGGTGGTAGTCGCGGACGATCGCGTCCCGATCGGTCGGGACGTCCCCGACGAGCTCTTCGAGCTGAAGCCTGATCAGCCGGCCCTCGCTGCCGAGCTCGACGCAGTCACGCATGATCCGCTGGGCCATGCGCGCGGTCATCTCGGCACGCTGGAGGACGACGAGCACGTCGTCGAGTACGACAGCGTTCTGGAACTCGAGCGCCGTCAGCCGTGTCAGCACCTGCTCGAGCCGCTGCCGGTAGGTCTCCAGTGTCCCGAGCGCCTGGTTCGTCTTCGCCAGCACGTCGGCGACCGGGTCGAGCTGATACCGCGCCGGACCGACGAAGATCGTGACCGTCTCACGCTGCTGCGAGACGGAGACCACCAGGGCGCCCGTCTGCTTCGCTACGCGCTCGGCGGTGCGGTGCCGGGTGCCGGTCTCGGTCGACGGGATGGTCGGATCCGGCATGAGCTGGACGTTGGCCCACGCGAGCCGCTTGATCGCCTCGTCGACGATGATCGCGCCGTCCATCTTCGCCAGCTCGTAGAGGAGCTGCGGCCGGAACGGCGCGTCGAGCCTGATGCCGCCCGAGTAGAGGAACGAGAGCTCGTTCGGGTCGCCGACGACGATGAGCGCTCCTTCGTGGGAGCGGATCACGTCGTCGACCGCCTCGCGGAGTCCCGTGCCGGGCGCTACCTTCGCGATGGCCCCCAGGAGCTCGGGGTTCTTGCGGCGCGGGTCTTCCTCCGAGGGAATGCGCGTGAAGCCGAGGTCGCCCAGGCCGGTCTTGCGCTCAGTCGTCTCCTTCGGATCGCTCGCCATCCAGCCCTGCCTTGATCGCCTGCCGCAGCGTCTCTGCGGCCTCGACCTCGATTTTGCCATTCCCGGCCGTCGTGCCGGCCGGCGCGAGGACCGCGGTGAGTCCGAGCTTCGCGCATTCCTCCAGCCGCCGCTCGGCCTGCGCGGCGGTGCGGAGGCGACCCGTGAGGCCGATCTCGCCGAAGGCCGCGAGGCCCTCCTTCACCGGCACTCGCCGCGCCGCCGAGGCGATCGCGAGCGCGACGGCGAGATCCGCCCCGGGCTCGTCGATGCGGACGCCGCCCGCGACATTGACGAAGACGTCCGCCTGGCCGAGCGGGACCCGGGCGTGGCGGGAGAGCACCGCGACGATCATCGCGAGTCGCTTGGGATCGATGCCGGTCGCGACCCGGCGGGGCATCGCGAGCTCGCTCTGCGCGACGAGAGCCTGGATCTCGAGCAGCATCGGCCGCGTCCCCTCGAGCGCGCAGGCGACGGCGGCTCCGGGCTCACCGGGCACCGTCCGGCCGAAGACCTCCGACGGATCCGCGACCCCCGCAAGGCCGGCGCCGGTCATCTCGAACACGCCGAGCTCGTTCGTGGAGCCGAAGCGGTTCTTGACCGCCCGCAGCACGCGGTGCGCGTGGTAGCGGTCGCCCTCGAACTGGAGGACACAGTCGACGAGATGCTCGAGCACGCGCGGGCCGGCGACGGAGCCATCCTTCGTCACATGGCCGACGAGGATCGTCGCCACGCCGAACTCCTTGGCGACCCGCAAGAGGCGCCCTGCCGCCTCGCGCACCTGTCCGACGGAGCCGGGGGCGGAGCTGAGCTCGCCCGCGTGGAGCGTCTGCACCGAATCGACGACGCACACGGCGGGCCGCTCGGTGCGCAGCGTCTCGCAGACCGTCTCGAGCTCGGTCTCGGCGAGGATCTGGACGTTGCCGGCTCCGCCGAGCCGTTCCGCGCGCAGCTTGACCTGCGCCACCGACTCCTCGCCGGTGACGAGCAGGGACGAGCGCGTCTCGCCGATCGCGCGCAGCGCCATGAGGAGCAAGGTCGACTTGCCGACGCCGGGCTCGCCGCCGAGCAGCACGAGCGAGGCGGGCACGAGCCCGCCGCCGAGCACGCGATCGAGCTCGGCAACCCCGGTCGAGATCCGGGCCGCCTCCTCGACCTCGACCTCGACAAGCCGGAGCGGCGTGCGGGCCGTCGCACCGGAGGCGCCGGCCGTCGCCACGGTCGTCTCCTCGACGAGCGTCCCGAACGCCGAGCAGCCTGGACACTTCCCGAACCAGCGCCCCGCGGAGTACCCGCACTCGGTGCAGCTGAACTGAACGGCCGCCGTTTTAGCCACGCACCCACCCTACGGTCGACAGCGGACGCGAAAGATGGCGAGATCCGCACAAGTTCGCACCGGATCAGAACCAGTCGAAGCGCAGCTTCGACGACCCAAAAAGACGCGGCGGCCCCGCCGCAAGGGGCCGCCGCCGTGTTTCGAGGGAGATTCGGGAGCCCCCGCCGCATCGGGGCTCACCGAGGATGTGCTCTACGTTGAGCATCATCCTCCGGAGACCCCGCTTCACTCCTCCCCTATCAGGTGGTTCATCGGTGCGCTTCACTGTCAAGCGCATGTAAAGCCGCCTGGCGGGGCTCGAAACGAGACGGAAGGGCGGCTCGCGCCGCCCTTCCGTCAGTTCTCTTCGCCGGTCGGCTCTTCGCCGTCGTCGGCCGACGCGGCCGGCTCGTCGGGCGGAACCGTCACCTTCTCGGGCGTGACCTCGCCCGGGATGAAGGTGATGTCGACCTCGTCGCCCGGCTCGCCTTCCTCGGTACGCGTGCGTCCGACGAGGATCGTCGAGCCCGGCTCGAGCTGCTTGCCGAGCACGAAGTCGGCCAGCGGGTCCTCGATGTAGCGCTGGATCGCGCGGCGCAGCGGCCGGGCGCCCATCGCCGGGTCGTAGCCCTTGTCGACGAGGAGCTCCTTCGCCTCGTCGGTGAGCTCGATCGAAACGTCGTGCGTCGCCATCTGCTCGCGGAGGCGCGTCAGCTGGAGATCGACGATCGTCGTGATCTCTTCCTTCGAGAGCTTGTGGAAGACGATGATCTCGTCGATCCGGTTGAGCAGCTCGGGCCGGAAGACCTTCTTCAGCTCGCCCATCACGCGGCCCTTCATCT